>Ga0116173_1001206_pt1 | contig 21673 bp, 15 predicted proteins | sample AD_UKC085_MetaG_FD_89800 | JGI IMG/M metagenome (GOLD analysis project Ga0116173, IMG submission 89800) | Active sludge microbial communities of municipal wastewater-treating anaerobic digesters from USA - AD_UKC085_MetaG | ecosystem: Engineered > Bioreactor > Anaerobic > Digestate | place: USA...
CCCACCACGCGCAGACCATGGGCAGCCTCGCGCTGCTCGACCCGACAATCGGCACCGAGGGGGCCGACCCCATCAGGCGGCTCACGCCCGAGGTGGTCTTCCCCGAGATTGAGGGATGGCCGACAACCTACTACAGCAGCCCGTGGCCCCTCTCCGAGCGGCTCTACATCGTGGCTTGGGGGCTGGTGCCCACCCCCACCTACCCCCAGCAGCGCCCCGACAACGACATGGGCCTCTACCTCTACGACGCCGACAGCGGCCAGTTGGAGCTGCTCCACCGCGACGCGGCCTTCGCCTGCGAGTGGCCTTTGCCCGTGGCCGCGCGCCCCATGCCCCCCGCGCTGGCCGACACCGTGCGCGCCGACGCGCCGAAGGAGGGGAGCTTCCTTGTGGCCAATGTCTGCGAGGGGCTGAAAACCGTGAAGCCCGGCGACATCAAGGCCCTCCGGGTCATCGCCGTTCCCGCGAAGACGCACCCCACCATGGACTCCCCGGCGATGGGCATCATGAAGGACGACCCGGGCAAGTGCGTCCTCGGCACCGTGCCCGTGGAGCCGGACGGCTCCGCACACTTCCGCGTGCCCGCCGGGGTCACCATGTTCTTCCAGGCGCTGGACGACCGCGGCGTGGCCGTCCAGACCATGCGCGGCGCGGTCCACGTGCAGCCCGGCCAGACCCTGAGCTGCGTCGGCTGCCACGAGCACCGCATGAGCGCGCCCCCCGCGCAGGCCTTCGCCGCCGCCCGCCGCGAGCCGTCCCGGATCACCCCCGGGCCCGACGGCACCTGGCCCTTCCGCTACGACCGGCTGGTGCAGCCCGTGCTCGACACGCACTGCGTGTCCTGCCACAACCCCAAGGCCAAGGACAAGCGCGCGGCGCGTTTCCGGCTCACCCCGGAGAAGTCCTATGAGGCCCTCTGCGGCTACGGCAAGCCGAGCCTCGTGGACAACGTGCGCGAGGGCTATCTGCGCGGCTACTCCATCGAGGGCACCGGCCCCGCCTCCACCAGCCCGGTCCTCGCGCTGCTGGACGACCCGAAAGGACACCACGGCGTGTCCCTCTCCCCGGAGGAGAGGGAACGTCTTGTCATCTGGCTCGACGCCTACGGCCAGCGGCTTGGCTCCTTCTCCGAGGAGCAGGAGCGGCAGCTGGAGGAGCTGAAGACCGGCAGCGCCGGCCTGCTGGCGGCGAAGAACTGAACGCCCGCGCGCGGGCGCAAGGGAGAACGGAATGAACGACATGGACCGGCGCGGATTCCTGAAGGGGACGGCGGGGGCGCTGGCGGCGGCGGCGCTGATGCCCGGCGCGCGCGGCGCGGCGGCGGCCCTCCCCAAGCCTGCCGACATGCGGACCCTGGGAAAGACCGGCATCTCCTGCTCCTATCTCGGCGTGGGCACCGGCGTGCGCGGCAGCGCCCCCGGCATCACGGCGCAGAGCATGGCCCTGAGCGGTTCGGAGTATGTGGGCATGCTGGAGCACGCCTACCGGAAGGGCGTCCGGTACTTCGACCTCGCCGACCGCTACGGGTCGCACCACTACATGAGCGAGGCCATGCGGCGGTCCGTTCCCCGCGACGAGGTCATGCTCCTGAGCAAGGTGTGGTCCCGCGAGCCGGAGGCCGTCCGCCGCGACCTGGAGCGCATGCGCGGCGAGCTGTCCACCGACCGCATCGACGTTGTGCTCATGCACTGCGTCCGCAACGGGGAGGAGAACTGGCCGGAGACCCTGCGCGGCGCGATGGACGTGCTGGCGGAGGCCAAGGCGAAGGGGCATATCCGCGCCCACGGCGTGTCCTGCCACAGCCTTCAGGCGCTGGAGCGCGTGCCCGACGAGCCGTGGGTGGACGTGGTCCTCGCGCGGCTCAACCCCTTCGGTGTCAACATGGACGGCCCCCCGGAGACCGTGGCGGGCATCCTGAAGCGCGCGCGCGCGGCGGGCAAGGGCCTCCTCGGCATGAAGATCCTCGGCGAGGGCAAGCCCGAGGTCGTCTCGAAGATGGAGGAGTCCTTCCGCTTCGCGGCGGAGGTCGGCGTGGACGCCATGACCATCGGCTTCATCGGCACGGCGCAGATGGACGAGGTGATGGGGCGCATGGCGCCGCCCGCCTGAGGCGGACCGCGGCGGATCAGGAGTGGCGCAGGCTCCAGTCGAGGAAGGGCATGAGCTTCTGCGCGCGCGTGTGGTGGCGCAGCTTGCGGATGGCCTTCGCCTCGATCTGGCGGACGCGCTCGCGGGTGACGTTGAACACGCTGCCGACCTCCTCCAGCGTGCGGGGGTACCCGTCGCCGATGCCGAAGCGCAGGATGATCACCATGCGCTCGCGCTCCGTGAGCGTGTGGAGCACCTCGGTCAGGCGCTCCTTGAACACCTCGAAGGCCGTGTTGTTCGCCGGGTTCTCCGCCGTCACGTCGGGGATGAAGTCGCCGAAGCTGGAGTCGCCCTCGTCGCCGATGGGCGTCTCAATGCTGATGGCCTCCTGCGCGATCTTGAGGATGCCGCGCACCTTGTCCGTCGTCATCTCCATGGCGTGCGCGATCTCGTCCGCCGTGGGCTCGCGGCCGTAGGTCTGCACCAGCTTGCGCTGGGTCCGCATGAGCTTGTTGATGGACTCGATCATGTGCACCGGGATGCGGATCGTGCGCGCCTGGTCCGCGATGGACCGCGTGATCGCCTGCCGGATCCACCACGTCGCGTAGGTGCTGAACTTGTAGCCCCGCTGGTACTCGAACTTGTCCACCGCCTTCATCAGCCCGATGTTCCCCTCCTGGATCAGGTCGAGGAAGGACATGCCCCGGTTCGTGTACTTCTTGCCGATGCTCACGACCAGCCGGAGGTTGGCCTCCACCAGCTCCATCTTCGCCTGGTAGATATTGTCCTCCTTCTTCGAGATCACGTCGATCAGCTCGTTGATCTGGGCGGGGTCCAGGTGCGAGTCCTTCTCGATCTGGTCGATCTTGCGCTGGGCCACGTTCAGGCGGCGCTCCGCCTCGGCCAGGTCGCCCTTGTCGATCCCCATCTCCGGCAGGATGCGCGGCCGCCTGCGGGCCTGCGCGCTGATCTTGTGGATGTCCTCGGCGCTCAGGCCGATCTTCCGCGTGATCGTGTCGATCTCCAGGTTCGCGTTCAGGATGCGGCGCTTGAGCCCCTTGATGCGCCGCCCGATCTTCATGATCTCGCGGGGCTTCAGCCGGAACTCGCGGATGATGTCGCGCTGCTGCCCCCGGCACTCCCGGATGCGCTGCTCGATGTTCTCCATGCTCTTGGGGGAGAGGTTTGACCGGCGCAGCCGCTTCTCCTGCGCCTCGATCCCCGCCTCCAGGTCGCCGATCTGCTCCATGAACACCGGCAGGTCCTTCACAAAGCGGTGGTGGAACCGGGGCTCCTCCTCGTCCGTGATGTTCACGAAGTTCAGGCGGCCCGCCAGGATGCGCGCGGCGAGCATCTGCACCTCCTTCACGGTGTACGGCGTGCTCAGGATCACCTCGATCAGCTCCGCCTCCGCCGCCTCGATCCGCTTGGCGATGGCGACCTCCTGGTCCTTCGTGAGCAGGGGCACGCGGCCCATCTCGCGCAGGTACATGCGCACCGGGTCGTCCGCGCGCTCCAGCGTCTTCTGGAGCGCCAGGTCCTTCTTCGGCGGCTCCTTGGCCGCCGCCTTGCCGTTGCCCCCGGCCGCGGGCGCTGCCGGGGCGGGCGCCGCCGGCTCCTCCAGGTCCACGTCGGCCTGGCACAGCGACAGCATCACCCGGTCGATCTCGTCCGCCCCCGCGTCCTCCGGCAGGATCTTGTCCATCTCGTCCAGCGACAGTTTCCCGCGCGACTTGGCGGCCGCGAGGGTTTCCTGCGCCTGCTTCGGGTCAAACTTCTTGCCGGGGGTCTTGCTCTTTGCCGTCATGTTCACCTCAAAAGCGTGGTTGATGTCCGCTGTGGCGGGCCGGCGCCGGAGGCCCCTGCCCGCGCAATGTGTCCCTTCAGGCCGCGGGAAGTCCGTCCCGCCGCCGGTCAAGCTCGATTTTCCGCTGCTGCAGCCGCCGCAGCGTCGCCCAGTCCTTGTCCCGGTCCGCCCGCGCGATCTCCGCCAGCAGCCCCTCCGCCTCCCGCCGGATCGCGTCGCGCGCCAGCGCCGTCACCCGCTGCGACACCACCTCCTCCGCCCGGTCCGGCGCCGGCGGCTCGTCCACCATCGCCCCGGACCACAGCGTCTTCGCCTCGTCCGAAGCCAAACTGTCGGCCACGGCGGGGCCCGCCCCCCCCGCGGCAACCAGCGCCCGCAGGACCTCGGTGAAGGGCGATTCCGGCAGGTTCAGGCCCGCGCAGGCCTCCGCCGCCCGGCGCAGCAGCGCCGGATAGGCCAGCACCGCCGCCACGAACTCCAGGTCGTCCCGGTGGGGGGGCGTGTGCTCCGCGGGGGCCGCCGCCGTGCGGCCGCCCGGGGCCGCCGCCGGGCCGCGCTCCCGCTCCGCCGCCATCCGCTCAAACTCGCGGCGCGTCGACCACGGCTGCAGTCCCAGCGCCCGCTCGATCGTGTCGAGGTAGCCGTCCACTTTCATCCTGTCCGTCACATGCCGGATCATCTCGAAAAGTTCCCGGGCCACCTCCGTGCGCCCCTCCACCGTCGTGGTGCGGTCCCGGTTCATGCGCGCGTAAAAGGCCACGAAGTCCGGCGCGCCCGCCAGCATGTCCCGAAACCGGTCCGCGCCCTCGTCGCGGATGAAGTCGTCCGGGTCCTTGTTGTCCGGCAGCGCCAGCGCCCGCACCTCCAGCCCCGCCGCCGTCAGCACGCCGCTCCCGCGCAGCGCCGCCTTCACCCCCGCCGCGTCGCCGTCGTACACCAGCACCACCTTCGGCGCGTAGCGCCGGATCAGGGCCGCCTGCTGCTCCGTGAGCGCCGTGCCGCAGGTTGCCACCACGTTCGTGATCCCCGCGTCGAAGCAGCGCAGCAGGTCGAAATAGCCCTCCACCAGCACCGCGAACTTCTCCGCGCGGATGCCCTCGCGCGCCTCGTGCAGCCCGTAGAGCACCCGGCTCTTCTTGTACACCGCCGTCTCCGGCGAGTTGATGTACTTCGCCGGACTCTGGCCCAGGTCCCGGCCGCCAAAGGCCACCACGTTCCCCGAAATGTCCCGGATCGGAAAGATCACCCGGTTCCGGAAGAAGTCGTACAGCCCGCGGCCGCCCGACTCCCCCCGCCGGAAAAGGCCCGAAGCCTCCAGGACATAGTTCTTGAACTGGCGCTTGAGCGCCGCCGACACCAGCGCGTCCCACTGGTCCGGGGCGAACCCCAGGCCAAACTTCGCCATCGTTTCGGGTTTCAGCGCGCGTTTGGACAGGTAGTCCCGGCCCGGCGCGCCCGGCAGCGGGTCGGCCAGCAGCCGCTTGTAGAAATCCGCCGCAAAGCGCCCCAGCTCCAGCAGTTGCGCCCGCAGGTACTCCTCCCGGTCGTCCTGCTCCGAGGCAGGTGCCAGGGCGATGCCCGCCTGGTCCGCCAGCTTCCGCAGGGCCTCCGAAAAACTCAGCCCCTCAAACTCCATCAGGAAGCCGAACACGTCCCCGCCCCGCCCGCTGCTGAAACAGTGAAACATCTGGCGGTCGCGGCTCACGATGAACGAGGGCGTCTTTTCATTGGTGAAGGGCGAGAGGGCCTTGTAGCGGTCCCCCCCGGACGGGCTCAGCGAAAGGCGCGCACCGATGACCTCCACAATATCCACCGCGGCGCGCACCTGGTTGATCGTTTCCCGCGAAACCTTCACTGGCAGGGCAGTTCCTTCCTGGACTTCTCAGACAAAAAAAGGCGCAAGTCCTTTCGAAATAAGGGGCTTACGCATGGGCCTTTCGGCCGCTCCCGTGGAAAAAACCAAAAAAAGGCATTTTTCTACCGCTTGCACTTTGTCAAGTCACGCAATGGTACCATCCCGGCAGCCGCGTTGTCAAGTCCGTGGTGCGCTGCGGGTGCGCCGTTTCCGGTTGACGCCTCCGGAGCAACAGGTTGACTTGCCGGCGTCTTTCCCCTAGACTCCGCTGGTAACGGAGGATTCCATGTCTGCCGATGTCACTATTGTTCTGATGCCCAAATGGGATTCCCGGGAGCCTTCCTGCGCCACCGCCTATGTCTGCCAGTACGCGCGTTCCCTGGGGCGCCGTGTCCAGTATCTGGACTACAACATACGCCTCTTCGACCTGTGCGGCCGTCTTGGCCTGGGCGAGTTCTGGACCGAGTCGCGCTACCACCAGGCCTGGCTCCACGGGGACATGCGCTTTCTCTCCGCCTTCGTGGATGTGGAGGAGATTGAAGGCGATGTGGTCGGGTTTTCCCTGACCGCCACGAACCGGGAACTCACCCTGATGACGGCCAGGCGCATCCGGGAGCGATTTCCCCGCAAGAAGATCATCTTCGGCGGCTACGCCGTCTATTACGAGAGCGACCTGCGCGGCATAGACCCCTCCCTTGCCGACGCCATCTGCAGGGGGGAGGGGGAGCACACGCTTCGGGAAGTGCTTGCGCGGGACTTTCGGAACCTGGAGGAGGTCCCGGGGCTCTACCTGCCGCACGGCGCCGGATGGCGGCTCACAGCCCCCCGCCCCCTTTCTGAGAATCTGGACGAGATTCCCTGGCCGACTTTTGAGGAGACGGATCTGCCGCTCTACGAGGTGCCCGACCTGCCTCTCATGGGCAGCCGGGGGTGCATCGGCCGCTGCGTTTTCTGCAACGACCGCCACCGCACGCCCGGGTTCCGCACCCGCTCCGCCGCCCACCAGGCAGACGAGCTCGCCTGGCTCAAGGAACGCTATGACACGGACTTCTTCATCTACAACGACCCCCTCATGAACGGAAGCGTCCGGGCGCTGGAGGAGAAGGCGGACGAGATACTCCGGCGGGGGATCCGCGTCAAGTACGGTGGGAACCTCATGGCGCACCGCGGCATGAAGCCCGAACTCTTCCGGAAACTCCGCCGCTCCGGGCTCACCGTGGCCATTGTGGGCCTGGAAAGCGGCAGCACCCACACCCTCCGCGGCATGAACAAGTACCACACCGCCGAGAGCGGGGCCGCCTTCATCCGCGAATGCCACAACGCGGGCATCCGCGTCGAACTCAACATCATCCTGGGGTTTCCCACGGAGACCGAGGAGCATTTTCAGGAAACCCTGCGCTTCATGCGCGACAACCGGGACTGCATCGACTGTGTCGTCAGCGCCACCACCTTCCAGGTGGGCAATTCCGACATGTGGCGGCGCAGGGGGGAGTTTGGCATCGAGATGGCGGAGGGCGCATCCACCTTTGACTGGCGCACCCGCGATGGGGGCAACACCTTCGAGATACGGGCCGACCGGCTTCGCCGTTTCACCGAAGAGATGGCGGGGATGGGGCTGGCTCCCGGCCGGACGGACAGGGAGATCGAGCAGAAAAGCCCGGAAACGGGAACGCGCTTTCTGAAAGCGTATGCGGCGGCCTTGGAGGAGGGCGGACCGCTTTTCGCAGGCGAGCGCGCCGGCGCGGATGACCGCCAACGCCGCGCGCGCGCCGAAATCCGCCGTGTTCACCTGCTCAAAGCATGCAGAAAACTGGGCCTGCTGGACCCGCTGCTCCGGGTGAAGGGGGCGCTCCGCGGAGGAGGCGCCTGAGCCGGCGGCATCCCGCCAGACTTCACGCCCCCCGCGGCTTGCGCAGCGTGAAGGTGTCCCTGACCTCCCCCTCGGCGGTGTAGGCGTTCATGGTGAGGGTGTCTCCGTCCACGGTGAAGGCCTGGCAGGTCGGTTTTCCGCCGAGGTCCAGCACTTCGGCGTAGGGCGGACGGGGGGCCGGGCGGGCGCGGCCCGCCACGCCGACGGAGATAAGGTACACCGGGCCGTTTTCGGCCTTTTCGCCGCCGCGCAGGGGGAAGGTGCGCTGGTAATAGTGGACGTGGCCGCTGAGCACGACGTCCACGCCGTGCCTTTCGAAAAGGGTGCCCCATTCCCGCCGGATTTCCGGGTAGTCCTCCTCGTGGGAGTGGGGGGGGAAGTGAAGCATGGCGACCTTCCAGCGGGCACCCGACGCGGCGAGGGTGCGGTCCACCCAGGCGCTCTGGGGGGCGATGTCCGCCGTCACGTCGAGGGACAGCAGGAGCAGGCCGCCGCAGTTCAGGGCATACGTCTTGCCCGGCGGCATGCCCTCGGGGCCGTTGTCCGGCAGGCGGAACAGGGTGCTGTACAATTCGGAACCCAGCCCGTCGATCGCGTCATGATTGCCGATGGAGGGCACCAGCGGCCGCCGCCGCAAGAAATCCGCGTAGTTGGTGAGCAGCGCCTCCCAGTCGTCCCGGTACTGGCCCATGCCCACGAGGTCGCCGGAGACGGCCAGGAACGCCGCGTCGGGATGCAGGCTCGCCGCCGTTTCCAGCAGGGGCACGCTGTCCCGCTTGTTGTGGACGTCGCTCATCCAGAGAAAGGTGAACGGCGCGCCGCCGTCTGCGGCGGTCTCGAACACGGCGGGCGCGCTGCGGGGGCCGTCGGGCCCCGCGCCCACAGTGTACTCGTACCGCGTGCCCGGGGCGAGCCCCGTGAGTTCCGCGGTGAACCAGTGCGCCCTCTGGTCGTTGACCAGGTTCCGGTCCTCCAGGACGGCGCGTGTGGCGGCGGCCTCGGCAAAGGGGGCCTCGGCGCGCCCGGCCTCGCGGTACAGCACCGTTCCCTTTTCCGTGGCGGAGCTTGTGCGCCACTGGACCGTCATGGAGGTGCGCGGGTCGCCGCTCCACGTGAGGGTGACCAGGTCGGGGGCGGCGGAGGACGGGGTGGCCGTCTCGCGGAAGGCGCCCACTAGATGGGTCTCGCGGGCGCGGCCGCGGATGGTCGGCAGGAGGGTGTGCCCCTCGAAGGCCCCCTCCGGCACCTCCTCCAGCAGCAGATCGGTCCAGTCGAGATAGGTGTACGCGCCCTTGGCGAAGGGCATGGGCGCGCCGTACACCGGCGCGGCGCCGGTCACGGTGACCCGCCCGCCCTGTTCCGCCGGGCCCACGCCCACGAAGTAGTGGGGCCGGTGCAGGGCGAAGCCGTTGATGCCCAGGCCCACCTTTCCGGCGGGGAACACCTTTTGCCACACCTCGTAGGTGTAATTCTCGTTCTTGACGACCAGCCCCGTCTTCTCGAAGCCCTTCTCCCCGAGCCAGAAGGGGACCTCGCCCTGCGAGATGTCGCGGACCACGGACACCAGGGCGGGGGCGCTAACCTCAAAGGTCCAGTAGGCGGACGAGAGGGTTTCCCGCTGCTCCGGGGTGAGCAGCCCCAGCACGGCCTCCGGCTGAAGCCCGTCCCGGAACGCCCGGTCCCCCTCCATGCAGCGCGCCACCAGGGCGTCCATGACCGAGGCTACGGCGGGCACTTCCGCCGGCGCGGCGAGGGCGCAGAGGAGGAGGATCGGAACAAGCGCCAGGGCCTGCGGCCAGGGCGTCCGGGAAAGCGCGGATGGTCTCATGGAAAAGTCTCCTGAAGATGCGGCGGTGCCAGTTCCCAAAAGGACAGGGTAGCAGATCACGGGGGATATTTCACGGCGCGGTGCCTGTCTCCGAAAGACGGCGGACGGCGCGGGCCAAAGCCTCCGCCCGGGCGCGGACGGCGGGGTCGGGCGCCGCCGCCGCGTCCCGCTCCAGCCGGGCGGCCACGGGTGCCAGGGCGGCGCGGTCCAGCCAGCCCCCGTCATCGTTGAGCGCGATTCGGCGTCCGCCGGTCTGCCGTTGTCGGGCCGTCAGGTCGAGGTACTCCCGGACGGCGTCGGCCGCGCCCCCGTAGTACAGCCGCAGGAACTCGGCGGTCATGTTTTCCACGATGGCGTCGGGGTCCCACAGGAGGCCCGCGGCGAGATACATGCGCAGGGCGGCCAGATCCACCGTGCCGGGGTCCTGGGCCGGCGCCCCCGCATAGCAGACTCCCCGCACCCCGCTCTGGACATAGAAGAAGACGCTGTCTGCGAGCGCCTCCAGGCAGGGGAAGGGGAGGGCGGGGTCGCGCCCGTTGCACAGGTGGTCCAGCGCCCACACCTCCGCGCCGGTTCGGGTCCATCCCCGGACATCCTCGCCGAAGGCCCGGTTCGCCGGATCCCGGGGACTTCCCGCGGGCAGCGAGAAGTCGGCGTCCGCGTTGCTCAACTGGACAACCACCCCCTCCTCCGCTCGCAGCGCGGCGGGGGGCCGCCGCAGAAAGGGCGGCAGCAGCACATGCACCCGCGGCGGCCGGTCGGGAAAGCGCGCGCGGAGCGCGGCGGCCACCCCGTTGGCCGTGCGCAGCACGCACGCGGCGGGGCTGCCCTCCCGTTGGTTCAATTCGCGCGCCGCGTCGTCCAGTTCGGGCCGCAGCCAGGACAGGGCGTTGAGGGACCACTGGTTGGAGGCGGGCGGCCATTCGGCGGCGGCGCGGCGCGCGGCGGCGGTGGCGTCGCCCCCCTCCGGCGGCCCGGCGACCAGAGCCGCCAGCTCCCCGGCGATGCGCTCCACGGCGGCTTCGGACCCAAAGACCACGGGCTCCACGTCCGCGGTCCCGGCCGCCCCGTCCGGGGTGTTCCAGGCGTCAAACCAGTCCTCGCCGGGCGGCAACACGGGCGCGGGTCCGGTGAGATGGGCCCCCCGGCGGTATTCCTCGACCCCCTCTTTCCACAGGGCGCACAGGCCCACCTCGCGGAAGGCGAAGGCGGGCCTGCGGACGATTTCCACCTGGGGCATGCGCATGGCGGCGGGACGCACCACGGTGAGTCCGGGCTCTACCCACCGCGTTTCAAACACCTCATGGAAGAAGGTGCGCACCCCCTCCAGCACCGCCTCATCGGACGGCGCGGCGAAGAGGAGCTGGCGGGTGGCGCCCTTGCGGGCAAATTTCTCGGCGGGGCTGTGCGTGCGCACGACAAACCCATTGTCGGGCAGTCCCGAGAGGAGCGCGGGGTCCAGAAGATCCTCCGTGGCGAGGGCCGCCCCGAACCGGACATAAATGAGGTCGCCCTCCACCGCCTTGCCGGAAAGGGGTTTGCCCGTGACCCGGCCCCAGTAGTCGGCGAAGGCTTCGGCGGCGGCGCAGAGGGCGGGGGAGGGGTTTTCGGGCAGCTTCACCCGGAAGAACTCGTACTGGGTGGCGTCCACCCAGGCGACCGGGCCTCCCATGCCGGTGCCGGATTCGGGGAACTGTCCGGAGACCGGCAGGAGGGCGGCCAGCGTGATCAGGAGAGCGGTCATGGCTGCGGTGTTTCCAAGGTTGCGCGGGGTCCATGATAGCACGCCGGGCGGCGGATTCAGGAACCATTCCGGGTTTCCGGGGAATCCATTCCAAGGCGGCGGTTTGTGAAGAACCGCCCGGTTTGTGTGCGCGGGCCCCGCCGCCCTACAATGGCCCGGCAAATTCCGGGATTGCATGCGCATGCTCCTCCTTCTTCTGACATCCCTGGTCGCGGGCCCCGCCGTGCAGGCGCAGACGCCGCTGCCGCCCCTGGCGGTGGAGATCAGCGCCGAGCACCCGCTGTTCGTGTTTCAGGACGGCAACATGACGCTGCTGCCCCCGGCCGCGTACGCGGCGGCCGTGGTGGGGCACTGGTCCCTGCTGCCCGAAAGTGTGCGCCCCTACAGCATGATGCTGGTTTCTCCGGCGGGGGTTCCGGATTACCGCGAGTTTCTGGCCCCCTTCCAGCAGGCGGGGGTGCCGGTGTGCCTGCGGGTCACGGACGACCACGGGGTTCCGCTGGCGCCCCTCACGGTGGTGCGCGAGATGCTCGACGCCTTCCCCATCGTGCGGGGAGTCGAGGCGCGGGGGCTGGCCTTTGACGGATATGATCCCGCCCTGGCGGACGATGCGGGGGTCCAGCCCGACGCGGCCCGGCTGGCGGCGCTCATCGGCCTGGCCGCGGGGTACGGCCGCTTTGTGATGGTTTCGCTGGAGGGAATGGCCGCGCCCCGGATGCTTGCCAACAAGAACACCGCGGCCCTTTACACCACGATCGCGGAGCACCGGGACCATGTGCTGCCGGTGTGCCTGCAGCGCGGCCCGAACGTGGTGCCCGCCATGGGCGCCCTGATGGGCCTGTGGCTTGCCGGCGCCGCCGCCAACTGGGGCGTCGCCCCGGACGCCCGGTGGTACGCCGACGCGCGGTTCCGCGAGCCGGGCATCTTCGGCCCGGAAACCTCCCCCGACCAGATGCCCGTGTCGCTGTACCGCGCCATGATCCTCAACGGCGCCATGACGGGCGCGTCGGTCTACCTGTTCCCCTGGGAGCGCAGCCTGTGGCACGGCGGCATGCCCCAGGCATGGACCCAGGCCATCCTCCCCACGCTCCAGCAGATTGTGGAGGGCGGGTTCATCGCCCGGCGGGACTTTGTGGCCAAGCGCGCCCCGGCGGCCATGCAGCTTTCCCCCGCGGACACCCCGTCCGCGTTCGAGACCAACGCCCGCCATCTGGACGCGGCCTTCCACGAGGGCCTGCTGATCCACGGGGTCTACGGCGCGGAGCGGCCCGGGCAGATTCCCGAGCTGATCCTCAACCGGGGGGACCGATTCTGGGTGCCCGTGCTGCCGGCGCACGCGCCGCCGGGCGTCGCCTCGGGGTTTGCCTTCGTGGCCAGGCCGGAGTCCGTCTCCTCCGCCGAACAGTGGGCCGAGGCGCTGGGGCGCTACCATCCCCTGGAGGCGGCGGGGCAGGCCGCCGTCACCCGCTCCGGGAGGGGTGTCTTCGTCATGAACACCCGGGAAAACGCCGTGGAGCGCCAGTCGTTCTTCGTGCCCGACCTGCCCGCGCCCATCCGCGGGGTCAGCGCGCGCAGGGAGGGCGGCGTGGTCACGCTGTCCTGGGGCTTCCGCGGCGGCGACGTGGCCTACAACGTGTACCGGCGCATGCCGCCGGAGACCCATTTCACCCTGGCGGCCAAGGGGCTGGACCAGCGGCAGTTCACGGACACGCAGCCGCCGCCTGACCAGGCCGTCGCCTACGCGGTCACGGCGCTCACGGGGGAGAAGGAGCCCCTTGAGGGCGAGGTGGGCTACGGGGAGTACCTGGTGTTCAGCACCGTGGAGAGCCGCATCGCCGAGGAGGCGCTGCTCACCCCGCTCATGGCCGTGGCCGAGGGCGCGCCCCTGCCGGGTTTCGGGGAGGAGACGGCGCGGATCCAGCCGCCGATCCCGCCGCTCGAGGGTGCCGCCCCCTCCATCCCGTGGTGGCCCTACTACGGCGGGCTCGACGAGGCGCAGCGCGCCGTGGCCGCCGAGATCGTCGCCCGCACCGAGGCGTGGGACGCCGCAGTCGCCGCCGCGTCGCTCGAAGGGGTGGCCGACCTCTACGCCGAGGACTACCGGGACGGGTCCGGCTGGGGCCTGGAGTACGCCGTCCGGGCGTGGCAGTTCTTTTTCGAGCGGTTCACCGGCCACCGGATGCACCGCCAGATCCGTCTGTGGGATTTTTCCGCCCATGAGCTGGAGGGCCGCGTGAGCGTGCGGCTCTATGCCCTGTTCACTGCGGGGTCTGTCTCGGACGAGAGCGGGCTGCGCGCCGGGAAGCCGGTCCTGTTCCCGAGGGACGCCACGGCGGAGACCTGGGTCACCTGGGCGAAGCGGGGGGACGTCTGGCGCATTGTCGAGACCCGGCCCGCCCTTCCCAATTTCCGCGACTTAGCCGCCATGGGCGCGTCGCCGGAAATTCTGCCGCCGGGGCCCGACCGGTATCCCGCCGAGCCCCCGCCGCCCGCCACCCCCTAAGGCAGCAGGACAAGCATGGGCCGGAAAGCCACCCGCTTGCCGCCGCAATAGCCGTCCGCGGAGGCCTGGAAGGCCTGGGAGGAAAAGAAGAGCGCCGCGCCCTCCCCGGCGGCCATCAGCCGCAGCCCGTGGTTGGCCCCGGGGTCTTCAAGCCATCCCCGGACCAGCGGGGTGACCTCCCACGAGGCCCACTGTCCGGCGGCGGGAACGGTTTCAGCCGTCCGCGGCGCTTCGGCCTCCCCCTGCGGCCGCCGGGCCCAGGTGACTTCCCCCTCCCCGGCGGGGCGGCCATCTTCGCCGTTGAAGGGGTCGGAGGCACCCCCGCCCTCGGCCCAGGGAGCGGCGGCGGGGGCCACGCCAATGGCGGGCGGGGTTCCCGTCACGCGCTCGCAATACATCCAGAGAACCGCCCGCGACGGCGGCGGTCCCGCCGGAAGGTGGGAGAGGTCAAAGCGCACCAGGGCGTCGCGGCGTTTTCCGGGCGCGGCTGAGACCGCCAAAAACGCCTCCGCGCCCGTGTTGTGCGCGGGCAGGTCCCCGGCGAGGGTGGCGTCGGCGACGCCGAGATAGGGGCAGTACCCGCAGTCCCCGGCGTTTCCGGGTGCGCCGTAGGCGGGCATCTGCTGGAGGCAGTGGCCGCCCGCCGCCTCGGCGTACCAGTACCGGCACCACATGGCGCAGGCGGCGGCGTTGTGCGCGATGCCGCCGAAGTAATAGTCCTCGAGGTGGGCGATGGTCCAGGGGAGCTGTTGCCGGTAGTCCTCCACGAAGGGGGTGGTGACCACCGGGGCGGCCCACAGGATCATCTGTTCGCGCTGGTACCCCCTCCGGAGTTCCTCCCGGGTGACCGGCACCCCGGAGGCGGTCAGCGCGCCGTAAACCGTCTCGAGGGGAAAGTAGTCGGTGAGCGTGCCCCAGTGCCGCATCCGGTCCTTCTGGTACTGGATGAAGTCGCCCCCGATCTCCGTGAGGGTGTGGGTGCCCCCCTCCATCCGGGCGCTTTTCTCCAGGAAACTCAGGTGGCCGTCGGTGCTGAAGTGCCACGGGATGTCGGCGATGTTGTGGCAGACCGCCCCCAGAAAGAAGGCCATCTCCCGCTGCATCTCCTCCGACAGGCCAAACCCCGCCCCCCGCACGCGCAGCGCGCCGGCCCAGGCCCGCATGAAGGGGTTCCAGTGTGACGCCTCGCCCGCGTTGGGGTTGATGTTGCCGTAGCCCCAGTCGGGAAACGCGCAGGCCGTGTAGAGGATCTTGAGGTTGGCGCGTTTGGCCACCAGGCTCCCCAGTCCGGGCAGCATCGCATCCGCGCCGGCCAGGTACTGTTCCGCGCAGCGGCGGCCGATCTCGGCGTGGGTGCGCGTGCCGATGGCGAACGCCCCGGGGGACAGGGAAAGCGCAAGCAGGGCGGACAGGAGCACAGTGCGGCGCATGGGATAAGGGTCTCCGGGGTCTAAAGGGGGGCCCCAGTTGGACCCCTCCCCGCGCGGGGGAGTTTCAGGGCCGGGGGGAGAAAACAAAACCCGCCTGCGCGCGGCGGCGCAGGCGGGCAAAGATCGAATGGGGACGGGGGCCTGTTACAGCTCGACACCCGTCGTGTCGGTGCCGGTGTCGGTGCCGGTGTCCGTGGTGTCGTCAATGTCCCCGCTGGGGCCGGTGGCCTTCCAAGGGGCCTGACGGTTGGCCAGCAGCAGCCGGTCGATGATCTCGGTGGTGCTTTCCATCTTGATCTGGAAGTTGCTGATCTGCGCCTTCTCCGGGGTCCGGCTGACGGTCTTGAGATGGTTCATGGCGTCGGTTCCTCCGCTCAGGACGTCTTGATGAACGCGTATTCAATGAGCTGGTCGGTGAGGTTGACCAGAAACTCCTTGAACACTTCAAAATTGGAGATCTGCGACAGGGCCGGCTTGCGCGTCACAGGCCGCATATGCTTCATCTAACGATCCTCCTGGTCCGTTTCGGGGCGCAATCCACCCCGGTGCACGGCACTTTTATACCATGAACCGAAGAGTTTGTCAACTGTTTTCTTCCGGGGCCGACCGTCAGAGCTCGGGGCCGAAGGCCTCGACCGCCTTGCCGCTCGGGGTGCCCGTGAACTTCTTGAAGTTGTCCGTGAACATCTGGCCCAGCTTGCGCAGGCCCGCATCGTAGGCCGCCTTGTCCGGCCAGGTCTTCCGCGGGTCGAGCACCTTGCTGTCCACGCCCGGCAGGGCCGTGGGCACGTCGAAGTTGAACACGGGCATCTTGCGGAATTCCGCCTTCTCCACCGACCCGTCCAGGATGGCGTCAATGATGGTGCGCGTGGCCGTGATGTCCATGCGGGAGCCGACGCCGTAGGGGCCGCCGACCCAGCCGGTGTTCACGAGGTAGGCGCGGGTGCCGTGCTGCCTCATCTTCTCGCCGAGGATGTCGGCGTAGAGGGTGGGGTGGACGGCGAGGAAGGCCGCGCCGTAGCAGCTGGAGAAGGTGGCCTTGGGCTCCGTGACGCCCAGCTCCGTGCCGGCGACCTTGGCCGTGTAGCCGCTGAGGTACTGGTACATGGCCTGCTCGTAGGAAAGGCGGGCGACGGGGGGCAGGATGCCGAAGGCGTCGCAGGCGAGGAAGATCACCACCGACGGGTGGCCGCCCTTGGAGACGGGCTTCACGATGTTGTCAATGTGCTCGATCGGATAGGAGACGCGGGTGTTCTCGGTCTTGCTGCCGTCCGCGAAGTCCACCGACCCGTCTTCCCGGATCACCACGTTTTCCAGCAGCGCGTCGCGGCGGATGGCGTGGTAGATGTCCGGCTCCTTCTCCTCCGACAGGTTGATCACCTTGGCGTAGCAGCCGCCCTCGAAGTTGAAGATGCCCTCGTTGTCCCAGCCGTGCTCGTCGTCGCCGATGAGCGCGCGCTTCGGGTCCGCCGAAAGCGTCGTCTTCCCCGTGCCCGAAAGGCCGAAGAAGAGCGCCGTGTCGCCGTCCTTGCCCATGTTGGCGGAGCAGTGGAAGGCGCCCACGCCCTTCAGGGGCAGGAAGTAGTTCATGATGGTGAACACGCCCTTCTTGATCTCGCCGCCGTACCAGGAGCCGCCGATGAGGGACATGCGCTCCTGGATGTTGGACGCGGCGAACACCTCGGACCGCATGCCGAACTGGGCGAAGTCGGGGTTGCTGGTCTTGCAGGCGTTCAGGATCGTCCAGTCGGGCTCGAAGCCCACCAGTTCCTCCGCCGTCGGGCGGATGAACATGTTCTTGCTGAAATGGGCAAGCCAGGCGACTTCGGCGACGACCCGGACGCGGATGCGGGTGTCGGGGTTGGTGCCGACAAACCCGTCAACGACGTACAGGTCCTTGCCGTCCAGCTGCGCCTTGACGAGCCCCTTGAGGTGCTCCCACGCCTCCGGGCTGAGACGCTTGTTGTTCGAGCCCTTGTTCTCGGGGCTTTCCCACCACAGGTTGTCGCGCGAGGTCTCCTCGTCCACGAAATACTTGTCCTGCGGCGAGCGGCCGGTGAAACGGCCCGTGTCCACCGACACGGCGCCGAAACTGGTCAGCATGCCCTTTTCCAGCCCCTCCAGCGCCGGATTGGTCTCGTGCTTGAACAGTTCGTCGTAGGAGAGGTTGTAATAGACCTTTCCGGGCACGATACCATGCTTTTCTAGATTCGGGGTGGTCATCGGGGGGGATCCTCCTGTGGGTTGGATTCGGTGGGCAGACAGCCCGCGCCGGAACGGCGCGTCCGCCTGTAGTACTGAACGCCTCGCAGTTGGACCGGAATTGTAGCACAAAGCCCGGGAACCTGTCCATTTTTTGGACTTTCTGCGGTTGGCACGGCCCCCGGCATTCCCCGGGACGCTACAGCTTCTTGGGCCCCTGCAGGATGGCCTGGGTGAAGGGGTTGCAGTGCTCGCCCTTGTGCTCCGGGGGATGGCAGAGCAGACAGTCCATCTTGCCGCGGGTGTGGGATTTTTCGCTGAGGTCGTGGCATTTCAGGCATCCGGTGGCCTGCGCGGGAACGGGGTGGGCGCGCTGGAAGGTCTTTGCGTGCACCGCGTTGAGCAGTTCCGCGGCCTTCGCCGCCACGTCGCCCGTGAGGCGCGCGCAGCGCTCGGAACGCTCCGGGGTGCCGCTGCCCAGGTCGGCGGCCTTGCACCAGCGGGTCACCGACAGGTGGCACAGGTTGTCCCCGGCGACACTCTGCGGCAGCACGGTGCGGACGGTGTACGGATCGTCCTCAAAATACCCCCCGTCCGCGGCGTAGCCGTTGCTGATGTCCGTGGGGAGCACGGCGACGGCATACCAGCTCATCAGCTCGCTCAGGACCGCCTCGGTGGTCTTCTTGTCGCACACCAGGTTGATGGCCGCGCCGCATCCGTTCAGCGCGCCGCACAGGGAGCCAAACCCGGCCACACCGCCGCCGCCGTAGCCCATCATGCCGCAGGGAACCTTGTCAAAGGGGTGCCCCGCGGCGTCGGCCAGCGCGCCGACAATGGCGGAGAAAGCCCCCTCGCAGCAGTGGCCTTTGGAATAGTGGCGGTGCGCCCGCCTGCGGATCATCTCCGGATCCAGGGGGGTGTAGGACCAGGGCAGGGGCGGCATCGCCGGTTCGGACACCGGCGCAGGGGGAGCCTCCGCAGAGGCCTTGCCGACCACCAGGCCGCCCAGCCCCGCCGCCCCCAGAACGCCCGTGTGAATGCCCAACTTTCCCAAAAACTGACGACGGTCGGAAGACTGCATGGGTGCTCCTTGGATGCCAATCCAGCGGCGGCGCGTCTGCCTCAATGCGCCTGAAACCCCGGCCATTCGCGGGGCCTCCCGCCGCAACCTAATGAGAACACCTCCAATTTAGCACAGACACGGCCCCTGGCGTAAAGTGTTTCACTCTTCCGGGATTTCCGGAAAAGACAGACGCCTTCACCGGCGGAATGCGCCTCCCCCAGCAACTGGGACGGTCACGCCGTGCAAGAAAGAGGGCGCGGCAAGCGGCGCCCCTACGGGAGGGCGCCCTGGTGTCTTCGTGAAAGCCCAAGGTGCGCGCATGTAGGGGCGCCGCTTGCCGCGCCCCGGTGCGGACACGAAGGCGGCCGCCTATCCGTCTTCCTTCCCCATCGGTGTTCATCACCGTTCATCGGTGGTTCGGTCCGTTTGTCCGGAAGCTGGGGCCGGGAGTATGATTCCGGCATGGAATACTGCATCGAAACGGAGGCCCTGACGAAGCTGTACGGAGAGTTCCGCGCGGTGGACGGGTTGTGCCTGCGCGTGGAGAAGGGGTGTTTCTACGGGTTTCTGGGGCCGAACGGGGCGGGGAAGTCCACGACGATCAAGATGCTGACGGGGATCACGCTGCCGAGTTCGGGGTCGGCGCGGCTGCTGGGGCTGGACCTGGCGCGGCGCTGGCTGGAGATCAAGCGGCGGATCGGCGTGGTGCCGGAGGATTTGGGGCTGTTCGACCACCTGACGGCGCGGGAGTATCTGGGGTTTATCGGCCGGATGCACGGCCTGCCGAAGGAGGTGGTCCTGCGGCGTTCGGCGGAGCTGCTGGAGCTGCTGGGGCTGGCGGAGGCGGAGACGACGCTGACGCTGGAATACTCGCACGGGATGCGGAAGAAGCTGGCGTTCGCGGCGGCGATTCTGCACGACCCGGAGCTGCTGTTTCTCGACGAGCCCTTCGAGGGGATTGACGCGATCTCGTCGCGGACGATCCGGCAGGTGCTGGACCAGATCCGGCGGCGGGGAGCCTCGATCTTTCTGACGTCGCACATCCTGGAGATCGTGGAGCGGCTCTGCACGCATGTGGGGATCATCCAGTCGGGGCGCCTCGTGAGCCAGGGCACGCTGGAGGCGTTGACGCGCGACCGGTCGCTGGAGGAGGCTTTTCTGGCGGCGGCGAACACGTCCCCGGACGGGCCGGCGGGCCTGTCCTGGCTGGGGGCGTGATGCTCGCACGGCAGGCCGCGGCGCTGGTCGCCCTCCGGTGGCGGCTTTTCCTGCGCGCGTGGACCTTCAAGAAGACGGTCGGCTCGGCCGTCGTCTTCCTGTTCTACGCCACCCTGGTGATCTTTCTGTCGGGGCTGGCCACCGTGGGGCTGTACGCCCTGGCGGCGCACGGCCTGAACAAGGCGGACAGTCCGGCCGCGTGGCTGGCGCTCATGGACATTCCGGCGGGGCTCTTCCTCCTGCTGTGGCTGTGGGGCCTGCTGATGGAGCTCCAGCGGTCGGACCTGCTCGACTTTAAGAAGTTCATGCATCTGCCCGTGTCCCCCGGCATGATCCACGGCATCAACTTCACGGCCTCGCTGGCGGGGCCGCTGGCGCTGGGGTCCGTTCCCCCGGTGCTGGGGCTGCTGGCGGGGCTGGCGCACCGGCACGGCTGGGGGGTGGTCGCGCCTGCGGCGGCGGTGGCCGCCGGGTTTATCGTGATGCTGGAGGCCTGGGCGCACTATTTCCGGGGGTGGATGGCCCTCGTGATGGAGGACAAACGGAAGCGCCAGCTCGTGCTCGCCCTGCTGCCGCTGCTCTTCGTGCTGCTGGCGCAGCTTCCCAGCGTGCTTTCGCACCTGCTGCGCGAGGGTCTGGACCCGGAGGACACGGCGCGCCTGATGGCGGGCGGGGCGGGCTGGTGGTTCGAGCGGGCGCACGCCGTGGTGCCCCTGGGGTGGGCGTCCCTGGGCCTGCGGGCGGCGGCGGACGGCAACACGGCCGGGGTGCTGGCCGTGGTGGCGATGCAGGGCCTGGCGACGGCGCTCGGGCTGGCGCTGGGGCTGCGGTCCACGCTGGCCTATTACGCCGGGGAGGCGTCGAACGGCAAGGCGGCCCGGAAGACGGCGGCAACGCCGGAGGCCCCGGACGCGCTGCCCGTCACGCTGCGCCCCGTTCCCGGCCTCAGCGCGCAGACCGCCGCGCTCACGCGCGCCTTCTTCCATTCAAGCCTGCGCCACCCCTCGATCCGCATCCAGCTCGTCATGCCCGTTTGCGTGGGCGCGCTGCTGTTCGCCATGTACCAGAGCGGGGCCTACGGTGACCTGGGCGACGGGCGGGCCTGGATGCCCACCGTCCTGATCGTGTGGCCCTTCCTCAATTTCGCCGTGCCCCTGCTCAACGTGTTCGGGGCCGACGGTGACGGGTTCCGCGGGCTCATGCTGCTGCCCGCGCCGCGGCGCGACTTCCTGCTGGCGAAGCACCTCGCTTTCCTGCCCTTCATGGCCGGGCTTTCGGGCCTCTTCTGCCTGGCGGGGGCGCTGCTGGCCGGCGGCGGCGCGGCGATGCTGGCCCTGTCGCTCGTGAATGTGGCCTATCTGTACCTGGGTTTCTGCGCCGTGAGCTGCTGGACGTCGGTGCTCCTGCCCTTCCGCATGGGGCGGAACCTCATGCGCGCCAAGGGCAACCGCACGGCCTTCTCCCTGACCGGACTCGTGTCCCTCGCGGTGACCGGCGCGCTCTTCACGCCGACGGGGCTCCTGCTCAACGGCCACGCGCGGGGGCTGGGGTTTGCGTCCGCGCTGGCGGTCTCGGCGGCTCTGGCGGCGGCGGCGGGCCTCGCCTACCGCTGGTGCCTCGTGCGTGCGGGCGACCTCCTGCACGCGCGCGAGACCGCCGTCCTGGAGGCTCTGCTTCGCCGCGACGAGGAGTAGGGGGGGAGGCGCGGCGCCATAAAACACCGCAGGGGGGCGGATCATTTCACTGGCGGGAAGGGCGCAGGAGGAGCCTCGCGCATCAGGGGATACTGTTTGCGGGCCTCGTCGCTTACGCGACGCCAATAGGCGAGTTCCTCTTCGCGCGTCATGTCCTTGGTCTCTTCATGGACGCGCAACGCCTCGCGGTCCTGCAGTTCCGCGCAGTCAAAGTCCTTTGAAACGCTATTCTTCATCGAACACAACCTCCGGAGGAGTGTGAATCGCTATGGGTCCATAGCCTTGCGTCTGGTTAACCCCATTATACAATGGAATCCTCCGGAAGTTAACGATGTGCTTGAAATTCCAGCTCACAATGGCGCGGCAGCCGC
>Ga0116173_1001248_pt1 | contig 21292 bp, 14 predicted proteins | sample AD_UKC085_MetaG_FD_89800 | JGI IMG/M metagenome (GOLD analysis project Ga0116173, IMG submission 89800) | Active sludge microbial communities of municipal wastewater-treating anaerobic digesters from USA - AD_UKC085_MetaG | ecosystem: Engineered > Bioreactor > Anaerobic > Digestate | place: USA...
ACAAGGGTCAAAGATATCAAAATATGGAAAAGCAAAAATCTTCCTGAAAATCTTGTGTCAAAACGAATAAAAACTCTATCAAACCAAGCATGTTTTTAGAACCAAGTTTTGAGCACCCTACCTTGCAGGCCAGAGGCCTGCTTCTACTGCGACTTAGCGAGACGCTACGCCGAACGAGGTGGACGGAACGTCCGCTAAGAAATTCGTGCAAATTAAGGATTGCACAAAGCTACAAACTAGCGAGCCAATCTTCCTAATCTCAGTTTCCCTAGAATAAAAATAATTCGTGATAATTCGTGTTAAGATAATCTTATTTCGAGATAACCACCTTACTAGCCGAAGTTCCCGTTCTTATTACTTGAATCTGGGCAGGAATGCGTTCGCGTAGCGTGGAGACGTGGCTGATGATGCCCACCCGTCTGCCTGTGGCGTGAAGGTTCTCGAGTGCGTTCATGACGGAAGAGAGACACTCTTCGGAGAGCGTTCCGAAGCCCTCGTCGATAAAGAGGGTCTCCATGTTGAATTTCTCGTTGTTGAGCGATGCCAGTCCGAGTGCCAAGGCAAGGGAAACCAAGAAGGTCTCACCACCAGAAAGGGTGCTGGCTGCACGCTCTTCGCCGCCCATCTCAAGGTCGCGCACTAGGATGGCGAGCGAACCGCTTTTGCACGTCAGTTCGTAACGTTTGTTGAGTGCGTGCAGATGATGGTTGGCCTGATCCAGCAGCAGTTTGAGCGTGTAGGATTGGGCTATGTTGCGGAACCTCTTTCCGTCTGCCGAGCCTAACAGCGCACTGATAGGGTTGGTGACATTCTCAAAATAGTGGAGCTTCTTTTGGTAATCCTCTTTGAATTCAAGGATCTTCTTGTTGTTTTCCTTGTCGTTTCGGAGCGTGAAGTTTGCCTCCATCAGTTGCTTGTTGTTCTCCTCTTTCTGACGTTTCTGTTCGTTGAGAAGTTCGGTCAAGCTATCTTGTGTTTCGCCCTCTTGCGGACGAGGCGTCAGGGCTTCGTGTTTGGTCAGCTCTTCTTGACAGAATTTGACGTTGTTGCAGGAGGTGATCCACTGATTTTTTATCGCATCGATTCGGTTTCTATATCCGCTGATGGTTAGCGGCGTAAGCTGATTCAACTGGTGAAGTCTCTCTGTTGTAAGCTCTTTTTTGTGACTCTTTTCGTATTCGGAAATGAAGTCGGCCTCCATTTTCTGCAGACGGGCAATCTCCTCCTCTTTCTCTTTCTTCTGTTTCTGTAGTCCGTTGACGGAAGAGAGTAGGGCGGCGCTTTCGCTCGTCAGCTTGTCGTAAGGCGTGGCGGCATTTGCTCCGATAGACATTGTCTCTGGATTCCCAAAGAGATGGGTCAATTCCAAAAGTGGAACGGCACAGCTCTTCTCAATGTCTGTGAGTTTTTCGGTCTCTTGACGAAGCGCCTCGTATTGGTTCGTGTTTTGCTCCCAAGCCTTGGCTGCATCCTGCAGACCGTTTCTGAACGGCACGGGCTGAGCCTCCCAAATCTTTTGCCAGTTTTTTATAGTGATGACTTTACCTGCCGTGTTGGTGCATTCGTCATAAATGCTTTCCTTTTGTTTGATAATGGTTTCGTAAGTCTTTATCTCGGAATTTATAGTATCCTTCTTCTGTTCTTGTACGAAGAGGGCATTTTCAGTTTCATGAAGCTTTTTCTCGAAAGCTGTCTGCTCTATTTGGAAAGCGGACTCTTCCTTTCCGAGCTTTTCTGCTCCTTCGATTTTCGGGTTCAATTCGTCCATCAGCGTCTGCATCTTATTCAAATCCTCTTGAAGAAGATGGGCCTCCTCTTCGGCTTGTTGAGGCGTCTCAATCTTTTTGTTCGGGTAGAGAGCGACAATCTCATTCTCCTCCTTTTCGGCAAGTATTTTCTTGCTCTCTTTCTCTTTTTGCTTCTGCTCTTGTTGGACGAGAATATAGTTCAATCCATTTTGAGTGCTGTTAAGGGCACTTTCAGCCTCCTCTTTTTCCTCCTTATATTTTTGAAGAACGGTAGAGAGCTGACTGTCGTCGTCCAACGTGTGGTAAACGTTTCCGCAGACCGGACATTTATCTCCTTCTTTCAGTGTGGAACGTAGATTTTTGACCACATCCTTCACTGTGAGTGCGCTTATCTCGTAGGCTTTTTTCTTGGCGTCAAATTGAGCTTTACATTCGGTCAATTTCTTCTCCGAACGGATCTTCTCTTCTGCCAAAAGAATAAGGTCGTCTTCTAATTTTTTTATCTCATCTTTGGTCGTCTTGAGCTGCTGCAACTTGTCCTTTACTCGGTTCAGTTCGCCCAACTTCTGAATCTGCAGTTTGTTTTGCTCGTTCAGAAGGTCCTTCTGTTTCATCAGTTCAGGATAGTTTGCTTGGTCTACCAGCTGATACAACTCTTCACCCTTTTTAGCCATCTCGTCTCGTTTTTTCTTCTCGGTTTCGAGTTGAGCTTTGAGTTTTTCGGAAAAAGCGTTGGCTTCCTGTTTTTTTGTCTCGGCTGTTGTTATCTTTTCGCGGTGAAGGGCAACTTCCAGTTTGGCTCTCTCTGCCGTCTCCAGTTGATTCAGAACCAGCTTGTATTGAAGATACATGTTCTCGTTCGCCTTCTCTTGGTTAATCCAATCTTCCAATTTCTGGAGTTCTGTTTTTTTCTTCGCATTCTGCTCTTGCAGAAGGTTGAACGAATGGGAGAGGGTGGCAGATTTAAGCGGTATCTTGTTTAGTTCATTCTCGATATCGGCTCTCTGTCGGAGGGTATTTCCGAGTTGGGTAACGTGCTGCCTGATTTCTGCCGTCTCGTCAAACTCGCTCAGAAGCGAACTGATCTGATGCGTCTCGTCAGAGTCTTTGACCGCCTCCGCCTCTTTCTGTTTGGCTTGGGCGTTGAGCAGTTCGGCTCTCTTCTTCTCGTTCTCTTTTATCCATTGAATCTTGGCTTCGGAGAGTTTCTCCTCTTTTTCGTTGGATTGTATTTTCTTGTTCAGTTCGTTCACGGTGTCGTTAAGAACTTTTATCTCCGCTTCGTCCAATATCTTTATGCCTTCGATTTTTTCCTTGGCTGCATTGAGAGCTTCTTTAGCAGTGTTATTCTGTTGATAAATCTCAGCTGAAATTTTGGAGTAGATATCCGTACCTGTCAACATTTCAAGAATCTCCGCACGCTCGTTCACTTCGGAGTTGACGAACTTGGCAAACTGGTTTTGTGCCAAAAGAACGGAACGGGTAAACTGCTCGAAATTTAGTCCGATAAGGTCATCTATCAGCTTCTGCACATTCTTGTTTTCGGAGTGCCCCGATTCGATGTCGATCAGCTCTCTGGAGATGTTCTGCATCTTTCCGTCGGGTTGGTTACGCGAGCGGCGCACTTGCCAAATGGCGCGGTAACGGCGCTTGTCGTCCGTCTCGAAATCGACAGAGGCTTGTCCGGCTCCTGTGCCTCGGCGCAAGATGTTACGGCCATCTTTCACGTTCAAGTCACCCTCAATCGTTTCGCGGCTCGGTGTGTTGTGGAATCGGGGCGTGTCGTTGTAGAGGGCCAGACAGATGGCGTCCAAAATCGTCGATTTGCCGGCGCCTGTCTCTCCGCAAATAAGGAAAAGTGGCTCCTTTGCCAACAGTCCTTCGTTGAAGTCGATTTCTGCCTTCTCGATGGAGGCAAGATTTTCTATGTTGATTTTATCTATTTTCATTTTTCAGCCTGGTAAGTTTTATTCTTGAACATCTTCAATTCTGACTTTGTTGTAGATGTTGTCAATAAAAGTCTTCATCTCGTCGGTCATTTCGCACTCGCTCTTCTCCTTATAATATTGGTGTGCCAGCTCGATGGGCGAGAAGCATTTCATCTCGTTGATGCTGTTGATCTCGATCCTGTATGTTGAGGCTTCTTTCTGCCGAAAGTGCGGTTCGATAAGGCAGAATCGTGCCTCTTTCCCGGAAAAAGCCTGCTGGATTTCCTGATTCTGAGAAGGCGTCAACGGCGTCTCTACCTCAATTTTGACGCGCACGTAAACCTTCTTATCGTCGGGTATCGCGTGTATGGCCTCCAAAACTTTGTCGTAGGGTTGAGGCTTGTCGGGAATGTCGGTCACGGGAATGAGCGGCTTGATTTCATTTGTCCGCAGCTCTGCATCGCCTTTTTCTATCTCTCCGATAACAATAGAGTGCGGATATTTCTCGTCGAACGAAATGGCGAACGGCGAGCCTGAGTAACGTATGTTCTTCGCCTTTCCAACCTCCTGTGGATGGTGGATGTGGCCTAGTGCCCAATAATCCACGTCGCACGTCTTAAGGGCAGCGGCAGAGATGCTCTCCATTCCGCCCACGATGCTGTCGTCGTGTCCTTTCGTGTCGCTCCCTTGAACGTAGAAGTGTCCTGTGGCAATGGTCGGCAATGATGCGTCGTCTCGTTTGTCGAGAATATTTTTGTAGAAGAGGGAGACCCTCTCATCAATGCTTTCATTTCCCTCGGCAGTAGGGTAGTTATTCTGATAGATGTAGGGTGCAGCAACGACCCAACCTATTTTCTTGCCTTGGCGGGTTACTGGAATCAGCATTTTGTCGTACAGAATCTCTTCGGCCTCGTTGCCCGTTCGTTCCAAAGTCCCCACCACATAGACGTTGAAGGCGTCCCAAAGTAGTTTGGGTGCTTCTATACGTGAGGGCGAGTCGTGGTTTCCGGCTATGATAATGATTTGCAGGTCTTCGTCCATCAGCGAGAGGTCTACCAAGTTTTTGTAATAGATTTTCTGAGAGGCAACATATGGTGTGGCCGTGTGGAAAATATCCCCCGAGACAATCAGTACATCGGGTTTTTCGTTCCAAACAATCTGTTTTAACTGCTTGAAAAAGAACTCATGTTCATCATCCCTGTTGTTTAGGTAAAACAGGTGACCGATATGCCAATCGCTGGTGTGTATGATTTTCATCTGAAGAAGTTTTTTTAGTGACATAAAAATAGTAAAATAAAAGATAGGAGAGAAGAGAAAAGCCTACATGAAAGCATTTTTCTACTAAAAGAGATGAATTGCCGTATAGTATAAATGAAGAAGCTGTTTTGATTTTCAATAAACTATTTATGTGTAAAAGTCTAAATTCCTAACGCTTATATTGTTTTAACAAATAATGCTTGCTTTGTTAAAATTATTTTTGGTTTAAATACATCAAAAAAGAAAGTATTAGATTTATCATATGTTTTAATTATATAGTTTTTGTTTTAATAAATATACTGATAAACAATTGATTAGATGTTGATTTTTGTTTGAGTGTTTAAAATAATTTTTTTGTAAGTTGCATAAACATTATTTGCATGTATTAAAAAAATATGTATATATTTGCGGTGTGATTTAACGATTTGACGACAGATAATCCTTTATATAGTTTTGATATCTTTTTAAATGGTTTTTTCTCGTTGAATATATGAATTTTTTATTGGCTTTGCTTATTGTTTTTGTGATGAAGATGAGCCTTTTATATTTGTAACTTAGTTTGTTTTAAATTTTTGATAAAGTACCATTATTGTAGTTTGCTTTATATATAAAAATTTCGGAATGAAAAGAGTGAAAAGTTTATTTAATCACAACAGTATACTGAAATGGATTTTCTAAGGAAATTCATATTTACGCTTTTTTAATTTGAGTGGAAGAGTCGCAGGCAGTTGTCAGCGACTCTTCTTATTTATAGATCAAATGCCAAAACTGGAGAATGTATAAATCGGATCAAAAGAAAAAGGGGTGGACAAATCTCAACCACGAATTGTTTTTTAGGTTAACTAATTTCGGAAATAAGTTTAACAGAGTCAACTTCCGTCAGGACAAAATTCAACCCAAATTAGGAAACGACATTTTAAGACATAAAATGAAGGAATGAGTGTTAATTAGTGGTTGAAAATCGTTCCTATTTTTTTTTCGTTATCCTGTTTTTAGATACCCCATCAATAACAGAATGGACGATAACCGGTTAAAAACTGCAAATCCCTCTTAAAAACTTTTTTTCTACACCCTAAAATGCAGTATTTTTTATAAATTTGCAGCTTGTGTTTAACTACTCAAAAGATTGTAGAATTGAGAAAAACTAAATTTATATTCGTTACAGGAGGCGTTACTTCTTCGTTAGGAAAAGGAATTACAGCCTCATCCTTGGGCAAATTGTTGCAAGCAAGAGGTTATAGGGTTGCCATCCAGAAGTTGGACCCATATATCAATATCAATTCAGGTATGCTGAATCCTTACGAACACGGTGAGTGTTACGTGACGGACGATGGTCATGAGGCAGATTTGGATCTTGGTCACTACGAGAGATTCTTGAACGTTCATACATCCAAGAGTAGTAATGTCACTACTGGAAGAATTTATCAGAGCGTTATTAACAAGGAACGTCGCGGCGATTTCTTGGGAAAGACAGTTCAGGTGGTGCCTCATATCACAAATGAGATAAAGCGTTGCATCAAACAGTTGAGCGCAGGTGCCGAATACGATTTTATTATTACAGAGATAGGTGGAACAGTGGGAGATATTGAGTCTCTTCCTTATATTGAGAGCGTTCGCCAAATGTTGTGGGAGATGCCAGACGATTGTCTTTGCATCCACTTGACCTATGTCCCTTATTTGGCAGCTTCTCATGAGTTGAAGACAAAGCCTACGCAGCACTCCGTAAAGGAGCTTTTGCAGTTGGGCGTTCAGCCTAATGTCTTGATTCTTCGTACAGAACATCCTTTGTCAAAGGATTTGAAACGTAAGGTCGCTTTGTTCTGTAACGTAAGCGCTGAGTCTGTTATCGAAGCAATAGATGTGCCTTCCATTTACGAGGAGCCAATCAAAATGCAGGAGGAGGGCTTGGATTACGTGATTCTGAAGAAGTTTGGAATGCCAAACGAACCAGAGGCCGACCTTGCTCTGTGGAAGAATTTCGTGATAAACGTAGGAATGCTACCAAATCAATTAAGATTGGTTTGGTGGGTAAATATGTAGAGTTGCCAGATGCTTACAAGTCTATCTACGAGGCTTTGATTCACGCATCTGTTTATCATGATAGAATATTGGAACTTTCTTTGTTCCAGTCAGAACAGATTTCCGAGGCAAACGTGACGAAAAAATTGGAGGGCTTGGATGGTATCCTCGTGGCTCCTGGTTTCGGACAACGTGGTGTTGAAGGCAAGATTATTGCTGCCAAGTTTGCCCGCTTAAACAATATTCCGTTCTTCGGAATAGGTTTGGGTATGCAGTGTTCTGTAATCGAATTTGCCAACAATGTGCTAGGCTATCTTGATGCTAACTCAACCGAGATGAACGACAATCCCGAGCATAAGATTTTCGATTTGATGCTGGATCAGAAACAGAATATCCACACGGAAGGTACGATGCGTCTAGGTGCATACGACTGTAAGCTAGAGAAGGGTACTGTTGCATATGCCGCTTATGGAAAAGATTTGGTAAGCGAGCGTCACCGTCACCGTTATGAATTTAACAATGCATACAAGACTAATTTTGAGGAGGCTGGTATGGTCTTCTCTGGCATGAATCCGGAATCTGGTTTGGTTGAAATCATAGAATTGCCTAATCTCAGATGGTTCGTGGGAACACAGTTCCATCCTGAATTCAATAGTGCGGTTTTGAATCCTCATCCTTTGTTCATGGGCTTTATGTCGGCTGCCGTTAAATATCAGGGAGAAAAAGAAACAGGAAACAGTAATATTTAATTAAATGGATAAAAATACAATTACAGGATTGGTTTTGATAGGAGTAATCTTTTTTGGTTTCTTCTTTTTGAATCAGCCGAGTGAAGAGCAGCTAAAGGAGCAGAAAAGAGTTCAGGACTCTATCGCATTGGTTAGAGAAAATCAAGCTAGGGCTTTGGATGGAGCACAGAAAGAAGCTCAGCTCGCTAAGGCAAATGAACCGGATTCAGTGAAGGCACTCGTTTATGGTGCATTTGCTGCTGCAGCAAAAGGAACAGAAGACTCTGTTGTTTTGAAGAACGGAAATGTCACTGTTACTATCTCTACAAAAGGTGCATGCGTAAAAAGTGTTGAATTAAATAAATATAAGACGTTTGATGGTAAACCATTGATCCTTTTCTCAGGAAATGAGTCATCAACCGGATTCCAACTTCCACTTATAAATGGAAATGAAATCAGTACTTCTGACCTTTATTTCAATATAAAAGCAAAGACAGACAGCTCTGTTGTTCTTTCTTTACCTGCCGGAAATGGAGCGTTGGATTTTACTTATACCTTACCTCAAGACAGCTCTGCTAAGGGTTATATGCTTGATTTCGATATCAATGCATTCAATCTTGGTTCGGTGCTGAAACCTGCTAATGAGTTGACTCTTTTGTGGGACTCAAAAATCAAACAGCAGGAGAAGAGCCGTACTTTCGAAAACAGATATGCATCTATCTATTATAAGTTGATGGGTGAAGATGTTGAGGGGATGAGTGAGACTTCCAACGAGAGTGAGTCTATTACTGATAATTTGAAATGGGTTGCCTTCAAGGATCAATTTTTCTCAAGTGTTTTGATTGCTGATAAGAATATCAAATCTGCAAAATTGAACTCTGAGTTAGCTCCTGAAAATTCTAAATATCTGAAGCATTATACGGCAGAGATGAAGATTCCTTTTAATACAAAGGCAAGCGAAAAAATCTCTTTCCGTTATTTCTACGGACCTAACTGGTATAAGTTGTTGAAGTCTTACGATCAGGATCTTTCTGGCGACGACAAACTTCAGTTGAAACGTCTTGTTCCTCTAGGTTGGTTTGTCTTCCGTTGGGTGAACCAGATTTTGACAATTCCTTTGTTCAATTTCTTCGGTTCTTTTATCTCTAGCTTCGGAATCATTATCTTGTTATTGACTCTTGTTGTTAAGTCGATTTTATTCCCATTGACCTATAAATCATACCTCTCTTCTGCAAAGATGAGGGTTTTAAAACCAGAGGTAGAGAAAATCAACGAGAGCATTCCTGCCGACAAGCCAACAGAGCGTCAACAGGCCACGATGGAGATGTATCGAAAAGCGGGCGTAAATCCAATGGGCGGATGTATTCCAATGTTTTTACAGATGCCTATGTTGATTGCCCTGTTCTACTTCTTCCCAACAGCTATTGAGTTGAGACAACAGAGTTTCTTATGGGCAGATGATCTTTCATCTTACGATTCAATTTTCCCCCTTCCATTCTCAATTCCGTTCTACGGAGACCACGTTAGTTTGTTCTGTTTGTTGATGACCGTTACAAACATTATCTATACGAAGGTAAACATGAGCATGACAGATACGGGTTCGCAACAGATGCCAATGATGAAGTACATGATGTATTTAATGCCAGTTTTCTTCTTGTTCATCTTCAACGACTACGCATCAGGTCTTAGCTACTACTATTTCATATCCTTGTTGATCACGATTATCCAAACTTTTGCTATTCGTCGTTTTGTTGACGAGGATAAGTTGTTGCAAAAAATCCATGAGAACAGAAAGAAGCCTCAGAAGAAGAGCTCTTGGATGCAACGTTTGGAAGATCTTCAAAAACAAGCTCAGGAGCAGCAGAACATGCAGAAAAAGAAATGATTTTTTAAATAACAGAATAGAAAAGGGTCGGATTTTTTCGACCCTTTTTTATATTAGACCAATTGATCTAATAGTTTTTGCGCCCATCGGGCGCCTTTTCTTGGTTAAAAAACAATCTTCCCCTTAACCTTTACTCCTCTTTTTATACTTTTGCATAAAATTAGTTGAGATGCTGTTATTAGTTGCGCTGTATGTTTTGTTGCTTTTGTTTGTCTCTTTTCTAACGGGAAGAAAACAAAGCAATGCCGATTATTTTTCAGGTTCTAGAAAGTCTCCTTGGTATGTCGTGGCTTTCGGAATGATTGGTGCTACTATATCAGGCGTGACGTTTGTCTCCGTTCCTGGATGGGTCCGTTCCATTGATTTTACCTATATACAGATGTGTATCGGTTTTTTCTTTGGCTATTTGGTTGTGGTATATTTTCTTCTTCCTCTTTATTACAGGTTAAATCTTACCAGTATTTATGGCTATTTGGAGATTCGATTTGGCATTAGGGCAAGGCAAACAGGTGCGGCATTTTTTATTTTGTCGAAGTTGGTAAGCTCTGCGGCTAAACTCTACGTTGTGGTGCTGGTCTTGCAGCAGTTCATTTTTGAGGAGATGAAACTACCGTTCTATGCAACCACCATTTTTGTCCTTTTGGTGATTTGGCTATATACCTACCGAAGCGGTATCCGTACTATCGTTTGGACCGACTTTGTTCAGACATTCTTCCTTCTTTTAGCTCTTTTTTTACTGATAGTGGAGGCAATGACCTTGTTGGATTTCAATGTAGGGGAGGCCGTGACTGCTGTTGCTCAAAGCGATTATTCCCAAATGTTTGTTTTTGACGATTGGCATAGCCGTCAGAACTTCTTCAAACAGTTTTTCAGCGGAGTTTTCGTTGTGGTTGTCATGACTGGTTTGGATCAGGATATAATGCAGAAGAATCTTTCTTGCAAGAACCTGCGTTTATCTCGAAAAAACATGTTGTCGTATGGCTTTTCTTTCATTCCTGTAAATATGCTTTTTCTGACGTTGGGTGTGCTCATTATTCTCTATTTTAATCAGATAGGAGTGGCCTTGCCAACATCTGGTGATAAATTGCTGCCGTTTTTTGCCTCTCAAACGGGCACGTTTACGATAGGCTGTTTTATTATTGGTATGGTAGCTTCTGCATTTTCAAGTGCTGATTCTGCATTGACCTCTTTGGCAACCTCTTTTACCTTAGATATATTACGCATGGAAAACGGAGATGAGCGTACGGTAAGAGCCTACAGAAAGCTATTACATACTCTTTTCTCTGGTTTAATGGTGTTACTGGTCATTGTTTTCCATTCTTTGGAGGGTAGTAGTGCTATTGATATGATTTATACGATTGTCTCTTATATGTATGGACCGTTGTTAGGTTTGTTTTCGTTTGGCCTTTTTACCAAATGGTTTATCCGTACCTCGTGGATTCCTTTTATAGCAATCTTAGCGCCATCTCTGACTTATGGTCTGAACTCTCTTCTTGTTTACGCTTATGGTTATAGCATGGGTTATGAAATGCTGATTGTTAACGGTGGCCTCATGTTCCTCGGTCTCCTTCTGTTTCGCAAAAAATCTCTTACCAATTTACCTGCCTAGCGTTTAGCCAAGCAGTGCGTCACACTTCCTCAAGCGTCAGCCTAAACCATTAATCCCAATTTGACTAATCAAAAAGAGTTGCATGCCTTTTCTTATTTCAAACTTAATATGGTAACTTTGTACTTTGATTAGATAAGTTTACTTATGGAGGTAAAAAAGAATTCAGTAAAAGCATGGCTGTTGGCTGCTCGTCCGAAGACATTGGCCGCAGCAGTCGCTCCTGTAATGGTAGGTTCTTCTTTGGCCTACTATTTCGGTTCGTTCAAACTTATTCCGGCATTGGCATGCCTCTTTTTTGCGGTGATGATGCAGATTGCCGCAAATCTAATCAATGATCTTTACGACTTTTTGAAGGGTAGTGACGGAGAAAACCGTTTAGGCCCAAAACGTGCAACTGCGCAAGGTTGGATTGACCCCAAAAGTATGAAGAGGGGTATCGGTGTTGTCGTTGCTCTTGCCTCTTTGGTAGGCTGTGTCCTGATTTATTATGCGGGCTATGAGATGATTCTCGTCGGCTGCTTCTGCGTTGTTTTTGCCTATTTCTATACCTCAGGGCCCTATCCTTTGGCTTATAATGGTTTGGGCGATGTGGCCGTTGTCCTCTTCTTTGGCTTGATAGCCGTAGGCTTTACCTGCTATGTTCAGCTGTTGGCTTGGCCTTGGTTGGTATCCGTTGTTGGCATTACAACGGGTATGGTGGTCAATACGCTGCTTATTTTGAATAATTATCGTGATAGAGATACTGATAAGCTTTCAGGAAAACGGACTATCATCGTTCTCCTTGGAGAAAAGTTCGGTAGACACTTGTATTTCTTGTCAGGATTGATAGCTGTTGTGGTTGCTTATATTTCATTGGTTTATGAGGAGGCTGCCAATGTGGAAATTTTCAGATCATCATCTATCTCATTTCTGATTTCATTCCCAATGATATACATATTATTCCATTGTTTAACTTGGCGTAAAATTTGTCAGATACGTGAGGGCGAAAAGCTCAATTCCCTTATAGGTGAGACTTCTCGTAATATGTTGATATTTTCAGTGTTGCTTTCTGTCAGTTTAATTGTATTATGCAGATAGAGGATTTCCTGTCATTGTGTGTTTCGAAACAGGTACCTTTCTTCTGTTACCGATTGCCGGAAGAAAAAGGGCTTAGGATAGGGGTGCAGCGCTCTTCCGAGTTGCTGTCGTTCTCTTCTGTTTCGGCTTTGTCCTGCTTGGAAAATCAATGCGGCTTTCTCGTTGCACCCTTTGACCTGACTTCTGAAAACAAGATATATTTTATCCAATCTGATATTTTGATAGACGACGAAGTTCCTTCCTATGCTGTTGAGTATCTCTCTTTTCTTCCCCAAAAAAGTTTCGATAACGATTTGATTCAAAACTTGAGCTCTCAGAAGAAAGACGATTACATCGCTTCTGTGGTCCGACTCGTTGACGAAATAAAAAAGGGTGAGGCAAACAAGGTGGTCTATTCCCGAATGGTGCCGTTTGAGGTTCTTTCTTTGAAAGACAAACTGCCGAAGGTCTTTTCGGAAATGTTGGAAAAATACAAGGATGCTTACCTTTTTTGGTTCAATATTCCAGGTGTTTCTATGTGGATGGGCGCATCGCCCGAACTCTTCCTGCGAAAGAAAGCGGAGAGGGTGGAGACGGTTGCGTTGGCTGGTACGCAGCTCTCTGTAGAAAAGTGGAGTTCTAAGAACAAAGAGGAACAATTATATGTGGAGAATTTTATTCGAGAAATATTCACAGCGCAAGGTCTGACAGATATCCGTGTGGATGGTCCGATATCCGTGAAGGCAGGCAATGTCTATCATCTAAAAACGCAGCTTTCCGGACAAATGGAAGATGCTTCTTCTTGGACCGATTTGTTGGAGGCTTTGCATCCTACGCCGGCCGTTTGCGGTTGTCCGAAGGAGAAGGCCAAACCGATAATTCAACGCATGGAGCCTTCTGAACGAGGCTTTTACTCCGGTTTTCTTGGATTCCTTGACGGAAATGCTAACTTTGAATTTTGTGTCAATCTTCGTTCTATGCGTCTGCTTTCGGATAAGGCTCTGCTTTATGTGGGCGGTGGAATAACGAAAGATTCTGATTGCGAAGAGGAGTGGCGTGAGACGGAGATGAAACTGACTACAATGGCAAACGTCCTTGAGACGGTCAAATAGAATATTCAATATGGTAACGACAGATAAGAAGATAGTTCGAACATTGGTCGACTTATGCGTGGCTCATGGTGTGGAGAATGTGGTTCTTTCGCCAGGTTCACGTAATGCGCCGTTGTCCATAGCCTTCAATCGCGAAAGTAAGATGACTTGTCGCGTCATTGTAGACGAGCGCAGTGCCGCCTTCTTTGCCTTGGGCTTGGCTCTGAGTTCTAACAAACCTGTCGTAGTGGTCTGTACTTCTGGTACCGCTCTTCTCAATCTTGCGCCTGCAGTGGCGGAGGCTTATTATCAAAAGGTTCCTTTGATTGTGGTTTCGGCCGATCGTCCTTTGGAGTGGATTGACCAAAACGACAGTCAGACCATCCGTCAGTCTGGTGCTCTGTCCAACTTCGTGAAACGAAGTTGCCAGCTACCTATGAATGAAGATGCAGATGCTCTTTGGTACGCCAATCGCATCATCAATGATGCCTTGATAACAGCCGTATCAGGTCGTAAAGCCCCCGTCCATATCAATGTGCCGTTGAGCGAACCTCTTTGCAATACGGTCGACTCTGCCGACGAACAGCGTGTTGTGCGCCACGTCGAACCTCAAAGTACAACGATGGTAGACGAGTCATTGCTTAACCGTTATGCTTCTCTGTTCAACTCATGTCAAAAGGTGATGATCCTTTCTGGCTTTATGCGTGATGTAGAGCCTTTGCGAGAGTTGGTGCGTTGTTATGCTGATATCCCTTCGGTATCCGTTGTGACGGAGACAATTTCCAATGTTTTTTCCGAGAAGACCCTAAATTCACCCGAGCTTTTCTTCTCTTATATCATAAATTATGAAGAGCCCGAGAATTTCGTTCCTGATTTGTTGATCACAATGGGAGGAGCTATTGTCTCAAAATCGGCAAAGATTTTTTTTAGAAACAATCCGCCAAAATACCATTGGCATATAAGCGAGGAGGAGTGGACCATCGATACTTTTCAATGTCTTACAGACAGAATGGATGTTGATCCATTTTTATTCTTGACTCAACTAAAGACGAAGACAACTTCTGTTGAATCATCTTATTCCGATTTCTGCAAAAATAGCTATCATGCAGCCACAGCCGCACAACAACTAGATTTAGAGGAAGTAGAGTGGTCTGATTTGAAGGCTTTTTCCATTCTGTTGCCGCAACTGCAAAAAAATACAGCCTTGCACCTAAGCAATGGCCTAAGCGTCCGTACAGCACAGCGTTTGCCTTTGAGGTCTGATTTACGTCTCTATTCCAACCGTGGTACTAGTGGAATAGATGGTGCTACCTCAACTGCCGTGGGCTTCTCTTGCCATTATGCAGGAAAAACCATCTTGATAACCGGTGATATCAGCTTTTTGTATGATAGCAATGGCTTATGGAATAATTATTTGTCAGGTAAATTTGGCGTTGTGGTCATAAATAATGGTGGTGGATCCATCTTTAAAAGGTTGAAAGGACCATCTTCCGTTCCTGAATTGAACGACTATTTTGTAACCCCACATCACGTTGATTTGCAAAAAATGGCAGATCTCTACGGCTTGAAATACTTCAAAGCTACCAACCAGTCATCGCTGACCTCTGTTCTCTCAGATTTTCTCTCTGAACAGAATTCTCCATCCCTTCTCGAAATTCTCTGCTAGCTTTATTGGCGTATGGTCGTTTTATTTGTTATTTCATCCCTATAACTTACATAAGGGAATTTTTCTTCATTTCAACAAATCCGGTCTCAACTTTTTCGTCCTCTCCAACGCTTGTTCATATTCCCATTCATTAATTTTCCTTTCATTACCTGAAAGTAAAATCTCTGGCACCTTCCATCCCTTATACTCAGCCGGCCTAGTATAAACTGGCGGTGCCAATAAATCATCTTGGAAAGAGTCTGATAGCGCAGACTGTTCATCAGTCATAGCCCCAGGTATAAGCCTTACAATTGCATCCGTCATAATGCAGGCAGCAAGTTCACCACCTGTCAGAACGAAGTCTCCTACTGAAATCTCTTTTGTAATAAGGTGCTCACGAATTCTTTGGTCAATCCCTTTATAATGTCCGCAAAGAACAACGATGTTGTTATAAAGAGACATCGAGTTTGCCATCTTTTGGTTAAACATCTCTCCGTCTGGCGAAGTGTAGATGATCTCATCATATTCTCGTTCGCTCTTCAATTTTTCCAATAGTCGGTCAATAGGTTCGATTTGCATCACCATACCTGCACTGAATCCGAAAGCATAGTCATCCACTTTCTTGTGTTTGTCAAGTGTATAATCACGTATGTTGTGTATGTGTATATCCACAAGACCTTTTGCCTGAGCCCTCTTTAAAATGGAGTGGTTCAGCGGACTTTCCAATAATTCCGGAACAACTGAAAGAATGTCGATGCGCATCTTCTGTATTTTTTGTTATCTGTTGTCTTATCCTGCAATGTTTCTCCGTAGAGACGGGGCGTGCCCCGTCTATCTCTATAACGTGCCCCGTCTGTTATAAAGCGTGCCCTGTCCCTTCAGACGAGGCATCTCTATTGCTTTTTTCTTCTAGAATTCCGAAGAGAAATGGAATCTGATCTTAGGAAAGTCAGACTGAGCCATTTGAAGGATATAACCAGAATCGGCCAAGAAAACATTGCGTCCCTCTTTATCGATAGCCATGTACTGATATTTTCTCTTCTTGAAATTTTCCATCTCTTCTGGGTCGTCGCTCTCTACCCAACAAGCCTTGTAAAGGCTAATAGGCTCCCAACGGCATTGTGCGTTGTACTCGTGAAGCAGACGGTATTGGATAACCTCGAACTGAAGTTGTCCTACCGTTCCGATAATTTTTCTTCCGTTGAATTGGTTGATGAACAACTGGGCTACACCCTCGTCCATTAACTGCTCAATGCCCTTGTTCAGCTGTTTAGCCTTCATAGGGTCATCGTTCTCAATGTATTTGAACATCTCAGGAGAGAAACTTGGAAGACCCTTGAAGTGAATCATCTCTCCGGAAGTCAATGTGTCTCCGATTTTGAAAGTTCCACCGTTATCTGGCAATCCCACGATATCGCCTGGCCAAGCCTCGTCCACCGTCTCTTTCTTCTGTGCCATAAAGGCTGTCGGACTAGAGAACTTCATCAATTTATTGAAACGAACGTGCTTGTAGTTCACGTTACGCTCAAACTTACCTGAACAAAGCTTTACGAATGCGATACAGCTTCTGTGGTTAGGATCCATGTTTGCGTGGATCTTAAATACGAAACCTGAGAAAGCTTCCTCTTCAGGCTTGATCACACGTTCAGCTGCTTGGGTTGGCTGCGGACATGGAGCAATTTTGCAGAAACAGTCCAGCAACTCTTTTACACCAAAGTTATTTAAGGCACTTCCGAAGAATACAGGAGCAACTTTTGCTGCCATATAATCGTCAATGTTAAATTCGGAGTAAACTCCTTCGATGAGTTCCAAATCGTTTCGGATTTGTAGTGCATCCTCTTCGCCGATGTGTTTCTCTAACTCTGGGTTGTTGATGTCATCAAACTCTATAGATTCAGTGATGATTTGTTTGTTCGGCTTATATAGATCCAACTTGTGTTGGAAAAGATTATAGACACCTTTGAATTTGTCACCTTGGTTGATAGGCCAGGAGAGTGGTCGTACGTTGATGTTCAACTCCTTCTCCAGCTCGTCCATCAAATCGAATGGGTTGTTACCGTTACGGTCCATCTTGTTGACGAAGACAATTACAGGCGTATTTCTCATACGGCACACGTTCATCAGCTTACGGGTCTGCGTCTCAACACCTTTGGCACAGTCCACCACAATGATTACGCTATCTACCGCTGTCAGTGTACGGAATGTATCTTCCTGGAAGTCTTGGTGACCTGGAGTATCCAAAATGTTGATTTTGTATCCGTCATAATCGAATGCCATTACTGAAGTGGCAACGGATATACCTCTTTGTTTCTCGATCTCCATCCAGTCTGAAGTGGCCGTCTTCTTAATCTTGTTTGATTTTACGGCACCAGCAATGTGTATGGCACCTCCGAAAAGCAACAGCTTTTCTGTCAATGTGGTTTTACCCGCATCCGGGTGGCTGATAACCGCAAATGTGCGTCTTCTCTTTATTTCGTCAATTAGTCCCATCGAATATAATTTGTCTGCAAAAGTAGTTATTTCTACACATTTCGCCAAATATCCCGCCATCTCGTTTTCTTCCTATCCCCATCCTCCTTTTCTCCCTTTTTCTCTTCCATCTCTTTTAATTTAATGCCCTAAATTTCATTTATAACTACAAAATCCCTAAATTTGCATCTCGTAAAAAAGTTTTTGATTGGACTTGTAATAATTTATAATAATATGAGTAAAGAGAAAAAAGCAAACTTAGAAACGCTTTGCGTTCAAGCCGGTTGGACTCCTAAAAAAGGAGAATCTAGAGTTTTGCCCATCTATCAGAGTACGACTTTTAAATACGATAATACAGAGCAAATGGCAGATTTGTTCGATTTGAAGGCCGACGGTTATTTCTATACCCGTTTGCAGAATCCAACAAACGACGCTGTTGCTGCTAAAATCACAGCATTGGAAGGTGGTGTAGCTGGTATGTTAACTTCATCAGGTCAAGCTGCTAACTTTTACGCAGTATTCAATATCTGTGAGGCGGGTGATCATTTTGTCAGTGCTGCTTCTATCTATGGTGGCACTTTCAATCTTTTTTCTGTAACCATGAAGAAGTTGGGCATCGATGTTACATTTGTTGACCAAGATGCTTCGGAAGAGGAGTTGGCAAAGGCTTTCCGTCCTAATACAAAGTGTGTTTTTGCAGAGACTGTTGCAAACCCAGTATTGAGCGTGCTTGATATTGAGAAGTTTGCTCGTTTGGCTCACTCTCATGGGGTTCCTTTGATCGTTGATAATACATTCCCAACACCAATCAACTGTCGTCCATTCGAGTTTGGTGCAGATATAGTTACTCACTCTACATCTAAGTACATGGACGGTCATGCAACTAGCGTAGGTGGTTGTATCGTTGATAGTGGTAACTTTGATTGGGATGCTAATGCAGATAATTTTCCTGGTATGACAAAACCAGATCCATCTTACCATGGATTGGCTTACAGCAAGGCATTCGGAAAGAAGGGTTATATTGTAAAGGCTACTGCTCAGTTGATGCGTGACTTCGGTTCAATCCCTTCTCCTCACAATGCATTCCTTTTGAACCTTGGTTTGGAGACTTTGCATTTGAGAGTTCCTCGCCACTGTGAGAATGCTCAGAAAATTGCTGAATATTTGGAGAAAAACGACAAGGTAGCTTGGGTTAACTATAGCGGCTTGAAGTCAAATAAATATTACGAGTTGGCACAGAAGCAGTTCCGAAACGGAGCTTCTTGTGGTGTTGTAACCTTCGGTTTGAAGGGTGGTAGAGACGAATCTATCAAGTTTATGGATAACTTGAAGTTGGCTTGCATCGTTACCCACGTAGCTGATGCTCGTACAAGTGTGCTTCATCCAGCTAGCCACTCTCACCGTCAGCTTACTGATGAGCAGTTGCTAGAGGCTGGCGTACGTCCAGACTTGATCCGTTTCTCTGTTGGTATTGAGAATGTTGATGATATCATTGCCGACATTGAGCAAGCTTTGAATAAATAATTTAGAATAATTGTATAGAAGGAAGTTTCTTTTTTGGGGAACTTCCTTCCATTTTATAGAACGAGAGATAAAGTAAGGTATGGACTTAATCACGATCATATTATTGGCGGTTGCTTTGGCGATGGATTGTTTTGCGGTCTCTTTGGCCAATGGTATTGCGTTAAAGCAGTTCCGCCTTTCTCCAGTTCTGAAGATGGCTTTCCTTTTCGGACTATTTCAGGGAATGATGCCTGTCTTCGGTTGGTTGTTGGGTCTAGGTTTTAAGTCTATCGTTGAGCAGTGGGACCATTGGATTGCATTGATCATTTTGGTATGTTTAGGAGGGAAAATGATTTATGAATCCCTTACGGAAAAAGAAGACGAAGTGGAATCTTCACCCGCTTTAGGATGGAAAAGCTTGGTTTTCTTAGCTATTGCCACAAGTATTGACGCTTTAGCAACCGGCTTGATGTTTGTCTCTTGTTCAGAAGTATTCCTATTAGCTGTCATTATAATAGGTGTAGTTAGTTTTATCTTCTCGTTTGCGGGTAATTCATTAGGCATTTTCTTTGGAAAACGTTTTAACTTCAAAGTTGAAATTTTGGGCGGAATTGTTCTCATTGGCATCGGCATTAAAATTTTTCTTGAACATACCCTCGACTGTTAATACTTAACGTTTTTTCCTTTACCCGCTTGCCATTTCTCGTATCTACTCTTTTGATTTAATTTTTAAAATATGAATCTAAAATCTTTAAATCCAATAAACCTTTGGCATCGTCTCCAAACCGACGAAGATCTTAGGCGGAAAATATACATTATTGTGTTTGAGTCAGACACCCCAGCCGGAAAAATGTTTGACATCCTTCTTATTGGTTGTATCCTATTAAGCGTTCTTGTCATTAGTCAGACACCCCAGACGGAAAAATGTTTGACATCCTTCTTATTGGTTGTATCCTATTAAGCGTTCTTGTCATTATTTTAGAGAGTCTACTGCCAATCTCTTTTGCACCCTATCTTCATGTCTTGGAGTGGGTTTTCACCATCTTCTTCTCCATAGAGTATATCCTAAGAATATATTGTTTAAAAGAACCCAAGAAATATATCTTCAGCTTCTTCGGAGTTGTTGATTTGGTATCCACGCTGCCAACCTATTTAAGTGTTTTTTTCGGAGGAGCCCATAGCTTGCTAATTATTAGAGTTTTCCGTTTAATCCGTGTTTTCCGTATCTTTAGATTGTTCGATTTTCTTTCAGAAGGGCACATACTCTTACTCTCTTTAAAGGAGAGTAGTCGTAAAATCGTAGTCTTTTTTTTATTTGTAGTTCTGTTGGTCGTCTCTGTCGGTACCATTATGTATTTGATAGAAAGTTCAGAACCAAACTCTGCATTTACCAGTATTCCGAAAGGAATTTATTGGGCCGTAGTAACTATGACAACTGTAGGTTATGGTGACATAACTCCTGTAACCCCGTTCGGCCAGTTCCTTTCGGTCGTAGTTATGCTGTTAGGTTACACTATCTTGGCTGTTCCTACAGGAATTTTTTCTGCATCCATCATGAATCAGCATAAAAGAAACGAGGCAATTCCATGTCCTCACTGTCACAAAACAGGACATGATGTCGATTCCGAATTCTGTAAATTCTGTGGCGGCCTTCTCCGCGAAGAAGTAACGGAAGAAATCACAGATTCCATTACCCAAGAAGGAGAAATAAAGTGATTCGTCATTTTATTTCTTCTCCATTTCTTTTCTCCTTTCGTCTATGTATACGTGTGTTCTCCTCATAACAGTTCTCCAACTGGCTATTGTTTTCTTGTTATAATCTTTATCCTGCTATAACTCTAAAATCACCGTTTCAGTCTATCCGTCTTTCTATTGACCATCTGCCTCTTTAGCCTTTTTTGTTATCTCCGTTTCTCCCTATTCAGCCTGATTTTCCTCTTTTTTCTCAAAAAAAATCCTTATCTTCGTCTCTCAAAATAGAACACATGCAGTCACCATCACGTCAATTACCCATAAAGAGTGCCTATAACTTCAGAGATTTAGGCGGTTATATAGGAGCGGAGGGACGTCCTGTTAAATGGCGTACCCTTTTGCGTGCCAGCGATTTTAATGAGTTGGCAGATGATGATGCAGCATATTTAGCCTCTATTCCTGTAAAAACCATCATTGATTTTCGCGCACATGAGGAGTTTCTCCACTTGCCTGATAAAACAATATCGAGTGTAGAACACATCTATAATCTTAGTATAGATGCTGGAAATCTTGTTCCCAGTTTGAAAGCTCTTGTTGATGATCCCACTTTGCTAGAAGACGAGCGTTTTGCTTTTGCTTTGGATATGATGTTTGACATGTAC
>Ga0116173_1001253_pt1 | contig 21266 bp, 24 predicted proteins | sample AD_UKC085_MetaG_FD_89800 | JGI IMG/M metagenome (GOLD analysis project Ga0116173, IMG submission 89800) | Active sludge microbial communities of municipal wastewater-treating anaerobic digesters from USA - AD_UKC085_MetaG | ecosystem: Engineered > Bioreactor > Anaerobic > Digestate | place: USA...
AATGGCTTCCAGTTTGACTTTAAATGTGATAAATGTGGGGCAGGATATAGATCTGCATTTAAGCCATATGTTGCAGGAGGTGTTTCTCAAGTTTTAAATACTGCGGGTAATATATTCGGAGGGATTCTATCTCATGCTGCTTCGATTTCTGAAGATGTACGCTCTGCAACTTGGCAGAAGGCTCATGATCAAGCTTTTGTCGAAGCAACTAAAGAGTTAAGCAGTAAATTTATCCAATGTCCAAGATGTAATGCTTGGGTTTGCCGAGAGAAATGTTGGAATGTTAAAAAGGGTTTATGTAAAGAATGTAGTCCGGATTTAGGTGTGGAAATGGCAGCAGCTCAATCATCAAGATCTGTAGAAGAGGTCTGGGCTCATGCTGCAATGGCGGAAGAAGATAAAAAGTTAGGAGCAGAAAATTGGAGAGCTGGAGTAGTTGGATCTTGTCCTGAGTGTGAGACTCCTTTGGCAACAAATGCAAAATTCTGTCCTAATTGTGGACATAAATTAGTAGATGATAGTAAGTGTAAAAAATGTGGAGCTAAACTTCAACCTGGTGCAAAGTTCTGCGCTGAATGTGGTGAAAAAGTATAGTAGCTTTATTATTATTAATTACTGCGGATCATTACTATAAAGTTATCTACGGACACTATTTTCATTTAATAGAGCCAAGCTTTTTTGAGGTTTTGCAATATTTGTACTTTTGGTATAGAGTTAATATAGATATATAAATTATTAAAAATTAAAGTATGAAAGGTTTTTTAACAGATATAGAAGAAGCAACGAAATCAAACAGTAATTTTCGCAAAGTTCTTTTTACCGGATCACATATGCAATTAGTTGTAATGTCATTACTTCCAGGTGAAGATATTGGAGCTGAAGTTCATAATGATGTAGACCAATTCTTTAGAATTGAAGAAGGTGAAGGAAAAGTAATAATGGATGGTGAGGAAATGATGTTTAAAGAGGACGATGTCTTTATTGTTCCAGCTGGGACTCAACACAATATAATTAATACTTCAACAAGTACAGAGCTTAAGCTTTACACAATATACGCTCCTGCAAATCACCCTGAAGGCACTATCCATGCTACAAAAGCAGAGGCGATGGAAGCAGAAGAGCATCATAATTAATAGTATATACAATTACTAGATATCATTATTATTCAGCGTTTAAGTCTTGAATAGCAGGTTACTTTTTACCTGAGGTTATATTTCGTAATCGAAATAATTTCAAAATAATGCTTATTTCTAGTATGATAGCTGTATATGATAGATAATCGCAAAACTTTCTTGATAATATCATCAGTATTTTTATTTTTGCTAATTTCTATTATGGCATATCTGTTTATTTATTTACCTAATAGGAAAATATCTTCTTCCTCAGAATTGGAGGATCGACCGGTTTTATCCGATGATACAGAAAATAATATTCAAAATAATCCAACAGAAATAACAGATACTCATTTAGAAAAAGAAGACGATATTTTAAATCATCCTACATCGCAAAAATTATTAATAGATAAGATAAGTGTAAATGCTTCTATTGTCGAAGTCGGTTTGAACGAAAGTCGGGATATTGAATTACCTGCGAGTGATAATGATGTCGGTTGGTATATTTATGGCAAGAAACCTGGTGATACTGGTACTGCAATAATTGTAGGGCATGGAGGTACTGAGACCAATGCAGTTTTTGCTGATATTGATCAATTAGTAGAAGGAGATATTGTGTCTATTCTGAATGATGATGGTTCGGTTATTCAATTTGAAGTTTTTAATACAATTATCTATGCGCAAGACGATGATACAACCGACGTGTTTATAAACAATAATGGAGAATATCTTAATTTGGTATGTATTTATGACTCTAGCAGCGATAATATTCAAACAGTACAAGATAGATTGGTAGTATTTACAAAAAAAATATAATAGAATAGCAATATAATTTTTTATTAAAGTAGAATGGAAGATAGTGATCTAAAAAATAATAAAACAAGTAAAAGAAGTATTACTATAATAATAATTATTCTTCTATTAATATCGTTAGTAGCTGGTATTTACCTCATTTTCTTTAATAAGAATATAAATAATACTGGACGTGATCTTCGAACAGATGGTTTCGTTGAAGAAAGTGATTCAGAAATCGATAGCGAAAATTCTTTTACTCAAGCTAACCAAGATGAAGATGGTGATATTGAGCATAATTTGAAACTGACAATAATTAGTCCAGAAGAAGAGTATTTCCAAAAGGGTCAAGCAAGGATGTATAACGCCTTGGTTGAAGGTAATGGGAAGTATGCGACAACTATCAAATGCATGTGGAAATTTTATATTGATGAAAATAATGGAGAATACCTTTATCAAGAACAAGAGGGCTCAGGTATTTTAGCTGGAGAAAGTAAGGAAGTATGTGGTTTTACCTCAACATTTATTGAAAAAAGAGGAAAGTTACGAGTCGAGCTGACTATGACGGTTTATGATGCAACAAATGAAAATCTGGAAACAATTGTTGCAGATAGAGAGTATGTTGTTAATTAAACGGTAATTAATTTATTATTTATTCATATGATAGAAAATATTAAAAATGTGGTAAGTAGTTATGGTGGAGAATGGAAGGAAAATAAAGGAATTTGGGAGTATAAGAATATTATTGCTGAACGCAAGGCATTTCTCTCATCAAAAAAACTAACATATGTCGCGAAAATACGAGTAAATGAAGAGGAAAAACAGATTAAATTTACTGAGATGTTAGTAGAAAATAGCTCAGGTTTATCGTCAGGCGGTTTTGATAGTGACATGTCAACAGGTTTTGGATTTAAGGCAGAAACATACAATACATTAGGTGGTGCAAGAGAGGGGAATATTGAGGAACAATCGCAACTATTTGGCAAAAAATACACTTACAATTTTGATTACAAGGAAATAAGGAGCAAGATTGAGCAAGAAGCAAAAAACCAAGGTTATTCTTTCAATTATCAGATTACATCTTTAGGACTCTAATTAATTTATCATTTACATAATATGGTATTAGTCACTGGTGCTACAGGTAGAATAGGAAATGTTCTTGTTAAGGAATTGATAAAAAGAGGATACAAGGTAAGGGCTTTAGTTAGAGACTCATCAGATACTAATTCCATTAAGGATTGTGAATGTGAGATTGTTACGGGCGATGTGCGAAATTTTGATTCATTAGAAAAAGCCTGTGAAGGTGTGGAAGCAGTATTTCACCTCGCGAGCTATATAAATATCTCCTATTATGATAAAGAGTACACATATGATATTAATATCAATGGTACAAAAAACCTGGTAAATCTATGTATTTTAAAAGATATCGATCTTGTCTATACAAGCTCGATTCATGCCTTTTCGACAGCTGATAAATTAATTACAGAAAAGACACCATTTTGTATCGATGCAAACGAAAAGAGGGGGCATTATGATTGCTCTAAAGCATATGCAACAAAAGAAGTGCTCAGCGGTATGCAACGAGGACTCAGGGCAATTATCATAGCGCCTACAGGTGTTACAGGCCCGTATGATTATCGCCCATCCTATTTTGGTCAGAGTATGATTCAGCTTGTTGATTCTGGACTTACTTCTACTATAGATGGGAAATACGATTATGTTGATGTAAGAGATGTTGTGGAAGGTATGATAAAAGCATTTGAGATGAAAAAATTTGGAGAGATATATCTTTTATCCGGCGAGGCTATCGGTATGCGTGATTATGTTAATTATCTTAGAGAATTCGAGACTGGAAAGAAATTTAAGCCTCTTAAAATTATCAAATATAGCCTTGCAAAGTTTATCTCATATTTATTAAGTTTCTTTAATAAAAAATCTACAATAACTCCATACAGTCTTGATACTTTAAACAGTAATAGTAATATTTCTCACCAAAAAGCTACTCAAGAACTTGGATATAACCCAATGCCCCTTAAGAAATCCTTGCTCGACCAATACAATTGGTTTAGAGATAATGGATATTTTAAAAGTAAGAAGAAGTAGTTGTGTTATCGAGATACGGTTTATTATTTGCATGAGGTTAGCCATCATATTTGATAATGCAACCGGACTTTTTACTTTTTTGCTGATGCAAGTAAGTGAACTTTTAGAGATTTCTAGATGAGATAACTAAGATTATTATTAATAGAGAACAAAAAAGTCATATTGAACAATAATAGTGATTTAATAATGGGTCAACTTCTAACTCTTTAAAAGCGACAAATCCGCCATTATTAAGAGTATTTCTCAATATTGATAATACTTGATTAGCAGGAATCACATTTATTACATTACCTCGAATCATTGTATCGATACAAAAGTATTTTCCATCTCTTACTAGAATTGCTGTCGCATGGCCATCTCTGATGTTGCCAATTGAATATATTCCATTTCGTATTGAAAAAGTTGATTCTAGTTTACTTAGTCCGAAACTTCCGAAGAAATAATTTTTACCGGCTTCTATTTCTTCATTACTATTATTACTAAGAATTTCTGCAAATATGGCTAGACAATTTCCGCTGGTTAATTCAGCTTCAATGTTCATAAACTTTTCTACTATGTTATTTTTATCATCATTAGAAAGTGGGATTCTTGTAAATTGTTATAAATTATAAATTTTTTGTAAAAAAGGTAAAACATAACCTCTTTCGAAGTAAGAGGCTGGATCATGTAAATTTTTTGAAAGATAGTCTGTAATCTTCTCTGGAATTATTAATCCAAAATGAAGTGCCATTATTATGGCATTAAGCATTGAATACTCGAAACAATTACCTGGCCGTACCTGCTCAATAATTTTTATTTTGTAATTTTGCTGTCCAATTTGAATATGATAAACCCTTATTTGGTGGTCTCCAGGTGCCGCAAGTTTTGCTTCAGGGATAAATATTCTCGCAGGTTGTGAATTAGTTATCGTGTCAGGTCCTGTACTAGAGGAATAATCTTGTACATTAGTTGTCGTTGTGATTGACGTGTCTGGGCTCAATAGATGGGTAGCAGGTGTCTGTGAGGTTTGCACATGTTCTGGAGCTGGGGCTATTGAAACAGATGTATCGCCTTCTGTCCTTGATTCTCTCAGACCCATATCAATGGTTATTCCACTTTGAGTAATTGTATCCATATATTATTATAACATGTTTTTCATGCCCTCGTACAATTTGAGAAAAGATTCCAACTATACTTCTGCAAAGATGATCATATAATTATGTCCATATTTTTCTGCACATTTTGGACAATAGGCGTAATGAATGTAAAAATCTTTTGCCTTTTTTTGAGATTCTGCAAGATATGAATTCAAATCCTTAATAAATCTTGAAATATCATTGTACCCACCGTCGTAAACTCGGCTTACAAAATTACCACTTAATACGACATTATTTTCGTTGGGAACTTCCTTTGAAACTGCAATAAAGATCTCTCCTCTAAAAGGTGTCGGATCATGAAAAAGTATCAAGGTGTCATCTTTATTCTCAAGCATCGCGCCTGTTTTTTCTATAGAACTCCACATTTTAGTAATCTTTTTGTCGATTGCATTAGGAGAAGGTATATGAAGAAATTCTGGAATAGTTTCCTTAACAAATTTCATATCTGTCCAAGTAAAACTTTTTTTGTCCCACTTTTCAGGTTTGAAGAGAGGGCAACATACTGAGCTATCGTTTTGATTTTCCATTTTATTTTCCTAAATTATTTTAATAAATTTATTGTATTGTCCTTCAGTTAAGAAAATTCTATGTATAGCCTTATTATCTGTTTCTCCGGTCAATGTGACCGTATCTGATTTACCTCAAGCAACTAATTTCATGGATTTAATGTTGATATCTATATAAAAATACTCATGATTTTTATTCATTTTAGTCAATTATAATATTTTAATTAATTCATAAACTTTCTCTTGCGTAACAAAATCCTATTTTGAACGCTTAGATTCTTGCTCATTTACATCACCATACTTTCCAGTAATTGGATCCTTAAATATAAAAAATTTTGGCGGGTAATATGAAAATATTGCAAAGCACAAAATAATAAAAACATAGATTATTAAAGCAACATTCTCTGGAAAAAGCATGAAATTATTAATTAAAGAAAAATATTGACCCATTAATCCAAAAATTATTGCCAATACAAAGATGGTTATTGTTATTGCAAAAGGTACTTTTTTAACGATTCGCTTAAGTGTTTCAAATAATGCAGGTATGGTAAGTATCTCAATAAAAAGTAAAATAAAAAATGAGTTATTTAGATTCCCATATTGATCTTTTAATAAAAAATACTGAAGAATCGTTACAATTATTGTTGGGGCAACTAGCATTTTCATATGCTCCCAAGTACTTTCATTGAGTGCCGAAAAAAAATGGAGCAATATTCCCTTTTTAAACCAGGCATGAGTGAAATGGAGTAATGAACCAAGTACTAATAAAATAAAAAAAGAGATTATTTGAATAGTGATGATATTCACAGTTCAGTATAATCCTTTTGTGAATATTTTACCAGTTTTTCATTATGAGTTTACTAGAATAGAAATGATTGTTTATTGAGATTTGTATAAAATATTCATAAAATTCTTTCTTGATATTTTTCGAAGTAGTACTTTATAAAGTATCTGAAATATGCCTATCCAATAACAAGAATTTGACATATTCAACTTATTTTTATACAATAAACCTAAAATAAATTTTTAATCAAAAGCTATGTCAAACGAGCAAAATAATAATTTGTCCGTAGTAGTTACCGAAAAGAAAAAAATGAGTAAAGGAGTCAAGATTCTCTTGATTATCCTTGCTATATTAGTCTTTTTAGGTATTTGTGCTTTATCAATAATCCTGCTTACAGCAAAAGGTATTTCCAATGTCGCCAAAGATTTTAATGAGCAACAGCAAGAAGAAGAAGCAAAAACTGAAGAAAAATTTAATAATCCTAAGTCTTTAGGTGAAAAAGTAAATGTTAAAAATGTTGAATGGACTGTGCTTGAGGCAACTAATCTTGGGAGCACAATTCCTTCATCTTATAGCTATGGAGATGATTGTATTGCAAATTCTGGTACATTTGTGAAGATAAAAGTTAGTATAAAAAATAATTCTAGCGAAATGGTGTCAGTAAGTGATCTTTATTTATATGATGATAAGAACCGGGAATTTATAACTAGTTCGGATATATTTGGATGTGAAGATAGTGCAAATCTGCTAATTTTAGAAAATATTAATCCAGGTATTGAAAAGACATTTACAAATATATATGAAGTTCCAACTGATTCACAAAATCTTCGAGTTAAAGTAGGTGATACGGAACTTTTCTCGGATGAATATGAATATGTTTCATTGGGGTTTTAGGACAGTAATAAAACTCTAATGAACTGAAAACATAAAAATGGATTAGTTTTTATAGCTTGCCTTCGTAACTTTTTCTGCGGAAAAAGAGATAGATCACCAATAGAAACACTAGTAATCCTAATAATATGATACCAAGTAGAAATGCGAAGTCATTTGGCGAATTATTCCCGATATATTTGCCTGCAAAATATACGATAGCGACATAACCAAGCTCATAAATAAGTGCAAATGAGGACAGAGCAGTAGATCTGTTTTTTGAACTGATGTTCTTATTGAGTATTATGCTCCGAATATTGCTGAATGTTGAGGAATTCGAGATTCTTAGAACAATTAGCGAAGCACCGATAACAGGGCTTACAAATTTAGCAAGAAGAAATGAGATTAATAATGCCGATGTTGCAGATACAACAATTGATAATGTTTTGAATTTCTTTAACAATAATGGAAAAACATAGGATAGACCTACAGATACGATATAACCACAAGTAAAGATTAGTCCAACTTGTGTACCAGATAATCCGTATTGATTACCTTGTGAAATCCCGAGTAGTTCTGAAGCAGTATAGTAACCGATCGTAATTATTGCCAAAATGATAGTAACAATTGACACGTTAAATTTGGAAAAGAGCTCGTTAAATCCTTCAATATTCTGTTTCAAATAATTCTTAACAATTACTTTTACAGAATCTACACTGGGCTCTTTTGCATAAACAATGAACAGAATTATTATAATAAAATAAAGTAACGCAAGTACTAAGTAAGGTAATCCAAACCATATATCATACAAAATTCCTCCTAATACTCCAGCAAGTATGTATCCGATCCATGATACTGTTACCAAATTAGCACTTATCGTTGGAAATAAATCTTCTTTTCCATTATCTTTTAATGAGTCGTATGTTAACGCTTCGAAAGAACCTGAGTACAATGCTTTTGCTGCTCCCTTGATAACTTCTAATACGGCAAAGAATATAAAAGTGCTTCCAAATGGCATTAGTACCAATAACAGGGTATGGCTTTTAAATATAATATTTAGTAATTTATTCTTCCTCAATCTTGGCTAGTCTATCGTAATAATCTGCAAGTTCGTTAAGGTGTGCTAATGCAATTTTACCAGTAATGATTAGATCATCATTTGTAACATTTGTATTTGGATCGATTGTACCGTGTTCTAATTCTACAGTCATTCCTTTTCTAAATTGCTCAAGGTCAATCTTATTCCAATCGACTCCGATTTGATCTCCTATTTGCTTAGCTTGTTCTGTTGTAATAACGTTTTGCATAGGTTTAATAAATGAAATTATTAATGTCGAAATATTATATCAATAAAATATATTTTATGGAAACTGAAAAAATGAGTATTTTAGAATAAGCCAATTATTATGATACCGGTAAAGGCAATTATTGCACAAATGAGCTTTTTCAATAAATTACTTTTATCTTTTAGAATTAATATTTCAAGGATGATAACAAAGAATATATTTGTATTATTTATTGCATCAGTTATACCTACGTTTGCACCATTCTTGTAAGCAAAAAATGTGAAAATATTGAAAGCAGATCCAAATATTGCTGATGAAACCATCGGATAAAAGTTTTTAATTGCTAGAGCTTTACTTTCTGAAGTAACAGTTTTGAAACTGATAAGCAAAGATACAATAGCAACGCCCAAACACATCAAGCCTAAATACATAAATGGTGACATGTTTGAAACTATCGACTTGTCAAGTGTATATGCAACTCCATAACAAATACCACCTGCGATAGCCAGAAAATTGTATTTGTTAAATTTTTCTTTATTGTTAATATTGAGAATAAATATCGCGGATATTATTAGAATTATGCCGATAATTTTTGCAATGCTCCAAGTTTCATTCAAAAACATCGTTCCTAATGTACTACTTATGATAACTGAAATAGTCCCTAGGATTATTGATATGCTTGGACTGTTACCTTTGTAACTAGAATAGAATAAAGTCCCTCCTGCAAAATATACAAAACTTATCAGTATTAATTTAATTATTGAACCTTGTGAAATATCGATTGAGAACTGCCCAACGATTAATGCTATTGATAATCCAATTATTCCCTGAAATGTCCAAACAAAGAAGTTGTTTGTTATAGCTGAGATATTAACTTTTTGAGTTAGTGATATTTTCTGAGATATCTCCGTACCTGCAAGAACAAGGACTGAAAGTAGTGAGAATATTAACCATATTTCCATTATCGTGGATTATAGCCTTTCAATCAAATATTGACAAGCGTATATAATAGGGAAAAAGATATCATAAGACATTTTGGAAACGTAGAGGAATAATAGGCCGAAATAAATACGGGGTGAATGGAATATGGCTCGAACTTTCAGTTTTGATTTTATGAGACAGTGGTGTATTGAGAATCCGTTTTGGAGGTATGAGTTTCCTGAGGTGAGCTATAACTACGATTATCTATTTTCTTAAATATAAAACTAAAAATTTGAACAAGTAGAATAAGTATTAAAAGAACTGCCCCTAGTATAAATGCGAAATCGTTTGGGGAGTGATTCCCGATATAATTACCAGCAAAATAAGCAATTGCAACATATCCTAATTCGTAAAGCAAAGCAAACGATGAAAGTGCTGTCGATCTATTTTTCGAACTAATGTTTTTGTTTAGTTCAATGCTACGAACATTACTAAAGGTTGAAGAAGAAGAGATTCGAAGAACTATTAAGGAAGCACCTAATATTGGGTTTACGAATTTTGCTAATAAAAAGGATATAAGAAGAGCTGATGTTGTTGAAAACAATATTGATGTAGATTTGTACTTTTTTAATAACTTGGGAAATATATTAGACATAATTACAGAGATAATATATCCACATGTAAAAATAAACCCTACTTGTGTTCCTGATAAACCATATTGATTTCCCTGAGATATTCCAAGCAATTCCGATGCGGTGTAGTAGCCAAGTGTTATTAGTATTAGTGTTATAGTTAGAAATGTGATCTTAGAATTAGTAAAGAGTTCTCTAAATCCCTGAATGTTTTGTTTAACGTAGCTAGAAAAAGTCACTTTTTCTGTATCGATTTTGGGCTCTTTGACAAATAGTACTAAGAGAATAATATTTATTGCATAAAATATCGAAAGTATTACATATGGTAAACCAAACCAGATATCGTAGAAAACACCTCCTAATATTCCAGCAAGAATGTATCCTATCCATGATACTGTAACTAAATTTGCACTGATATCAGGATAAGAATCTTCTAATCCTTCATCTTTTAGAGAATCATAAGTTAATGCTTCAAATGCCCCTGAATATAATGCTTTTGCGGTTCCTTTAAGAACTTCTAATAGTGCAAAATAAATAAAAGTATTTCCCCATGGCATCAAGAATAGAGATATCGTATAGAATATATAACTAATAACAAGTGTCTTTCGTTTACCGAAGATATCAGCAAATGCACCAGTTGGGACTTCCAAAACGATTGCTGTTGCTTGTTGAATTATTGTAATTAGAGCTATTTGTTCATACGTGATAAAACGAAGATAAAAGAACATCCAGATTGGGATGATGAGGTATAATTCACCAAAAAATGTTATCCAGTATAAAATTTGTATATGTCTGGGTAAATTCTTGAATTTGGGGAAAATTCGAGCTAGTAGTTTAGAAAAAATATTCATACTATTTAATAAGTCTTAATAATAATGGAAACTCAGTGTATTTCGGATCATCAGTAGTTGAAAAATGTTTTTGACCTTTTACAAGAATTTGCACACTTCCATCCATTGCCAACATCTCAAGCATAACTCGCCCTCTGACCTCATCATGTCCATAAGGATCATTATCCGATGTAATAATAATAAATTCTTCAACATTATTTTGTATCTTTTGCCAATTGTAAGCAGGTTTTACGATACCATCTCCGCCAGGATAAAAAGAAAATCCTGAAACAACTATTGCTTGTGCAATTTTTATATTCAATTCTTCTAGCACAGCAAGTACACATGCACCTCCTGCTGAATGCCCGATTATTATAGTTTCTTCAGTAAAGGTACCCTTCTCCATGATACATGAAAGCCATTTTGATAACTGGGGATTATTTGTATCCGGTAACAGTGGGACCCAGACATCATATCCTTTTTTCTCTAGTTCTTGTTTTAACCAGGGGTACCAGTGATTTTCTGGTCCATCTTCCATTGCATGTAGTATTATTGCATTTTTCATACTGAGAATTATACCATTTCTAAACGATTTTTGGCTCGAATCGATTTTATAGCCTGAAAATATCGTATTCGTAATGAAAAATGAGAATGAGGTCAAAATTATATCCGTACACCCTAAAACACAAAAGTATTGATTTATCAAGGTAATCTTGTACAAACGGAGTGGACGGGGGTCGAACCCGCGACCTACGCAGTGACAGTGCGTTATTCTAACCAACTGAACTACCACTCCATAAAAGAACGTGTCTTCGAGAACACTCCGTAAGTATAGCAAACATTCGGAAATTTTACAAACACAGTTTACATTATTTCTCGTGAAGATATTCTCCTAATCCGATTTTCCATTTCTTATTAAATTTAATAATTTTGTTACTTTTTTGGGGTTTTCTCGTATATATATACTATCGGCGGAAGAAATGTAAACATTTATTAATTAATATGCTTACTAAACTACGCTTTCTAATTTAATATGTAAATAGAAATTTTATGCGTGAATCATTAAGAACATTATTTATTAGGTGCGGGCTTACTTTAGCTATGATTGCAGGATTAGTTGCATGTACTCCGAAAGGTCCTAATGGACCTAATGGCCCTTCACCTGAAGTTGCTGCAACGGCAATAGTTGCGACATTAGGAACAACCGATTCTTTGCCTTATCAACCAGTAGCAATATCTGATGAGACAATACAATTGCTTTGTAATCAAACAAGCTTGATGTCGGAAGCTTATTTCGGAGAAGATTTTAGTTCCGCTTGTGAGAAGATTTGGGTACAAGGAGGGTATACACCTCCATGTGATACTGCAAATGCTACATATGATCCTGATACAAAACAAATTACTATCTGTATTGATAGTATTGGTGTTGATAGTCAGACAAGACGAATTTCAGTAGAAGAATCTGTTTTGTTAAATGTGAGTCATGAAGTGGATCATGCAGGATTTCCTCCAGATCTATTTCCAGAAAATGTCGCACTTACACAAATTGGAGATGATATTTATTATTTCATTGCGGATAGTGAAATAGAAGGCTATCGCGTGTCGCATATTTTTCTTGTGTATAACGCTTTTGATCCTGAATTACAGCGCGAGGCACCTTTTATTACTGAAGCAACATATAATTTCGAGTTCTTTACACAATTAGTAAATTATGCAGTAAATATTGGTCTAGATCCTAATACTTTAGAATTTCGTGATCCATCATTAATTACGATCACGGATATTATGAGATTGATAACATTTGATGGATATTTACACTGTAGCTCATTCACGGATTATGAACAAGAAGCTCAATTGGATATGAATGCTCGTATTATTAAGGCAATTATTGAGAATAGGTATTCTTCAGAGAATCCTGAAGATTCTTATGCGTATAAAATAGTAGATGGTTTGAGAAAAGGTAATTATTCTGAAGTTTTTCAAATATATTTCAAGATCGTAAATTTGGTAAAAGATCAAGTTTCGGATCCAGCTCAGTCCGAACGGGTAGCTTTATTAGGTCCAGGAGCAGTTTTCTGTAATAATCCTGACCAATATATACCACCTTGTTTGAAATATTCAATTGTACTTGATGGACCTACAATAGATGAAATTATCGAAAAAAAATATAATCTGATTCCAAGAGTATTGGGAACTTGTGGCTACCAACCTTAATACCCTAAAATAAAAATCTCTTCGGATGCGCGGGTAACAGCAGTATAGAGCCATCGACGCCACATATCGTCATCCATCTGTTTGAAACGCTCTTCGAGAAGTATCACCCGAGGGGCTTGACTACCCTGAGCTTTATGAACAGTAAGGGCGTATCCAAAATCAAAAAGGTCAAATTCCTTACCGATAATTCTCCTGTCAGAAAAATTATTAGGTACGGTGTTATGGAATTGGTCTGCTAAAATTTTACCATCATATATCATTTCTTCATCAGCAAATTCGATTGAGACTTGGTAGTATTTCTCGTATTCGTTAATACTTTTAATTTTGCCGATCATACCATTGTAAATTTGTTTGGTGTGGTTATTTCGTAAACAGATCACCCTGTCGTTGTAGGCGGGTTTATCAGATTCGTAACCTCGTTCAAGGCGAATGTGTTTGTTTATATTTACCCGGGTATTGTTATAACCGCACAGAATTAATGTTTCATCATTAAAACCGCTTAATAGATCACCTAATATCGTTTGACTATCATCAGCGTGTCTATCATATTTTATTGCTCGGTCACCATATCTGCCAATAGGTATTTGTCCTTCTTTTCGGGCCAACATAGACATATGAATGATTGGATTATTTTCTGACTGACGGTGAATCTGCTCAAGTCTAAGAATAGGGGATTGCATTAGATTAAAACTGCCGTTAATTGGCGGTAATTGCCCATGATCACCAATTGCGATAATGGGGACATTGTAGTTTTTTAGGTCCTTCCAGATGTTTTCGTCAACCATAGAGGCCTCATCGAGAATAATCAAACCAGTTTTTAACTCATTTTTCCTTTTCCAACCAACGATATTTTCTCTATCATCTACTATTGGAGAGTAAATCATTCCGTGGATTGTTGAAAGTGTATCATTGGGAAATATTGATTTATTTCTACTCAATGAGCTTTGTAACACTCTAGTAGCTTTACCAGTATATGCGCAAAATGAAACCTTGAGATTAGGCATCATTTTATGCAATTCTTTGCGAAGCTGGCTTGCTAAAGTTGTTTTGCCGGTACCTGCATAACCACCAACTGTGATATATTGATCTCTTTTTTCGTCAAATGTCCAGGCTAACAATGTTTTTAACACATTCTGTTGATCTTGTGATAACGATATTTCCAAGTAGTTTACGATAAAAAATTTAAGATGAATTCCTAGCTATGAAGATATTTACTTTCGAATATTTTTATATATATGTACTATTTTATATGCGAACAAAGCTATAATGGTACTTTATTGGCTTTATCTTTTAGAGCGCAAGATTAAACATTTTGATTACCATATTCAAACTATATGGCTCTAGTATTTCAGACTCAAGTACGATTTGAATTCGACATCTGTTTTTGCTCATCTTCGAATAAGAAATGCTATATTTTATTTCAGAGCAAGCTTCGTCATCCAATGCTTTAATTGTATCAAAAAAAGGGAGCTATATGATAGCCCCCAATATATCTATTTGGAAAGATTATAATTGCTTATTTATTGCATCTATATAATCTTGTTTTGGTCTGATACCTACAAGAGTATCTACAATCTGTCCGTCCTTAAATACAACAACATATGGGATACTTGAAACGTTGTACTTCGTAGCAGTATTTGCATTCTCCTCTACATTTAATTTGCCAACCTTTGCTTTTACACCAATTTCATCTGCTACTTCCTCGATAACTGGTCCTAACATCTGACATGGCATACACCATGGAGCCCACATATCTACTAGAGCAACTCCTTTGTAAGATTCTATCTCGGCAGCAAAATTGTTATCATCTAATGTTAAGTGTGACATATAATTATCATTTACATTTTAAATAGTTTTGTAAGGTACTTTTTCATCATATCCTGCCTATTACGAGCGCTACAGGTATAACTAGCATCAACTAATATTTCTGTTGCTAACGATGATAGGGCAGATCTTGCTGCTATTATTTGTTGGACTATGTCGTCGCAACTTCTGTTATTATCTATCATTTTTTCAATACCGGTAACCTGGCCTGATATTTTTTTGATTCTTTTTGAATATGTACTCATACTATACTAGAGTATAGTACATGCTTCTGAAACTGTCAAGTATTATACTACACAGGAGTATAATATTCTTACAATAAGCGATAATTAATTAATAAAATGTGTAAAACGCTAATTTTACAATTAACGAATGGATTGTAATGGTACGTTATGCCTGCTCTGTACAGTGGTTGGTTATATAAATATTTATATGTAAAACATTTTTTACGGTTTTTGCTACTTTTATACGATTATTACTATATTTATTCTGTTTTTATTTGTGAGAATTAATGATTTTGTCATATTGTAAGTTTTGTTAATGATTCTATTAATGATTATACTGGTTTTATGGTATAATATCGGCATGAAGATAGTTACGTATAACGGTACAAATATTGATGAAATCGTAAAAGAAGCTGTAAAGGTGCTTTCTGGAGGCGGCTTGATTGTTTATCCTACTGAAACTTGTTATGGAGTAGGTGTTGATGCAACTAACCCAAATGCGGTTGAGAAGCTTTTTAAATATAAAGCAAGGCGAGAGGGTAAACCAATTTCAATTGCTGTTAGTGATATTGATATGGCGAATAAATATGTTGATATAAATGATATTGCAAGAAGCATTTATGAAAATTATTTACCGGGACCGATTACAGTTGTCTCAAAAGGTTTAAATAAAGTTGCAAATGGCGTTCAATCTGAATATGGAACCTTAGGTGTGAGAATGCCTGATTTCAGCCTTATTCTTGATTTGGTCAGAACTTATGGTAAACCGATTACTGCAACTTCTGCAAATATGTCTTACAGGCCTCGTCCATACAGTATTAAACAGCTATTAAAAGATTTGCCTGATAAACAGGAAACTCTCATTGACTTGATTATTGATGCGGGTGAGCTTCCATACAGTGAACCTTCGACAGTTGTCGATACCACAATGAATAGTTTAAATATTATGCGTGAAGGAAAAAATCTTTTAGGCAAGATTATCGGAGGTAAAGAACCATTGTTATTTAGTAAAACTACAAGTCCTCAGGAAACGATTGATTTCGGAAGTATGAATATGTTGAGATTTAACGATGTCCCGCTTGAAAGACCGTTAGTATTTTTACTTAGTGGAGATCTTGGAGCCGGCAAAACTCAATTTTCAAAGGGTATTGCGAGGCATCTTGGTATAAAAGATATTATTAAGTCGCCTACATACAACATTGTTTCTGAATACAAGTATGTTCAAGGTGAAAGAGAAGGCTTATTTGTCCATACTGATACTTGGCGAGTTGAGAGTGAGAAGGATATACTTGCTTTGGATTATCAGAGATATATCGTTACAGGAAATATAATTGCAATTGAATGGGCGGATAAATATCTTAAAGATCTTATAGATATGATGCAAGGTAATAATGCTCGAATAGTCAATGTTATTTTCAAATATCTTACTGAAACTGAAAGGGAGATTGCGACTTATGATTATATTGGCGATTGATACTAGTTGTGATGAAACATCTGTTGCAGTTTTAGATAATAGGCGAGTTTTGTCGTCCGTTGTTTCTTCACAGGTCGAATTGCACAAAAAATGGGGTGGAGTAGTACCTGATATTGCCCGCCGTGCTCATAAAGAAAATATCGGGAAAGTCTTTAAAGAAGCAGTTAAACGGGCAAAAATCCAAGAGAAAGATATCGATTATGTTGCTGTAACAATCGGTCCTGGACTCGCAATAGCACTTGAAGTCGGTATTGATTTTGCAAAAGAATTATCAAGTCGTCTCAAAAAGCCTTTTGTACCAGTTAATCATATGGCTGGCCATCTTTTTGCTTCAACAGCAATAAATCTTGCAGGTAAAAATCCTGCCGGGATAAAGGAAGATTTCGAAATTTTCCCATTAATTGCGCTACTTGTTTCTGGTAATCATACAGAAATTATTTATTCAAAAGCTTTCGGCGATTATGAAATATTAGGTGAAACTTTAGATGATGCTTGTGGTGAGGCTTTTGATAAAGTCGCGAGGATACTTGATCTTGGTTATCCGGGTGGTCCAACAATTACATTCCTTGCAGATCAATATGTTAAAGATGTAAAGAGTGGCAAGCTAAATGAATTAGTTGAAAAGCTTGACATGAATCTACCTGTACCGATGGAGAAATCCGGAGATCTAAACTTTAGTTTTTCAGGATTAAAGACTGCTTGCTTGTATAAGGTTAAAAATATAAAAGAAGAGGTAGAAATAATTAATAAAAATGCAAAAGTAAAATTGAAGCAATCGGATTGGGTCAAACGATTCTGTTATATATTTATACAGGTTTCTATCAAGGCTTTGGAAATAAAACTTGTTAAGGCTATCAAGATAAAACCCGATGCTCATTCATTGGTTGTTGGTGGAGGTGTTATAAATAATCATTATGTTGTTCGTCGTATGAGTCGGATAGCTAAAGAGAATGGTTTACTTTTTTTAGCTCCAGAAAAACGTTTCCGAAGTGATAATGCTGGTATGATCGGTTTGGCAGCTTATTATCAAGTTAAATACGGTAAAAATATTGTAGATTACAATGTTGTCTCAGAGATGGATCGTATTCCTAACCTGAGATTGGATGCCTAAAGCTTATTTTTTCGTTTTCATTTTATCTATTCCAATGTTGTAAATTTTCTGTGTTGTGACAAGAGTTTATGCTTGACCCTGGGTGGTATCTTATAGTATAATTATGCGTAATTTATTTCGTTCTAGGAATACTATTATGCGATTAAAAAGAAGTACAATAATTTTGTCAAGTATCTATTTTTTTAAAGTAAATTTGGGACTAAAACTCGAACAGGTTCTATTCCTTTCTCTATAGCATAATTATTAGGAGATTTATTCTCCAATGAACTATGCGGTCTTAGATTATTGTAAAAATTTAACCACTTGTACGAGAATTCTGCAAATTGTGAAAGATTCTCGTATCTGTACCTATTCACTACACTATGTTTAAATATTCCTACAAATCTTTCAGCATACCCATTATCTGTAGGTGTACCTGCTCTACTCATACTCCTTTCAAATTTATACTCCAATAGTTGTTCCACTGTTATTTCTGCTCCAAATTGTTTACCCTGATCTGAATGAAATATAATCTTTGCTTGACTTAAATCTTTACTAAAAAACATATGTCTTAAACTACCTTTTACTAAAGTTGCTTCCATATTATTACCATAGCTAAATGATAGTATTTGTCTTGTCGATTTTCTTAACATAAAACAACCATATACTTTTTGTTGGTTAAGAAGTTTAAACTCAAATATATCCGAGAATATTACTTCATAATTTGTAATATCTTTGCGGGATAGTAAAAGATTCTCAACTACATTGTCTGATTTACCACCATATCTATATTGTGGAGTAACAGGTCTTGGAAAAATATTAAATTTGAGCATAATTCTAGCTATTTTACCTGTACTGTGAGCAATTAATTTAGAAAGTTTTTTAGCACCTAGTGTATCATCTACTTTGTATTGTTCTTCTATTTCTTGTTTTACAATCAGATCCTTACTATTAAGGGTACTTTCATAGTAAAGACATGATTCTGAAATACCTATTGTTTTTACTAATGAGCGTTTGGAATATTTATTATCTTTGTTATTATACAATCCAAGTACCAAATCTTTTTTATCAGATTTCTTTAATCCCAAACGCTCAAAGCTTTTTTTAGTATTTCATTTTCTATTGTTACTTTAGCTATTATATCTTTAAGAAGTTCAGGGGAATCACTTTCTTTAGGTTTTTTAGGTGATTGTATTTCAAATATCATATGAGCATTATTATCAAATTGTTTTTTCCATCCTGTTATTGTACTTTTTGCAATGGAATGTTTAATTGCAACTTGATTTAATGTTCTTTCACCTTTGAGTAAATCAAGGATAACTTCAAGTTTTTTTGCAGAAGTATATGTTTGAACTTTTCTCATTTTTTTACCTTAATATTTTATTTATATGGCTATTTCTGTTCGAGCCATTCTACTACAAAATATCAGGTATCAGACATTTGGACACTGGCTTTCGTTGGTAGCCAACTTTTAAGGACAGTTTTTCCAGGATGTGTTGAAGCTATGTCTTCAGGTCATGGTGTTGAGAGAGTTAGTACATCACCTGCTACTGCAGGTGTTACTACTGGTTTACTTAAATCGATTGGTGATGGTAGTATCACATGTGCGATGCAGAATGGAATGCAAGGCATGGTTGACAGTCTTGTTGAAGTTGATCTAGCTGATTTGTATCAACAGACAGTACATTTTGATGGAGGAAAAAATAGATCCAGAACTGTTATTTATGGACGAGATCCAGAAGAATATGTCGGTAGTGAACCAGGAAATGAGGTAGATGTGAAAATAGTAACTTTATCTGTACCTTCAGAAGTTCAGGCTCAAGATCAAATTGTACAATCAGAATTAATTAATAAGGTAGAAGGTGGCGAATTTGGTTCAGGCGCAAGAATTGTTGTTGATACGATAGTAATTTCTAATCAAGATTATCCTTCACTTGGATTACAAAATGTTGCTGATTCGAATAGTTCACATGTAAAAGCTCGAGTTAATAGTAATGGTACTTGGGAGTACTATATTGTATATACTCTTAATAATCTAACATATATTGCACCTTTTGGTAGCGGAAATTCTTTTGTTTCTCAAGCCGTCAAGTACCTTGCACATTTTAATGAAAGTTGTAATTATGATGATAATAGTAATGATAATAATGACGATAATAATGATAGTTGCATTATCAACGCAGGATCTCTTACACAGGTACTAGAATCACTTACAGCTGTAAGAAGTATTGATAACAATAATGAAATAATCATTTCGCGAAATACTCCTGAGCTATCCGGGACAAATATTATTCCTTTAGAAATTAATGGTGGAACATATTATTTCGATACTGAGAAACAACAAGTATCAATAAGAACAGAAGCTGGCGTAGAATTTACTATGAGTTACGATCTGTTTGAAAAGTTGTTCTTGAGGTTCAATGAGAATTCAATTATTTCGCCCAATAAGCTAATAGTAAGAGTTTTTGATAGCTTAGATCAAGAAACTCAAGAGAAACTTTTTATGCAATTAAATATGTCAAGTAAACCTCAAGTTGTACAAGCAAATATGAATTATGAAAGTATCCTTCGCCACTATCTCGCCAATTCGAATAATGTTGGTGAGTTATGGGGTTATGGAGTTTTATCAAATAATAGCGTAATTGTATTGCCTCCAAGTAGTCAATTTTTTCTTCAGAAAGGTGTTTATTGGGAATACAATGCTGAAACAACGCTAAGTACAATAGGGTATCTATTTTTATATAACGAAGCTGCAAAAGAAACTTTATCCTTGTATTTTCCAGGAATTGATTTTTCGGATCCGACTCAAGGAAATGATGTTTGGGCGGAAGGCATTCCATCTCAAGGTAGTAGAGTATTCTACGGATTGCGCTATGAAGATGAGGTTTTCGATGTATTTTCTTTTCGCTTATCTGACATCAAAGACGGAATTATTTATATTCGTCCATAACGTTACTAATCCGTTTTAGTGACCTTCTTGCAAAATCTCATACAAATTTTTTCAATCACATCATTGTCGACATCGCTGTCAAATTTTCGAGCAAAGAGTTTTTGATTATTTACAAATAAGCTATCATAATCCTTTAAGGTAATTATGTTGGGTGAACCTGCCCCAGGCTCCCAATATGTCCACCTAAGATTATCACTTACAATTGTGGCTTCTGGATGTGCTAATTTCAGCAAAGTGTTAAAGAAAAGTTCGTCGGCACAATATGTCATTTCAAAACGATTGTAGAAATGCGAGTTTTTTTCAAGGTAGTCAAGCATTAATTTAACGGCTTTGTTAGTGAGATTGAACCAGTTAGAAGAACCATAAAAAGTCATATCCGTATTTCTTCTTACTCTGATAATGCGTTGAAATTTAAGAAAAACATTTCTAAAAAACATTTTAACTTTACTATTGCTCTCATCAGGCCAATAAAACCAGATTCTTTCCATACCTCCCATATACCAGTCCTCACGAGGTAA
>Ga0116173_1001275_pt1 | contig 21075 bp, 22 predicted proteins | sample AD_UKC085_MetaG_FD_89800 | JGI IMG/M metagenome (GOLD analysis project Ga0116173, IMG submission 89800) | Active sludge microbial communities of municipal wastewater-treating anaerobic digesters from USA - AD_UKC085_MetaG | ecosystem: Engineered > Bioreactor > Anaerobic > Digestate | place: USA...
AAACTTCTTAAGTTGAAGGCTATGTCCCGGAGGAGTGGCCTTCTGATTTCTGCTAATAATTCCAGACCCTCAGATATCTGCCATCAAATTGGGTATGATAGTTTTTAAGATAATATTTCCCAGGGCCCGAGATTACATAACCACCTAATAGAGAATAAGTAGTATTACATTTAGGGCAGATTGCCAGCATAAAATCAATCTTTACTTTAACGGATGATCCGTCAATTGAAAAATCATGCGGGCAGGTTCTATCCAAGGCATAAAATGGAATATACTGATCATCTGCATTAAATATAATTATTCCATTTCCATTAAATCCTCCTGCATATTCTCTTTTTGGGATCCGTATATCGTTTTTGTCGACGATAACACTACTCGACGTGGTGAGAGACGGATAAAAGTCCAGATCCATTGTGAAATCAACATACACATCCGGTATGACGTCATTCTTTTCATTTTCACATGAATAGGGGATCAATGCGAAAAAAATGAAAAAAATTATTAATTTTGCTTTGTCTGCCACTATGTTGATATTAACCATACAAAATTAGCAAAAGTGCTGCATTGTTGACCAATCCCCGATATGTTTGTGTAATTAATTTAATATGAAATTATTACGTTTGATAAAGTTATGGATCCCGCTGATTGTGCTGATGTTTTCTTTCACTGTAGCCGGAGCCCAGTCGTTTGAAAGGCCTCCGGAGCATAAGCTTGTAAAGGGAGTGTCAAAGAAGCCTCCGGGAAGGAAAAAACAGGTGAGGATACATGAACCCCGCAGTGTATCCAAAGCAAAACGAGAGCAGCAGACTGCTGAAAAGAAACGGGAAAAGGATTACAGCAAGCAGCTTAAGGAGGACAGGAAGCGCCACATGGAGATACAAACTCCCGAAGTCCGGGAAAGAATTCTCCAGAACAGGAAAGAATCCGATACAAAATATAAAAGCAAAAAAAAGGCAGTCGCATCAAAAAATAAAAAAGCCGGGAAAAAATACAAATAAAATCCCTGATCAGGATATGTAAATCAATTATTTACAAGGTCATTTTTTTGGATTTATTAAAATAGTTTATATATTTGTCTAATGAAGAGTTCCGGAATCCCCGGAATTCTTCTTCTTTTTTAATTGTTATACAGAATAAGAAATGTCAGAGGTTTTGCATGTTACAGGAGAAGGCCTTCAGAAGTTAAAGGATGAACTGGATCATCTTAGGACTGTTGAAAGGCCATTGATATCCAAAATGTTATCTGATGCCAGGGACAAAGGCGACCTGACCGAGAATGCTGAATATGCAGCTGCGAAGGAAGCTCAGTCGATGCTTGAACTTAAGATTGCAAAGCTCGAGGATATCGTTGCAAGGTCGAGAATTATCGATGAATCTAAAATTGATACTTCAACAGTAAGAATATTACACAAGGTAAAGATCAGAAATAAATCCAGCAATGCTGTAATGGAATACCAGCTGGTTCCGGAAAGCGAAGCTAACATCAAGCTTGGAAAGATCGCGGTAAATTCCCCGATTGCAAGAGGGCTGATCGGCAGAAAGATTGGTGAAACCGTAGATATTAAAGTCCCTTCAGGAATTATTCCTTTTGAAATCATCTCAATTTCAGTCTGAAAAATCCTTCATTCTTATGGCAACTCTCTTTACTAAAATAATCAAAGGCGAGATCCCCTGTTATAAAATAGCAGAGGATGAGAGGTATTTTGCATTTCTGGATGTTAATCCGCTTAAGGCTGGCCATACCCTGGTGGTACCAAAACTTGAAACAGATTATATTTTTGACCTGGATGACGAACTGCTTGCCGGGTTAATCGTCTTTTCAAAAAAAGTGGCTGTAGCTTTAAAAAAAGCTTTCCCGTGTAACCGTATCGGTATTGCGGTACTGGGACTGGAGATACCTCATGTTCATGTCCACCTAGTTCCTATGGACACTATGGAAGATGTAAACTTCCGTAATCCTAAACTGAAGTTTTCTCCCGAAGAGTTTAAGAATATAGCAGAAAAAATCAGGGAGAATTTTTAGTTATAAAAACAATTACACAACTTGTCCCGCGTTAAGCGGGAGAGATCCACAGAGAATCCACAGAGATCCACAGAGCCCACCTCCGCTGAAGCTTCGGTGGGTGAAAGATTCACAGAGTTCCACAGAGGTTTATTTATAAAAATCTCTGTGTCCCTCTACTGTTTTCTCCATCCTTCGCTGAAGCTTCGGATGGCAAAGCCGGATTTCCTCTGTGTAATTTTCCTGGATTTATTATTTTTGTATTGTATAATTCATCCCGCTGCATGAATTATCTGTACGATTTATGTGATGACTTTCTGAGTCTTCTGTTCCCGAGGATATGCTATGGCTGTGGTAATCATCTTATGCGCAGTGAAAAGCTTATGTGTACTGAATGTTATGTTCTTATACCGAGGACCAATTATCATCTTGAAGCCGATAATCCTGTTGCCAGGATCTTCTGGGGAAGGTGCAGGATAGAGAAAGCTGCTGCTTTTTCTTTTTATAACCGCGACAGCAGGATCAGGCGGCTGATCCATAATCTTAAGTATAAAGGGGTACAGGAGATAGGTATTGAACTGGGGAAAATGTACGGACATATCCTGCTGGATTCGGGTTTTACAGGCGACATCGATCTTATTATTCCGGTTCCGCTTCATCCCTCTAAAGAACGTATCCGTGGTTTCAATCAGAGCTTGCTGATCGCCGGAGGGATATCTGAGGTTACAGGAGTGCCTGTAGATGCACGATCGCTCCGAAGGATCTCGAGTACATCGACCCAGACCAGAAAGTCGAGGTACGACAGATGGAAGAATGTTGAAGGGACATTTGTTGTTGAAGACAGATTATCGGTGAGTGGGAAACATGTCCTTCTGATAGATGATGTGATAACCACAGGATCTACAATGGAATCATGTGTAAATGAGCTCCTTAAGTCGGAAGGTGTAAGGGTAAGCGTTGCTGCACTTGCTGTCTCCCTGGTATAAAAGCCCGGGTCATTTCACTCTTCCGGGATTATTTTTTATAAACTGTTTCCAGCTTGTTGCCCGGCTGTTGCCTGAAGGTTTTCCTGACTGATAGAAATGACACATAGCTGCTGCAAGTCCGTCAGTGGCATCGAGCTCCATATCAGGTTTCTTGAACTTCAGGATGTTCATCAGCATCGAAGCTACCTGTTCCTTTGAAGCCGCCCCCCTGCCTGTGATTGACATTTTGATCTTTCTGGGAGCATATTCAAAAATTGGAAGAGATCTCGACAGCGCCGCTGCTATTGCTGCACCCTGAGCTCTGCCCAGCTTAAGCATGGACTGAACATTCTTGCCATAAAATGGCGCCTCAATGGCCAGTTCATCGGGATGATATTCATCGATGATCCCCGTTGTACGATCAAAAATATGCTTAAGCTTTACATAATGGTCCCCGAATTTCGTCAGATCGATAAAGCCTATCGAAAGAAGCTCCGGCCCACATCCGGTATCCCTTATTACGCCATAACCTGTTATTGTGGTACCCGGGTCGATGCCAAGAATTATTCGTTCTTTTGTTTGTTTCTTCACAAATCTGGTCTTAATTATTTTCTTATAAAGGTATTGTTTAAAATGGAAGGTGATTCCGAAAAATGGACAGACCGTCTGAACGGTTTTTCTTCTTTACCTGAGAACTGTCCTGTCTCAAGGTATTCTATAGCCTCCCTGAGACATGCTTCATTCCTGTTGTCGAAATCGAGGGTAATATCATCGGCTACCCTCTTATCAGGAATTAAACCATCGAAATAATCTCCCTGGTTTAAGGAATTTACAGTCTTAAATGTTATCGGCCAGAAATAATATTTCTTTCCGCATGGCCACAGGTTGAATCCTGCCGGTTTCCCTTCCGTTGTATCACCTATACATACAACTGTTATTTTTGGTTTCAGGCCGTTTATCACCGCTTCACTTGCCGATGCCGTTGAACGGGTTGTTATTACTACAAGCTTTTTAACTGACAGAGGATACAGGGTAGCCACGAACGGATAGGTAACGTTTTCATATTCCTTCTTAGAATTATACTGAAGCTTTATGAAAACCGAACCTGTAAGACTGCTTCCCGCGATGTAGCTTGAAAGCTTCTGTGCAACATCGAGATATCCCCCGGAATTATATCTCAGATCAAGAATGAAGTCCTTTACATTATTTTTCCTGAAGAAGGCAAAAGCGGTTTTTAATTCGGTTTCGGCCGGTTCGAAAAATGAACTGAGTACAAGGTGACCGGTTACCTCATCCGTCGACATATGTATTGTATCATAAAGGATTACCGGGTTGGTTGTAAATGATTTCTTGGCTGAAGTTATTGATAAATCGGCTTTTCCCGGCGGGGAAAAAAGAAAAACATTGGTTACACCTGCCTTTGACGGGCCGAGTGCTTCATTATATTTTGCGGTATCATCTCTCTGTAGGATGTCTGAAATATCATACCCGTTGACATTCTTTACAATCCATCCGCGGCGAACTCCTGCGGCATACAGGGGCGAATTTTTATAGATCATGGCGATCCTTGCAATATCTGAATCATCAAGCTCTATGCGGATCCCGTGTCCGACAAATGATCCCTTCAATTGTGCCAGCGTTGCATTGTAATCAGCTACGTAGCTCCATCTGTCGAGCGGCTTATATCTGAGCGCTTCCATTAGTTCGTAAGGATCTGCATAGTCTTCCGGGTCCACCGTTGGCATCTTATCATACCAGTAATACCATTCCTTCATTTTAGCATAAAGAGAGTCCCTGGCCATGGCTGGTGATACCTCAGGTACTGGATCATCTTTCCTGCACGATGAAAACAGCGATAAGATAATTACCAGATTGAAAATTACTTTTTTCATCGCTTCACCATATAGTAAGATCCGGAACCGGATTCAAAGATAAAAATTATCGGATGCGTTTGCTGTTCTGGTACCATATCCCTGAAATTATGAACAATAACCCTGCAGGTGTTGTGTAATAAACGGGTTCATCAAGGATAAAGTGTACAAACACAAGGGAGAGGAAGGGAGCGAGGTAAACAAGGTTGCTGACCCGGGCAGTTGTTTCGGCCATCTGTAAGGCTTTCAGCCAGAAGAAAAATGTTATACCCATTTCAAACAGACCGATGTAAACGGCTGAAATAATTCCCCTGTATTCGACATTTGAGGGAAGAGAATAATTTGTAAAAAGCATGAAGATAATAAGATAAGCTGATCCAAAAATGAAGTTCAGGAAAAGCTTTACAGCTTCATCTCTTTTATCGCGGACGTTCAGTATAAAATATAATGCCCAGAACACGGAACTTCCTGTTGCCAGCAATACTCCTCCGGGATCTGAACGACCGGGATGAAACAGGTTACCCTGAGAAGAAATAATGTAAACTCCTGCAAAGCTTATTAACAGGGCAATGAAACTTCGGGTGGTGATCTTTTGTCCAAGGAGGGGAACTGACAGGAAGACCAGGATGACCGGCCAGATCATATTAAGAGGCTGGGCAACCTGTGCCGGAAGTAACTGATAAGCTTTCAGAAGAATTATATAATAGATGAAAGGATTTATTAGTCCCAGGAATGCTGAGCTTAAGATCTGGCCTGCAGATGCTTTCCGGATCAGCGGAATTTTCTTTTCAAAAGCCAGTATCAGGAACAGGGATGTTGCAGAAGTAAGGGCAGCGATTGTGAGCATCGGAAGTATTTCCAGCTCCCTCAGACAGATCTTGAATGCAGTAGGGATTGTTGACCAGAAAAATACCGCAAGCAGGGCGTAGATATATGATTGACGGGATCTTTCCATGGTTTATTTGAAGTAAGATTGAAGAATCAGCCTTCGCATGAGCTTCGGCTGGCAATGCAAACGAATGCTGAATGCAGATCTTTAGCTTCTTACTTCGCTGTTCAAATGTTCTTCATTCTTACTTCTTCTTAAAGAAATCTTAACTGATAATATCGAATCCCGTATACGGTATGAGTGCTTCAGGCACCTTTATTCCTGATTCTGTCTGGTTGTTTTCGAGGATGGCAGCTACTATACGGGGAAGCGCCAGTGCGCTTCCGTTAAGGGTATGGACCAGTCTTGTCTGCTTTCCGCCTTTCTCTTTGAACCTGCATTTCAGTCTGTTTGCCTGGAATGATTCAAAGTTCGAAACGGAGCTTACCTCGAGCCATCTTTCCTGTGCAGCCGACCAGACTTCAAAATCATAAGTGAGGGCAGAGGTAAAAGACATATCTCCTCCGCAGAGCCGGATGATACGATAGGGCAGCTCCAGCTTCCGGACCAGTCCTTCGACATGTATCACCATTTCGTCGAGTGATTCATAGGAATTGTCGGGATGGGCGATCCTTACTATTTCGACCTTATCGAATTGGTGGAGTCTGTTAAGCCCCCGGACATGAGCTCCCCAGGAGCCGGCTTCGCGCCTGAAACAGGGTGTATAAGCGATATTTTTTACAGGCAGCTCTTCCGCACTCAGGATAACATCCCTGTAAATATTTGTGACCGGTACCTCGGCAGTTGGGATGAGGTAAAAATTATCGGCTGTAACATGGTACATCTGGCCCTCCTTGTCGGGCAGCTGGCCTGTACCGAAACCCGAATCCTCATTGACAACAATGGGAGGCATTACTTCGGTATAACCTGCTTTTACGCCTTCGTCAAGGAAAAATGTAATAAGCGATCTTTCAAGTTTTGCTCCTTTCCCTTTATAGACAGGAAATCCGGCTCCTGTGAGTTTTATTCCCAGATCAAAATCAATTATATCATATTTTTTTATGAGATCCCAGTGGGGAATGGCATTTTTCAGGTCGGCCGGTTTTATTCCGCCTTCCCTTATAATTACATTATCCTCAGCACCTGTTCCTGGTGTAACGGATTCGTGTGGCAGGTTGGGCAGGCGGACTATTTCATTACGGAGCTCATTATCCAGTATTGCGAGCTGATCGGAAAAGCTTTTGATATCCTCCTTAAGTTTATATGTTTTCTCCTTTGCCGTCTCTGCTTCACTTTTCCGGTTTTCCCGAAGAAGAGTGCCTATTTCCTTTGAGATCCTGTTAAGGTTCGATTGCATCATATCAGATTTTGTCTGGATATCACGTCTTCTGGAATCAAGCTCAATGATCCTGTCGAGGATCTCGTCCGATTTGAAGTTCTTTATTTTCAGTCGTTCTGCGATAAAATCTCTTTTTTCACGGATAAGATTGATAGTAAGCATTTTAATGAGATATTAATAAAAAAGCAGGCTTCGGGGAGCCTGCCATAAAAGTATTAAAAAACTCCCGATATTGTTTCCCGGTGAAGGAAAAGATAACGGGAGCCGGAATTCTTCAGTTTGTGTGCTTATAAAGAAATAAGTTGTTTGGGTTTTTATTGTTTTTCAGCAGGTTTATCGGGAGCCTCGCCGGAGTTCTTTACAGATACATAGGTCCTGTTATCTTTTCTTCTCCTGAATTCGACTTCTCCGTCGGCAAGAGCAAAAAGAGTATGATCTTTGCCCAGGCCTACATTCAGTCCGGGATTATGCCTTGTGCCTCTCTGACGTACAATAATATTTCCTGCTTTCACTGTCTGGCCGCCGAAAACCTTCACGCCGAGCCGTTTGCTTTGCGAATCGCGACCGTTACGTGAACTGCCTGCTCCTTTCTTATGTGCCATTTTATTATATTATTAGTATGTTAATCTTTTACTTTTTTGTGCTCTTTGTTGTTTTTTTTGCAGATTTCTTTTCTGCAGCTGCTTTGATTTCACCTTTACCGGAAGCAGATTTCTTTTCTTTTGTTTCGGTCTTTTTTGCTGCGCTTTTCTTTGTCGCAGCTTTCTTTTCAACCGGCTTTGTCTCTTCGGCAGTTTCTTCTGAAACTACTTCAGCTTTACGGGTTACTTCTTTAGCTCTTTCTTTTCTTGGGGCATCTTTGGCACCAATATGAAGTACTTCAATCTGGGTAAAATTCTGACGGTGTCCGTTCTTTACCCTGTAGCCTTTTTTCCTTTTTTTCTTGAAAACGATAACCTTATCGCCCCTTGCCTTATCGTCAAGAACAGTTCCTTCAACAATGATATCCTGTACAACAGGTTCTCCGACAGTTACCTGACCGTCATTATCAAGAAGCAGGACCTTATCAAAATGAACCGTTTCACCGGCTTTCGCTTCCAGGCGATGAACAAAAATCTTCTTACCTTCCTCAACTTTAAATTGCTGACCTGCAATTTCAACGATTGCGTACATGCTTGTGTTTATTATGTTTCTCTGTGAGGCGTATATTTGATTTAAATATAACTTCTCCGGGCCCCTGCAGATTATTCAAATTCGGACTGCAAAGATATACAAATTAGATTATTTACAAACCAATCAGAATAAATTTTATCTGTTGCCTGAAGCAGGGATTTAATAAAAAAAATAGTGATAAGAATATGTATGATAAACAGATAACAATCCACAGGTACATTTATGTTAAAAAAAAGCCTCAGGTTATCCGGACAAATACCTCTTTAATCTTTATATTTGTCTATGGCCAGTTATCCGGAATGAAGATAAAATAAAAGAATGAAGAGGGTCAGGTTAAAGGTTATGGGGATCTCATACAGTCAGACACAATCGGGTGCCTATGCACTGCTTTTACTTGAAGAGAACGGAGAGAGGAGGATCCCGATAATTATCGGAGGATTTGAAGCTCAGGCAATTGTTATCAAGCTTGAGAATCTTGAGCCGCCAAGACCTCTTACCCACGATCTGTTTAAGAAATTTGCCGATCAGTTCAATATAGCTGTTATTGAGGTAATGATTTATAAGCTCGAAGATGGGGTATTCTTTTCGAAACTTGTCTGCAACAATGGTGAAAAAGAATACTCGATTGACAGCAGGACATCTGATGCGGTAGCTATAGCCCTGAGGTTCGGATGTCCTATTTATATAAGCGAGGATATTCTTGAAAAGGCCCAGTTGTCAAATTCACCTTCTGACACCGATCTGGCAGCTCCCGAAGAATCCGGAACAAAAAAGAAGCAAACTTCAAAATACGGATCATACACTGATGAGGAACTTTATAAGATGATTGATGAAGCGGTGAAAACGGAAGACTATGAAAAGGCTGCCTCAATCAGGGATGAGATCGAAAAGAGAAAAAAGAAAAAAGGGATATAAAAATGAAAAAATTATTCGTACTCTTATTAATTCTGGCAGGAGTAAGTGCTTATTCAGCACCAAAGACATATAAAGTCACCTCTCCCGACGGAAAAATTGTTGTTACAGTAAATGCAGGTACTGATATTAAATTGTCAGCCTCTTACCAGGGAAGGGAGGTTATTACATCCCTGAAAGCCGGACTGGTACAATCCACCGGTAAAACTTTCGGAGAAAATGAAACAGTCAGGAAAGCAGTATACGGTAAGATCGAACAGGTGCTGGAACCCGTTGTTCCTCAAAAACATTCAAAGATCGATGACAGATGCAACACACTTCTGATAACTTTCAGATCGGGATTTGCAGTTAATTTCAGGGTTTATGACGACGGAATTGCATACCGGTTCGAAACTGCACTGAAGGATGATTTAATAATCAAAAATGAGATCTCCGAGATAACCTTCCCTTCAGGATCCAGATCATGGTATCCCCTTGAGGAAAGCTTTATGTCACACAACGAAAGACAATATATTTATTCGTCGGTTGATACTTTGAAAGAAAAGCATCTTGCAAGCCTTCCGGCGCTTTTTACTGTTGATGATATAAATGTTCTTCTTACCGAAGCCGATATACAGGATTATCCGGGTATGTGGCTCAAGGGGAACGGAGCAGGAGGACTTAAAGGCGTATTTCCACAATATCCCGAAACTGAAAGACTTAAGGGCGACCGTAATCTGTTTATCACCAAAACCAAAGATTATATTGCACAGACTAAGGGTACAAGAACTTATCCATGGAGGGCATTTGTAATAGCAGGTAATGACGCTAAGCTTGTTGAAAGCGAGCTTGTTTACAAGCTGGGAGCTCCCAATACGACCGGAAATACTGACTGGATCAAACCGGGTCAGGTAGCCTGGGACTGGTGGAATGCTAACAATATCTATGGAGTCGACTTCAGGTCGGGGATAAATACCGCGACATATAAATATTATATTGATTTTGCGGCGAAGAATGGTATTGAATATATTATTATTGACGATGGTTGGTATCCTCTTGGACTTACTGTCCTTAAATCAATTCCGGAGCTTGATATTCCGGAATTGTGCAGGTATGCGCAGAGTAAAAATGTCGGAGTCATCCTTTGGGTGGTATGGAATCTGTTCTGGGATGAGATGGATGATGCAGTTGCTCTTTATGAGAAATGGGGAGTCAAAGGGGTAAAGGTCGATTTCATGCAGAGAGATGATCAGAAAGTGGTCAATTTTTATCATGAAGCTGCACGGAAAACCTTTGAACATCATCTGCTGATAGATTTTCATGGATCCTACAAGCCTGACGGATTGATAAGGACATGGCCAAATGCCATTACAAGGGAAGGTGTTATGGGGATGGAAAACAACAAGTGGAGCAGGAATATTACTCCCGACCATGAACTTACACTGCCTTTTACAAGGATGGTTGCCGGCCCTATGGATTTCACACCGGGTGCAATGATAAATATGGAGAAGGCTAATTTCACTCCTGTATTTACACGTCCGTCAAGTCAGGGTACGAGAGTTCACCAGATGGCCCTTTATGTACTTTATGAGAGCCCGCTGCAGATGCTTTCCGATTCTCCTTCCAACTATATGAAAGAGCAGGAGTGTACAGATTTCCTTGTAAATATCCCGGTTGTATGGGATGATCTCAAAGTGCTGGAGGCTAAAATAGCTGATTATCTTCTGCTTGCAAGAAGATCGGGGAATGACTGGTTCGTTGGGGCACTGACCGACTGGAATGCCAGGGAAATGGTTCTCGATTTATCTTTTCTTCCGGCAGGGGAGTTCATAATTGAAATATTTCAGGACGGGATCAACGCCGACAAGCACGCACAGGATTATAAGCATCTGAAAAAGAATGTAAAACAGGGGGAAAAGCTGAAGATAAATCTTGCTCCGGGCGGAGGATGGGTGGCAAGAATCTCTCCTGTTAAGTAAAGAAACATAAGAGGATGAAGCAATATCTTGAACTTCTTGATCATGTTCTTAAGCACGGGATTGAAAAACATGACAGGACCGGTACCGGGACCATAAGTGTTTTCGGTTACCAGATGCGGTTTGATCTGGAGGAGGGATTTCCAGTGCTGACAACCAAAAAGCTTCATCTGAAATCGATAATCCATGAGCTTCTGTGGTTCATTTCCGGGGATACAAATATTAAGTATCTGCAGGATAACGGAGTAAGGATATGGAATGAATGGGCAGATGCGGATGGGAACCTCGGGCCGGTTTATGGTTATCAGTGGCGTTCGTGGCCTGCAGCTGACGGAAGGAAGATAGACCAGCTTACTGAGGTAATAAATAACATAAAAAAATCACCCGATTCCCGTCGTCTGATAGTCAGCGCCTGGAATGTAGGCGAAATACACAAGATGGCCTTGCCCCCCTGTCATGTATTGTTCCAGTTCTATGTTGCCGGAGGCAGACTGTCATGCCAGCTGTATCAACGCAGCTGTGATATCTTCCTGGGAGTCCCGTTCAACATAGCATCTTATTCCATGCTGACAATGATGATAGCCCGGGTAACCGGCCTTGTTCCCGGCGAATTCATTCATACCCTCGGAGATGCACATATTTATCTGAATCATATCGATCAGGTCAGACTACAACTGACCAGGGAACCATACCCCCTGCCCCGGATGGAAATAAATCCATCGGTAAAGGATATAACCGGATTCAGATTCGAAGATTTTAAACTGACGGATTATGTCGCCCATCCGGCTATCAAAGGCGAAATATCCGTATGAATTCAAATTCAATGATCTCAATAATTGCTGCTGTTTCGGAAGATTTTGGAATAGGTAAGAACAATGATCTCCTCTGGAATATCCCGGAAGATCTCAGAAGATTTAAGAAACTGACCTGGGGAAAAACTGTTATTATGGGCAGGAAAACATGGGAATCATTACCCGGGAAACCGCTTCCCGGAAGGAAAAATATTGTTATCACCGATGTCCAGGGGGAAACCATACCGGATGCAGTGACAGCTTATTCGATTGGTGATGCACTTGGCAAATGCAAAGAAGAAGAGGATATTTTCATAATCGGAGGAGGAAGCATTTACAGGCAATTCATGCCGCTTGCCGACCGTCTCTATATAACTCATGTCCACAAATCTGTTCCGGCGGATATCTATTTTCCTGAAATTGATCCGGATAAGTGGGAAATAATTGAAAAAGACGATTCCGGGGCCAACAAAATTGATTCTGTTCCGTATACCTATATCATTTACGAGAGGGAAAAAGGGTAAGATTATACCTTTTAGTCCGCATATTATCTGAATGACAGAAAAACGGGAAATAGGAAAATTTACAGGTTTTTATAAAGAACTATTAATGGAATGATTGCGTCTTAAGCAGTCATTGTTGGTTTCTGATTTAAAATATTGTGTGGAAAAACCAGGGGCGTTGAATTCATCGCCCCTGTATTTTTATCGACGGTAGGGCTACGCCATGGCGTGGCCCTACGTGTATGCGGGGCCCTTTTTATTTCATAGCCCTCCTTATCATGATACCTTCAGAATCTTAAGATCTATTTTTGCGAGCCTGTGGCTTGCATATTCGGTTGTAATTATCAGCTCGTCTTTTCCCTGTGAAGGCATTTCATACATTGCATCAAGCATTATAGCTTCGCAGATCGACCTGAGACCTCTTGCTCCCAGCTTGAATTCGACAGCCTTATCGACAATGAAATCGAGTACCCCGTCGCCGAATGTAAGATCGATATTATCCATCTTGAAAAGCTTGACATATTGCTTTACAAGGGCATTTTTCGGTTCGGTTAGTATCGCCCTGAGAGCTTTTCTGTCGAGAGGATCGAGATGTGTCACAACGGGAAGCCTTCCGATGATCTCAGGGATCATCCCAAATGCCCGGAGGTCCTGGGGGGCTATATATTTCAGGAGATTGTCCTTGTCGACTTTTTCCCTGATCTTTGAAGCGCCGTAGCCTATTATCTGGGTATTGAGCCTGTTTGCTATTTTCTTTTCAATGCCCACGAAGGCACCACCGCAGATGAAAAGGATATTCTTGGTATCGACGGGGATCATTTTCTGCTCGGGATGTTTCCTTCCTCCCTGGGGAGGGACATTCACTATTGAACCTTCGAGAAGCTTCAGCAGGCCCTGCTGAACTCCTTCCCCTGAAACATCGCGGGTTATCGAAGGATTATCACCCTCTTTCCTTGCGATCTTGTCGATCTCATCAATGAAAACTATTCCCTTTTCTGCTGCTTTTACATCATAATCAGCATTCTGGAGCAGACGTGTAAGCAGACTTTCTATATCCTCGCCGACATATCCGGCTTCTGTAAGGACTGTTGCATCAACAATTGTAAAAGGGACATGAAGCATTCTGGCTACGGTCCTTGCAAGAAGTGTTTTACCTGTACCGGTTTCACCGACAAGGATAATATTTGATTTCTCAATTTCAACCTCATCGGCTTCAGCCTTCTGCATCAGTCGCTTATAATGATTATAAACCGCAACTGATATGACCTTTTTGGCCATATCCTGGCCAATTACATACTGATCGAGGAAATGTTTTATTTCTGCCGGTTTAAGAAGATTTACGGTGTCGAATTTAGTACTCTTCTTTGAACCTAGTTCCTCATTCATTATGCTGTATGCCTGCTCGATACAATGGTCGCAGATATGACCCTCGAGGCCGGCAATCAGAATATTGGCATCTTTTTTAGATCGGCCGCAGAATGAACATTTATCCATCTTGTTTATTGTTCGTTTTTCTGGAGGATCTCATCGATCATCCCGTATTCCTTTGCTTCAAAGGAAGTCATCCAGTGATCCCTGTCGGCATCCTTAGCTACTTTTTCAACAGAATTGCCTGTATGCAGGGCTATAATTTCATAGAGCTCGTTTTTGATCTTCAGTATCTCGCGTGCCTGTATTTCTATATCTGAAGCCTGGCCTTCAAAACCGCCCATCGGCTGGTGGATCATAATTCTTGAGTGTTTCAATGCAGACCTCTTGCCTTTTTTTCCTGCTGTCAGCAACACTGCACCCATCGAAGCAGCCATACCGGTACAGATCGTCGCCACATCGGCTGAAATATACTGTATGGTGTCATATATTCCCAGTCCTGCATGTACATGCCCGCCGGGAGTATTGAAATAGATCTGAATATCTTTACCCGGATCTGAAGAATCGAGATAAAGCAGCTGAGCTTGGATAATATTGGCTACATCATCATCGATAGGAAGGCCAAGGAAGATTATCCTGTCCATCATAAGACGCGAAAACACGTCCATCGAAGCAACATTCAGCTGTCTCTCCTCAATGATTGTAGGAGATATATAACTTCCGTAGATAGATGATAAGCGGTGAAGCTTTAAACTGCCGATACCGAACTTACTCCTGGCATATTTTGCGAAATCGTCTGTATTGCTCATTATTGTTCAATTTTAATAGGATAACAAAGATATAAAGATTAATTCTAACTTCCATTATTCAAATCCTTTGTGTATCCTTTGAGCGCCTTTGTGGTTAAATTTTTTTTACCACTAAGGGGCACAAAGGCTATCACAAAGTAACACAAAGGAATATAGTAAGTTAACATTATTTATAAATTAAGCGGACTAAATATTAGTATGAATTATTTCTCAAATAACTTATTGAATTCTTCAACTGTCAGACTTTTATTTTCGACTTTCACAGTTTCTTTAAGGTTTTCGAGGACTTTATCTTCCAGTATCTTATCTGCAATTCTTTTTGCATCGTCCTCTCTTTTAAGGGTTTCTTTGGCATAGTTGGTTATCTGTTCGTCGTTAGCGTAATAAAGTCCGTATTGCCTGAACTGGAACCTGGTTATATTTTCAGCTTCCTTAACCAGTTCTTCCTCAGTAAGCTTTATACCGGCATTCTTAGCCACTTTATTCTTGATAAGCTGCCATTTAAGATCTTCCCTGAATTTATCAAATTCCTTTTCGATCTCTTCGGAAGTGGTTTTTTCATTCACTCTCAGGAGCCATTTTTTAAGGAATTCTTCAGGAAGGGGGAATTCAGTTTTTTCCAGAGCCAGCCGGCGGATATCCTGCATAAGCTTGTAGTTACTTTCCCGTGAAAGGTTTGCGGAAATCTCCTCCTCTATCTTTTTCATGAACTCTTCCGATGTGGAAATAACACCCTCGCCATAGATCCGGTCATAAAGATCAGGACCTTCCTCGGCAGGGAAAAAACGTGATATCTCTTTGATAGTGAACCTGAAATTACCATCAAGGTTTTCACAATCTTTGGTTTCCTTCTTTACTAAACCGGCAATTTCGGCAGTATTCGGGAAAGCCTTACGGATATCGAAGTCGATTAAATCATTTTCCTTTTTCCCGATGAAAGTCTTCTTTATTTCTTCGTCCTTTATTATATCGACAGCCAGGGTGGTCTCTTCGGCGCTGATACCATCGGGTATTACCTCCCCGGTTTCATTTATTGCCTCTATTTTCCCTTTCAGGATATCTTTTTCTTCGGATATGCCGGCATTTCTGAACTCGCCGTAACGGCGGGTATAACTGCTGACATAATCGTTTTTCATTTTGTCGTCAATTATGATCTCATGATAGATAACCTTATTTTTCTGGCTAAGGTCCAGTTCGAAAACAGGAGCAAGGCCCAGCTCGAATGAGAAAGTAAGATCATCACTGTTTTCAAAGTCAATTTTCTCATTCTGATCAATTATCGGGAGAGGGTCGCCAAGTATTTCTATTTTCTCGTCGGTAAGATATTTATGAACGTTTTCCGAGACCATTTTATTTATTTCATCCACCTTTACAGCGGTGCCGTACATTTTCCTGATCAGTCCTATCGGCACCATACCGGGTCTGAATCCCTTGATATTTGCCTTTTTACGATAATCTTTCAAAACTGTTTCAACTTTTCCTTCATAATCGGCTTTTCCTAACCTGATCGTAATGACAGCATTGAGGTCGTCTCTGTTTTCTCTGGAGATATCCATCTTTGGTTATTGAATTATATTTTCATTTAAAAAACCGCCAAAACGCACATTATCAGAGGTTGAAGGCGGTTTGTCTGTTTTGTGCGGATGAAGGGACTCGAACCCCCACGTCATTAAGACACAAGATCCTAAGTCTTGCTCGGCTACCAATTACGACACATCCGCGAAAAAATCCCCGCAAAAGTACTATAAATTAGCTTAAAAACAAACGGGAATATTTACTTCCTGAGCTCGAAGTTCTTGCCCAGGTAAACTTTTCTTACATGCTCGTCTTCAGCAAGTTGTGATGCAGTTCCCGATTTAAGGATCTTTCCTTCGAAAAGAAGGTAAGCCCTGTCGGTAATCGAAAGGGTCTCATGAACGTTATGATCGGTGATAAGGATGCCTATATTTTTATTCTTCAGGTGGGAAACTATATTCTGGATATCTTCAACAGCGATGGGATCGATCCCGGCAAAAGGTTCATCGAGAAGAATGAAGCGGGGTTTGAGGGCAAGGGCCCGGGCTATTTCAGTACGTCTTCTTTCACCTCCCGAGAGCTGAATACCTTTGCTTTTTCTTATTTTCTGAAGCCCGAATTCATTTAACAGAGATTCAACTCTTTCAGCCTGCTCTTTTTTAGAAAAATCGGATAATTCAAGTACTGCCCTGAGATTATCTTCAACAGACAGATTCCTGAATACCGAAGCCTCCTGTGCAAGGTAACCCAGACCTTTACGTGCTCTTTTGTAGACAGGAAGATTCGTTATCTCTTGATCGTCAAGGAAGATCCTTCCTTCCTTGGGTCGGATCAATCCTACAATCATATAAAAAGAGGTTGTCTTTCCAGCCCCGTTTGGTCCGAGCAACCCGACGATCTCACCCTGTTCCACTTCAAAGGAAACATGGTCGACAACCGTACGGTTATGATATTTCTTTACAAGGTTTTCTGTATGAAGCTTCATAACATGGTTCAGGTTGCATGATCAGTAGCCGTTTCGGATTTATCTTCATCCATAAAGGCTTTGTGCTCTTTTTCCTTTTTCTTTATAACCCTTCCGGAGATACCGATGCTGACCTCATAAAGGATGAGAAGAGGAATACAGACCAGCATTTGTGAAAAAACATCAGGGGGAGTAATGATAGCTGCCACAATGAAGATTACGACAATGGCATGTTTACGGTACTTTCTCATGAATGTCGGAGTGATGATACCGATCTTTGTGAGAAAAAAAGCAATTATCGGAAGTTCGAAAATCACTCCGGTCGCTAGACATATAGAAGTTATGGTTCCGATATATGATCTGATATTGATCTGGTTGACAACATCGGCACTGACCTGGTAAGAGCTGAGGAAATGTACTGAGAGCGGGGCAAGCAGAAAATATCCGAACAGAACCCCGATGAAGAATAGTCCGGTTGAGAACAAAACAGCTCCTCTTGTATATTTTGCTTCATTTTCGTGCAATGCAGGCTTGAAAAACATCCAGAATTCGCGGATTACTACAGGGAATGCCATAATAAGACCGGCAACAAGCGCAACAATGATATGGGTCGTTATCTGACCTGCCATTTTTATACTTATCAGGTTAAGCTGCTGCCTGTTGATACAGAGCGCGTCGATACTGAGCTGGTGCCCGAAAATATTCGCATGCCCGAGGTTACACAGCAACCTGTTTGTAATGAATTCAGGATTTTTTGGAGCCAGTATTATTTTATCAAAAATGAAATTCTTAAGGAAGAACGCCAGGAGCATCAATACAAAAATGGCAATGAAGGAACGGATTATATGCCATCTCAGTTCTTCGAGATGTTCGAGGAATGACATTTCTCCTTCTCCTCCTTTGGCCGATTTCCATTTGAAAGCCATTTGTCGTCAGTATTAAAATTCAGCGTGTAAAGATGCTAAAACTTCCATTTCAAAACAATATACCTATTATTATATAATGGTTTTATAAAAACTATTTGTTAATAATATCATAAATTATTTTTTTGATTTATAAAATGATTAAATTTATGTAAAAAGTAAGAAAGGACACGTTTTGACAGAATTAACAAGAAATGAAGTTATGGTAAGTGACAGCACCATACATGATTATTTAAAGAAGTATTTCGGTTTTGATATATTTAAAGGTAACCAGGAAGGGATTATTAAAAATATTCTTGCCGGCAGGGACACTTTTGTTCTTATGCCTACCGGCGGTGGCAAGTCACTATGTTATCAGTTGCCGGCAGTGATGGGGCAGGGAACAGCGATAGTCATCTCTCCGCTGATTGCTCTCATGAAGAATCAGGTTGATGCCATGAGGAATTTCAGTACGAATGACGATGTTGCTCATTTTCTTAATTCTTCTCTTACAAAGACTGAAATAGCAAGGGTAAAAAAGGACGTTATTGACCATGAGACCAAATTGCTGTATGTTGCCCCCGAATCACTTACAAAAGAAGATAATATAGAATTCCTTAGAAGTATAAAGATATCCTTTTATGCTGTTGATGAGGCTCACTGTATATCGGAATGGGGGCATGATTTCAGACCGGAATACCGGCGTATAAGGCCGATAATAGATACAATAGGCCGTGCTCCGATAATTGCACTGACGGCTACAGCTACTCCGAAGGTCCAGCACGATATCCAGAAGAACCTGGGGATACTTGAGGCAGATGTATTCAAATCCTCCTTCAACAGGCCAAACCTCTATTATGAGGTAAAATCAAAACAGGATGTATCAAAGGAGATTATAAAGTACATAAAAAATAATCCCGGGAAATCGGGGATAATATATTGCCTGAGCCGGAAGAAAGTTGAAGAGATGGCCGAGGTGCTTAAAGTCAACGGCATCAAAGCCCTGCCTTATCATGCAGGTATGGATTCTGCTACCAGGACCATGAACCAGGATAAATTTCTGATGGAGGAGGTGGATGTTATTGTCGCCACAATTGCCTTCGGCATGGGTATTGACAAGCCGGATGTGCGTTTCGTTATCCATTATGATATACCAAAAAGCCTCGAGGGTTATTACCAGGAGACGGGCCGGGCCGGTCGTGACGGCGGAGAAGGGAATTGCATCGCATATTACAGCTACAACGATATTGTTAAACTTGAAAAATTCATGCAGGGTAAGCCTATCGCCGAACAGGAGATAGGGAAACAGCTGTTGCTGGAAACTGTTTCATATGCAGAATCATCAGTATGCCGGAGAAAGCTTCTGCTTCATTATTTCGGAGAGGAATATCTCCGGGAGAACTGCGAGGCCTGTGATAACTGCCTCCATCCCAAAGCCCAGTTTGAAGGCAGCGAAGCGGTGGTAAATGTGCTCGAAACCATTCTCGCTGTAAAGGAGAAATTCAAAGCTGACCATATTGCTAATATCCTGTCGGGAAAGGTAACGTCCGCAATCAAATCTTATAAACATAACAAGCTCGAATTCTTTGGGATCGGTGAAGAAAAGGATGAGAAATACTGGAACATGGTTATAAGGCAGGCCCTTATCGCGAAATTACTTACGAAGGATATTGAGAACTACGGACTTCTGAAGATCACTCAGAAAGGTATGGATTTCCTCAAAAAGCCGGGTTCATTCATGCTTGCCGAAGATCATGACTATGCCGACACAGCAGATGAGGAGAATGCTTTCGGCGCTAAAACGGCTGCCGTGGATGAAGAACTGTTCAGCATTCTCAAAGACCTCAGGAAAAAAATATCCAAACAAAAGGATGTGCCTCCATTCGTGATATTCCAGGATCCTTCTCTCGAAGATATGGCTATCCAGTACCCGGTGAATCTCGATGAGCTTCAGAATATTTCAGGTGTCGGAGCCGGTAAGGCACAACGCTATGGAAAGGAATTCGTGGAACTGATAAAGAAATATGTCGAGGAAAAGGAAATAATCAGGCCCCTCGACATGGTTGTCAAATCAGTTGTCAATAAATCCGGGATAAAAGTGTTTATTATCCAGAATATTGATATGAAAAGGCCTCTCGAGGATATTGCCGAAGTAAAAGGCCTTGAAATAGGAGAACTCTTATCCGAGGTCGAAGCTATTGTTAACTCCGGAACAAAGCTGAACCTGGATTATTATATAAATAATGTGATAGAGGAGGATCGTCTGAATGAAATATACTCCTATTTTAAGGAAGAGGCAGAATCTGACTCCCTTGAAGAAGCCATCATAGAGCTTGGAAATGATTTTGAAGAGGAGGAGATCAGATTGGTAAGGATCAAATTCCTTTCGGACATGGGTAATTAGCCGTTTCTGTTCTTACCTGCAATAAAGGCTGAAATAACAACAAGAACATATAGAGGATAAACAAGCTGAGAGATGAAAAACCATCTCATAAGTGATCTTTTGCCATACCGGGCGGATGTATTGTTCAGGATAAGGTAATCCGGCACCGATTTCAGAACATAGCCGGCAGCAAAAAGTATAAGTGAATTCATACTGAAAATTCCCAGGACAAGGGTTGAGAACTGAAATAATACAACAGTAAGTGTTGCAAGAGCCAGCATCCTGGTGGATTTATCACTGTAAGCGCCGGCTTTTGAGATCCATCTTGCCCTCTGTGAAAGATATGATGCGATTGAAGGAGATGTTTTTGTTGTGACAGTTGCGTTTTCCGATTCGAGCCAGAGGATACGAACAGTCTTATCATGTTTTACACTGTGGAGCAGAAAAATATCATCACCCGAGATCAATTCTTCATGAAGGTCTTTAGAGTGATCTTCATATGCTTTTTTTGTAAATCCTAAATTTGCTCCGTTGCACATTACCGGGTTACCGGCGGTTGCCGATCCTGCAGTTATTCCCTGGAGACTTAGAAATTCGAGCTCCTGGAACCTGGCGAAAAAACTTCTATCTCCGCTGAGCTTTACGGGGCAAATGATCATTCCTGGAATTTCCTGTTCGTAAAAGGATACTATTGTTTTCAACCAGGATCTTTCCATCCTGCTGTCAGCATCAACCGTTATGATAAGATTCCCGGA
>Ga0116173_1001281_pt1 | contig 20993 bp, 26 predicted proteins | sample AD_UKC085_MetaG_FD_89800 | JGI IMG/M metagenome (GOLD analysis project Ga0116173, IMG submission 89800) | Active sludge microbial communities of municipal wastewater-treating anaerobic digesters from USA - AD_UKC085_MetaG | ecosystem: Engineered > Bioreactor > Anaerobic > Digestate | place: USA...
ATATAAACACTTATATGATCTAGAAAAAATATATAAAAAATTAAAAAATAACTTTTGTAATTATGTAAAATTAAAATCTAATGGATCAACTAAATGTTCTCATGTTATGTATAAATGGGGTCCAAATTTTAGAATTATATGTGATTTGATATGGAATTATATGCATAGATTTTATAATGTACAAAACAAGTTATATTTAAGAATATATAATATCAATTCATATATTAATGACAAAGAAATACAATCCGAGGGAAAAGCTTTTTATATTAATCCATATAATAATTTAAAAGATTTTTATTATTTAAACAATGTTTGTTATATATGTACTCCTATGACATTACATGAACTTTTAAGATATGATAATTTTATAGATTTGATTAAAAATACAGCGTCTGTAATATCTACAACTGAAACAGATAATAAATATTTTGATTTTAATATATTAAAAGAATTAGGTATACCATATGTTAATCAAATGAGGAGTTGGAAAGAAGGTACTGCTTTTTATACTTGTCCATATGGAAACATGCATTGGATGGAAAATCTGTTTTATTGTACAGAAGATAGAAAAATAATAGATTTATTTAATTTTTATAATACTTGGTGGAATGAAAAAGATGGAAATCCAGATAATATTTATCCTTTAGAAAACGAATTTCATTTATGTGAATGTGGAAGTTATTATAGAAAATTTAATTTTGAACCATGTATGATTACATGTTTATATAACCACAAAGGAGAATTAATAGATTTTACTGATAAATTAATAATATTAAAGGATATAATAAAAAAACATGATTATTTACAAATAATTCAACAAGAAGATTTAGAAACATTTAATATTCATATAGATAATAATGATCATATTGATGAAATTAAAAAATTCATTAAACAACAAGTTTTTCAAAAAAAATATAATTTTAATATTTATTATGAAAAACACTGTATTGGACATAGATGTAAAAACTTTACAATTTATAGTTTATATAAATCATCAAATAATGTTGAAATTGAAAAAAAATTTGAAAAAATTTAATATATGTATTGTTCTGCAGGAAATAATTGGTTTGTTATTGAAAAAACAGATGATTGGAAAGTATTTAGATGCCATAAGTTTTTTCATAAAAATATAGAGATATATTCAATAAAAAATAATTTTAAATTATGCAATGATTTTAGTTGTAAATATTATAAAGAATGCAAGATAGATTGTGATTTATCATATACTACTAGATCAGAAAAGACAAGTGAATATAATAATTCTATAATAAGAATGAGTTTTCATCCAGTTACTACTTGTCTTAATGATTGTGTATATTGTGGTGTAAAATATCCAAACAATTTATCGAAAGAAAGTATTCCAGTAGAATTAACTTTAAAATTATTTAATGATTTTAAAGTTAATTTTCCTAATTCTAATTTAATAATAGAAGTAGCTGGAGGCGAACCTTTGTTGCATAAAAATATTAATAAAATAATTGATATACTTTTAGAATATTCTAAAAATATATTATTGTTTACTTCAATATATAATATTAATAATTTAAAAAAAATTATAAATAAAAAAATAAAATTTATAGTTTCTTGTCATCCTACTGGAAAGATGTTTAATATGCATGAATTTCTAGATGGAATAGAAATGATTTATAATTCTGGTAATGAATTTTCAGTACATATAATAGATCATTTTATTAATAAAGATTTTATTAAAATCTATTCAGATTTGTTGAAAAAATATACAAGATTACGAATATGGAGAGACGAGATTAATATGAAAAAAACAAATAAAATACTTCAACTTATGGAATATTCAAATAATAAATTTTATAAAATTTAGTTAATTTTTTTTGTTATATTTATATTATCATCTTCGTTTTTATTAGCTGTATTATATTCTTTTTGTTGTCTTTCAAAATTAACTTTATTTTTAGAAATATACAATTCATGTAATTCTTTTGGTCCCATTCCAACACACATCATAGCGCTCATTAAAAAATGCCATATATCAACAAGTTCTATTTTTAACATTCCTAGTCTTTCGTCTTTTGTTAAATCTTTATATGTTTTTTCTCCAATAGATTCTTTAGACCAATGTTTCCATGGTAATAATTCTTCTATTTCTTCTAATTCTTTTACCATACATTCGTGAAATTTTTTTATCCATTCGTTTGGGAGATCATTTGGTCCGAATTTTTTTTCTTGAAATTCTTTAAATATTGTATTAAATTCTAATATATTTCCGTCATTGTCTTTTATATTATTTTTTTTAAAACAATAATCTCCAAACATTCTTTGCCAATCAAACATTTCATGTAAAATAGTATACCATTCTTTTTTTGCGTTTTGTTTTTCTTCTTCATTTAATAAAGAAATTGTAGGTACAATTTCATTAATATTTTTTATTTTCATATTATCTCCTAAATTATTATTAAATTGTTTTTATTTATTTTCATTATGTTTTTATCAATACATTTTTTTCTATTCGAATATATTATTTTTGAAAAAATAGGAAAATTTATATCTTTTATTATTTGTTCTTTTATTTCGCTTATATTTATTTTATTACAATTTATTAATAAACAATTAATATTAAAGTGTTCTGGTATAAATTTGTCATTATAATATTTTTCTTTAATAATATTTCCACATATTAACCATGGTTCTTTTAATTTATTTATTAAATCAAATATATGACTAAAATTTATTATATTGTTATTAATTAACAAAATATAATTAAATTTTTTATAATATTTAGTTATTATATTTATAATTTCTTTTTCTATATTTTCGTTTATTATTTCTACAAATTTTCCTATTAATTTGTTAATTTCTATATCTTTTTTATTAATTATATATAAAGTGTTTTTATGATCATATATGTTTAATTTTTCATCTTGTTTTTTATATGAAATTATTAACATTTAATAAATATATTCTATTAATTCGTTTTTTATAGCAATAATTCCATTATTAATAATATTATCATAATCATTAATATTTAATTTATTAATATTAACTTTTTCTAAATTAATTAATATTCCCCTGTTTGTATATATAATTCCAAAATTTTTATATTTATTTATCAGTAATTGGCAAAAGGAAAATATTTTATCTTTTTTAGTATTTTCATAATATAAAAATACATACTTAGATTTAAAATTAATATTAATATTTTCATATGGATGAAATTCAATTTTTTGTTCTTCTTCTTTCAATTTTTGTATTTAAAGATCCTTCCTTTTGATTATTGTTCCATTCTTGGTCGATTTGTTCGTTTGGAATGTTTGATTCTGGTATTTCTTCTTTTATAAAGAAATTCTTTTTACTCTTTTTTGTTTTTAAAAATTCTGGATTAGAAAAGTCTTTTATAAAATTTTTTGCGTCAAATTGTCTGTTTGATTTCATATATTTATCTTTATTTATTTTATTACAATCAATTATTTCTAATTTACAATATCTCGGATCATTTTTTGGAACGTCTTTATCGTGTGCCCAAAAAACCCTATTGATTGTATAAACATAGCTTTTCTTATAAATATAATCTATATTGTTATTTTTCATATCTTGTTTTATTCTCATAACAACATTAATTGATTCATCAGAACACGCTAATGATTCAGATTTAAAATGAGCTATGGCTTTTCTTATACCAACTTCTCCTTGTTTTAACAATCCAATTATTTCACTTTTTAGTTTTTTTCCTTCTAGAACGGCTTTACAAGAAAATCCAAATAAAGACATTCCTTTTTCTGGGTCTTTTCCCCATTCTATATAATTAGGCATTATTTTTCCTCCATTTTATTTATTATCTAAATCTATTAATAGTTTTTCAAATTCTTCTTTTAATTTTATTTCTTTTTCTTTTTTTTCAGATAATTCGTCTTTTTTCCTTATTCTTTTAATATTTTCATCATCTGATAAATTATATGCTGAATAAGGGCTTTTTTTAATTTTTAATCTTATAGCAGATTGTTTATATATTATATCTTTATACTTATTATATTGATTTGACCATAGTAAAACTTTAATTTGATCATATTTATCTTCTATAGTTAAAATATAATATGAATTATCGTTTTTTGTTTTCTTTTTTACTATATCTTTTATTATTCCTTCAATAATTCCTCCCAAATCATTTTCTATAACATCTGATATTTGTTTTCCTTCTATTTGATAATTTTCTATTGGATGATTAAAATAAAAAGAATATAGTTTTTCTTCAAATTCACATTTTTCTTCATATGAAAAATCAGATATTTCTTGAATATGTTGTTGTTTTTTAAATTCTTCTAATGTCATTATAGATAAGTTAAATATATTTTTATGTTTTTCAATATATTCTAAAATTGTGTTTTTGTCTATTTCTGTAAAATCAAATTTATTATTTTTAATAAAATCTAATAATATATTATATTTTATTTTACTTTTATTATCACATAATTGTAAAAATTGTTCATAGATATTCTTAGGGCATGATTTTAATCCTTTTATTTCTTTAAACATTTTTCCAAAATCATTTTTACCCATTCCACAATCAGATTCTTTTATGCTTCTTCTATAATTAAAATATTCTAATAATATTTTAATATTATTTTCAAAATTTTTAAAAGCATTTGCCTTTATTAATATTTCTGCAGTTATTTTTGATAATCCATATCTTTCTAAATAATCTTCAAAAGAATGAAATGGTTGTAAGTTTATTAATTCTATGGCTTCTTTTTTGATTCCTTTTATTTTATCAAATCCTATTATAATTCCATTTTCTGTTGGTATAAATCCTGTTTTGGATTTATTTATATCTAACGGTATAAATACAAGTCCTTTTTTTTCTCCTTCTTGTATATACTTTTTTATTCTTTCATCTCCAGTTTTTAAATGCGTTAAAACTGCAGCAAAATATTCTTCTGGATAATGAGTCTTTAAATATAAACATCTTGAAGATATCATAGTATATGCAACAGAGTGAGATTTGTTAAATCCATAATCTGCAAATGTAATCATTTGATTCCATAATTCTTCTATTTCTTGTTTGCTCCATTCTAGGGTTTTTTGTCCATTTTCAATAAATATTTCTTTATATTTTATGAATTCTTTTTCTCTTTTTTTGGCCATTGCTTTTCTTATCATTTCACAGTCTTGTAAAGAAATATTTCCAATAACATTCATTATTTTTAATAATTGTTCTTGATATATTATAACATATTGTGTGTCTCCTATTATTTTATCTAATATTTCATGTGTCTTATAATCTTTTTTTCCATTTCTTCTTTCAGTATAAGCATTTGCCATTCCAGAATTATGAACTATAAAACCTTCTGCTATAAAATTAGATTCATTAATATATGTATCTTTTTCTAATAAACATATATCATAACATGTTTGTTTTTCTTCTAATTTTTTTATTGATTGTATTTTTTTTATTTTAATCATGATTTTATTTTGTATTATTGATTTATTTCGCCAAATAAAAATTTAATTCTACGATCTTTTATAACACTTTTTTCATCTGTTTTATTAAATTTCCAATATAAAAATACAAATCCATTTTTTTTACAGTATTTTCTAGCTTCCATTTTTTTATTATTTAAATTATCTTTATTTTTATTTATATTTTCTACATAATTTGATTTTACTTCTAAAATGTATTTATCATTAAAGAAAAAATCAGGATAATATCTTCTTTTCTTTTTATTTTTATCAACATATTGAATACATATAGAGTTTGCGCTCCATGTTTTTATCCATTTTGATTCTTCTAATATATTTGCTATATATTTTTCTAAACTAGATAAAAGTTTAAAATGACATAACATTTTTTTAGAATAAAAAAGAATTTGTTTTTTGTTATTTATTCCATATGATGGATTTTTTCTTAAAAAGTCGGTATAACATTTTCTACAACAAAATCTTTTATTTGATCTTTTTTTACCACCAAACCATTTTATTACTTTTTTTCCACAATTATCGCAATTATAATATTTCGCTATTCCTTTCGCAAACGGATATAATCTTTGATAATCTTCTGGAGTTAGATGTTTTCTTCTTTCTTTTTGAGCATTATTTCCAGCAGTAATAAAATTAAATAATATTTTTTTCCTTTCTTCTAGTGAAGCGTTTTTTACTTTATTAGCCCAAGCTTTAGATCCACATAATATTACTTTTCTTCTTTTTTCTGGAGTTAATATATCGCCGTTTTTATATTTTTCTTTTAATTTATCAGAATATTCTTTTCTTCTTTTTTTATCATAAGATTTTTTTACTTTTTCAGCTATTATAGCCATTGTTTTATTATTATATTTATTTAGACCTTTATTCCATGGAATTCTTTTCATATTGTTTTTATTTCATCATTAATTTTTAATCTTTTTGCTTCAATAAATTTATTATCTTTATTAAGAAACTTATGATCTAATGAAGATAATATTTCATTTTCACTCGTTGATATTTTTAATATTTTTTTTGTTTTATTTTTCTTTTTTACTATAAATTTGGATGTATACTTAATATTTCCATTATTGTCTATATAGGCAATTTTATTATGTTTATTTGATAGAAGTTTTATTTCAACATATCCATTATTTGTAAGTATTTTAGTATTTTCTTCCAAACAGTTTAAAGGACCAGGCCTATACAGCGCATTAAATACTACTAAATCATAAAAATTATTAACCCCAGTTTTTTTAACTAATTTTCTTATTCCATCAGAATCAAATTGAAATACAAGCTGTAAATCTGCATTATTTGCTACTTTTATTGACTCTGGATCGTTTAAATATGATTCATCTTCCCAATTTTCTCCGTCTTCTTTTGTTCTAAATATTCCCTTTTTAGGATCATATTTTCCTCTTTGTTCCATATATTTTAAACAAGTACTTATATAGTTTAGATTATCTAATCCAAGTATATCTTGTTTTATTAAACCCATTGTTTTTAAATCAGATCTATTTTGACCTTCTGAAAATGAAGATAATATAAATTTTTTATCACTTTCTGGATTTTCTCTTGTTATTAACGGTATTGTTTTAGTTAAATCACAAGATGATATTACTAATCCTCCAGCATGTTTTCCTATAGATCTTACTTTTCCATTAAATTGTTTGACTAATTCACATACTTTTGGGTGTTCTTTTTCAAATTGTTCCAGTACGGGATATGTTTTTATAGCATCTTCCCATTTCATGTCATTTACATCATCATTTAGTTTTGTTGTACATTCATTTACCTCTTCTAATGGTATTTCTAATACCCTTGAAATGTCTCTTATTCCGGATTTTATTCCAAAATGATTATAATTTGCTATTGATACAACATTATTTTCTCCAAATTCTTTTGCGCAAAATTCTTTTATTTTATCTCTAGATTCTGGAGAAAAATCTACGTCTATATCTGGATATTCATTACTATAGTACCATTTTAATTCTTCGTCTTTATCTATTGGATTTTCAGGACATATTCCCCACAAGTATGCACATAATAAATTATTAGTATTATGAAATTTTTTATTTGATTTAATTATTTCTTTGAAATAGTTCCATAAACCGGCCTTATCTATTTCTTCAAATTCAATATTTAATCTTTTTATATATTTCTTATTATCTTTTGATTTTTCAATTGCTATTTTTTTTAATTTTTCCAATTTATTTTTCCTTAATTTTTATAAATTTGTAAAGAATTTATTATTTTTTTTGTTTTCGCTTATAAATAAATAATATGAAATTTTCAGAATATTATAAAAGGTTATACGAAGGTTTTGGAAGTTTTAGGAAAGATCGTAAATTTACTAAAGAAATTAGAAAATTAATAGGATCTTCTTATAAACATATTCATAAAATAATATTTGGTGATAAATCAAGAATTTATATTCCTTTTAAAGAAAAAGACAACGATAATATAAAAAATCTCCCTTCGTATATCAAATTAAATAATTATTTAAATAAGTTTGGTTATGAGATAGATGATTATTCGTCTGGTATTGCTATAAGTAAAAAACAAAATAATTACATGTTTGGAAAAAATGTAGTAAGAGAAATAACAATAGGAAAATTGTTAGAAAGAAAAATAACAAAAATGAAAAAAGAAATAGATTTATTAGAAGAAGAAATAAAAAAATTATCAAAAGAAAAAAATACCGATAAAATAGAAATTAAAAAAGAAGAGATTAAAAATTTATCAGAATCATTGGAATTAGCAAAAGAATTGTTAAAAAATTTTGTTAAAGATCCAGCAAGATCTTTGGCAAGAAAATCTTCTGAAGATTTTCTTGTTGCTATTTCTAAACATCCAATAGATGTTGGTAGTATGTCTGTTAATAAAGGATGGACTAGCTGTATGGCAGGATCTCTAGCAATTCAAGAAGCTGTATCTGGAACTATTATAGCATATCTTATAAAAAAAGAAGACAAACAAATATCAAACCCAATATGTAGAGTTCTTATTAAGCCATTTTTTAAATATAAAGAAGAAGAAAAACAACCATATTTTATAACAAGTGACGTGGTTTATGGAGCAAATGTTCCAGGTTTTGTTGAAACGGTAAAGAAATTTTTTAATGAAATTAATGACAAAATATCTAAAGAAATGACTGGATTATATGGTCGTAATCCACAATCACATAATCTTGAATCTTCAATTCAATATGGAGATTTTATAAAACTTAAAAAAGGTAATATTGTTGGTTATAATATTTATAAGAATAATATAATCGACTCTGATATTATAAAAAAAGATTTTGTAAATAAAATGAAAGAATATCCATTGTTTATTAAGGTTCAAGAAGAAGAACATAATAAATCTTTTATAAATAAAACATGGAAAAAATTAGAAGAACAGGTATTAAAAGACAAGGACCCAATATTGGCAGCTCAATATGCTGCATTTGTTTTAGAAGAAAGATGGCCAGAAGCAGAAGATATTATTTTAACTGATCCTTTGGCTTCTTGTCTTTATTTAATAAAAGTATTAGGTCATAGAGATAAAGAATTTGAAAAATCTGTATTTAAAGATATACATGCAACTTTTGCTTATCTTGTTGTAGCTAATTTTATAAAAAAAGTAAGAGTTCCAGAAGCAGAAGATATATTAAAACAAAACGAAAAATATTGGAAACATTATTGTTTGGATAGAGGAATAGATCCAAAATTAAATTAATAATATGAAATTTTTAGATTATTATATAATATAATATGAGGTTTTCAGAATATTTTAGAAAATTATATGAAAGTCTTTGAAGTTTAAGACTAGATAAAAAATATACTAGAATTGCTAAACAAGCAGAAGGAACTCATTTTTATTATAAAAATGTTCATAAAGAAATATTTGGTAATAATTATAGGATTTATATTCCTTTTAAAATAGAAAATGTAAATTATGTAGAAAAAAATTCTTCTTACGATGAAATAAATAGATATTTAAATAATATTGGTTATAAGACATATGATTATTTATCTGGTATTGCATTAAAAAAAGAAATAAAAGAAATAGATGGAAAAAGAAAAGAAATAATAAGAAAAATTTCAATAGGAAAATTATTACAAAGAAAAATAACAGAAATAGAAAAAGAAATAATGGTATTAAGAGAAGAGATAAGTAATTTATTAAATATTGAAGATTTAAATGTTAAAGAAAAAAGAATTATAGAATTATCAGAATTATTAAGATAACTAAAAAAATTATTAAAAGATTTTTCTGAAGATAAATATAGATCTGCATCGAGAAGATCTTCTTCTTCTGGTGGAGATTTTTTTATTGCTATTTCTAAACACCCTACGGATGTTGCTGGTATGTCTACAAACAAAGGATGGACTAGTTGTCAAAATATATATAATAAAGATAATGTTGTAGAAGAAGAAGTTAAAGAAGGGACAGTTATAGCATATCTTATAAGAAAAGGAGATACTCAAATAAGAAATCCAATATGTAGAGTTCTTATTAAACCGTATTATAATAAAGAATATCCTGAAAAGAAACCTTATTATGTAATAAATAAACAGGTTTATGGAACAAATGTTCCTGGTTTTATTAAAGCTGTAGAAAAATTTTTCGATGAAAAAAATAAACAGGTTGAAGATGGAATATATAAGATTCCTAAAGGAGGATATACTCATGGTTTTAAATATAATGAATTTGTAAAAGTTTAAAAAGGAAATGTTATCAGCTATGGAACTAACAGGCGTGGTTTAGAATATGATGCTAATACAATAAAAGGTCAACTTATGTTTTCTGGTAAAATGTTTGAATATCCATATATTATTAAATATTTAAAACATCACGAGCAAATCGTTAAAAACACAAGATGGGAAAAATTAGAAGAAGAAATATTAAAAAATAATTATGCAATATTAGCAGTAAAATATGCAGTATTTGTTTTAGAAAAGAGATGGATAGAAGCAGAAAACATAATTTCAAATAATATTCTTGCTAAAAGAATTTATTCAAAATTACATTTATTTAAATAAAATTTAGTCTTTCTTTAATTATATTATTTATTTTGTCTATTATTTCTATTTTAGATTTTGTTTTTTCGATTTCTATAGGATCTTTACGTTGTATGGTGGCTATGTTTAATTTTATTTGATTTTCTTTCTTAATATCATCAATATCTTTTTTTATTAATTTTATTTGGTTTTCATATAAAAATAATTTTTTATTTATTTCTTTAAATTGTTTTACTAATTGCCTGTTTGATGATGCAAAATTTGAATTTATTAATGTAAGATTTTCTATTTCTTTTTGAGATACTATATTTTCTTTCATATATTATTTCCTTTAAATTTATCTTTTTATAATTTATTTCCACATTTAGAACAAAAAAAATCTTTTATTTTCATTTTTTTTCCACAATTTTTACAAAATTTATTTTTAGTATTATTTATTGTTAAAGTTTTGTCATTATGTTTCAATTTAATTATAATTTCAGTAAAATCACTATATATTATATTATCTTTTTTAAAAAATGATTGGTTAGATTCTAATCCTTCCTCTGTTTTTCCAGAATATAAGCTTAATGTTTCATATTCACTTGTTGTTTTTGAACATGAATATACTGGATATGTTGGACTATATGGTTTATAAATCCTATATGGATCATAATATGGATAATAATACGTATATGTATTATTATTATTTTGTTTTAGTAGTTTTATTCTTATTATTCCATTTTCATTTTTATCTGATTCTTTTATATTATCAGAAGGAACAAACTTAAATTTTTTTCCATTATTTTCATTTTCATCTAAAAAAAATCTTTCTATTTCTGTTTCGTCTTCTTTTTTAATAAATAAAAACGAACCATTTAGAATATCTATTCCGTCTATAAATATTGACGCAATACAATCATAATCATTTTTGTTTTTTATCTTTATAGAATATTCTGAATAAAACGGTAGATAAACTTCATTGTTGTTTGTTTCTCTAAGAACTTGTCCATTACAATCTTTAATACATACTACAAAATTATTTTTATACATATTTTACTCCTTTTAACCGATTCGCTGAACAGAAATCGCAATTTTATTTTAGTTCAGCTGAGTTTTATAATATATATTATAATAAATAAAAGGATTATAATTATTTTTTTCTCTTTATTTTTTTAGAATATTTAATTATTTTATTTTTATTTACTTTTACATCTGCAATAGAATTTATTTTTTCTAATGTAATTCCATATTTTTTTTCACATTCTGGCGTTATAGAACTCCATATTATATCAACAGCTTCTTGTTTTTCTTTATTGCAATATTCTATACATGTTGTTATAAATTTTTCAAATGACATTTTTTTTATTTCACTACATTCTTTTTGAGTCATTGGTAATAATTCTTTGAAATAATTTTTAGATGTTATATTTTCTTTCATGTATGTTATATCTTTTTCCCAAATATTATATGTTTTAAAATATCGACCAATTGAACTTCCTGATATAACTATTATATTTATTCCTAATATTATTTTTTTATCTTTTCCTTCTCCTCTTATTTCAACACATCCTGTTACTTCAATGAATGCATCAAATCCTGTATAGTCTAAATATAAATTTGCCGAATTATAAAGAACCTTTAATGGAAAAAAAGTTCCATTTGGCCAATTTATTAAATTAAATTTATTATCATCTATTTTTTTTATATTTTTTTCATCTTCGGAAGACATTTCTGATATATAATGTTTTTTTGCTTTTCCTTTTAATTTTTTTATTACATTATCATGATGATTTTTTTCTTTTTCTTTTTTCTTTCTTTCATTGTATTCTTTTGCATATTTTCGTCTATATTCCTTATATTCTTCAACAGTCATATCTTTTATTTTTTTATTCATTGTTTTTCTCCGATTGACAAATTGGACAATAATACATTTTTATAAAAGTGTTTTTTGATAGTTTAATTTTTTTTGATTGTATAATTCCAGATTTACAATTTTCACATAGTTTTCCTTTTTTTCCATAAACTTTTAATATTTTTTTACCATATCCTTTTGGCCCAAGACTTTCGCGCCCTTTTTCTATAAATCCTCCTAACATATAGCTTTTTCTCATTATTTCTTGGCATTTTGATATTATTTCAAATATTTTTCTATCATGTAAATCTTTTATCTTTTTATTTATAGGAATTTTTGATTCAAATAATGATTCACTTGCATAAATATCATTAATACCCTGTATAATTCTATTATTTATCATACATCTAAATATTGGTAGATTTAATCTTTTATCAGACATTCTACATTTTCTTGTAAATTTAAATGCAGCATCTTCATCTCTCCATTCTAAAGAATTTTTAATTTGACTATACATATTATATGGAATGTTTTCGTTGTTTAAAAAAGATATTGTATCTGCAAAATATAAAATATCATTATAATATAAAGGAACATCGTTTATTTTAAACATTATATAATGTTTGGACTTTTTATCTTCACTAAAATACCCAAATTTAGACAAACTTATTATTAAATAATAATTATTTTTCGATTTTAAATAAATTTTATTTCCAAAACAAAATATTTTATTATAATCAAGTGATTTAAATATTTCATTAAAATTATAAATACTAATATAATTAAATTCTATATTTTTAAATACTTTAGATATCTTGAAATCAACATATCCAGAATTATTATAATCTGTATTTTTTATCCATTTTTTTAAATTATCAGTAATAATTAAAGCTTCTACTCCGCCAGTATTAACATAAATGTTCATATTATTGATTTTCTTCTATAAAATCATTTATCAATATTATTTTATTCATTGCCCATAAATTAATTAATACATTTTCTTCTTTGTTCATTATTGATTTTAATATTTCTCTTTCATATTCTAAATCATCTTTATTAAATCCAATATATTTATTATTATTTTCATCTATAAAAATTCTTTTTCCATGACATCTTTCATTCATTTACCAGCTCCTTTGTTAAAAAAGTTATCTCCTTTTATTTCACTATATTTTTCTAAATAATAAAAAGCTTGATGATATTCATTAATTTGTTTTATAATACTATATATTTTATTGTTCTTTAATATTCTTTCAAATGCCTTTTGATGATATTTTACACTTGATTCTAATATAAATATTAAATTACTTGGAATTTCAAGATTATTATTTATTAAATCTATTATTTTTAAATTATTTTTATATTTTATATATTTTATTGGATCACTTGCAATTAATCTTATAAACTCGCTGTATGAACTTAAAGCTTTTTTTGCCATTTTATGATTCATTTCTATAATTCCAGGTATGTTATCTGATTTATCTCCAATAATTGATTTATAATAAGCTAAATTATATTTAGGACTTTTAAAGAAACTTTTAGATTTTGGATCATAAACCTTTACATTGTTAAATTTTTGTTGTAATTGAACCAGGTCTAGATCATTCGACCAAATTATTATATCAATATTGTCGGAAATTATTTTACATATAATAGATATTATATCATCAGCTTCATATCCTTTATATTTCAAAAAATATACTGGCAATATTGTTTTTATAATTTTTAATATTGAAAATTTTTCTTTCTTAAAATTATAATCTAAACTATGATTTAATAATTGTTTATCATTTCTTTGTTTATATGTTGGTAATATTTTTCTTCTAAAACTATTTCCAACATAATCATCTATAGGCATAATAACCCTTGTTGGGTTAAATAATAATATAGAATCATATAATGTTTTTATAAATAATTCTATTGTTTTTCCCTTTGAATTTTTAGACCTTATAATCATGTTATAGGTATCTATTATAAGAAATTTTTCTTTCATAATTATTCCTATAAATACAATTAATTACATTTCTAGTTCTAATATAATTAAAATATTCGCTTTATTTTTTTAATTTATATTTTAATAAAGGATATTGACACAATGGACAAAGATAATTGAAATTGTTTTTTTTATCTTTGCATTCTTTGCATTCTACTTTTTTAAGATTACTTGTATTTATAGAAGAATAAGAACATAAAATACAAACGTACTTATATTCTATAATATTATGCTCTTTTGATTCTAATATTACCGTAATAACCTTCTTTTATTCCAATATTTGGGCTTATAGCTTTTTCAAAAACATTATTATTTTGTATTTCTATTTTTTTCATTTTCATAATCATTCCACATCTTGGGCACTTATAATTAGATTTACCACAGCTGGAGCATCCTCCTTTTCCTTTAATTAAAGAATTAGAGTTAGAACTTTTATATCCACAACTTACACAAAAATACGATCTTCCTATCATAATATTATATATTATATTAATAATAAAATATTATTATAAATTTTAATGGTATTGATTTATATGATTTATTTTAATCTAAGTCTCCATAAACAATTACGAGACGCATATGGGTGAATTGGTGCAAAAACAGCAGACAAGAAATTGCTATCATAATAATCTTTTAATTTTTCATATATTTCTTTTTCACAATCAGACATAACATTTTCTATATCTTTTTGAGACGCAAATGTCCCATAATGATTTTCTATAATAAATGTTTTTTCTAATTCTTGCTTTAATTCTTGATATTCCCATTCATATATATGATTTTCAGCGGCTTTTCCATTAAATGATGGAGTTGACATAATAAATATTGTATCTGGATTCATTATATTTTTAATATTTTCTAATATTTTTATACCTGCTTCTTTAGAATTATGTTCTAAAACTTCTAAAAATATAATAAAATCCCAATTTCCGTTTTTACATTTTGGTAAAGGATTAATAAAATCATATTGCTGAAATTCATAATCAAAATTAGGTTTCATTTCTTTATGAAATTCATCAAAATTTAATTTTCTTATATCTAAACCAAGATAATATTGTGGTTTTAATTTATTAGTATAACACATTCTTAATATAGGAAATTCTTTTCCACAACCCATATCTAAAATATTTAAATTGTCTTTTCTGTTTTTTAATTTCTGAAACCATTTAACAACATGAGTATATCTTAATACATGAGCGATATAATCCCTATGAATGTAAACTCTTTTTGTCGCAGTATCTGTTCGAAGATCTGTTTTATTAATAATTCTTTTTTCTCCATCGTTTTCTAATCTTTCTTTTTTAGACATATTTAATTACTTCTCCATTCTAAAATAATTTTACCACAATTCCATATTTTTCTATATTCATTTTCAAATATAGGATTTATATTTTTTTCGCCATAAAATTTATTATTTTTTATATACATAAATGTTGGTTTTTCATATCTTATATATTTCATATTTAATTCTTCATAGTCAGTTATATCATTATATCTTAAATCTATTTTTGTTATTATTTTATATGGTTTATATTTTTGTATAAAAAAATCAATTAATGCTTTTTTTGAATTTTTTATAAAATGATTGTTTTTAGTACAAAAATCAGAAATTAATTTGTTATTTTTATAATATCCATATAAAATAGACAATAGTTCATTATTATTATATAATCCAACACATAAATTAAATTTATCTAAACATGTTATGCTGTTATCATTTATAAAATTATTTATAATATTTATATCTTTTATATCTTGTATATTACAATCATTAATATTTAATGATATATTTTTATTTAATTTATTATTAATTATTGATTTCCATACCTGTCTTTTTGTTTTATTTATCCATTCGTTTTCAAATATATGTAATAATTTAATATTTTTTCGTTTACATAGTTTTGTTTTTATATAATGTCTATTTATTACATTATTTTTTTCATTATTATGTGAATGCCAATATATTCCGTTAAATTCAATCGCTAACTTATAATCAGGAAGATATAAATCTAGTTCATATGGTGGTATTATGTCTTTTACATTCTTTAATATTATAAAATTACTAGGAATGAAGCTCATTATATCATTTTCATAAGATGATCTAAACGAGCTTGTTCTCGATTGTATGTTAAAACTTTTTGCATGTAGCCATATAGTTCTTGTGCTTACTCCAACATCCCTAGCTATTTCTGAATATGTTTTTTTATTTATAACATATTCATTATATAAAAATTCTTTACTGTTAATTTTCTCTATTATATCTTTTGTTAAATGAACTTGTCCTTGGTTTGTTATTAAATCATTGTTGTGTTTCTTTCTTAATGTATTTTGTATTTTTAATTTAATTTTTTCATTTTGAAATATATGATTACATCCATATTTTTTTAACCATGTTTTGTTTTTTTTATAATTAACAATTTCATTATTTAAAGAACATGAATTTCCATATTTTTTCATATTCGTTTTTGCGGTTTTATTTCTAACTTCTATAGATTTACTTGAACATTTTGTAGAACAGAATTTCCTATAATATTTTATATTAATTCCACAATTTTTACAAGTTATTTGTTTATTGATATTATTAGTTATATAATATATTCTTTCTTTTAATTCCGAATTTTTGTCTAAAAAACCAGTACTTTCTATTATTTTGTAATAATAGTTTTCTAAATTTCTCTTTTTAAACCAGTTAAAATTACATCTAGATGGTGTTAATTGTGATTTTTTATAATCATATAAATTATCATAAATCCATTTTTTTAACATTTATATATCTTTCTAACCATAATCTGAATTACTGCATCCAATATTTTCGATTAGCTCTTTTTTAATTTTATTTGGAACTACATCGAATTTTATAAAACATTTTCGTTTTTTAGAAAACACCATGATTGTATTTTTATTTTTTTTATTTTTATTATTATTCATATTATTTTATTACTCCTTTAATTATTTCATTATCGCCAAATATTTTTATATACTCTTCCCATGGCCAATTACACCTATCTTTAATTATACATTCATTGCATGTTTTGTTTTTATTTATAAATTCATCTAATAATAATCCAGCTTTATTTAATTCTCCATTTGGCGTTATTGAATATGATCTTTTTATAGATTCTACATAATTAATAGGAAGAAATTCCCAATACGCTGGATCTATCATACATGCAGGAAAAAACAAACTAACAGTCATTTTATATAATGACGCTATATCTATTGCTTTTTCAATATAATGACTACAATCAGTATATTTTATAGCAAGATTATTTTTATTATTCCAAGCTTCTCCAATCAAATGTATTGAATTTATTGTAAAATGTATTTTATTACCATATAATTTTCCAAAAAATTCAGCTATTTCAGGTATTGATTTATATGTTTTGGCAGATACTATTGTTTTTATATGAACTTTCTTATTTAATTGAATTATATTTTCTATAGCTTTTAATTTATTTGAACAAGACCCTTTCACTTTTGTAATTTCATCTTGTTGTTTTTTATCTATAGAATAAAAAGAAATTACAAAATCATCTAAATATTTTGATATTTCATTAGAAAAATTATTATCTGATAATTTATCTCCATTTGTTAATAAAACGGTTTTATATGAATTTGGTATTTCGTGAATATATTTGGATATTTCTTTAAAATTTGGATGTAGAGTCGGCTCTCCACCACTTATCTCATATATATTTTTACAATTATCATTTACCAATTTGTTTAATTTATTTTCTATTATATTTTTTATATTATCTAAACTTATAAAATCAAGTTTATTTCTATAATTTTTACTCATTAAACAACCGATACAATTATAGTTACATTTGGAATTAATGTTTATATATATTTTCCTATATTTATCCATATTTTTATAATTATTGATATTAATACTGTCGCTTATAATTTATATATTCTTCTAGATTCATTATTTGATTTCTTTTATTCGAATCACAGATTATTTGATTAGAAAAATCAAATAGTTTTCCCATTTTTTTACAATGTTTATCACATATTTTTTGAAAAAAAATTCTTAACGCTATCCAGTTTGGATATAATCTTTTAATAATATCTCGTGTTCTGAACGTTATAGATAAATGTATATATTCTTTTTCTTGTATAAATTTTGCTGTTAAAAAACATGGTTTTGGATGATTTTTGTAATCAGATTTAGAATCCCAATTACAAATTATGTTATTAAAATTTCTAGATATTATTTCTTCTTGATTTACTCCGAAATAGTCATATATTCTATTATAATATGAAAACTCATATTTTGTTAAAGGTCTTTTCATTTTAACCAAAACAGATCTAAAAGAATCATTGAAATGCCATTTAAACATTGATTTATATTTGTTAAAAAAATCACTAGAAACATCAATATTATTTAAATCTGTTTCTATATACATAGGACTGTTTTCTATAAAATTATCTATTATATATATTAAACAGTCCATTGGATTATCGTTTTGTACAATTATTGTTTTCATATTATTTCGTCTTTTTCTTCAAATTGTAGTTTTGCAAATTTACCGCCGCGACTTTTAGATAAAAATCTTTCGAAAAATAATTCATGTTTAATTGGATCTACTTGCGTTATTCCTAACAAATAACATATCAAACTTCCACCACAACTTCCTCTTCCAGGACCTACTTGTTCTTTTAATTCGTTTTTAACATATTCTATAATTTTTGTTACTACCATAAAATAAGAACAATAATTTTTAGAAAATATAACCTCATATTCTTTTAAAAATCTATCTCGATATATTTTATTTTTATATAACCCTTTCTTTTTCATTGCAGTTATACATCTTTCTGATATTTCGTTTTCTGCATTTTCTATTTTTGGAAATTTTGGATTTGTATCTATTACAACATTACATTTTTCGCATATTTTTACCGTATTTATTTTTGATTCTTTATATTCTTCTAAAGGTATAGTTGATTTATAATTATTTTCCCATAATTCGTCTAATTCATCTATTGTTTTATACCAAAGCTGATTTGTATGAAACTCTAATCCTTCTGGCTTGCTTATTGTTCCTTTAGAATTTAATAATAATAGTATTTGTTGATTAATAAATTCAGACTTTTCACAATAATGAACATCATTAGTTAGAACCAAAGGTATATCTAATTTATTTGATAATGATATCAAATATGAATTGACATCGTCTTGTTCTTTCATGTTAATCATTTGTATTTCTAAATAATAATCTTTTCCAAATATATCTTTGTATTCTTTTACTAAATCTATTGCTTCTTTATATTTTTCTTTAATTATATATTGAGATAATTCTGATCCTAAACATGCCGTTGTGCATATTAATCCTTCTGAATATTTTTTAATTAAATCAAGTGATATTCTAGGTTTATAATAAAATCCATTTATCCAACTTTCAGAAGATAATTTTATTAGATTTTCATAACCTATATCGTTTTTAGCTATTAATATTAAATGATTGTTCTTTTTTACTAAATATTTTTCTTCATCAGATAAATTTTTAAAATTAGGAACTAAATGATGAAAATTATTTACATAAAATTCACATCCAAATATTGGTTTTATTTCATTTTCCCTACATTCTTGTATTAATTTTGGAATACAAGCGCAATTACCATGATCTGTAACAGAAAAATATTTTATATTATTTTTTTTTGCTTTTTGAATATATTGTTTTATATCAGAATATCCATCTAAGCAAGAAAAATCTGTATGTAAATGAATATGTACAAATTCATTCATTTTTTACTTTTCTTATTTTTAATTTTAATATTGATTATTATTTAAAACTATTTTTCGCCTTATTGTTTATAAGATCTATATGTTAAGAATTATTTGTATTATGCAATACAAAAAGCTCTCTTTGTCCACCTATAAAATTATGATTATCAATACATTCTATATCCCAAGCATCATTTGATGAATATTTAGAATCAATTTTTATAACTTTTCTATCATTTTTAGATAATAGATTTAAATTAATAAAATAAATATCCCAATTATAAGATTTCTTTTTATTTTCAATTAATTTATTTGGTATATTAACAGTAAGAATTCTTAATGTTTCATTTTCATATGGATAAAAAGTTTCATAATTTTCATTATATACAGAATGATTTGGAGTTGTTATAACCATTCCATTTCCTTGGAGGTTTTGTATCCATTGTCCATTAAATTCATGTTTTAATATTGATTTAACACTTGTTAGTTCAATTTTTTTTGTTTTCATATTTAATGAAAAAACTTTTAGTTTAGAATAATCTAAATCTTTTAATTCATATATAGGTAAAACATCCAATTCTTCATTATATTCATGAGGAATAGGTGTATCTCTATGTACACTATGTCCTATTAAAATCTTATCTATATTAATATTTTTTAAATTCATTTAATATAATTTAGGATAATTAATTTTATTTTATAAAAAAATAATAGAATCTTTAAACCATTTCGGGAACAAGAAATTGTTTTTGTTATAAAAGAAATTCCAATCCGAATCTAGTATATAAGAAATTGCATAGTCATTTTCTGATCTTACAGATCTTCCTAAAGCTTGTATTATTGTTTTTGCAACTTGCCATTCATACCAGTTTTTACATTTTTTCATTTTTTCTATTATATAATTATCTTTTAAATATGGAAAAGGAATTTTACATATAATTTGAAATCTACTATATTCATCAATTAAATCTATTCCTTCTGTAAAAGAAGGAGAAACTAATACGG
>Ga0116173_1001282_pt1 | contig 20990 bp, 19 predicted proteins | sample AD_UKC085_MetaG_FD_89800 | JGI IMG/M metagenome (GOLD analysis project Ga0116173, IMG submission 89800) | Active sludge microbial communities of municipal wastewater-treating anaerobic digesters from USA - AD_UKC085_MetaG | ecosystem: Engineered > Bioreactor > Anaerobic > Digestate | place: USA...
CATTTCCTGAGGGTCGGAGGACGGATTGGACCAGTACCTGGAAAAGAAGGTGGCGGACCTCAGGGCGGCGCTTGACGCCCGGGGCGCCAGTGCCGTATGGATAAGGGCCGGGCGCAACGTCTCATGGCTGATGGGCGGAAGGCCCCACATTGGCATGTTCACCTCCGAAGCCGCAGCAAGCCTCGTCCTATCGGGCAGGCGGCTCCATCTGGTGGTGGACAACGTGGAGAAAGAGAGGCTGATGTCGGAGGAATTCCAGCCGGACGGCATAGACATCGTGGAGACCGACTGGTACAGGAAACCCGAAGAGGGCAGTATGCTCAAGGATCTGTTCGGGTCAGACCTTGCCCAGGACGACGCGTACGAGGACGAATTCAGAAGGCTAAGGATGAACCTGGACGAGCGAGAGATGGACGCTATGAGGAAGCTGGGGGCTGCGGCCGGCTCGTGCGTGGAAGAGGCATGCTACCTGGCAAGGCCCGGGATGACGGAACATAAGATTGCGTCCCTCATGGCTGGGGCCGCTGTGGCAAGGGGCCTTGAGGTGAACGTGCTCCTCGTCGCCGCCGATGGGAGGATGTCCAGATACCGGCACCCTCTCCCGACCGAGAAGAAGGTCGAAAAAGCCGCCATGCTCTCCATAGTCTGCAGGAAATCAGGGCTGCACGCAGGTTTGACCAGGTTCGTGTCCTTTTGCGCCCCGGACGAAGGACTGCTTTCCAGGCAAAGGGCGTTGAACGCCATCTTCGCAAGGGCCGTCACGAGGACGAGGCCCGGCGCCGACATCAAGGACGTCTTCTCGGGCATCGTCGACGACTACGACGCGGCCGGTTTCCCTGGGGAGTGGAGGAGCCACCACCAGGGAGGTGTGACCGGATACAGCGCAAGGGAGCTGAAGGCGATGCCGGGGCTCTCCTTCGTAGTAAAGTACGGGCAGGCCTATGCATGGAACCCAACGGTCCCGGGCTTCAAAGTCGAGGACACGTACCTTGTCGGCATGCATTCGAACGAACTAGTCACATCTACCCCCAATCTGCCCCAGATTCTTGTGGAAGCGGGAGATGGGGACGTAGTAATATCCGATGTGTTGTACAGGGCGTAGCAATTCAGGGAGAATGAGCTATACGGAGGGCTTCAGATGGACCTTGGCAGGATAGAGAGGCTGAGAACAAGCATCGAGATGAGGGCGGCCGACGTGGCTGTCATTTCCCCGGGCCCCAACCTCAGGTACCTGGCGGACATGGACATCAACCCTTACGAGCGCACCTTCATGCTGTTCATATCAAAGACGGACATGGCGTTCGTGCTGCCGATACTGGAAGAGGAGAAGGTTTCCCGGGCGGTAGGGGGCGCCGGCGTCCCGATTTTCGCATACAGGGACGAGGAAGGCCCCATCGCCGCGATAAGGAGCGCACTTAAGGCGGTGAAGGCAGACCCTTCGGAGAAGAGGCTCTGCCTTTGCACGGAGCAGCTGCATATGAGGGTGAAGGAGTTCCTTATGCTCAAGACGCTGGCAGGGGATTTCACCTACAAGAACGCGGACAGCATGATGCTCGGCTTGAGGATAATCAAGGACAAGGAAGAGTTCGAGCGGTTGAGGAACGCTGCCGAAATCGTCGACATCGGGATCAAGGCCGCAAGGGCCGCCATCAAGCCTGGCGTCACGGAGAAGAAGGTGGCGAAGGCGATAGAGGACGCCATGCTGGAAGCAGGGGCTGACTCGGTGCCGTTCAATGCGGTCCTGTCCGGCCCGAGGGCGGCTCTGCCCCACGGGGACACCAGCGACAGGGTTATTCTGGACGACGAATTCGTGCTGTGCGACATAGGGGCGGTATATAAAGGCTATTACGGGGATATCACGAGGACGATACCTGTCGGAAGGCCACCGGACAAGATGATACAGGCATATGAGGCGGTGTATGAGGCGAACATCGCAGCCCGCGACGCGGTCAAGCCCGGCATCACAAGCGAGGCCCTGGACGCGATATGCAGGGATATAATCTCATCGAAAGGCTTCGGGGATTTCTTCATCCACAGGACGGGGCACGGCATCGGGCTGGAGGTCCACGAGGAGCCCTACATCGTAAAGGGCGACCCTTCCAGGATCATCCCGGGGATGGCTTTCACGATAGAGCCCGGCGTCTACATTCCCGGCTTGGGCGGCGTGAGGATCGAGGACGATGTGCTCATCGGTTCGCGCAAAGCGGAGGTCATAACCAAATCACCAAGGTATATGAGGTAATGCCGTAGAGGATGCAGCCACCCCGGAGCGTTTCAGGCTCCGGGGTGCTTTGCTGTGCATGGTTCGCAGCCGTGCAGCCGGCTGCCGGACTACCGGGTTGCATTGCCGCCTCTGCCGTCCAGGAGGGCCTCGACCTCATAGAGCCTGGGCAGGGCAGGTATAGCGCCTTTCCTTGAGGCGCATAAAGCGCCTGCGGCGTTTGCGAAATCAAGAATCCCCTTCCAATCGGCCGGCCCGCATCTTCTGATTGCAGATGCAAGGGAAAGCCCCCCGGCGGACCTGATCGCACCGAACAGCATGGCCGACAGGAAAGCGTCGCCTGCGCCGGTGGTGTCAGCCACATCCACGTGGAAACCTTCGGAGTAGACCGTCCCGCCGCCTGCCGAGACCATAGCACCTGAAGAGCCCATCGAGACCGCTATCGCCGTATCCGCCCCCGATTGCTTCCTCAGCTTGGCGATGCCTTCTTCGACAGAGGCTGCCCCGGTGAGGCGCATCAACTCATCATCCGAGACTTTGACCAGGTCAGAGAAGGATATAGCGCCGAATATGGCCTTTTTCGCCGCATCGATCCCGGGCCACAGGGATTCCCTGAGGTTAGGGTCGAAGCAGATGGCCGCCCCGGCTTCCTTCGCCGCCTTTATCGCAGCCAGAGTGGCAGAACGCGAAGGTTCCCCGATGAGGGAGATGGAGCCGTGCACCAAGGCCCTGCAGGAGCGCAGCGCCTTCAAGTCAAGCTCGTCTTCCCTGAGCAAGCCATCGGCCCCTGGGTTCCTGTAGAAGGTGAAGCTCCTGTCCCCAGAGCTGTCCAATGACACGAAAGCCAGGGTAGTCCTTGCAGCCTTGTCCATGACCAGGCCGCCCGCATCCACGCCTTCCCGCACCAACACGCCTTTCAGGTGAGCGCCGAATATGTCATCACCCACCTTGCCGAGGAAAGCGGACCTCAATCCAAGCCGGCTCGCCCCGACCGCTACGTTGGCGGGCGCGCCGCCTGGATTGCCCACGAAACGGAGCTTACCTACTTCATCGCCTTCCGGCAGGAAGTCGACCAGCATCTCACCTATGCTTACGATGTCGTATATTTCCAAGGCCAGCCTCCTTAGGTTATCTCTCTGTCTAGATTATATCCCGGCGGGCGGGATGTTGCCCTTACGCCGCATCAATCCCACCTTGCGGTTCGTCCGTGAGATTGTTCGATAAATAACAGTAGACCTCGGAGGAATTATCGGTTATTCATATAATATATATCTTGTATACATGTCATATATTTCAACCGAAAAAGAAGATTGCGGAGGTAGAGATGAGATACCAGACAGGCACACTCAGGGTGGGAAGCCTTACGATGGGCTCAGGATCCCTCAAACAGGCCGGCGAAGAGGCCAAGAAGCTGATCAAGCCCGGGGCTGAAGCCAAGGCGCTCATCGTCTGCGGCAGCGTGATGGGAAAGAGCCTCGCCTATTCCGAGCTCGTATCCTCGCTGGAGGCCACCGGCATCAAGGCGGACCAGTTCGCGGAGGTAGAGCCGGAACCTTCCATGCCCACCGGGCAGAGATGCTCGGACATGCTGCATGAAGGAGGATACAGCCTGGTGATAGGATTCGGGGGCGGAAGCGCGCTCGACGTCGCCAAGATCGCATCGGTCACTGCAGGAAGGGGCAACATCGCCGACTGGGCCGGGATAGGCAAGATACCTTCCAAGGGAGTGCCGATGCTCTTCATACCCACAACCTCAGGCTCGGGGAGCGAGGCTACATTGAGCGCCCTGCTGACCGACTTCACCGCAGGAGGCATAAAGAAGGGTTTCGTAAGCCCGTACATGCTTCCCGATTCGGTGATAATCGACCCTATGACCACGCTGTCGCTGCCGCCGAAATCGACGGCGGCAACAGGAATAGACGCCCTAATCCATGCCCTGGAGGCATTCGTATCCAGGAGGGCCAACCCCGTGACAGACGCCCTCGCACTTGAGGCGATAAGGAAGATCGCCGCCAACCTCAGGAAGGCTTATGCCAACGGCGACGACATCGAGGCAAGGGAGGCCATGGCGGCTGCAAGCTTCATGGCCGGGATGAGCATAGGCAACGCCGGACTGGGCCTGGTGCACGGGATGGCACTTCCCATGGGCGGCATCTTCGGGATCACTCACGGCATAGCGAACGCAGTGCTTCTGCCGTTCGTCTTAGAGTTTAACGTCATGGCGGCGCCGGAGAAGTATGCCATGGCGGCGGAGGCGATGGGAGAGCCCATGGACGGGCTCACTTTGCTGGAGAAGGCAAGGTCGGTGGTCTTCGCCGTAAACGAGCTGATGGACGACATCGACATCCCGAGGTCGGCGGCGGAAGTCGGCGTCCCCGAATCGGCCCTGGACGATCTTGCCCAGCATGCGATGAACAACCGCAGGCTTGTAGACGTCAACCCCAGACAACCATCCCTGGCGCAAATCAGGACCCTGTTCCAGCAGAGCTGGCAAGGCCGTTGATTTGATAGGCAAAACCTATTATAGAAGGGGGAATACGATGAAGAGGATCCTGGCAAACACCCTAAGGCTGTCGCTCGTGCTGATGCTGGTCGTGATCATCGGCCTCGGCAGCATACCCGCGGGAGCGGCTAAGACGTTCCTCAACTTCGGCGGCAGCAGCCCCGGCGGCGTCTTCTATTATGTGTTCGGAGTGCTGACCACCATGTTGACCGAGAAGATGCCCGACGTCATAGCCACCAACGTCGCCACTGGAGCATCTGTCGACAACCTCAAGAGGCTCATGAAGGGCGAAATCGATTTCGGCATCTCCCACGCGTCCAATATTTGGGAGTCGCTCAACGGCGAAGGCAACTTCGTCGGCACCAAGAACACCCAGCTGAGGGCGATAGGCAAGGTATACGGCAGCCCGCATTACTTCGTTGCCCTCAAGAAGAGCGGAATCAAGTCGATGTCCGACTTGAACGGCAAGAAGGTCGCCATCGGGACTGCAGGCTCAGGCGCTGCGTATAACTCGGAGCTGACCTTCAAGGCACTCGGCCTTGACGTGCAGTCGCAGTACATGTCCTTCGCAGACGCCGGCCGCGACGTCAAAGAAGGCAGAATCGCGGCCCTCGGCCAGAGCGGCGCCCCTTCAGGGGCAGTCACCGAGCTCGCCGAGACCGCTGACATTGTAGTCATCCCCATGACCGACGCCGAGATCGCCAAGATCGTGGCATCCCAGAAAGCCCCCTACTTCAGCAAGGGCTATATCCAGCCCAACGTATACAAGGGAATGACGGAGCCTGTGCCGACGTTCTTCGTCAACATCTACTGGTATGCCCATGAGAGGTTATCTACTGAGCTGGTTTACAACGTCCTCAAGACGATGTACGAGCCGCTCAACAGGAAGTACCTCGAAGAGGGCTACACCCTCTGGAAGGAGATGGAACCGAGCCTCGACGAGCTCAAGAGGTTAGGGATTCCGCTGCATCCGGGCGCGGAGAAGTTCTACAGGGAAATGGGAGTAAAGATACCGTAAGAAGAGCCTCGCGCCCATTAACCGGAAAGGTGCCCCGGACCTCGGAATCAGATCCGGGGCACCTTGATGGTGAAAATCTCGATGTGTCCCACAGGAGGAATGCAGGATGGCTGAAAATGAAGTCAAGCTGACCGAAGCGCAGCTCGAAGAGAAGATGGAGAAGATAGAGAAGAAATTCGAGCCTAGGACGAGGAAATTGACGGGAACGACCCTTGCGATATTCTCGCTCGCCGCCGCGGCGTTTGCGGGGTTCTACCTATACACAGCGGGTTTCGGGATTTTTTCGACGGAGACGCACAGGGGCGTCTATCTGATGTTCACATTCATCCTGGGCTTCATGATGTACCCTGCGTACAAGAAAGCCAAGGACAAGGTGTCTGTGTTCGACTACGTCCTCATCCTAGCCGCGACGGCCTCTATGATCTACTGGATGACTTCGTATGTGTCTTACGCCAGGTTCAGGATCAGCGAACCCAGCCAGCTTGACTTCTGGTTCGGAGTTATTGCCATCGTGCTGAGCCTTGAGATCACCAGGAGGGCGATAGGGAACATACTGGTGGTGCTGGGCATAGTATTCCTAGTCCAGCTCTACTTCGGCAGGTACCTGCCCGGCATCCTGGCGCATCCCGGCTTCTCATGGAGCAGGATAGTCGAGTTCGTATACTCTGACATGCAGGGCATATTCGGACAGGTGGCGGATACCTTCGCTACGTACATATTCCCTTACATAATCTTCGGGGCGTTCCTGCAGAAGTCCGGCGGAGGCGCCTTCTTCATCGACCTGGCCAGCTCAGTGACGGGTGGCTGGGTCGGAGGCCCGGCGCAGGTGGCCGTGCTTTCGAGCGCCCTTTTCGGCTCCATCTCGGGAAGCTCCGTCGCCAACGTAGTAGGGACGGGCACCTTCACGATACCCGTAATGAAGAGGGTAGGTTACAAAGGTGAGGAAGCGGGCGCTATCGAAGCGGTGGCATCCACAGGAGGCCAGTTCATGCCCCCTGTCATGGGAGCCGGCGTGTTCCTGCTCGCCGCTTTCACCGAGACGCCCTACTTCAGGATCGCGCTCATAAACATAATCCCGGCGCTCCTGTACTTCTTCTCCGTGGGTTCCCACGTGCACATGCAGGCCCTAAAGAGCGGTGCCATGGGATTACCCAAGGAACAGATCCCTGACTTCAAAAAGACCCTGAAGCAAGGATGGCACTTCCTGATTCCGCTTCTTCTGGTCTTCTACTTCATGTTCATGGGCTATTCGCCAAGCCTCGGAGCATTCGTCGGCTGCGTCTCGTCGGTCGTCTTCAGCTGGGTGCGCAAGGAGACCAGGATGGGCTTCAAGCAGATTTACGAGACGCTTGTGATAGCGGGCAAGAACTCCGTATCGACTGGCGCCACAGTCGGCACCCTCGGCCTCATCATGGGCGGCATCGTGCTCGGCGGGTTAGGGCCGAAGTTCTCCTCGATACTGATACAGGTTTCGAACGGCAACCTGCTGTTCATGGTCACCCTGGTCACCATAGTGGCGATAATTCTCGGCATGGGGCTTACGACCACATCCTCCTACATGGTGCTTTCGATAGTCGCGGCCCCTGCGATGATAATGATGAAGGTGGATCCGGTCATAGCGCACCTGGTCTGCTTCTACACGGCGACCATATCGAACATAACGCCGCCTGTGTGCATAGCGGCCTTCGCAGCGGCTGCCATAGCCGAGGCCGACCCGATGAAGACAGGGCTGAACGCGCTGAAGTACGGGCTTTTCCTGGTGGTGATACCGTTCACCTTCGTGTACTTCCCGGAGATCCTTTTGTACGGCACGGCCTTCAAGACGGTTTACCTGGTCGTTTCATATATGCTGGCGATACCTTTGTTCGCAATCGCGTCTATCGGTTACCTATATGGCGACCTAAAATGGCTTGAGCGGCTATGGGTGCTCGGAGCGTCGCTGCTCCTGTTCACGCCGGGCGGAGTGACTGATGCAATCGGAATCGGCCTTGCGATAGCTTTCTTCCTGTACAGGAAGAAGGTCGGAAACGGAGGCGTAAAGGCCCTCAAGGCGGCAAGGGCGGCATAGCGACCTGTCCTGTCCGCAACAGTCGCATCTGACGAAGAATAATACATTTAGGAGGACTGACTATGAAGAGGATACTCAGGCTGGACATGGGAGCGCTCAGGGCTTCCTACGAGGAAGTGCCCGAGAAGTGGCTCCATCTCTGGGGAAGGGGCCTCACATCAAGGGTGGTAGCCGACGAAGTCGATCCCGGTTGCTATGCGCTGGGCAAGAAGAACAAGGTAGTCCTGGCACCAGGGCCGCTTGCCGGTTTTGCGGCCTCTAGCACCGGCAGGATCTCCGTGGGAGGCAAGAGCCCTCTGACCGGGGGAATAAAGGAAGCAAACGGCGGCGGGACCACGGCATGGAAGATGGGGAGGCTTGGCCTCAAGGCCGTGATAGTGGAGGGCAAGCCGCAGGACGGCGGGACCTTCATAGCCGTCGTTAACAAGGATGGGGCTGAGGTAATCGAGGCTCCGGAACTAAGGCTCAAGGGGATTTTCGAGGCGGCCGAGTCGCTCAAAGAGAAGTACGGCAAGAACATAGGCCTTGCGATAATTGGCCCTGCAGGCGAGATGCTCCTCACAGCGTCCGGCATCTCCCATATGGACACAGACGGGGTGCCCAGCAGGTTCACCGCAAGGGGCGGCCTGGGCGCGGTGATGGGGTCGAAAGGCTTGAAGGCCATAGTGTTCGACGACAGGGGAGCAGCAAGGCCGGACGTCGCCAAGAACGACGAGTTCATGGCTGCCCTCAAGGCATATAACCAGGCGGTCCTTGAGGCGCCCTCATCCGCCGGCTTCAGGAAGCTGGGCACAGCCAACCTCGTAAGGGGGATGAACGCAATAGGCGCTTTACCCACGAAGAACTTCAGCAGGGGCACATTCGACAAGTTCGAGGAGATATCGGCAGAGAAGCTGCGCGCGACGATCGAGCAGAGGGGCGGGAACCCGGAGCACGCCTGCATGCCGGGATGCACGATCGCATGCTCCAACGTATACGTAGACAAGGAAGGCAAGATGCTCGTGTCGCCTTTGGAGTATGAGACCATAGGGCTGGTTGGGTCTAACTGCATGATAGGCAGCCTGGACGACATCGCCCGCATCAACCGCGAGGCCAACGACCTCGGGCTTGACACCATCGACCTGGGAGGTGCCATAGGAGTCGCCATGGAAGCAGGCTTAATCGGATGGGGCGACGCAGAAGCGGCCCTCGGCCTATTAGCAGAGGTCAGGAAGGGCAGCGTGCTGGGAAGGCTGATAGGGTAAGGAGGAGCCATAGTTGGCAAGGTGCTAGGAATAGAGAGGTGGCCCGCATCGAAGGGCCAGGTTTTCGCGGCTTACGATCCAAGGGCCGTCAAAGGACTGGGAGTCACATACGCCACATCCACCATGGGAGCCGACCATACGGCCGGACAGACGGTCAGGGCGCAGATAGACCACAGGTCCTACGAGGGCCAGGTCAACGTCTCGCGCGGAGCGCAGGTCAACGCCGCGACGTACGACACATTGGGGCTCTGCAACTTCATCGGAGGCGCGATGAAGGGGAGCCTCGACATGGTGACGGCCATGATAAACGCTGTGGAGGGCATATCCTTCGCCAACGAGGACTTCATAAAGATAGGGAAAGCCACGCTGAAAACAGAGGTTGAGTTCAACAAAGCGGCGGGCATACCTGTCACAGTGAACGACCTGCCTGAATGGGTCCGGGAGGAAGTGCTGCCAGACACCAACACCAGCTTCGACGTCCCCAAGGAGGACCTGAAGCACATATTCGACGAAATCGCAGGTTAAGAGCACAAAACCGGCCTGGCGCGCCGCGTAGCCGGCCGGCCTGTGTCGAAAGGTTGATCCGATATGGTAAGGAATGCCAACGAGACGTTCAAGACGCACGCATATAACGTCATAAGGGGCAGGATTTTAAGCTGCGAGCTGCAGCCGGGGGCGCCGATCTCAGAACAGGACCTTATAAAGGAGCTGGGGATAAGCAGGACCCCCATCAGGGAGGCCCTCAACAGGCTGGAGGCGGAGCATCTTGTCACGATATATCCCAAAAGGGGCATATTCGTGACTGAGGTCTCCATAAAGGACATCATGGACATCTACATGCTCAGGGAAGCCATTGAACCCATCGCGGCAAGGCTTGCAGCGACCAACATGGACTTCGATAAGCTCAAGGCGCTGCATGACAAGTACTATTCACAGGAAGCAAGGAACGACCTCGAAAGCTACATCGAAGCTGACCTGGAGTTCCACAAGCTTGTGGCGGAATCAACCGGCAACATGTACCTGGAGCAGATACTCAAGAACCTGTACGCACAGAACTCGCGCATCAGGATAATATCGAAGGTGCGGATAAAAGAGCATGAGGCAGAAGCATGGCTCGAGGTCACCAAAGTGATCGAAGCGCTCATGGACAGGGACCCTTCCAGGGCCGAGGACCTTATGAAGAAACACATCAGGAACGGAAATGCATCGGCTTTGAAGGCCATAGGTTTCGTACATGAGGAAAAGGGCTGACTTTACAAAAAGGCCTCGGCTGTCGCCGGCATGCGACACCCCTTCCATGTTAATCGCTCAGAAAGAGTAAAGCGGACGGATCCCCCGTCCGCTTTACCTAAGGGAGCCGCGCACTTACCTCTTGTTGCACTCCGGGCAGCAGCGTCCGCAGCCGTCTACCTCGGCGAAAATCTTCTTGGCCGCCTTGAGGGCGTCCTTGCAGTTGTCGAAACTGCCTACCAGCAACCTGTTGTTGACGTTCGGAAGGCTGGAGCAAAGCCACGAGTGTACTTCATGCTCCCCCGTCTTCTGGGCATTTACGCTTACATAGTATAGCTCCATTGAAACACCCCTTTCCGATTTATTCCCATCCCTTCGGCACTTGCCGTACCAAATCTGCCTGCTCGGTACCTGAGCGCGCCTCAGTCAGTAGATATCATATTCAACCTCATCACATCGAATTCCTTCTTATCGAAGGGGAAAACGCAACATTTCGGGCGGATACAGGCAGCAAAAGCATTTATTGTCCCCGACTATGCTGCCTGACCCCCTTTTCGATGCCCAATAGGGCCTTTTCCAGCGTTGTTCTGCTGCATGCGAAGTTCAGCCTCTCGAAACCCGATCCTGCCTCACCGAAGATGTAACCGTGGTTCAATGCAAGGCCGGCCTCATATGTAATCATCCTCGCCAGGCCTTCGTTACCGAGGCCCAACGCCCTGAAGTCAAGCCATGCAAGGTATGTTCCGTCAGGTTTCCGAAAGACGACTTCGGGGACATTCTCCTTAAAGAACGAATCCATGAAGTCGATATTTCCCTGCAGGTAGGACAAGACCTGCTCCAGCCACTCGTTGCCATGCGAATATGCCGCGATGGCGGCTTTCAGGCCGAAAGGAGTTGGCTCCTGTATGCCGTTGGCCTCCATCCTCCTTACCAGGGCATCCCTCTTCTCCGGGTCGCTTACAATCAGGTTCGCCATCTGCAGTCCGGCCAGGTTGAACGTCTTTCCTGCCGCAGTACAGGTGATGCAGTTTCCCTCGAAATCCTTCCGCAGGGAAGAGAAAGGGACATGTGCGTGTCCTTCGTAAACAAGGTCGCAATGTATCTCGTCAGAGACTACAATGACCCCGTTCGAGATGCATATCTCCCCAAGGCGCTCAAGCTCGGCCCTAGTCCAGACCTTGCCCACGGGATTGTGGGGGCTGCAGAGGAGGATCATCCTGGCAAGAGGGTCAGACGCCTTCCTCTCAAGGTCTTCGAAATTGATGCCGTAGTCCCCTCCGCCCAGCTCGACAAGCCTGTTGTCAAGGACCTTCCTCCCGTTGTTTTCGATGCTGTGCGCGAACGGGTGGTAGACGGGCGATTGGATGATGACCTTCTCCCCCGGCGAAGTGAATTCCTGTATGATTGCGTTTATCCCTGTGACGACACCCGGCGAATAGACCATCCAGTCACTTTCGATCCTCCAGCCGTGCCTCCGCAGGAACCAGCCCTTGACCGCATCGGCATAGTCATCGGTCCTGTAGGTATACCCGAAGATGCCCGACGAAGCAGTCTGCGCCACGGCCCTCATAATCGGTTCGGCGCAGTCGAAGTCCATGTCTGCCACCCAAAGCGGAAGAAGGCCCCTGCGGCCGTGCATCCCTTCCATTATGCTGTCGGACCATTTGACGGAGCCCGAGCCCGCCCTGTCGGCGGTCTTGTCGAAGTCGTAATGCAATGGAAAGCCCCCTTCGAGAGTTTTTATGGCTAACATAAGAACAATGCCGGATTATAGACGGCCCTCATATATTCTTCGCACATGCCCCTGCTGCACCGACGGGCCTTTGTAAGAAGCGGAGTCATCCTGGAGACGATTATGGGAATCCGAACAACATAATACTATCATCACTGCTTAAGTACATCATCCGCTGGACGTCCTGCAGGTCCGGCGACGACATGGGGGGATTGTGGAATATGCGCTAATAAAGAGCGAGATGGCATAGGAGGAAAGGAGGTCCCGCCGTATGGCATCCTGGCGGATGTTGCCTATGGAACAGGATGCAAGAAGCCCAGGTATTCCTTTTAGAAATAGAGAAAGGTCTCTGCGGTGGGAAGGTGTGTGGGAAACGGGCTATTCCAGGATTACGTCATTGCCGGCGCCTTCGCTTTCGTCCCCGTTGGTTTCGGCCTACAAATCTCATGGCCTTCCGCTCAGGGCGCCTTCATGGGGGTCGCCCAGGAGATCTTGCTGCTTTTCACGCTTCCCTCCCTGACTTCGACCCTGTCGGGGGATCCTCGGTGCGGAAGGACCTTCCCTTGAGGGCGTTGTAAAACCCCGGTTGGGAAATCAACGGCAGGATTCGAGGATGGACGCCATGCAGAAAGAGGGGGAAGGGCATTCTTCGTTGAACCGTCCGAGATCGTCATCCATAATTCCCTGGCTCGGTCCTCCAAGCAGCCGATGTCCGACCGGACAGCCTTCGGGCCTGCCGTGGGCCCCGCAGGATGTCGGCTATATTATCCCGTACCCCTTCATCCTCATCTCGAACTGGGCTTCGTCCATGAAACCCTGCACAGCGCCCAGCTTGTTGCCTGCAGCGTCGTAGAACAGCGTCGTCGGTATCACCGAAATCCTGTTCTCGGCAGCTATCTTCGGATATTCGTATACGTCTATCCTTATGAAGGTCACTTTTCCTCTGTATTTGTCGGCAAGCGCCACCAGGACTGGGTCTATGAGAACGCATGCCTCGCAATCCTCAGAGCCCAGCTTCACCACGTAAGGTATCCCCGCCCTGGACGCGTTCTCTATGTCTTCAGGCGTCCCGTTGGGCAGGGCACTCTGCGCATTCTTGGCCTTAGGTCTATAAAGCAGGCTGACAGCAAGGACGGTGGCGACCAGCACCACTGCCAGGACTATGAGCACCATTGTCGAACGCTTCATCTCAAACAGCTCCTATATCAGTTTTAACATGTTCGTCGCAGCAAGCCAGGCGCCGGTGGCCATAAGGGCTATGCCCATGGCCAGGGTAAGCGCGCGCGAGTATTTGGTCAGCCCCGACCTGGCCAGCGCCTGAGGCGCCGTCCCTGCCGTTATGCCCGCTACAAGGACCGGAGCCCAATGACCGAGGGCATAAGCTATGGTGAGAAGCACCCCTCTTGAGCCTCCGGCAGTCGCAGAAGCCAGAGCGAGGACCGCCACAAGTACCGGCGTGGCGCACGGTGCGGACACCGTCGCGGTGACCAGCCCGAGCGCGAAAGCGCCCGCTGCGTGGACCCTGCCTTCCGCGCGTGGGGTTGCCGACGGCATCGGTATGCTGATTATTCCCGCTACGTTCATTCCCATCAACAGCACAAGAAGGCCAAGGGCGAGGCTGAATGCAGGGCCTGATAAAAGGAAACCGAGCCCCTGCGCCAGCGCCCCCAGGACGACGAAGGCGACCGTAAGCCCAAGGAAGAACGCCAAAGTGGATGCCAAGGCCCTCGCCCTCCCCATAGCCTTCGACCCTCCGACGTAACCTACGACTAGCGCTATTGCTGTCAGGGTACAAGGGGCAAGGGATGATATCAGCCCGGCCAGGAACGCCGCCGCGAAGCCGAACAGCGGCATTGAAAGCGCCTGCGTAAGGTTCTGGGCCAATTTGTCCAGCATGTTCCCTCCGAAGTGATAGGCAAAGCCTTCCGCGTTTCGCACTGTGGCAACGTAGACCGTCAATATGACAGATTATATTCTACCGCAAGGTCTGCGGTATATACCCATCGGAAGGGCCGGCAGATTGTGAAGCGCAGTACATATCAACCGCTGCATAAAAGCCCCATTGTCCTGCAGAATATACATCTGGTGAAAACAGGAGAGGGAAGGGTCCACATTGAATCAAGAAACGCTGCCGATTGAAGGATGGGAGTGATGGGAAGGGAATGAAGAGAACGACAGTCATCCTGGTCATAGCAATCGCATTGTCTCTGTCCCTGGCGGCGATTCCTGCCGAGGCTGCGGACTGGAAGCTTACTGATGCGTCCGCTGCGGAGTACAAGAAGCTCGCCACTCCGGAGAAGGAGATCGCGGAGAAATGGCTGGCGACGCTGCCCGCCTCAGCTTACAAGGAGAGCTTCACCCAGCTCGTAATGGGGCTGGTCGTCTGGGTGAGCCGCGAACCCATAAGCTTCCTCGACTATGAGTTCGTCAAGCTGTTCAAGACGACCGGCGAGAAGGTCGACATCTACACGTTCAAAGCAGGGGACGCCAAGATGGTGACCGACATCTACTCGCCGCCGGTCATCCCGGGAGACCTCTGAGCGTGCAACTTCTATGATTGGTGGGTCGCCAATCTCAGCTACCCCGGAGCCAAGCCGCTGAAGTTCTGGTTCATAGCCGACCTCGAAGCAGAGGCCGCCCGCAGGGAGAAACTGGTCAAGAAGTAGGGCTAAGATCGAAGGGAGGAAAAGGAATTGAAAGGGAAGAGGATCCTGGTCATCCTGGCTGTGTGCATCATCGTCCTGGCACTCTCGTACGGCTCTATGGCGTGCACAAGCATAATCGTAGGAAAGAAGGCCTCTCTGACCGGGGAAGTGCTCCTGGGCCACAACGAGGACAACGGCGGGCGCCTTGTGATGCCCGTCTACCTTGTGGACCATGAGGTGCATTCAAAGGGTGAGATGCTGCAGCTGGAGAACAACACTGCGAGGATACCCCAGGCTGCGGAGACCGCCCGCTATTTCTGGACCGAGACGAGGGCGCCGCTTCCCGGAGCGTCCTTCAGCGATTTCATGTACAACGAGTACGGCGTAGTGGTAGCCAGCGACAGCTGCGCCTCCTCGAAGGTCGACACTTCGATAGCCGACCTGGTCGACAACGGAATGGGCTATGCCATAAGGAAGATAATCGGAGAGCGCGCAAGGACGGCCCGCGAGGGGGTCGAGCTGGCCGCATGGTTGATAGAGACCTGGGGCTACTTCGCCTCCGGACGATCGTACCAGATCTGCGACAAGGACGAAGGATGGGTCTGCCAGGTGGTAATGGGCAAGACGTTCGTCGCCCAGAGGGTGCCGGACGATGAGGTGATGGTCATACCAAACCATTACGTCACCAGGAAGGTTGACTTCAACGACAAGGCGAACTTCGTGACCTCGAAGAACCTCGTGTCCTACGCGATCGACAAAGGCTGGTACAAGCCGGCGGTTGCCGGTGACTACAGCGACTTCGACTTCGCCAAGACCTATCAGAAGGAGACCAGCTTCAGGGCCGCGAGCAACACGTTCAGGCACAGATACGCGCATAAGATCCTGCACGGGCTCGACATACCCGCCGAGGCTGACCTGCCATTCTCGGTGAAGCCGGCGAAGAAAGTCGGCCTACAGGACATAATGAACGCCCTCAGCTACCATTACGAGGGCACCCCCGACGACCTGACGAACGGCTACAAGGACGGCTACCTGCACTTTACGACGATGAGGGTGCTGTGCACCTCTAGTACACAGGAGAGCTATGCAATCCAGATGAGGCAGGACCCTAACCTGACAGTAATGTGGAGGGCGAGCGGGCATCCCTGCACCAGCCCGTACACCCCGTGGTACGGCGGTATAACGGCTATACCCAAGGAGTACCAGTTCATAGACCCCGTGTTGGGCAAGTACACGCATTTCGCGGCGCGTTCCGAAGATTACAGCTACGACCCTTCGAGGGCATGGTGGGCGTTCATAGACCTGCAGACCCTCGTCAACTTCAACTATGCCACCGACGGCATGAAGGTGAGGGAATGGAAGGCGAGGCTGCAGAACGAGTGGTTTGCCAACCAGAAGTCGTTCGAGTCGGCACTGATGAGCGTTTACAAGGTAGACAAGGCGAAGGCGCTTGCGATGATGACCGACTACAGCTCCAGGGCCGCCTTAAGGGCCATGAACGAGGCAAGGTCGCTGTATAACCAGATCCTGCGCACAAACGTGGACATAGTCACCGAAGAGATCGACCTTGCAAAGGGCGACGATCCCGTCAAGGTGGTGCTGTTCGGGTCCAAGGACGTGGACGTGGCCAAAGTCGACGTGCAGACCCTGGCGATAGGCGCCGATTACAGCAATCCTTCATCTTGGGCAAGGGCTAGGGACACCGTCGTATCCGACGTCAACTTGGACGGTTTCGCGGACGTCACATTCACGGTCCTTACGAAGGATATCAGGTCGATCAACCCGTGCCTGATGAACCTCTGGGTGAGCGCCAAGTATGCAGGCGGCCCCACCCTTGCGGCGCAGGACACAGTCAAGGTGGTCAAGTCGTTCTGAGGAATGCCGCATAATCACAATGAGAAAGGCGCTTTCCCGCAGTTTGCGGGAAAGCGCCCACTTTTCGCCCGTTTTACTAGAAGCCCATGTATGCGGCCCTTATTTCGTCGCTTGCGAGCAGCTCGCGCCCGGTGCCGCTCATGACTATCCTGCCGGTCTGCATGACATATGCCCTGTCTGCCAGCTTCAGGGCCTTCTCCACCTTCTGCTCTACGGCAAGCACCGTTATTCCCATGGAGCAGATGTCCTTCAATGTGCCGAGTACCTTGTCGACGAGTGTGGGCATCAACCCTAGGGAAGTCTCGTCCACGAGCAGCATCTTGGGCGAGCACATGAGCCCTCTTGCGATTGCGACCATCTGCTGCTCCCCTCCCGAGAGCGTCTCGGCCTTCTGCCCTGCCCTCGCCTTAAGGACCGGGAATATGTCCATCACCTTCTCGAGGCTTTCCGATATCTTCTTCTGGTCCTTTATGGTATGAGCCCCTGTGAGAAGGTTGTTCATGACGCTCATCTTAGGGAAGAGGCGCCTTCCCTCTGGCACGTGTGCTAGCCCCAGCGCGGTTATCTGATGGGCCTTCATGCCCGTTATGTCCGCGCCGTCGAAATGCACAGAGCCGGATGCCGGGCGGATCAACCCCGAAACCGCCTTGAGGGTGGTGGACTTGCCGGCGCCGTTGGATCCGACGATAGCCACGAAATCCCCCTTCCCTACCTCGAAGCTTACTTCCCTTACAACGATAACGCCCTCATAGCCGGCGTTCAGCCCCTTAACACTTAGCATTGTAGTCATCCCCCAGGTAAGCCTTAATGACCGCCTCGTCCTTGACGATGTCGCAGGGCGCCCCCTCGGCGATCTTCTTGCCGGAATCAAGGACGATCACCTTATCGGATATGGGCATTATCGCCTCCATTACATGCTCGACCACTATGAGCGTAATCCCCTGGCCCCTGAGCTTGAGGCAGAGTTCCATCGCTTCCTTGGTCTCTGTGGGGTTGAGCCCCGCCATGGTCTCGTCAAGCATGAGGAGCTTGGGCTCTGTCGCCACCGCCCTGGTTATCTCGAGCCTCTTCCTGTCCGCAATCGTCAGGCTTTTGCCGAGCCTGTCTGAGACATGCTTCAAGCCTGTCATCTCCAAGGCCTCGGCAGCCTTCCTTCGGGCCGTGGGAATGTCGGGATGCCTAAGAAAGGCCCCTATCATGACGTTCTCCTCTACGGTCAGCTCACCCATGGTCTTAACGACCTGGAAGGTCCTCGCGATGCCGAGCCTGCAGTTGTCATAGGGCTTGAGCTTAGTGGTATTGTGCCCGTCGAACGTGACTTTGCCGGATGTGGGGGTATAGAAGCCGGAAAGGCAGCTGAAGCATGTGGTCTTCCCCGCCCCGTTCGGGCCGATCAGCGCAACTATCTGGCCTTTGGCGACCTCGAAGCTCACATCGTCGTTCGCCAGTAGGTTTCCGAACTTCATTGTGAGGTTCTCTACCTTAAGCAGCGGTGCTTGCATCCTTCGAAGCACCTCCTTTCAGGTTCGGCTGCCTTTTGCCAAGAAGGCCTATTATGCCCTTGGGCTGGAAGCTGGTCACTATCATTATCAGAAGGCCGAAGACCATGAGGTCGATGCCCTTGCCCGTGCCTCCCAAGGCTATCCTCGTATACTCGGAAAGGGGTATGAGCAGGGCGGCCCCCAATATTGGGCCCCAGACGGAACCGAGACCGCCCAGGACTGTAAGAAGGACGATCTTAAGCGATAGGTCCAGCGAGAATACCATGAACGGGTCTATGTAAAGTATGTACTGAGCGTAGAACGAGCCGAAGAGGGCCGTCAGCGCCGCCGAGGAGACCATGGCAAGAAGCTTGTACTTCGCGGGGTTGATCCCGAGGGACATGGCGGCGTCCTGGTTGTTCTTGATCGCCTTGAGGTACATGCCGAACCTTGACCTCTCAACTGCCACGAAGGCGGCCAGCGCCAGTATGAACATGGCGAAGACGATATAGAAATAGGGTATCTTCTCGCCGTGGAACTGGAAGTTCACAAGTGATGCCGGGGCTACCGGGATGATGATGCCTGTCGCGCCGTCTACGTAGTCCCAGCTCTTGAAGAGCTGCATCATGATCTCCCCGAAGGCCAGCGTCGCAATGGAGAAATACTTCCCCTCCAGCCTGAAGACGGGATAGCTTATGACGAAGGCCAGCGCGGCTGCCGCGAAGGAGCCGACCGCCATGCCTATCCATGGGCTCGCCCCGTATTTCCAGTAGGCAACGGCTGCGGCATAGGCGCCTATGCCGAAGAAGGCCGAATGTCCGAATGAAGTCTGCCCCGCAAGGCCGGTCACGATGTTCCACGCCTCGCCGAGCCCCGCGTACATCACGAAAAGTATGAGCACGTGCTGCAGGTTAACGTTCCTGGTAAGCAGGGGCAGGACGCCTATCGCTACGACTGCGGCCCAAAGGAGGTTTCTCTGCCTTTTCCACCTGTTGTCCAAAGCATGCACCCCCTTACCAGCCGAACAGGCCCTTGGGCCTGACCTGCATGACTATCAGATAGATGAGGAATATGAGGGCATACTTGAACTCCGCCCCCAGGAAGAAGCCGCCTATCGATTCGGTAAGGCCGATGATCACCCCGGAATACAGGGCCCCCCTGATATTGCCGAAGCCGCCCAAAGCGACGATGACGAGAGCTATCAGCCCGAAAATCGAACCGGATTCCGGATAGATCGGGTAGAAAGAGGCAAGCAGCGCAGCCGCTACACCTACGCATGCTCCCGCCAGCCCGAAGGTGAAGGAATACACCTTCTCGGTATCTATACCCATCAAACGCGCAGCTTCCTTGTCCATGGACGTCGCCTGTATCGCTCTGCCCATCCTGGTGCGCTGCACGAAGTAGAAGACGGCAAGCGTCATCAGGATGCTCCCTATGCCCGCCACCAGCTGCGGCATGCCCAGTATCAAGGCGCCGTCGAAGAGGAAGACCCTCTTGTCCGCCACGAAGGATTCGTTGATGAAGCGGTAGTTAGGCGTCCAAAGGAACTGTGCTAAGTTCCTGAAGAATATCCTCAGGCCGAATGTCGCCAGAAGGGCCGAAAGGCCCGGTACGTCTACGACCCGCTTTATGAGCAGCTTGTAGACCAGGAAACCTATCATGAACACCACCATCGCTTGTATCGGAAGCGACAGCAGAGGGTCCATGCGGAAGAGGGTGAAGAACCAGAAAGTCGAGTACATGCCCAGCATCAGGAATTCGCCGTACGCGAAGTTGATTATGTCCATAACGCCCCATATAAGGCTGAGGCCAACGGCAACCAACGCATAGACGAAACCGAGCATCAGTCCGCTTGCGACCATCTGGGGAAGTAAGAAGAGCAAGCAGCACACCTCCCGGGGAAAGTCAAAATTAAGCCCGCCCGATCATGCCGGGCGGGCTTTTCAGCAGTTCAGCCTATCTCTGGTTCCATGCGGGGAAGGAGGGCACGGCTTTGGCTGTGGATGCCTCTACAGGCCAGACCACTTCGTACTTGCCGCCCTGGACCTGGGTCATGACGGACGCGGACAGCTCGTTCTGGCCGCTTGCGTTGAACTTGATCTTCCCGAGGACGAAATATGGTGCCGAGAAGGTGGACTCCTTAAGGACCTTCAGTATTGCGGCAGGATCCGTCGACTTGGCCTGGTTGATTGCGTCGGCTACCACCATCGCCGATGCGAAATCCTCTATAGTTGGTCCGTCGATGTCTACCTTCGCCTTCGGGGCGTACATGTCGTTGATGAACTTGGCCGCCGGCACCTTGGGGAACATGGTCGAGGAGATGGCGTTGGGGCCTGCGAAGAACTCGGCGTCCTTGCCGAGGTTGATCACGAACTGGGGATCCTGGTAGCCGCCGCAGTATGCAAGTACGGCCTTGGGTACCACGTTCAGCTCCTTGTATTTCTTTACAAGAAGGGTCGTGTCGGCTATGTAGGAGGCGTGGAATATCGCATCGGGCCTTGCTGCCTTTATCCTCTGCACTTCGGTGTCCACGTTGGAGACCGCTGCGGGGTACTTAACCTGCGCCACGATTTCGAAGCCGTGCTTGGCGTATTCCTTTGCCCATTTGTTCGCCATCTCTGCTGCGTGCACGCCGTACTCGTTGTCGATGTAGACGACGGCGACGCGCTTGATGCCTGCGTTCATGTTGTCGTTGAGGTACTTCAGGTACTGGAAGAAGAATTCGCTCTCCATGTCGTCGTTGGGGGCGATCCTGAAGAACCACTTGAGCCCGCGCTCGGTAAGCGCCGCCGAACTGGACGAACCTGCCACGAACGGTATGCCGAACCTTTCGGCCTCCTGGCTGGCAGGCTTGGTCGCCGAGCTCTGGTAGCAGCCTATCAGGGCGACCACCTTCTCGTTCTGGATGAGGCGCTCGGCTTCGGACTTTGCCAGTTCAGGGTTTCCCTGATGGTCAGCGAACACGAACTCCAC
>Ga0116173_1001284_pt1 | contig 20984 bp, 17 predicted proteins | sample AD_UKC085_MetaG_FD_89800 | JGI IMG/M metagenome (GOLD analysis project Ga0116173, IMG submission 89800) | Active sludge microbial communities of municipal wastewater-treating anaerobic digesters from USA - AD_UKC085_MetaG | ecosystem: Engineered > Bioreactor > Anaerobic > Digestate | place: USA...
AGGATAAATTGGGAAATGTGGAAGTTTTGTTTGTTTTCAATGGTACAGGAGCCAATATTGTAAGTTTGAAGTGTTGCACATTGCCTTTTGAATCTATCGTCTGTGCCGAAACAGCCCATATTTTGACTGACGAATGTGGTGCGGTTTTTCAAAATATCGGATGCTCGCTTATGCCAGTGCATACGCCAGACGGGAAACTTACTCCTGAACTGATTTCTCCGGTATTGGTACACAAAGGCAATGTTCATAGTGCCCAGCCAAAAGTGATTTCTATCAGCCAAACTACCGAAGTGGGAACGCTTTACAGCATTGATGAACTGAAAGCATTATGCGATTTTGCCCACCAAAATGATATGTATGTTCATGTCGATGGAGCACGAATTTCCAACGCAGTGGCAGCATTGGGAAAAGATTTAAAGCAAGCAACCATCGATTGCGGTGTAGATATAATGAGCTTTGGCGGAACAAAAAATGGGATGATGATGGGAGAAGCAGTTTTGATTTTTAATGACGAATTGAAAGCCAATGCTCGTTTTTACCAGAAACAATCCCTGCAATTGTATTCAAAAAATCGTTTTATTGCGGCTCAGTTTCTGGCTTTGCTAAAAAATGATTTGTGGCTGAAAATGGCTACACATTCCAATGAAATGGCAACTTTACTGGCAAAAAAAATGCAGAAAATTCCTGAAGTTCAAATTACTTTTCCGGTGCAGGCCAATGCTGTTTTTGCCATCATTCCCGAAAGAGTGGTTGAACCTCTTCGGCAAAAATTTCGATTTTACACGTGGGATTATCAGACCAATGAATTACGTTGGATGTGTTCTTTTGATACAAAGCCCGAAGAAATTGATGAATTTGCAGATACATTGAAATCATTGCTGGCCAATGTTTGATTTTCGTTCAAAAAAATTTCAATGATAACCATATATAAAGAATATAGTTTCAGTTTTTTCAAAAACAATATAATTTTCCGACAATTTATAAGTATAGACTGCTTATTTTGAAAATCCAAGAGTAACCTGATGTTATCCTGATTTTAATTTTTTATCTTTGTCATCTGAAAAAATCGGATATAAAATTTAAATTTTATCATGAAATTTACAAAAATGCATGGAATCGGAAACGATTACATTTATATAAACGGATTTGAAGAACAGGTACAAAATCCGGGTGAATTATCCATTCGTTTAAGTGACAGGCATAAGGGAGTTGGTTCTGATGGATTGGTAATGATTCTGCCTTCTTCAAAAGCCGATTTTAGAATGCAAATGTTCAATGCTGATGGTTCAGAAGCAGAGATGTGTGGAAATGCTGCCCGCTGCATAGGTAAATATGTTTATGAAAAAGGCTTGACCAACAAAACCGAATTGACACTCGAAACATTGGCAGGGATCAAAACCCTGCAACTTTTTCTTGACGACGATAATAATGTTGTTTCTGTTACGGTTGATATGGGCAACCCTGAATTGGAACCTTCAAAAATTCCTACAACGCTTCCGGGAAAACAAATTGTCAATTTTCCTGTTTCTTTTGACGGCGTAAACTATCACATTACTTGTGTATCAATGGGTAACCCGCATACCGTCATATTCACACAAAATATTGCCACCCTGGATATTGAAACAATTGGGAAAAAAATTGAAAATGCACCTATTTTTCCACGTCGTACCAATGTGGAATTTATCGAAATAATTGATAAAGGTCGTATAAAGATGCGTGTTTGGGAAAGAGGTTCAGGTGAAACAATGGCTTGTGGTACAGGTGCTTGTGCTTCAGTTGTGGCTGGTGTGCTGAATGAGCTTGTTTCGCGTAAGGCGACTGTGGAACTTTTAGGTGGAAACTTGGAAATAGAATGGAACGAAAACGATGACCATGTATATTTAACAGGCCCTGCTGAAACGGTTTTTGAAGGAGAAATTTTCTAAGTTTCTCTTTTTTATTTGAATGTTCTTCTCAACACAAAACATATTGATTTTTTATAAGTAAACATATTCATCAAATATTGAAAAATTAAAATGGCTTATATCAACGAAAATTTTATAAAAATTCCTCCTACCTATTTATTTTCCGAAATTGCCAAAAGGGTGGAGCAACACAAAGCAGAAAATCCTTCAGCGAAAATTATCCGGATGGGAATTGGAGATGTTACACTTCCTTTGCCCGACGCTTCAGTAGATGCCATGATTAAAGCTGCCGAAGAACAACGTCATGTGGAAACTTTCAGGGGTTATGGGCCGGAACAGGGTTATGAATTTTTAAGACAAGCCATTGTAGAAAATGATTTTCGAGCAAGAGGTATAAAACTGGATGTTGACGAAGTGTTTGTGAGCGATGGAGCAAAAAGCGATACGGGAAATATTGGCGATATTTTTGGTATCGACAATCGTGTTGCCATTACCGATCCGAGTTATCCTGTTTATGTGGACACCAATGCGATGGCCGGAAGAGCAGGCGAACCAAACGAATTTAACGAGTGGGACAAATTAACATATCTTCCCTGCAACGAAAACAACAACTTTGTTCCTCAGCTCCCTACCGAAAAAGTGGATATGATTTATCTTTGTTACCCGAATAATCCGACTGGCACAACACTCAGCAAACAGCAACTTCGGACTTGGGTAGAGTATGCAAAGGCCAATCGTTCAATTATATTGTTTGATGCTGCTTATGAAGCTTTTATAACTGAAGAAAATGTTCCACATAGCATTTATGAAATAGAAGGTGCAAAAGAAGTTGCCATAGAATTTCGAAGTTTCTCGAAAACTGCCGGTTTTACCGGAACACGTTGCGGTTACACAGTTGTTCCCAAAGAGTTGGTTGGTTATACGCATCAGGGAGAAGCAGTCGCTTTGAATAAATTATGGCTTCGACGCCAATCCACCAAATTTAATGGCACTTCATACATTGTACAAAGAGGTGCCGAAGCTACTTTTACGCCCGAAGGCAGGAAGCAGGTGAAGCAACTTATTGAATATTATCTGGAAAATGCCCGTATTATTCGAGAAGGTGTTTCCAAAGTGGGTTTAAAGGTTTTCGGCGGAGTCAATGCACCCTATGTTTGGGTAAAGGCACCCGAAAATATGGGAAGTTGGGAATACTTTGATTATCTGCTGAAGCAAAAAAATATTGTTACTACTCCCGGAGCCGGTTTTGGTCGCAGTGGTGAAGGGTATATTCGCTTTTCGGCATTTGGCAGCAGAGAAAACACAATGGAAGCCATGGAAAGAATAAAAAGATAACTGTAAAATGTTCCTTGGAAATTCAGAAAATTAATGAAATTTTTTCTGAGGAAATAAATGGTCAAGAAATTTTTTTTTAATAACATAGACTGGGAATGACCGTTTATTCGTTGTGCTTTTCCTGAAAAAAAATCAAAAGAGTTACTCAACCAAAAACATTTTTCTAACTTTTTCCAGATCTTCCGGCGTATCAATTCCATAAGATTCGGCTGTAGTGAAGCCAACTTTTATGCGGTATCCATTCTCGAGCCATCGAAGTTGCTCCAACGATTCGGCTTTTTCGAGCGATGAGATGGGGAGTGAACAGAGTTCTTTTAATATCTCGGTTCGATACGCATAAATTCCCACGTGAACATAATAATGGTGGTTTGAAATCCAATGCTCGGTGGCAGCATTTCGCTGGTAAGGAATCACTTGCCTACTGAAATATAGTGCTTCATGGTTTTTATTGAGCACTATTTTAGGGCGATTGGGATTCTGAATGTAATCATAATTTTCTGTTTCTGGAACTATTTTGGCAAGAGTAGCAATTTGTGTTTGTTCGTCTTCAAAACATTGCTGAAGCGTTAAGATTTCTTCCGGTTGAATAAATGGCTCATCTCCCTGAATGTTGATCACTGCATCAAAATTTTCCTGCAGTTGAATTACAGCCTCGTAACACCGGTCTGTACCACTTTTGGCTTCAGTGGAAGTCATAAGTGCTTCTCCTCCGAAATCGGTAACACATTTATAAATTCGCTTGTTGTCTGTAGCCACATAAACTTTGTCCAATACTTTACTTGCCTGTTCGTACACCCGTTGTATCATGGTTTTTCCTCCAATATCTGCCAGCGGTTTTCCCGGAAAACGCGTAGAAGCAAATCGGGCTGGAATAATGCCTACGAAGCTGAGGTTTACAGTTGGATGGGAAGCCATTTTTCAAATAATTTTTAAAATGAATTTTTTTTTAGCGTTCTTGCTATTTCTTTCTTGTATGCAGGTGTAGTCCGTTGCCATTGGTATAATAAGCTCGATTATTTTTTTTCTTTTGCGAAAAATCTTTTTTTGTTGTGGCTGTCCAGCGCACCGATCGCAGCAAAAGCAACAGAATAAGCGGAAAACTGGCCGGATTAAAAACCTGAAATCCGGCAGCATAAGCCACCAAAGCCAGAAAAATCAAAAAACAATTCAAAACCTGATAGTAAAACACATACGGTTTCATTTTGTGAAACCAAAGGAGAATGCCCAGAACAAAATTCAGCGGGTTCAACCACAAAAGATTGAAATTGTTTTTTACAAGGGGATGCGACGAGAAAAAGGCGAGATAAAATACGACTATTCCACCCAGCCCGCTTATAATATAGAGAAGGCTGTCGAACAGGCGAAAACTTTTCTGATTATTGAAAATAGTTATGATAATCCCCAAAATTAAAAGAAAAGTACAAACAAACATAGGCTGAAAGATGGGCAAGAAATCGGAAAATTTTTCTTCTTGCTTGGAAATCAATGTTCCCGATTCGGAAATCAGATGACGTTTTGCGCCATTTGGATCTATTATATGAGCTGCCTGAAATTCATACATTAAATTTTCAGGTAAAAACATGGAAACGTTTCGCGAAACGGTCTTGTCTGCATCGCAACCAAAGATTAAATCAAGGCCAAATTGCAGCCAACTGTTTTCTCCGGTATATTCGGAAATCATTTCTCTAAAAGTTGCTGGCTCGGTAAACAACTGATATTCAACTCTTCCATTAATCGATTGCACAATTTTATCTCTTGGTCGGGTAGAACAATTGTCATAAACAAAATTGTATCGGTAAAATCTGTTTTCAGGCTCGTAATTTTTTAAAAGTGAATGAAGCAAATTCCTTTTTTCGTCTAAAGTTAAGTTTAGCTTTTGTTCCCACACAATGGAATTTCGATTTTTGTATTCTTCCAAAAAGCTTTTGGTATCATATACGGCAAGTTGATAGTCAGTCTCCCCCTTAACAAATTTCAGATAAAAGTTTTTGGTATTGAAATCAAATACACCAAAATTGAAAACTACATCAATGCCTGTAACAGGGTCGTTAACACGAATGGCGGTGTGTCCGAATTTCTCATACACTTTTTTCCCGGGAGAACAAGTGAGTAAACTAACTCTTGCCGAGTCGCTGAATGTGAAATTTTGTGATAGTATGGGGAATAATATAAAACTGAGGAGAGAAATAAATATTGCTCTTTTCATTTATTGCGATTGGTTTATTTATGAGTTACAGTTGGCAAAAGTAATAAATTTTTCCTTTCTCAAAGTCTTTTGTCGATAGTTTTATTTAATGTTTCTCTCAATATTATTAAATAGTTTAAAATGTTTATGGTTGCAAATTTTTTCTGTTAAAGTTTTAATCCGAGAGAGAGAATTTTTTTTATTTTCTCTTTTGAAATTTATTTTAAAAAAATAATTAAATTTGTGCTGTAGAACAATGTTGTCAAACATATTTTTTCATTTGAAGCAATGACTAAAAAACCTGCTTATGAACTGAAACCCATTGAAGAAGTTTTCATGGTTTGGGATGTGCTAACGCCCGACGAAAGGCAATTTGTAAAGAATAACTACACGGTTCATCATTTTAAGAAAAATGAACTGATTCAAAGTGAAGGAGAAATTTCTACCCACATGATGATTTTGGCGGCTGGGAAAGCAAAGGTTTACAAAGATGGTATTGGCAGTAGAACACAAATTATCCGAATGCTGAAACCGGGTGAAAATTTCGGTTACCGTGCTATTATTGCCAACGAACCCAACAGCACCAACGTTGCGGCTTTTGAGGCGTCAACCGTTTATATGCTCAAGGCTGATCTGTTTTTGTCTATTCTCAGACATAATATTGCAGTTTGCTATCGTTTCCTTGAAGAGTTGGCTTCCGACTTGGCAGTTTCTGATGCGCGAACTGTCAATCTGACACAAAAGCATATTCGCGGTCGTTTGGCAGAAGCTTTGCTGTTTCTAAGAAAACGTTATGGAGTGGAAGAAGATGGCGCAACGGTCAATATTTATTTGTCCCGAGAGGATTTGGCGAATTTGTCGAATATGACTACATCAAATGCTATCCGCACTTTGTCGAACTTTACCAATGAGCACATCATAGCTGTGGATGGAAGAAAAATAAAAATTATTGACGAAGATAAACTCAGAAAAATAAGTAAAATGGGATAATTTTTGTGGTTTTGCAATGTAATTTTTCTTCAAATGAATACTAACTAATTGACCATTGTTTTTATGAATGCAACTCAAATAGATACTACATATAAGGCTGCTTTGCGTTTTGTGTCGATGTCAAGGCTCAAACCTGCATTCGACAGGGTAAAAATGATGATTGACGATTTGCAAAATGGTGAATTTTCTGATCGTTTTAACGAATTGGAGAGAAATTACAAATTTTTGCTCGATTATTATCTCAAAGGCGTGGAAGATCCCCAAAGGAAATCAGTTTACAGTAAACTGGTTGCAAAACTTTTGATGTTGCTTTCTGACGTTCGTGAAGAGTTGATGATTCAAAATTCTTCCAACTTTGAATACTCGCAAAAAAGATTTTTTCCTTACACACGTAAACATCAATCAGTTAATGACTTATTTAATGCGCTGCAGTATTTTCATAAACAGTCTGCATTGCTTTCAGAAAATAAGGAACAGTACAGAATTGAACTGAACAGGATGCGATCCAATTTTGAAGATGCGCTGGATGAGCTTTTTGGTTTGTATTGGCTGACAACTCGCTACTCGGAAGATGAAAAAAATTTATACAAAAAATTGCTCGATGCGGATGAAAAATATTGGGTGGAAAAATCATTGATGGTCTCGGCTGTAACTTTGAATTTGTGGAGAAAGTTCGACGAACAAAAAATTATGCTTCTTTTCGACAGTTGCGAAAACAACGATCAGAAAGTTGTTCAGCGTGCATTGGTTGGGCTGACTTTCGTGCTGGCCAAATATAATGTGTATCTTTCATATTTTCCTTCTATCCGTAATCGTTTGGTCCTTTTAGCCGATCAAACGCGCATAGCCGAAAATTTTCAAAATATCATTATTCAAATTATTGGAACTACCGAAACGGAAAAAATTTCGCGAAAACTCAGAGAAGAAATTTTGCCTGAAATGATGAAAATCAATCCTTTGCTCAAGGACAAAATGGATGCCGAAAACTTTCTGAACTCCGATGAATGGGCTGAAGAAAATCCTGAATGGCAGGAAATTCTTGATGAAAGTGGTTTGTCCGATAAACTTAAAGAATTGAGTGATTTGCAATTGGAAGGAGCGGATGTTTACATGAGCACTTTTTCGATGCTGAAGAATTTTTCGTTTTTCTCTCAATTTTCGCATTGGTTTTTGCCTTTCGATACAGAAAATTCGGCAGTCAATCAATTGTTTGAGTCGGACGAAAAAACTATTTTGTCGGCTTTTGTCAACAGCAATGTCATGTGCAATTCCGATAAATATTCGTTCTGCCTGAGTGTATTACAAATGCCTGAAAGCCAGAGAAACATGCTTAAACATTCTTTCCGAATGGAATCTGAACAAATGGACGAAATGGAAGAAGAAATGTCGATACTTTCGCCCGAAACAATTACCAAAAACATTTCGAAACAATACATTCAGGACTTGTTCCGTATTTTTAAACTTCAGCCTCATAAGGACGATTTTGAAGATATGTTTTCCTATTCTCTGACTTTGCATCGTACCGGGCTGTTTGATATTTTGTCTTCTATTCCAGGCTTTTCGGAAAGTGTAGCTGAATATTATTTTTCTAAAGGATATTATTTGCAGGCGTTGGAGCTTTTTGAAAAAATTCAGTCGGAGAGTCTGCCTTCCGCAGCTTTGTATCAAAAAATGGGTTATGCTTACCAGCAGACTTCGCAGTTGCAAAAAGCGCTGGATGCCTATTTGAAAGCCGATATGATTCAACCGGACGATGGGTGGACTATTCGAAAAATTGCACTTTGCTATCGGTTGCTGGGAAATTATGAAAAAGCGTTGGCATTTTATCAACATGTCGATTTTTTGAAACCCGGCCAGTATACCACACAAATACATATAGCTCAATGTTATTTTGAACTCGGAAAATTTAAAGATGCGCTGGCAATTTATTATAAGCTGGATGCCGAAAATGCGGATGATGTAAAAATTTGGCGAGCGATTGCAAAAAGTAATTTTTTTGACAGTAATCTTGAGAAGGCCGATTATTATTCGCAAAAAATTATTCAGGCAGAGCCCAATGCAAACGATTATTTACTTTCCGGTCACATATGCTGGTGTCTCCATCAATTGTCTGCAGCAGCTGATGCTTATAGCAAGGCTTTAAAAATGTTGCAGAACAAGTGGGAAGTTTTTCAGGATTTGTTTAATGAAGATAAGGACAGATTGATTTCATATGGTATTCGGGAAGAAGAACTGCCGCTGATGATGGATGCTTTGCTTTTTCGTGAAGAGGAACAGAAATAGTCGAATATCAATTTAAAATTTATATCCTATTCCTGCGTCGATAAATTCTGCTTTTTGCAAATGGGTTTTCAATCCCAAAGATATGAGAAAATGTTCGTCCAAAGCATAATTCAATACGGCTTTCGTGTAAAACCAACCATCTTCTTTTTCAATATTATATTTGTAAATCAAAGGTTTGTTTAAAATTCCATTTTTTGCATCTTCGTAAGGTTCGAGATTTTTTATCGGATTATAAAGATACAGGCCAAAATGAAAACCTGTCGTCAGCCTGCCGACAATGAGTTCGTGTCGGAAAGAAGCTCCTATTCTGAGTTTGTTTTTCAGTTCGTCGGTAGTAAGATAAGTCCTTTTGAAAGCCGATTTGCCATTGTACACACCGTCGTAAAACAAATCTGCACCCAATCCCATTCTGTAAAAATTGGTCATGATTCGGTATGCTGCTACGTTGAAGGTGCCAATGGGGTAGGTTTTATCGTCTTTGTAGTAAAGTTGTCGAATGCCGCCGGTTAGAGCCATTTCAATTTCAAATTTACGTGGCAGGTCAGGCTGAAGTTGAGGTTTGGGAGAAATATAGCGTTCATAATTTGGAAAATATTTGATTCCCAAATACATATCCAACATGTTGATTCCTGAATTTGGTTGAACAATGCTTCCATTGGAAGTGTGATTCCATCCGCAGTTGGAAGTGATGCTCCAGCCTTTTGTCAAGGGAATTTCCAGATTGAGGTTCGCAGTGAGATAAACATTTACATGCGACCCGATTGCGGCGTTGCTTTTGTTGAGATAAACGCTGCCATCGGGATGATAGGCCGTGGCATTATCGAATGTTTTTGTAACGTAACTCAGCCCTGCGCCGGCTTTGAATGCCATATTAAAGTGTTGATAGCGTAAAATCGGTAATTTCAAATATGGATATATGGCTACAGCATATCCCAATGTATCAGGATGACTGAAGTCCAAAAAAGCTGTGGAAATGCCAATGGAGGGAAAATTCAGGTATTGATGCCACGGTTTTTCTCCCGTGGTTTGCCATTCAATGGAAAGTTCTCCGCCTCTGAGTGGTCCTTTGACCAAATTTTCGAGATGTTTGTTGTGCTTCAGTATTTCACCGTAAATGTAATCTCCGCTCAGAGAATAATTTTTAGAAATTTGCGCCGTGCCAAAGAAATAACTTGAGAAAAACAGGAACAACAACAGTAGATTTTTTTGATTTCTATCCATAAATGTAATTTTCCTTTGACAATTTTTGGTTACCTTTGAAAGCGTAAAGTTAACTATTTTTTTAATCGAGTGAATTGTTTTAAATCCTATCAGTAAATAATTTATATAGAAAAGCGTGAGTTGATATGATTTCTATTTTTAAAAAAGAACTCCTAAGTTTTTTTGGCAGTGCTACGGGATATTTGGTTATCGGTATTTTTTTGTCTCTGACGGGATTGTTTTTGTGGGTTATTCCCGGAGAGTTTAATGTTCTCGAATCGGGTTATGCCAATGTGGATGGTTTGTTTTATTTGGCACCATGGCTTTTCTTGTTTTTATGTCCTGCCATCACCATGCGATCTTTTGCCGAAGAAAAAAAATCGGGGACGTGGGAAATACTCATCACCAAACCTTTGAGTATAACCGAATTGGTGTTGGGAAAATTTTTGGCCGGTTGGGTATTGGTTTTGATTGCATTATTTCCTACCATTCTGTATTATTTTTCGGTTTATTTTTTGGCCGAACCTGTTGGGAATGTGGATACAGGCGCTTTTTGGGGATCGTTTATCGGTTTAGTTTTTCTGTCGGGTGTTTACATATCCATTGGAATTTTTTCGTCATCACTCTCAAACAATCAGATTATTTCGTTTGTTGTGTCTGTGTTGTTGTGTTTTATTTTCTTTTACGGTTTTGATTTGTTGGGAAGTTTTTTTTCTTCAGGAACAGTGATAGATATTGTACAAAATTTTGGAATAAATGCTCATTACAAATCCTTGAGTCGTGGTGTGGTAGATATGCGCGATGTGGGTTATTTTTTATTTTTAACCGGATTGTTTTTGGCAATAATTGTTTGGAGAAATTCAAAATCGCAAAAGTAAATGTAGATTTTTAATTATTTCTTATATTTCTGATTAATAGAAATTTATATATAGAAAAATAAAGAAGGATGAATAAGAATTTGATTTTGATTTCAAATGATGATGGAATAGATGCAAAAGGGATTAAAATTTTAACAAAGTTGATGCAGCAGTTGGGAGATGTGGTGGTAGTAGCTCCAGATGTTCCGCGTTCGGCACAGTCAAACGCCTTAACGGTTACGCAACCCATTCGTTTCAGAAAAATTGAGGAAGAGGAAGGAATGATTCGTTATTCCTGTACCGGAACGCCTACCGATTGTGTAAAAATTGCACTGAATGAAATTCTGAATCGTAAACCTGATTTATTGGTTTCCGGAATCAATCATGGTTCCAATTCTGCTATTAATGTTATCTATTCAGGCACTATGGGTGCTGTTTTTGAAGGTTGTGAGAATGGAATCCCTTCTATTGGTTTTTCTTTGGCCAGTCATTTTCCCGATCCCGATTTTGGATATTTTGACCCTTATGTATTGAAAATTGCGCAGACGGTTTTGGAAAAAGCTCTTCCCGAAAGTGTGTGTTTGAATGTAAATGCTCCTTGTGGAGAGATTCGTGGGGTGCGTGTTTCGCGTCAATGTAAGGGATACTGGACAAAAGAGTTTGCCGGAAGAACCGATCCGGCCGGTAGGGCTTATTATTGGCTCACAGGATATTTTGAAAATATGGAACCTGATGCTGAGGATACAGATGAATGGGCTATCAGTCATGGTTTTATTTCCATTGTACCCGATAAAATTGATTTGACAGCTTATGAAGCTATGGAAACAATCAGAAGTTGGGATTTGTAAAATTTGACTGTTGTGAAACGTTTCAATCGATTTTATTTTGGCTTTTTGTTGGGTTTAATATTGCCAAGTATTTTCGTGTGGCTCTATTTAAAAGGGTTTTATCCTGTCGAATTATCTTTTGTTGAAATTTTAAAAAGGCTGTATCCCAGTGTTTTGTTGGGAAAATTGATGTTGTTATCCATAGTTCCCGATTTGCTGATGGCATTTGTTTTTTATAAAATAGATGCTTTTCGTCTTTCTTCGGGGACGATTGTGGGGGGATTCCCTTTTTTGGTTGCAAGTTTATTTATGTTGTAAGTTACTGATTATGTGCTTACTGAAGTAATTTGTTTTTTTGTTTATATTCTTATTCATGAAGTATTTTCTTATAGCGGGTGAGGCATCGGGCGATTTACATGCATCGCATTTGATGCATGAACTGAAAAAACAGGATCAACAAGCTGAGTTTTGTTTTTTGGGCGGCGATTTAATGCTGGCAGAAGGCGGAGAAATGATAAAACACTATCGACAAATGGCTTTTATGGGATTTGTTGCCGTGTTGAAAAACTTGTCAATTGTTTTAAGTAATATTAAAGAATGTAAGCAGGCGCTTGTAAAATTTCAACCGGACGTGCTGATACTGATTGATTATCCAAGTTTCAATCTTAGAATGGCCGAATTTGCAAAAAAAAAATTAAACATCCCTGTGTATTATTATATTTCTCCCAAAATTTGGGCATGGAAAGAGTATAGAATAAAAAAAATAAAACGTTATGTAGATAAAATGTTTACAATTTTTCCTTTTGAAACTGAATTTTATGCTAAACATAGTTATCCGGTTGAATATGTGGGCAATCCTACGGTAGATGCTGTGGAGGAGTTTAAAAAATCTTATCGGGGAAATTTTCAGATGTTCTCTCAATTCAACAATTTACTCGAAAAGCCTGTAATAGCATTATTAGCAGGCAGCCGCCGACAGGAAATTAAATCTTGTTTGCCTCGTATGATCGAAGCATCAATGCAGTTTTCCGATTATCAACCTGTTATTGCAGGAGCGCCAGGCATTGAAAAGGAATTTTATTTTTCTATTTTGAAAAATTCTTCTGTTGCAGTAGTTTTTGGTCAGACTTATGAGTTGCTTTTGCATTCGGAAGCAGCCATTGTCAATTCAGGTACGGCTACACTCGAAACAGCTTTAATCGGAACTCCACAGGTTGTAGTTTATCATGTTGCTTTTGGTAAATTGGCTTATTGGCTGAAAAAACTGTTTATTAAAGTCAAATATATTTCTTTGGTTAATCTGATGGCAGGGAAGGAAGTGGTGAAGGAACTTTATGCTCATTTGTTTACGGTTGAAAATCTGACAAAGGAACTGAATGCTATTCTGACTGATGAGCACTACAGAGAGAAAATGAAAAATGATTATAAGAAAGTTGCCGAGATATTGGGAGAAGCAGGAGCTGCTAACCGAGCCGCAAAAAAAATATTTGTTTTACTGCAGTCAGGGAAGTCCCTCATTATCCCATGACACAGGCCATGGCCAAACTGTAGAATTTGGAATTGACGCTTTCGCTTCTTGAAGTCAGTACTACCGGTTTTTGCGTTCCCTGAAGAAGACCTGCCATTTCGGCTTTTGCAAAAACCATTAATCCTTTATAGAAAGCATTTGCACATTCAAAACTTGGGAAAATCAAAATATCTGCATCGCCATGAATGGGTGAAGATACTTTTTTGATACTTCCTCTTTCAGGGTCTAAAGCAAGAAAAATATCGAGCGGGCCATCCATAATAACATCGCCAAATTCACCCATTCGCCATTTCTCCATTATGTCGAGATAATCCTGCATGTATTGAATTTTCGGATTTGCTTTTTCCGTTGCATGGATTAAAGCTATTTTTGGTCGGGTTATTCCAAATTTGTAAGCTGTTTCCGTTACGTATTTTATCATGGCAGTCCGTTGTTCTACAGTAGGAGAGGGGATGACTGCCGGATCGGTAAAAAACAGCAGTTTTTGGTAATCGGGTATTTCTAAGGCTGCATTGTAGGTAATAATTTTTCCTTTTTCTACCAAACCGTTTTCTTTATTCAGAATTGCCCGCAAAATCACGTCGGTGTTTACCAATCCTTTCATTAATATGTCGGCTTCGCCTGTTCTGACCATTCTTACCGCTTCGCGTGTAGCTTCTTCCACTTCCGGAATATCGATAATGTGCACATAAGGAGTTAGTTTGTGTTCAAAAAAGTGTGGAGATTCTATCATGGCCAAGTCGCCAATCAGGAAAGCTTCAACAAAGCCATTATCCGAAGCTCTTAGTACCGCTTCCAATGTATGTGGATCTACTGCATTTGCTACTGCAACGCGTTTTCTGTTGTTTAAAAATTTTAAATGGGCTATCAGTTCAGCGAATGAAGAAATAGATTCCATACCTTGATTTTTCCACAAACTTACATAAAAATTTGGAATTTATTCATTTTTACAAAATACCTGTTTGTATTTTTTCTGATTCATAGCGGTTTTTTTGGCTCAGCATTTTTAGTGGAAACACAATTACAAAAAAAAGATTGGATTTGCCTTGAAACAAATCCAATCTTAAAAAATTGAGATATAGCTATTTTATAGAAAAAATCAATCAATTATTTCGAATCCTGTGTACGGAATCAAAGCTTTTGGAATGCGAATACCTTCGGGAGTTTGATTATTTTCCAGCAAGGCAGCCACAATTCGAGGCAAAGCTAAAGCACTGCCGTTGAGGGTGTGACAAAGTTCAATTTTCTTATCCGCGCTTCTGTAACGGCACTTCAATCGATTGGCCTGGTAACTTTCAAAGTTCGAAACAGAACTAACTTCCAACCAGCGTTGCTGAGCAGCCGAATAAACTTCTATATCGAAAGTTAGTGCGGAAGTAAAACTCATGTCTCCTCCACAAAGTCGGAGCGTTCTCCATGGTAATTCAAGCTTTTCCGCCAATCCTTCCACATAGTGAACCATTTCGTATAGTGTATCGTATGATTTTTCGGGAAGTTGAATTTGTACAATTTCTACCTTATCGAACTGATGAAGCCTGTTTAAACCTCTTACATCTTTTCCGTAAGAGCCGGCTTCGCGTCGAAAGCAAGCAGAATAAGCCACATTTTTTATCGGCAATTCGTTTTCGTTCAGAATCATTCCTCTGTAAATATTGGTTACAGGAACTTCTGCTGTAGGAATCAAATAAAGATTGTCTTCCTGACAGAAATACATTTGACCTTCTTTATCGGGAAGTTGTCCGGTGGCGTAAGCAGAAGCTTCGTTCACTACATATGGTGGTTGAACTTCCATGTAACCGGCTGCGCGTGCATTGTCAAGAAAAAAATTAATAAGAGCACGTTGAAGTTGGGCACATTTTCCTTTATACAGGGGAAACCCGGCCCCTGTAATTTTAACGCCGGTTTCGAAATCTATAATGTCGTATTTTTTTGCCAAATCCCAATGAGGTAACGCATCTGCCGGTAGTGAGGGAATTTTTCCTCCGGTTCGTTCCACATGATTGTCTTCTGCAAGTTTTCCTTCGGGAACGCTTTCGTGTGGTAAATTTGGAATCTGTACCAGAATTTCATTCAGTGTGGCTTCTATCTGATTTTGTTTTTCTTCGAGCAGCTTAATACTTTCTTTCAGCTCGATGGTTTTTTGTTTCAGAGCATCAGCTTCTGATGTTTTTCCTTGTTTATAAAGCGATCCTATTTCTTTGGAAATTTTGTTGATTTCGGCAGCAATAGAGTCGGCGTCATATTGAGTTTTTTTCCTTTCGGCGTTAAGTTCCAAAACTTTTGAAATTAACTGTTCTCCATCAAAGTGTTTCTTTTTCAGGCGTTTCAGAACATCTTCGGAATTTTCGGCAATATATTTAAGTGTAAGCATTATAAAAGATTTTTTATCGAAATATTTAAAGGACAGCCGAATTGCTTTGTCCTAAAGATCAGATTCGAGTAATAATTAATAAAAAAATCTCCTACAATTTTACCGACGGTAAATTATCAGGAGATTATCGTGTGTTTACAAGTCTCTTGCATCGAAAGAGACTGAATTTATTCAATTCATTTCAGGATTGATGGAAACATAAGAGCGATTCCCGGTTTTCTTGCGGAATTCAACTTTTCCATCTACCAAAGCATATAAAGTATGGTCTTTACCCATTCCGATATTTTTACCGGGATGATGAACCGTACCTCTTTGACGAACAATAATATTTCCTGCTTTGGCAAATTGTCCGCCATAAATTTTTACTCCAAGTCGCTTGCTTTCTGATTCACGACCATTTTTTGAGCTTCCTACTCCTTTTTTATGTGCCATTTTTGGTGAATTTTTAAAATTAAGCTACAATTTCTTTTATCATTAATTCAGTGAAATCCTGACGGTGTCCTGTGCGTTTCCTATAACCTTTTCTGCGTTTTTTGTGAAAAACGATAACTTTTTCTCCTCTAACGTGTCCTACCACATCGCAAATTACTTTTGCTCCTTCTACGCAGGGTGTACCAACAGCTATTGAGCCATCGTTGTCTACCAGCAACACTTTGTCAAATTCCACTTGCGAGCCTATTTCGGCTTCTTCCATTCGATGTACGTACAGTTTTTTGCCTGCTTGTACTTTAAATTGTTGTCCTAAAATTTCTACAATTGCGTACATTATGTTCTATTTTTTGTTAAATCAGTAAGGTGAGTTGCCTTAGGCAGTGCTTCTTGAGACCTTTTCTGAATGGAGGTGCAAATGTACAAAATTTTTTTTGTTTCTCCTTCGTTTTTCTCAAAATTTTTCTGATTTCGATTTTCTTTGATTTTTTGGTACTTGAAAATTTCACGGTAAACTTTATTTTTTTTTGTTTTTTGAATTTTCCAGCAGAAGTCTTGCGAAAAGTAACTAATAGTAAAACGAGAAATACAGGAGTCGGAGTTTAAAATGAAAGGAGATGTAAGAAGAATTGAAAATTATCTTTTATATTTGTTGTTGAAACAGTAAAAATTTTTATGGAATATCAATTGACTGATTTTTTGCCTGTAACGCGCAAAGAACTTGAATTAAGAGCATGGGAAGATGTGGATGTGGTTTTTTTTACGGGCGATGCTTATGTGGATCATCCGGCTTTTGCCAATGCCGTAATAGGAAGGTTGATGGAGTCATTGGGTCTTCGTGTGGCTATCGTTCCTCAGCCTAATTGGAGAGACGATTTGCGCGATTTTAAAAAAATGGGACGACCACGTATGTTTTTTGCTGTTTCGGCCGGTAATATGGATTCCATGGTTAATCACTATACGGCCAATAAGCGCTTGCGTTCCAATGATGCTTATTCTCCCGATGGAAAGTCCGGTTTCCGTCCTGATTATGCTTCGGTTGTCTATTGTAATATTTTGAAGAAACTTTATCCCGACGTACCCATCCTTATCGGTGGAATAGAAGCTTCACTGCGGCGGCTTACACATTACGACTACTGGTCGGACAAGTTGAAACGGAGTATTTTGTTTGATACCAAAGCCGATTTACTCGTTTACGGAATGGGGGAATTACCTTTGAAAGAATTAATTCGTCAGTTAAGAAGTGGGAAAAAATTCCATGAATTGACCGATATTCCCCAAACAGTTTATCTGTCCCATGATATTCCTCAAGATAATTTGTGGAATAACATAGAATTACCTTCTTTTGAAACCTGCTTACATGACAAAAAGAATTATGCTGCTGCATTTAAAACAATCGAAGAGCAGTCCAATCGTTATCAAGCAGATAGGTTAATTCAAAAAACTGAAGATAAATGGGTAATTGTAAATCCACCTTATCCTCCCATGGATGAGAACGAACTCGACGCTTCTTTTGAATTGCCTTATACCCGATTGCCTCATCCCAAGTATAAGGGGAAAACCATTCCGGCTTACGAAATGATAAAATTTTCGGTCAATATTCACAGAGGTTGTTTTGGAGGTTGTGCTTTTTGTACTATTTCCGCCCATCAAGGGAAATTTGTCGTTTCAAGGTCAAAAAAATCTATTTTGAATGAAGTAAAGAAAATTATGCTTATGCCTGATTTTAAAGGGTATATAAGTGATTTGGGTGGACCTTCGGCAAATATGTATGAAATGAAAGGAAAAAACATTGAAATTTGCAAAAAATGTAAAAAACCATCCTGTATCTTTCCGAAAGTTTGTTTCAATCTCAATACCGATCATCATAAATTGCTGGATATTTATCGTTCGGTAGATGCTCTAACGGGGATTAAAAAATCTTTTGTGGGTAGTGGTATCCGTTACGATTTACTTTTACACGAATCTGCAGATGAGCCTACAAAAAAAAGTCAATCTGAATATATTCGAGAATTGATTCTTCATCATGTTTCCGGTCGCCTGAAAGTGGCTCCCGAGCATACTTCCGACCGAGTTTTGGAGATTATGAGAAAGCCTTCTTTCCGTTATTTTATTCAGTTCAAGGCTCAGTTCGACAGAATAAACAAAGAAGCAAATTTAAAACAGCAAATTATTCCGTATTTTATATCCAGCCATCCCGGATGCACAAAGGAAGATATGGCTGAACTGGCTGTTATTACGAAAAATCTGGATTTTAAGCTGGAGCAGATTCAGGATTTTACTCCGACACCCATGACGCTGTCAACTGAAATTTATTATACCGGATTGCATCCTTATTTTTTACAACCTGTTTATGTCGCCAAAACCAAAGAAGAAAAACTCGAGCAGCGGAAATTCTTCTTTTGGTACAAACCCGAATACCGAAGTCAGATAAAACATGATTTATTGATGATGCAGCGTCCTGATTTGCTTGAGAAATTGTTTCAAAAAGAAAAGAAATAACTTTTTTAATTTGAAGTTCAATTAGTAAATGCAATTTTTAGAGGTATAAGATGATAAACAAAAGTGCCAAAATAATAGTTTTGTTGTCTTTTTGAAAAGTCCATAAAAATCAGTAACTTTGTAAGTTGATAGCAGGTTGGTTTGTCGCTTCCCAAAATTTTTGGGAAGAGGAAAGTCCGGGCAACATAGAGCACCATATTTCCTAACGGGAAGCTGTCCGCAAGGGCAGAGTAGCGTAACAGAAAACAACCGCCTTGCTGCTCAGGCAAGGTAAGGGTGAAAAGGTGAGGCAAGAGCTCACCGGTAAGAGTGGTAACACTCTTAGCCGTACGCCTTATGGGTTGCAAGATCATGTATACCGACGCATGTAGGATGGCTCGTCCGATGTCGGGGGGTAGATCGCTAAAGGCAAGTGGTGACACTTGCTTTAGATAAATGACAGACGCTTTGCTTTTGCAAAGTACGGAACCCGGCTTACAAACCTGCTATTTTTTTAAAAAAAAAGTGGCTGATTTTTCAATGATAGTTTTTGTGTTAAATCTCAATTTCACAAAATTTTAAACATCATTCATCTGCTTATGTCTTCTCCAATAGATTTTTTTGTCCGCGTTTACAATTTTATTGTTAGCGATATTTGGAAAATTGCCGAAAATGAACTGACACGTACCCGCCGTTTTTTTTATCATTTGATAAAAATAATAATTTACTCTATTAATGGCTACATCAATGATAAATTGAGTGTTAGAGCTTCTGCACTAACTTATTCCATTCTTTTTGCGGTAGTGCCTGTTATTGCCATTATCATTGCAATAGGACGAGGCTTTGGTATGGAAACGCTGATTGAAGATGCGTTAAAAAATACTTTTATAGCTCAGGCGAATCTTGTGCCGGTAGTTATGGACTTTGTTAAAAAATACTTGGAAAGCATTCAGGGCGGCGTATTTCTGGGAGTAGGTATTGTGATTTTACTTTGGGCGGTAGTGAGTTTTTTCATGCAGGTGGAAGATACTTTTAACAGCATTTGGCAGGTAAAAAAATCGCGTTCTATTCTTCGTCAGTTTACCACTTACTTTTCCATTATTCTTATTTTACCTGTTTTTATTGTACTTTCCAGCGGATTTTCAATTTTTGTTAATTCAACCATTTCACAAATTCCCGGTTTCCAGATTTTGAATCCTCTTTTAAAAGTTGGAGCAAATTTAGTACCCTACTTAATCAATTGGTTGATTTTTACTTTCATGTATTTATTTATTCCGAATACTCAAGTGAGGTTTATTAATGCTTTGATTGCCGGAATTATTGCAGGGACAGCTTTTCAGTTATTTCAAATTCTGTATATCACCGGACAAATAAATTTGTCGCGTTACAACGCCGTATATGGTGGTTTTGCGGCAATTCCTTTGCTAATACTTTGGATTCGCATATCTTGCTTAATTGTACTCTTGGGTGCTGAATTGACCTACGCTTCTCAGAACATTCGCAATTATGAAACAGAACTGGATACTCAGAATATTAGCATAAGAAATAAAAAATTTATTTCGTTATATATTACTTATCTTGTTATCAAACAATTTGAATTGCAAAAACCTCCCCTGTCTTCCGAGCAAATTGCTTCTGATTTTAAATTGCCTATTCGTTTGGTAAATCAGATTCTAAATGATTTGGTCGGTGTTTCAGTATTGATTGAAGTATTCAATGATAAAAATAATTCTAAAAGTTACCAGCCTGCAATGGATATTAACCAATTAACAGTAGGATTGTTTTTTGATAAGTTTGAATCTCACGGAACAGGGATGACCTTATTACTAAATAATGAACAACTTAAAAATTTTTGGGAAAAGACGTCCGCTGTTTTAGATGCAGGTAGTAAAGAATCTTCTAATGAGATTTTAATTAAGGATCTGTAAATCAGTTGTTTGCAATTTTAATTTATTGAAACAAAAAAGGGCAAGCTCCCTACATCGCACCGCTACAACTTTCTACCCTTGCTGCGGTCAAGCCCTGGGGGAGTTTGAAAGGAGCTGGTCGTGTAGGACTTACCCCGTTGCAAAGGTACAAATTTTTATTATATCTCCAAATATATCAATATTTTTTCCAAAAACACAGCACGTGACAAAAAATTCTCGCTTAGTTTTAAGAGTAGATAGGGATGTTTTCGGAGAATTAACACCAAATTTTTAAGTGGTGGTATTGTAAATAAGATCTTTTCATAAATGGGGAACGTTTTAATCAAGAAAATCCAATTGCTTGATTATTAACATTTTAAAATATTACACATAGGAAATTGTTTAAGTTTTGATAAGTAATTTTCGGATGTACAATATTGTTCAAAGATTTAAAGTGTAGAAAAATGGGAAAAATTTAAAGGATTAACGAATTAATCCACAACATGATAAACAAATCCGTTAAAATTTCGAGTATTTTTTTTGATTATTATTTGTTTGGAGACAAAAAAAGGATTAATTTTGCAGCCGCTTTCAGGGAGAAGGGAGCAGGGGAAGAGTTAAAAGGGAGAAATGAGGAATAAAAAGCCGAAAAAATTTTGAAAAAGATTTGGAAGGAGAGAGAAAAAG
>Ga0116173_1001326_pt1 | contig 20545 bp, 19 predicted proteins | sample AD_UKC085_MetaG_FD_89800 | JGI IMG/M metagenome (GOLD analysis project Ga0116173, IMG submission 89800) | Active sludge microbial communities of municipal wastewater-treating anaerobic digesters from USA - AD_UKC085_MetaG | ecosystem: Engineered > Bioreactor > Anaerobic > Digestate | place: USA...
GACAGAGTTCCACAACATCGAATCCGACCACATTACGTTTGCTGAACACATCACGCAGGAAGAACATCAGCTCACGGTAGTCAGGACCGCCAGGCTCCGGAGTGCCTGTCGACGGCATCACCGAAGGATCGAGCACATCGAGGTCGACAGTTATGTATACATTCCCCGGCAGCAGATCCAGCGCCTTGTGGTAAAGAGTCTTATCGCTGTAAAGTTCATGGGCGAAGAAGATGCTCTTCCTGTCTGCAAAAGGGAGTTCCTCTGCTGACATGCTTCTGATGCCAACCTGCACCAGCGGTGCATGCTCCTTCGCCCTTGCAGCAGCACAGGCATGATTCAGGTGTGATCCTTCATAAGAAGGTCTGAGGTCAGAATGAGCATCAAGCTGCAGGATTGCCAGGTCTGTGAAGGCTTCAGACGCGGCACGGAAAGCTCCGATACTGACGGTATGGTTGCCGCCGATAACCACCGGGAAACGATTCTCTCTGAACAGGCGCGAGACGGTGCGGTAAACCTCTCCGGTGACCTCTTCCGGATCATCACCTGTAAGAAGCGGGGCCAGGGTATGGATTCCGTACCTGTGTACCTCGGTTCCGGTTTCAATATCATAAAACTCCAGCGCCGGCGAAGCTTCAAGAATGGCAGCAGGCCCCCTGTCGGCACCCCTGATATATGTGCTGGTGGCGTCATATGGCACAGGAACTATTATGATCTTCGACTCATCATAACTGTATATGACCTCTTCGCCTCCGAAGTTTGTCACTGCCATTGTGCTACTCCCCTGAGGCCTTTGGTTTATCTCCCTTTGCAGCAGGGGCCTTGCGGCTTTTTGGAGAGGTTTTCTCACCTGCTCCGGCTTTAGCTGCCTTGCCTGTTTCGGCTTTTGCTGTCTTGCCTGCTTCGGCACCTTTTTCCTTTTTGGGTTTGGCGGTGGTGCCATTACCTGCCGTCTCTTCACTTACGGACTGACCTTCCCCTTCTTCCTTCTCGGCAGGCTTCTCCTCCTCTTTTACCAGGAGATTCAGCCCCTGAAGTATGTTATACCAGTGAAGCACCTTCCTGATGTCCGAGGTATAGACCCTTTCGCGGTCATACTCCGGGAGCGCCTCCGCGAAGTATTTCTTAAGCTCGGCGTCAGGCTGCCTGTGAGACAGGGCCGGTCCGCCATTCTCCTTTTCCCAGATCATGTCCATAACCTTTGCGAGTGGTATATCCTCGCCGGTTGTGTAAATAGAAATCTCATCCAGTGCGCTTACCTTGGCCGTCGTACCGGCACTTGACCGTTTTCCCGTCTCAAGGTTCTCAACAATGACTGCATTCTTACCCTGGGCAATGAATTTGAAGAGGGTACCTTCACCGGAAATAGCCAGAATATCTTTCAGGTTCATATTCGGAATGATTAATGTTAATAACTGTATTTCAATCTTTTATCAGACAATATTTCGTTCTTTCTTGATTTTTTCCCACGCTTCGTTCACAGCCTTGAATTTCTCTTCGGCCGTCTTCCTGAAATCCTCTCCGAGATGGCTGACTTTGTCAGGATGATATTTCAGGGCCATTTTTCTGTAGGCAGTCTTCAGCTCCTCGTCAGTGGCTGTCCGCTCAACCTCAAGAATCCGGTAAGCTGAGTCAGTGGCCGGAATGAACATGTTGCGTATCGAGTCGTAATCGGTAGAGCTTATACCGAGCATGTCAGCAATTGACTTTATGACACTGACCTCCTTAGGCTCGAACCGGCTGTCAGCGGCGGAGATGTTATAGAGGATATGTATCAGCTGAAGCCTCGATGGATAGTCCATGTTGCTCCGTATCTGCATGCATACGTCCCTGACGGGTATTTCCTGCTTCAGCAGGTCACGGAGTATCTGAAGCGCTTCCTGGGCCGTTTCCGGTCCGAACTGTGAGATGAAGAACCTTTTGACATAATCAAGTTCTGACTTCAGAACCTTTCCGTCAGCCTTCATCACGGCAGCGATCAGCACCAGGAGACTCATCCCGAAATCACCGGGGGTTGTACGGTTGATCCTTCGTCCGGTTCCGGTCTGCTGATATGTGATTGTGGTTCCGTCAAAAACGGAACCGATGAAAAATCCCAGTAACCCTCCCAGCGGTCCGCCTATGGCAAATCCGAGTCCTCCGCCTATCCACTTGGCAAACTTACCCATCACCTCTCCTTTTCTGCAAGACGGAGCATATCCTCATGGATCTTGAGGATCTCCGGTATGATCATTTCGTTGTCAGAGTTGTTGATGACATAGTACGACTGTTCCTCTCTTTCCTCATCCCCGAGCTGGTTATTGATCCTGCGGATCACCTCTTCACGGGTAAGCTCATTTCTTCCCATCACCCGGGAAATGCGTTCCTCGACAGGTGCGGAAATTGTAACCACCCTGTCTACCAGAGAATCAGCTCCAGCTTCAAAGAGAATGGCAGCCTCCATTATAACATAAGGGGAATCTGAAGCCGAAGCCCACCGGTTGAACCGCTCAAGCACCTCAGGATGCACTGCGGCATTCACCTTGCGGAGAAGATCAGGCCTGTTGAAGATGATCCGGGCAAGCTCCTTGCGGTCAAGGTTTCCGTGAGTATACAGATCCTTGCCGGTTATCAGGTTTATGGCTGCGCGGATGTCAGGCTCATTTTCCATCACATCCCTCGCAACATTGTCAGCAACGAACACAGGAATCCCGAGAACCCTGAAGATCCTGCATACGGTTGTCTTGCCGCTGCCTATTCCGCCTGTGACTCCCAGTCGTTTTGCCATCAGTAGTCCTCCTTTTTCAGCTTCCCGGCCTTTGTTCACCGGTGAGCGTCTGGCGCCGGTCAGCCGCGTGCTTCCCGTTTTGGGATGATGCTGCCCGCCCTGCTACCGTAACCTCCACTGTTACCCTCTTCTGGGCGGTCTGCAGATATTCAGGGCATTCAATCGGGATCCTCGACCTGAAGTTTTCATTCGTCCGCCTGAAGGTCCTGAACTTTGTAGGTATGCCGTCAAGGGTATCCAGCACATGCTGGGGCCCAGTGACAGTAATGCTGTCAGGGTCAGCCACAATTATAACCTTCTTTCCTTCGGCAAGTTCCACCTTCAGATTCGGAATCACAGGCATCTTTCTCGTCACCAGCTTGTCATAACCAAAGAAGAGGGTATCGGGATGGATGGCAAGGATATCGAAATCAGCATGCAACTGCTTTGAGAAATTGCTCATGAGCCCTGAGGTAACAAGAAAGTAGCGGGGCAGCTGGCCGGGAATTCTTCGCGGTGCAACCTTTGTAAAGTCAATCACTACCGGTGCCCTGCTGCCCGACAATTTCACCTTCAGGATGGAGTAGCCCGGACCGCGGAGATCCATCTCCAGCTTGTCAGGAAGATCTCCGGTCACAATCCGGTCTTTGGGCGGATTGATATATCTTACCGGGTAATTTATTGAGCCCTGCAACTCCTTGCTGAGCTCGTTAAGGTACCAGAAGATAAAGGAAAGGAGCAGGAAAAACGCAAAAACAAGGAGGTCCCTGTTCAGAAATCTTTCCGATCTTTCCTTTTTATCATTCATGGTTGCAATGTTTACACTACTGTTTTATTGCCTGGCAGCAACGTCTGACGGATCCTTGAGGATGGCGTTCTTGTCAACCCTGATCCTTACGTCATTGGCAATCTCTACTGTCACAACGTTGTCAGTTACGTCCACAACCTTTCCGTATATGCCACCGGTGGTAATTACCTTATCACCCTTGGTGATAGCATTGCGGTAGTTTGTCAGTTCCTTCTGCTTCTTCATCTGCGGCCTTATCATAAAGAAATAGAAAACCACAAATACCAGGACAAGCGGAAGAAGGCCGGTTAAGAGGTTCGGACTTCCCTGGGCAGGAGCTGCCTGCAGATAAATGGATGCTAATGTTGTCATGTGTGTTGTCTTTGTTTGATGTTATTTGTATTGATTAATATTTACCTTTTAACTGCCTTTCTTCGTCACATCGGCAATAATACGCAAAATAACTAAATTATTCTCTGCATTTGACTGAACTACAACAGTTTTTGTCTGAACTCCCTCTCTCCCGGATGTATCAAAGATGACCTCTATGGTGCCGGATCGGCCGGGAGGCACAGGTCTTTTGTCATATTTTGGCACCGTGCAACCGCAGCTTGCAGAAGCTGAGCTGATAACAAGGTCAGCATCGCCGGTATTGGTGTATGAGAAGATGCATCCCACCTTCTCTCCTGCCTCCACCTTTCCGAAGTTGTGCTCCGGTGCAGTGAAAGTCAGCACGGCCGTGCCAGTGGTGTCTGAGGCTGCAATGTTGCCGGCCCCTGAACTGTTCCTTCCGCATGCGCCGGTCAGAAGTGCTGCAGTCACAAGAACTGCCACCAGATATGTCAAAGCATTTTTCATTCCTTAATCCTTCTATTCGCCTATGAGCCCTCTGCCGGACTTGTTTATAGTTCCGCCCGCCCTCATCTCCTTAACGATCTTGTCAAGAATTCCGTTCACAAAAGTACTGCTTTTGGCAGTGCTGTACTCTTTGGCAATTTCAATATATTCATTCAGTGTAACCTTTACAGGCACCTCCGGAAATTCAACCAACTCAGTAATAGCTAATTGCATCACCAGCTTATCCATCAGGGCTATCCGTTCCACTTCCCAGTTGGTGGTATGGGCATCAATCAGCTCACTGTTTTTCTCACTGTGGAGGATTGTCTTTCTGAGCAATACCTTTACATATTTTTCATCATCGTCATTGGTAAAGAGCGGAGGGATGGATATCGCGCTTCCCTCGTCATTTTCCCTGAACCTGCCCAGGGAGTTGCGTATCATGGAAGCTGCAAAGGGCAGGTCGTCATTCCAGTAGACAGACTGCTCCTCGAGGCTGGTTTCGAGGTCCTCCGAAGCCGGGAAGAATTTTGTTACCACGTCCTTAATGAAGCGAAGGTCAGCCTTGTAACTGCTTTCGGGAGAGTTCATGTAAGCCTTGTAGACGTCCCATTGTATCATCTCATTGAAGATGATCCTGACCACTTCCGGATGATCATTCCACGAAAGGCCTTTTGTCGCGAGCCAGCGGCTCAGAGCCTTCATGCTGTTGAGCTTGTCCTTGCGGGTCCACAGTGAGGGTGTCGCTTCGGCATAACTGCGAAGCTGTTCATTCTTCCTCAGCTGGGCGATAACCCTGTTGTCTGCAAACCTTCTGTTTGGATTAATGTCTTCTGGTCCGGGAACCTTCTTCATGCCTGAAAGTGCCACCCTTTCCCGGGCCAGATCAGACAGGGAGATGAGCAGAAGAAGCAGATAGTGATACAGATCATAGCTTTGCCTGATGCTTAACATGAGCTCCTGCTCGGCAGTTTCGAGATCGGCTGTCTCCTTCCTGTTGCAGGAATAGAGCACAGCCAGCGCTTTGATCCTGAGTTGTCTTCTGCTTATCACTTAAAGAACATTTTTTCAGGCAGCAAAGTTAAAAAAATCAACATAGCATGCCACCTCCGGGCCAAAAAAGTATCACAATTTGTCAGCCTGACTTTGAGTTGAAAAAATAATTGTTACATTTGAGCATGCTAACCGATTGAAACCCTAAAACATTCGCTACTGATGGAAGACGAAAAAGGAAGAATTGAAGGTCAGAATGAGAGAAGTGAGAGAGAGGAGGTATTTACAAAAGTTGTCAGGGCAGGCAAGAGGACATACTTTTTTGACGTGAAGTCGACGCGTCATGAGGACCTCTACCTGACCATCACTGAGAGCAAAAAGAGACCGGGGAAAGAGGGCAAGATGTTTTATGAAAAACACAAAATCTTTCTCTACAAGGAGGATTTTGAAAAGTTCACCGAGGGGCTTCGCGAGGCCATCACCTTTGCCGGCAATGGTACTGCAACTCATACCCACGCTTCTCCTGAGACGGAGGATCGCGAGGAGGCAGTCGCCGGGGTGGCAGCAACGGAATTCTCGGATGTCGATTTTGACGAACTGGGTACGAGGTAACTGTGCCCTGCTTAATTTACTGAAACCCACCTTCAGATGGATTATCTGCTGCTGGCGCTGGCCATCATTCTTATGATACTTGGCATTGCAGGCTGCCTTCTACCCGTCCTGCCCGGTCCGCCGCTGACCTATCTCGGCCTGGTGGTGGTTCACTTCACCAGTTTTGCTGACATAAGCAAAAACCTGTTTATCATTCTCGCCGTGGTTGCAGTGGTGGTCACCGTGATAGACTACGTGGTGCCAATCTGGGGAACCCGGCAGTTCGGTGGTTCCAAATACGGGATGCGGGGTGCCACCGTCGGACTGATCATCGGGCTCTTCCTGGGGCCTGTCGGGATTATCATCGGTCCGTTTATAGGTGCCGTGGTTGGGGAGCTGATCTTTAAGGATGACATCAGGTATGCCCTCAAAGCCGGATTCGGCAGCCTCCTGGGCTTCCTCACCGGCGTAGGCCTCAAGCTGGCAGCAGCGCTGCTGATGACGTTCTATTTTATCAGGGCCCTGATATAAAATTTGCGATTGCCGATGTTCGATTTACGAGTGGTCTTCAATTCGCAAATCCCAAATCGCAAATCGAAATTACCCCAGCGTGGCCACCATCACCGCCTTGATTGTATGCATGCGGTTCTCAGCTTCGTCAAATACAATTGAGTGACTTGATTCGAAGACCTCTTCCGTCACCTCCATTCCGTCAAGACCGTACTTTTTGTAGATCTCCTCGCCCATCTTTGTCTCCCTGTTGTGGAAGGCCGGAAGGCAGTGAAGGAACTTGACATTCGGGTTGCCCGTCAGCCTGATAACCTCACTGTTGACCTGGTATGGTTTCAGCAGTCGTATTCTCTCCTCCCACACGGAATCGGCCTCACCCATGGAAACCCAAACGTCAGTGTAAAGGAAATCGACACCCCTGACAGCCTCAGCCACATCCTCAGTCAGGGTGATCTTTGCACCTGTTTCAGCGGCTATTTCACGGCATTTCTTCACGAGGTCATCCGCCGGCTGGCAAGCTTTCGGGGCAGCTGCCCGGAAATCCATACCCATTTTTGCAGCCCCTACCATCAGCGAGTTTCCCATATTGTTCCGGGCATCGCCAAGATAACAGAAGCTGATCCTGTTCAGGGGCTTGTCACTGTGCTCCATCATGGTCATGAAATCGGCCAGAATCTGTGTGGGATGAAACTCGGTGGTGAGACCGTTCCATACCGGAACACCGGCATATGCTGCAAGTTCCTCGACAATGTCCTGTCCGTAACCGCGGTATTCTATGCCATCGTACATGCGCCCCAGTACCCTTGCGGTATCCTTCATTGATTCCTTGTGGCCGATCTGTGATCCAGAAGGACCCAGGTATGTTACATGAGCACCCTGATCGAATGCAGCCACCTCAAAGGCGCAGCGGGTGCGGGTTGAAGTCTTTTCAAAGATGAGTGCTATGTTTTTTCCTTTGAGCCTCATCTGTTCGGTTCCTGCATATTTTGCCTTCTTAAGGTCAAATGACAGGCTGAGGAGAAATTTAATCTCTTCAGGTGTGAAATCCAGCAGTTTCAGGAAACTGCGGTTGCGTAAATTGTATGCCATGGTATCTCGGTTTTATGGATTTACAATTCTTAATGGCCTACGGCCAAGGTATTGATTATCATGTTCTTCTACAATGCCGAATGGCCTGTGGCCAAATTCGCAATTCGCAAATCGCAAATTGCAAATCTAATCATACTCCATCGTTATCTTGGTCCCATACCTCCTGTCTTCCAGCTTGAAGGCCTCGGTGATGACGCTCTTGCTGCCACCCGACTTCACAAAATTCAGACAGGCTTCAATCTTAGGCGCCATGCTGCCCTTGGCAAACTGCCCGTCAGTGAGGTACTTCATTGTATCCTTGTAATCAAGGAACTCCTTGATCTCCTGATCAGGCTTCTTGTAGTTGATGTAAACATACGGAACATCCGTCAGAATGTAAAACTCATCCGCACCAATCGTCGATGCAAGCAGTGATGATGCAAGGTCCTTGTCAATCACTGCCTCAGCCGGCCTGACATCATTTTTTTCATCGATATATACCGGCACCCCGCCTCCACCTGCTGCAATCACGATGTTTCCCCTCAGTGCAAGTTCGCGGATCAGATCATGGTTCATTATGCTCCTAGGCTTCGGAGAGGGAACTACCCTGCGGAATCCGCCATGAGCCTTGACCTCCTCCCTGAAGACCCAGCCTTTCGCTTTTGCCAGCTCGTCAGCCTGCTCTCCGGTGTAAATCTTACCCACCCTCTTCTGAGGATCACTGAAGGCAGGGTCATCCTTGTCAACCACCACCGTGGTGATAAGGCAGACCACGTTCTTGTCTATGCCATGCCTGTTCAACACGTTCTTGAACATCCGCTCGATCATATATCCTATCCCGCCCTGCGAATCAGCAACACATATGTCAATGGGCATCTGGGCGATGCCGTACATCTGTTCACCCGCATCGTTCCGCATAAGTATGTTACCTACCTGCGGGCCATTCCCGTGTGTTATTACCAGATCATATCCCTCCCTCAGGAGAAATACCAGGTTCTCAAGAGTATCAGTTGTATTCTGCTCCTGTTCATCAATGGTTCCTACCTGATCACCTCTGAGCAGTGCATTGCCTCCCAGGGCTATAACCGCCAGCTTTTTGCTCATATACCTCCTTTGAAATTGAGGTAACAAAGCTAAAATTTTAAATGAAATTAAAACATGGCAAATATTATTCCGGCTATATCTGAGTTATTATAATACCCCGCGGCCGGCCGCGAAGGTTGAGTTTTGCATTTTTACTACTTTTACAGCCAAATAGCGTAGCGTGAAGTACAGCTCCCTCTCCCTGATCCCGATTATTCTTTCTTCCTTATTGCTTGCCTCATGCAAGGGCGACAGTAAGTACAGGAACATGAGAGAGGGGGAGATATACTATAATATTAAATATGTCAGCAACCCTTCATCTCTCTCCTCAGACCTCCTCCCGAAGGAACTGGTGATAGCCTTCAGGAATGACCTTATCAGCACCAGGCTTAAAACTCCGATCGGGAACTCCGGAGTGACCACCGTGGTCAACCCGAAGGAAAATATTTACGATACATACCTTAACATCCTTGCATTCAAGTACTACTTTCCGGGAAACTACAGGGATATTCAGCCAGGCTTCAAATCCATGGAGGGAATTTCCGTTCACGATACCGGAAGGAAATCAGTGATCTGCGGCTTTAACTGCCGGCAGGCCAGGGTTGACATGCCTGATAAAAAAACATCAAGATATATCTGGTATACTACTGAAATTAAAGCGGAGAATCCTAACCGGATGACCCCGTACAGGGAAGTTGACGGTGTGCTTATGGACTTCTTCTACATTATCGGCGACGCCGAACTGCAGTTTACGGCTGACGAAGTGCTGGCAAAACAGATCCCCGACAAGGAATTCCAGAGGAAAAGCAACTATCGCAAGGTCACGGCAAAGTACCTCGATACCCTTATCATGAAAATGATTTCATTTTGAAGAGACCCTTTCGCGTCAGCCAATTTTCTTACCTTTGCTAATCGTCTTACAGACCGCTGTAACAAGGGCACAATAATTTCATCGCACGATGAGCAAGAAGAAGAAAGGAAACGGTTCATCATCACAGAAAAAGGCTTCAGCCGGCAATCAGTCAGGGGAAAATCTGAGATTCATAGTGGGACTGGTACTGCTGGTTTTTGCACTCTACCTCCTGGTGGTATTCATTTCGTATGTACTTACGGGCAATGCCGACCAGGATTCACTCAGCATGCAGCCTGATGACAAACCTTTTGCCTATAAAAACTGGGGAGGTAAGGTCGGTTTCAGGCTTGGCCATTATTTCATGTTCAACGGTTTCGGGCTTGGTTCCTTCTTCATTCCGCTGGTCATCGGCGCATTCGGACTGGCACTTCTGAAAGTCAGGTACTTCAGGCTCTGGAAGAATGTGCTCCGCTTCCTTATGGCAACAGTTCTCGTTTCAGTGATCCTTGGCTACTTTGCAGGACAGTCAACCTTCCTTGGTGCCGGACCTGGCGGAACTTTTGGTTATATGATTGCCAACTACCTGAATGACGGACTGGGGAAAGTGGGTACAGGTGCAGTCTTGCTGGTTGTCGCTATTGCTTACCTCATCTTTGCCCTTCATGTCAGCCCCCAGACTATCAGGCAGCCGATCGCCACAGTGGCAAAGGCAGGTGTTTCGGTGCTCACCGGCGAAGGGCGGAAGAAAGATGTGGTAACGGATGATGTCAATATTGCCCCCGGAGAGAATTACCCTCCTGTTGAACAGGAGCCACTCAGGGCAGATGAGGAGGAAACCGAGGATATTGATGATTTCTACAAGCCGCCGGTGGTCGCTGTTGAAGACAAACCTCTTGTAAATGTTATTGACCGGAATAAGAAACCCGTCTCCAGTGAACCGGTTGAGGAGGATTCAGTGAGTGACCTCCCCCCTTTTGACCCGAGGCTCTCGCTGTCGCGCTACAAATTTCCGACCCTGGCGCTGCTTCGTGATTACCGTAGCCCGGGAGCAACCACCAATGACGAGGTGAATGCAAACAAGGAGATAATCCTCAAAACACTGGCTGACCACAAGATCACCATCAAGCAGATTTCGGCAACAGTAGGGCCAACCGTGACACTATACGAGGTGGTCCCCGACAGGGGGGTCAAGATTCACCGCATCAAGTCGCTTGACAATGACATAGCCCTGAGCCTCTCAGCTCTCGGGATCAGGATAATTGCCCCTATCCCCGGCCGCGGCACAGTGGGCATAGAGGTGCCAAACAAGAAGGCTGAAACGGTATCGATGAAAGGGCTGCTTGCATCACGGGAATTCACTGACACAAGGTTCGAACTGCCGCTGGCCCTGGGACGGACTATCACAAATGACCCGTTTATCATCGATCTCACGAAGATGCCTCACCTGCTCGTGGCAGGCGCCACAGGACAGGGCAAATCAGTGGGACTGAATGCAATCATCACCTCGCTGCTTTACAGGAAGCACCCGGCTGAACTGAAGCTGGTGCTCATCGATCCCAAACGGGTCGAACTACCCCTCTACGCGAAGATCGAACGTCACTTCCTTGCCAAGCTTCCCGATGAGGAAGATGCTATTGTCACCGACACGAAGAAGGTGATCAATACTCTCAATTCACTGTGCATACTGATGGATCACCGCCTGGAGCTCCTGAAACTGTCACAGACAAGAAATATTAAGGAGTACAACGACAAGTTCATTGCCCGCCGCCTCAATCCTGAAAAAGGACATGACTTCATGCCCTATATAGTGCTTATAATAGACGAGTTCGCTGATCTGATAATGACCTCGGGACGCGATGTTGAGGCCCCTATCGGCAGGCTGGCGCAGCTCTCCAGGGCAGTCGGGATACATCTTATCATTTCAACACAGAGGCCCTCGGTAAGCATTATCACCGGCTTCATCAAGGCCAACTTCCCCTCACGTATAGCCTTCAGGGTATTCTCCGGGGTCGACTCCCGCACCATCCTTGACACTACCGGTGCCGACAGGCTGGTAGGCCGTGGCGATGCACTCATCTCCCAGGGAGGAGAACCAATCAGGGTACAGTGCGCCTTCATTGACACACCTGAGATAGAAGAGGTTACCGAATACATCGGCTCCCAGCACGGTTACCCCGAAGCATTCCACCTGCCCGAATATGTAGGCGATGAAGAAGCAGGTAACGGGAACAATGAAGTTGATCTTAAAAAACGTGACCCGCTATTTGACGAGGCAGCCAGGCTGGTGGTGCAGCATCAGCAGGGATCCACGTCTCTTATCCAGAGAAGGATGCAGCTGGGATACAACCGTGCAGGCAGAATTATTGACCAACTGGAAGCTGCAGGCATAGTCGGACCCTTCGAGGGAAGCAAAGCCAGGGAGGTGATTGTACAGGATCCGCAAACATTGGAACAGATTTTGAAGAGGCTTGATGAAGAGCATCTGTAAAATGAAACTGACAAACTCAATATTTCTCCTCACGCTTCTGTCCCTCACTGCCATGGCACAGAAGGATCCAGACGCAGTAGCTGTTCTTTCGGAGTTCAGAAATAAAGCTGCATCCGCCCCTTCTGTTAAGATTGATTTCGACATACTGGCATATGATGCGAAGGAGGATCAGGAGACTGAGACTGAAGGCACCGTTGTGATCAGCGGAGACAACTACAGGCTGACGCTGCCTGATAACCTGATATTGGCTGACGGCAAGGCAGTATGGAATTACATGCCCGATGTAAAAGAAGTAACAGTAACAGAACCGGATCCGGCTGATGAATCATTCATGTCGAAGCCTTCAATGCTCTTCTCAATGTACGAGAAAGGATATAAAGTCAGGCTGGTGGAACAGAATCCCACCGGGTGGATCATCGATCTGTACCCGGAAGACATCAGGCTGAACCTGGTGCGTATCAGGCTGGCTGTTGGCAGGACTCTTCATGACCTCCGGTCAGCCGAGTACAAGACCAAGGACGGCATGACCCTCACCCTGACTGTTACAAAGTATGACCTTACGTTCCGGCCACCGGCCGGGTACTTTGCCTTCAACCCCGCCGATCACAAGGGGGTGGAGGTAATTGACTTGAGATGAATCCCGGAAACATAAAACTGCTGGTCATCGTCATACTGGTGCTGCTTGTGTTGTACTTTATCCTTCGTGCCAGGACAGAGAGGATCAGGCGCCGCCGCGACGATTACCATTCAAGGTTCAGGAAAAACAGGTGATTAATTTTCTTGAATAGTTAAAAAGAGGCTGCCTCATCGGAGACAGCCTCTTTAAATTATTAATCCGGTTATTATTAATACGAGATATTAAACGTAAAGGTACCAAAACTACCCTCATCTACTGAAATTGCTATATTCAGCTGAATCGCCTGACTGCAGGTATTTAATGTACCAGTACCCTTATAAGCAAGATTATGATACCCCCAGGCATTGGAAGCCAGGACTGTCTTTGGCACAGTAATAGCATAAGAGGCAGGATCAATAATAAGCGGTAACGGTCCTCCGTCTTCGTTTAATCCATCCAATGTTTCAAGTCCGGCAACAAGCAAGGTGTATTCATCATCCGGATCTACAGTAACATTAACCGGTCCGTTTATTCCCCAGCCAGAGCTTTGAGCATTGGGAGTACCAACATAATCGGCTGCAACATAATCACAGGCAATCAAAGGATTGACAGCAGCAGCGGATCGGTAATACTTGTCTCCTGATTGGTCAGGATTTCGATATTTACATACTTTCCACCCTGCATATCATTAACTGACATTCCAATAGCAGTAGCAACATCAGTAAGTTTAACCTGTACGCCTGTTGCAGGAATAGTGAATTGCTGCAACTGGGCCCTTTGCTGACCACCATCATACGACACTTCAATCAAACCATCCATTGTCTGGCCTCCGTCTCCTGCTGTAACATCAAATGCCACATATGTGTTTGCCAAATCGGCTGCCAGGAAAATTGAAGGATCCAGGTTCTCGATCACAGGAGTCGCTTTAATCAGATTTCGTTCTCCGGCAGGATCATCAAATTTGGTCTCACACCCCGTAAGAGTGAGGCCTGATATGATCATCAATGTTAAGAATCTATTTATATTTTTCATGATAATATGCTTTTTTTCGTTAGAATATATTATCTGGTTCCGCCAGCCCACCATACCGGTTCTGTATAAACATAACTCCCTGTTCCGTAAGCTGCTGCAACATTAGGGTTGGTAGTGACATCAGAAGAACCATAGGTGAATCGTTGCGGGAATCCGACAGTATTATTATAGGGATTCTTCAGTTCAATCACATCGTCTCCCATAGCTTCCAACCTGCGGATATCACAATATGCTTCAAGAGCTTCCTCTTCGTAGAAAGCAATGTATTTCTGATTCATCACCTCACTTAACGGATCTGCATCAAACAATCCTTCAACATTATCAGTAAAGTAAGCTTCAGCATCTGCGGCTGTCAAACCAACATTTGGTTTTTGAAATGCAGCGGTAATAGCCTTTTTAAGAGCTGTCTTTGCCAGGGCCAGGTTTGCTGCTCCTCCAAGTCTCACATAAGCTTCAGCTTTGATGAATTCAAGTTCATGATAGCTGAAAATATAAGTTGGAGCATCTGCTACGCTTAAGCCCGAGATTCCGTACAGAGACTGAATATCGACGTTCGCACCATTCTCAGCAAAAACAAGGTCTCCGTCACCTTCCGGATTGGGTACGAAATAGATGTCATCTCTCGGATCATCTCTTGATAACAACTTTTCATGCAAACTCAAACTTGCAGCATGCGAATTTCTGTCCTGTAACATTCTGTACCATGCTGCTGTCTGAGATGAAGTGCCATCAAAAGTCAGCAGACACTGGTCATCAATCCCGGTGAAAGAGTTGCCTGCTGCAGCTATGACTTCGTTGTAACTTGGAGTTCTATAAGACAACCTCAGTAAGTACCTGGCTTTTAATGCATAAGCAAATTTAATCCACGCTTCAATATCTCCACCGTAGAATACATCCTGTGCTCCCATGTTAGATAAGTCATCCTTTTCGAGATTCGCAATTGCATCATCAATGAACTGGAAAACATCATTATAAATCAGTTCCTGAGAACTTAATTTAGGCTGCATGTACGTACTTGGATCAAGTGCTTCTTCCCAGGGAGTATCTCCCCAACCATCAGCCAATATTGCGAGGTAATAAGCTGAAAGAAGTTGTGCTCTTCCAAGATTATGATATGCTCCTTCTTCCGGTCCGCCTTCAGAACATCTCTCGATTACCTTCCGCAAAGACCAGAGAGAATAGTAAATAGTTGTCCAGTCATTATTATAGGTTGTTGCAGAAGTGGGTTCTGCAGAGCGAATCTCAGCACTTAGATGCTGAGCATGATCCCCTACTGTATGCTCAATATAAACAGAGGCATAGAACATCATACTTCCGCCAACTCCTGTTACTCCTAACTCAATCATATTATTAGTCAGAGTCAAACGGGATGACACGTCTGTCGGATTATTCGGATTGAAGTTAATCTCATCCATTTTTTCTTCTGTACATGATTGCAAAAGCATTACAATCACTGCCAGGAATATATATAACAACTTTTTCATAATGTCTTATTTTAGTAGTTTTTAGAATGTTATATCCAACCCAAAACCATAGCTTGTTGTCTGTGGCAGAGAGAAGCGGTTGAAGCCACCCATAGCATTGCCGGCACCATTCGATGATTCAGGGTCAAGGTTAGGAAGTGCAGTCCATATCAGGATATTCCGTGCAAATACTGATGCCCCGATAGTAGCTTTATTCAGAATCCGGTTAGGTATGGTATATTTCAACGAGACATCACGAAGCTTAATAAAGGAATTGTCAAAAATGAATGCTTCGTCTATATCTCCCAATACGTTATCAAAAAGAGTTTGGTATGCTCCGGGATCATTAGGTCCACCCCTTACGATATCATTAGGGGTTCCATCGGGTTTATATCCATCATAAACAAATGTCTCTTCCCTGTTTTCAGTTTGTGTTACAACTGCATAGGTATACATCATTAAGCCATTATCTCCTGAGTACATGCTCCCTCCCTGTTTCCATTCGAAGGAAGAACTAAGAGAGATATTCTTATATGAGAATGTATTATTGGCTCCCAAAATGAAATCAGGAGTTACTTCTCCGATAATCCCGGGAGCGCCTGTTTGTGGCATACCGTGATAAGGACTTGACGGATCGTCTACAACGAGAATATTACCATTATCATCTCTTGCAAATGATGAACCATAAATCACAGGATATGTATTGCCTACACTTGCACGAACCTGTGGAGTTACAAATCCACCCAGGAATATGCTTTCGACACCTTCTGCAAGCTCCTCAACCACATTGACCATTTTCATAAAGTTAAAATGCATATCCCATCTGAAAGCTCCGGCTTCAACAGGGACAATGTTAACTACCAGTTCATTTACGTCTGTACTGAGGCGTCCGGCATTGGTTACCAACTCACTGGCTCCTGTCGATCCTGCAAGTGGAACAGAAAATATCTGATCCTTTACATTCTGTTTTGAGTAGGTATATTCCAAACCAATACGGTTATTGAAGAATGATAAGTCTATCCCCAACTCATATGATCGGGTATTCTGCGGTACAAGGTTTTCATCGTATAATGTCGACCCCGGACCATAAGCACTTGCACCATTATAAGGTATTGAAATCGAATTGGTGGCATACCAGCCATTTGAATAGCCTGTTACTGCAGAGTAATAAGGTTCATAAAAGCTTCCTGCCTGTCCGACTTCAGCATAAGATGCCCTGATTTTTGCAAATGATAACCAATTGGAATTTGCAAATATGTTCAACGAGGTAGGAACAAAACTTGCACTGAACGAAGGATAGAAGAATCCACGGTTTGCTGACGGCATTGTGGATACAATGTCGTAACGTCCGGTAGCCCCTAAGAAAACAAGAGCTTTGTAATCCCAGTTTACCTGGCCAAAGAAACCAACTGATCTGCTCCATCCTTTACTTTCAGATTTGGAAGGAGTGGCTGTATTATTAACATGTTGCCATTCACCAAAATTCAGACCTGTACCGCTGGCTGAAACGTTTTTACTTTTATTGTCATTATACTCTGCACCAAGCAATAATGATGCTGTCTGATTGCCTGTGACCCTCCAGTTCAGGTTTGCTGTACCTATTGCGTTGGTGTTTGTAAACCTGTATTGTGATTCACCAACATATGAGTTGGCAGGGTCAGTTCCTTTATGTCCAAGCCCCCAGATAGTTTCACTGGCCTGTGTGTATGTGTCTATACCTATTTGTCCACGTACGTTAAGGTTTAGTGATTCTCCCAGTTTTGTCAGATACTCAAGGAAAGTATTTCCAAAGAGTCGGTCTGTCCTTTCATAAGATGTGTTATTCTCAGCAACCCAGTAGGGATTGTCAAAAGTCAAAGACCGATAATAAATCTGCTTGTAAGGATCGCCCGGAAAATTATAAGGAATACCTTTCAGATTATACGTTGGAGGTGCCGCCAAAATACCGGCAAGAGAACCATCGTTTGCAATACTTAATTTATCAACCTCAACCTGGGCATAGTTAACATGAAAACCTGATTTCCAATGCTCCCCGAATTCTCTTGAAGCGTTGGCTTTGGCATTCCATCTTTGCAATCCGGTATTTAATGCAATCCCGTCCTGAGTAGTCTCACCAAAACCAATGGCATAGTTTCCTTTATCAACAGCCTGACTGAGAAGTATGTTATTTTGTGTTGTGAAACCTGTCTTAAAATATTCGTCCCAGTTATTATATACAGCAGGAGTTACCCAGCAATCTTCTTCAGCATAACCGGCATCAGCCAGTTGAGGAACCTTATATTTACCCGGATATCCCTTACTATTACCACCATAAGTAGGATCATCAGGAAGATTTTCAATTTTCGTACCCCATGATTGCGATGATCTTGGACTATATCTGCCAGAACTACCCTGGGAATAAGTTGTCTGATAATCAGGAGTCCGTGAAACCTCATCAAATGTATTGATTGTATTAAAACTTATACGCGGAGCGCCTTTTTCATTTCTGGTTCCACTTTTAGTAGTAATAACAATAACACCATTTGAAGCACGTATACCATAAAGTGCAGATGCTGCCTGACCTTTAAGAACGTTTATTGATTCGATGTCTGCAGGGTTCAGGTCCAAAACCCTTCCCGTTCCATCAGAACCGCCAGTGGTGCTGCCGCCACCTCCGCCGCCTACGATAGGCTGGCCATCAACAACATAAAGAGGCTGGTTGTTTCCTTCAAATGAACGGGCTCCTCTGATGATAATAGAAGATGATGCACCGGGCATACCACTCGTGGGAGTAATATCCAAACCTGCAACTTTCCCCTGCAGGGCAACTGCAAAGTTTGTGTTTCCTGACCTGGATATCTCATCGCTTGAAATATCCTGCACTGCATACCCAAGCGATTTCTTCTCACGTGAGACGCCCATTGCCGTCACGACAACTTCATCCAGGCCCACAAGGTCAGGAACAAGGATGATATCAATCCGTGTCCGTCCCTCAATGGGCACCTCCTGTGTCTTCATGCCTATAAAGCTGAAAACCAGTGTGTTCATTCCCTGTGGAACTGACAGGCTGTATCTCCCGCCAGCATCAGTCAAGGTTCCTATAGTAGTGCCCTTGACTGTCACAGAAACACCGGGCAATGACAACCCGTCCTCCTGGCTTGTCACAGTTCCCGTTACTTGTACGGTCTGCCCGAGCGCTAGTACTGCAGTGGCAAACGCCAATACAAAAATCATAAAAATCTTTTTCATACTCTGATAATTTAGGTTAATTCGGTTTAAGGTGAATTACTCTCAACCCGCAAAGTAGCCATTATTTTTTGAAATACAAATTTCAGTAAAAAAAAACAGAGGGAAATTAACCCAATCAGAGCCTTCTGCTGCAACATTTACAGCATTATCAGATATTTTCGCAGGGAAATGACGCCCTGGTCAGAAACTCAATGAGAATTTAGATGCATTGAATTATTTCAGCATTTCCTCTTGAATCGCAAGGTCTTGTATTACCCGGACTATAACCTCCTCCTCAACTGAGGCTGCAGCTTTATCTATAGCACGAGCTTCGGAAACAAGCTCCGCTGCTTTAGCCCTGTCCTTTAATCCTTTGACATTGATCCTGACATTTAGGAAAGCGCCTCTTATGCATGCCCTTACAGCAAGCACCCCCACAGCTCCGTCAGTAACTGAGTTCGGATTGCCTTTTTCTGTCATCTCCCGCAACAGTTCAAAGACTTTGAATGCTTCCTTCATGACCGTCAGGGGAACAACCGAGGCCTGGAGCGTTGCTGCCTCAACCGCCGCAGCCCTGGCTGCTTTCTCCTCCTCGCTCTTCTTCGGCATCTCGAAAGCCTTCAGAATCCCGTTATAAGCTTCAGTATCCTCATCAACGAGGGCAAGCAGCCGTTTCTGCATCTCTACCCCCTTCTCAGCCCAGGAGGCAAACTCTTCCCAACGGTCATCCCATCCTCTCTTATGCGAAGAGAGGTTGGCAACCATCGTCCCCAGCGCAGCGCCAAGGGCGCCCATGGCTGCAGAGACAGAGCCGCCTCCCGGTGCAGGTGATTCGGAAGAGGTCACCCATGTAAATGCCGACAGTGACAGGTCAACCAGCTTCTTTCGGCTCCTGTCCCTCAGTATATACTCTATGATCTTTTCTTCCGGATTGAAAGGCTTCAGCTCAGAAAGCCCCAATGACCTGACCGCCGTGCTGATCAGCTCTTCATCAGACACTCCGGCAGATCTCTGCTGACGATGCAGGAAGTAACGCCCTGCATCAAGCATGGCCTTCAGCGGGATGAGACCCACCAGCTCTGACCCGGTGACCCTCACGCCACGGTCATCAGCCTTGCGGCAAACCTCATCAAAGGCAACATGTACCGGGGTAACGCCAATGTTGGTCAGGTTCATCGATATCTGCGCAAAACCGTATTCGGGAATATACCATCCGATGGCCTTCACTGCCTTCAGTGTGCCGGGTATCATGACCGGGTTGCCATCAGAATCCTTTACAATCTTTCCTGTGACCGGATTGCCTTCGCGTTTTTCACGGCCGCGTTCCCTGACATCGAATGCTATGGCATTTGCCCTGCGGACGGAGGTTGTGTTCAGGTTGATGTTAAACGCTACCAGGAAATCACGGGCACCCACAATCACAGACCCGGCACCGGCGTCAAACCGCGCAGGCCCGAAGTCAGGCTTCCAGGCCGGATCTTCCAGCTTTTTCTTCAGTCCCTCGTACTCACCGGCCCTGACGTTTGCAAGGTTCCTCCTCTTCTCCTCGAATGCCGCGGCCTCATAACAGTATACGGGAAGCGACAACTCCTCCCCGATCCTGCGCGCAAGATGACGTGCATATTCTGCCGTCTCCTCCATGGTAATTCCAGAGACGGGGACGAGCGGGCACACATCGGTGGCTCCCATGCGCGGATGAGCGCCGCTGTGCTTTGACATGTCTATTACCTGCGCCGCCTTCCTGACTGCCCTGAATGCAGCCTCACAAACTGCCTCAGGCCCGCCCACAAAGGTCACTACTGTACGGTTGGTATCACGGCCCGGATCAACGTCAAGCAGCATGACCCCCTCAACTGATTCAATCTCATCGGTGATCTGTCTGATTTTTTCCATGTCGCGTCCCTCACTGAAATTGGGCACGCATTCTATAAGACGGCTGGTTATCATAGTATTTGCGATTTGCGATTTGCGATTTGCGATTTTAGTTGTTGTTTATGCCGGCTGAAAACAACCTCCCCGTTCAGTATCACGGTCTCTACCAGGTTGCTGCCATATGCATAGGGCAGGTACTCATACGAAGGTATCTTTTTAGTGATAAATAAATTAGCTATTTTGCCTGCGGTGATTGATCCGTGCGTCTCCGAAAGGCCCATGGCATAGGCTGCATTGAGTGTAACGGCATTTATGGCCTCTTCGGGCAGCAGTCTGAGCCTGATGCAACCGAATGAGACGACAAGCTTCATGTTTCCTGAAGGAGATGAACCCGGGTTGTAA
>Ga0116173_1001346_pt1 | contig 20346 bp, 18 predicted proteins | sample AD_UKC085_MetaG_FD_89800 | JGI IMG/M metagenome (GOLD analysis project Ga0116173, IMG submission 89800) | Active sludge microbial communities of municipal wastewater-treating anaerobic digesters from USA - AD_UKC085_MetaG | ecosystem: Engineered > Bioreactor > Anaerobic > Digestate | place: USA...
AAGGCTCAAAAGGTTCGCGACCATAACCCGTGCGGCGACCGAGGAACCAGGCACACACCAGTCCGGCAACGCCCGCGTTCACGTGCACCACCGAACCGCCGGCAAAATCCAGTGCTCCCATCTGGGCCAGCCAACCGCCGGGCTCCCACACCCAATGCGCCACGGGGGCATAGACCAGCAGGCTCCACAAACCGATGAAGATCAGCATGGCGGAAAACCGCATGCGTTCAACCAACGCGCCCACCAGGAGCGCGGCCGTGATGACGGCGAACGTGAGCTGGAACATGGCATACACCGACTCGGGAATATGTGGCGCCACATGGCTGACCGCCAGCTTGCCAGCTGCCAGCTGGAAATCCAACCCGGCGAATCCCATGCGGTCCAGCCCGCCAAGCCAGGCACTCCCCGGCGTGAATGCCAGCGAATACCCCGCCGCGAACCACAGCAAGCTGACCAGTGCCGCAATGGCTACCACGCTCGCCATGGTGTTGAGCACGTTCTTCCTGCGCACCATGCCGGCATAAAAAAGTGCGATGCCCGGAAGCGTCATCAGCAGCACCAGGACGGTGGCAGTCATCATCCAGCCGGTGTCTGCCGCACTCACGGTGCCGTGGTCGACCAACGCGGGGCGCGTGGGTGCTGTCGCAACAGCGGTCACGAGCGCCTGGGCAGCCTGTGGCCCCGTTTGCGCCATGGCACTGATGCACCACCCCAGACTCAACGACAGCATCGCCATCAACCACTGCATAAATGCCCGCATACAGACTCCCTTTCGCCAATTGTTGCTAACGCATTGCACGAGCCATGCCAGCCAGCACCGTCTGTTGAAGGCAAAAACAGCTGGTGGGCTGCTGCAAGGGGGTGCGGGAAACTCCCAATGCACCACCGAAGTGCAACCATTACAGTTGCGTCACTCGACAGCGCGCTCCGGTGTGCCAAGCGAGGGGCCGAGGAGACATCTCTACCAACAACCACATTTCAAGCACCCAACGAGGTGCATTCTTTTTCAGGCGCTGGCGATCCCAGCGCCTTTTTCTTGCCTGTGCACCGGGCACCCCCTCCCGGCGGCAGCACAACAGAATCCTGAATGAATAGCAAACCAGGTGGGAAAATCCTGGCATGGAATGGATTTTTATCACCCTGGCCTCGCTGCTCGCAGGCTTTGTGGATGCGATTGTGGGTGGAGGGGGACTGGTGATGGTGCCGGCCCTGTTTGCGGCTTTTCCGGGTGCGCCACCGGCCACGCTGCTGGGCACCAACAAGGCCGCGGCGGTGTGGGGAACGGCCATGGCCACCTGGCAGTACAGCCGGCGGGTGCAGATGCGCTGGCCGGTCATGCTGCCCGCGGCAGCCGCCGGATTTGCCGGGGCATTTGCCGGCGCCTGGGCGGTCACGCAGATGTCGGCCGACTTCCTGCGCAAGCTGCTGCCGCTCATCCTGCTGGGCGTGCTGGTCTACACCCTGGCCAAAAAGGAACTGGGGCGGCACCACCAGCCCCACTACCAAGGCCGAACCGAAATGCTGGCGGCCAGCCTGATCGGGGCGCTCATCGGTTTTTATGACGGCTTCTTCGGGCCCGGCACCGGCAGCTTTTTCGTGTTCCTGTTCGTGCGGCTGCTGGGCTACGACTTTCTCAACGCCTCGGCATCGGCCAAGCTGCTCAACTGCGCCACCAACATGGCCGCCATCGCGCTATTTGCCGCCAAGGGCCATGTGTGGTGGCACTTTGCCGTGACGCTGGCCGTGGCCAATGTGGTGGGCAGCCTGCTGGGCACGCACCTGGCGCTCAAGCACGGGACCGGTTTCGTGCGCGGCATTTTCATCGTGGTGGTGGGCCTGCTGATCGTCAAGACGGGTTACGACGCCTTCTTGCGCTAGCTGCGAGCGTGCTGCAAGAAGCCGATGGACAAGACCACCGAGCTTGAATCAAAACAGGCTTTAGCCCTTGTTCCATCTACACTGACAGCTATCTTTTTTGATTTGCCTAGGGTGCGCCAAACGGCACTTCGCTCGCCTTGCGCGGCGGGCCGACAGGGGCGGAGGCCTGCCCCTTCTGCACGGCCGCGATATCGGCCTCGTTCGGATACTCCCCCGACAACCAGTAGTCGAACACCCTGCGCGCAATGGGCGCGGCGCTGGCGGCGCCAAAACCGGCGTTTTCGACGATCAGTGCCAGCGCAATCGTCGGGGCCTCAGCGGGCGCGAACGCGGTGAACAGGGAATGGTCGCGCTGGTGTTCCTCCAGTGCCCTGGCGTTGTAGCGCACGTTCTGCCCCAGACTCACCGCCTGGGCCGTACCGGTCTTGCCGCCCGAGGTGTAGGGCGCCCCCGCAAACACGCGCGTGCCCGTGCCCCCCTTGTTCACGGCCACCATCGCATTGCGCACGATGTCCACGTTCCTGGGCAGATAGCCGAGGTTTTCGCCCGGTGGCTGAACGATCTCCGTCACAGCCCCCGTGACGGCATTCCTCACGGCCTTGGCCATGTGCGGGCGATAGCGGATGCCCCCATTGACCAGGGTGGCCTGTGCCAGCGCCAGTTGCAGCATGGTGAAATTGTTGTAGCCCTGACCAATGCCCAGCGACACGGTTTCGCCCGGAAACCAGCGCTTCATGTCGGCGCGCTTGTAGGCGTTGCGCTTCCACTCGGTGCTGGGCAGCGTACCGCGCACCTCGCCCTGCAGGTCGATGCCGGTGGGCTGGCCAAAGCTCAGCGGCTTCATGAAATCGTGGATGGCATCGACGCCCATTTCCACGGCCAGCGAGTAGAAGTAGGTGTTGCTCGAAAACTGGATGGCCCGGTGCATGTCCACGCCGCCCAGCCCCCCTTCGTGGCTGCGAAAGGTGTGGCCGCCAAAAGTGTACGAACCCGGGTCGTTCAGCACCAGGCTGGGCGAGCGCTTGCCCAGTTGCAACGCAGCGAGCGCCATGAAGGGCTTGTAGGTCGAGCCGGGCGGGTAGGTGCCGCGCAAGGCGCGGTTCAACAAAGGCTTGTCGATGGACTCGTTGAGCGCAGCCCAGTTTTCCACATCGATGCCCTCGACAAACAGGTTGGGGTCAAACGTGGGCTTGCTCACCAATGCCAGGATCTCGCCGTTGCGCGGGTCGATGGCCACCAGCGCACCGCGGCGTGACCCATACAAATCTTCAATGAGCTTTTGCAGCTTGATGTCGATCGACAGCATCACGCTGTCGCCCGGCGTGGCCGCACGGCTTGACAGTTTGCGCACGGCACGGCCGCCCGCCGAGGTCTCCATCTGTTCCACGCCCGTGGCGCCGTGCAATGCCGCTTCGTAACTCTGTTCAATGCCCAGCTTGCCGATGTACTCGGTGCCGCGGTAGTTGGCCTCGTCGTCCGAGTCCTGTATGCGGCTTTTTTCCGTCTGGTTGATGCGCCCGATGTAGCCGATCGCATGGCTTGCAACGTCGCCCAGGGGGTAATTGCGAAAGAGCCGCGCCTTGATGTCCACGCCCGGAAACCGGTATCGCTGCGCCGTGAAGCGCGCCACCTCCTCGTCCGTCAGGCGGGTGCGGATGGGCAGCGATTCGAAATTGCGCGACTCTTCCAGCAACCGTTTGAAGCGGCGGCGATCCCGGGTTTGAATGTCCACGACCTTCGACAAACCATCCAGGGTGTCGTCCAGCACCCCCGCCCGGGAAGGCGTGATCTCCAGGGTGTACGCCGCGTAGTTGGTGGCCAGCACCACGCCATTGCGGTCCAGGATGAGGCCCCGGTTGGGGACGATGGGAACGATCGCCGTGCGGTTGCTCTCCGCCTGCGCCGCCAGATCCTCGTGCCGAACCACTTGCAGAAAGAGCAGGCGGGCCACGATCAGGCCAAACGCCAGAAGAACCACGGCGCCCAGCACCACGACCCGCATGCGGAACCGCGATGCATCGACCTCGATGTTGCGAAGCACCGTCATGGCATGCGCCCCCAAGCCGCACGCAACCCGTCGGCACGCCCTGCAGCGCGCAACGCATCCGTCATTGAAAGGGCACACCTGGTCATGCGCAAAAGGGCCTCACAGGAGCCTCACAAGGGCCGATTCTCGTTGCGATCCGGGGGGCGACGCTGGGGTGCCAGAAGCACCCAGCAGGCCAAGGGCCAGAGCAAAGCTTCCAGCACGGGCGCCAGCAGCCCCCAGAAACCGGGGAAGGCCCCGCCACCCACCATGCGCAGCACCAAAACCACCGCATGGGCCAGCACAAACAGGGGAAAGACCTGCAATGCCTGGGACGCCACACTGAGCCACAGCAGACGGCGGTGCATTGCCAGCGCGCCAAACGACAGCACCGTGTAGGCCAAGGCATGCTGACCCAGCCAGGAAGACTGGTGGACATCCATGCACAGACCCAGCACAAATGCGATGCCCAGGCCCACGCGCTGGGGCTGGTGCACCACCCAGAATGCCAACAGCAGCATAAGGATGTCGGGCATCCAGACGGCGCGCCCGAGCGGGACAAAATTGATCGCCAGACCCGCCACCAGGCTGGTGACGATGAAGACCGGATTGACTGGCAGCAGCAAGGGCTGCCCGCGCGGCATGATCATGGCGCAAGCCTCCTCAATATCCAGCAGTTGCCAATGCGCTGCATCATTTGCGACTGCCTTTCTTGCCAGCAGGCACCACAGCGGGTTCCGGCCGCTCGGGCAGCCGCTCGGCCGCCGGCTTGAGCAGCATCACATGGCGCGCCCCCTGCATGGCGGCCATGGGGGCGCAGTAAATACGTGCGAAGGCAGAATCGGCACGTCGCTCCACGCGCACCACCTTGGCGACCGGCAGACCGGGTGGATACACCCCATCGACCCCGCTGGTCGTGAGCAGGTCGCCCTCCTGGATATCGGCGTTGGCCGGCATGAAGCGCAGTTCCATGCCACCGGCATGGGCCGCCACCGGATCCCCGTAGGCGACGCCCCGGGCACCCGTGCGGATGTTCAGCACCGGGATGGCCTGATCGCGGTCGATCAGCAGCGTGACCTCGCTCACGAACGGAAACACCCGGGTGACCTGGCCCAACACCCCGGTCTCGTCGAGCACCGGCGCGCCCAGCTCCACCCCTGCCGTCTGGCCTTGGTCCACCACCACGCGCCGGGTGTAGGGATCTGCGGTGTCGTAAAGCACCTGCGCCGCCTGGGCAGGGGTTTCCAGCCGGGCTCTCAGGTTCAACAATTGGCGCAACCGGGCGTTTTCCTGCATCAGCTGCTCGGCCTGGCTGGAACGCTGCGACAGCAGGGCCGCTTGCTTGCGCGCCGCATCGGCCGACTCCTGGGCCGTGCGCAGGGACTGGAAGTAGCCGCTGCCCTGCGCAATGAACTCGACCGGCTGCAGCATCAGCCACTGCACCGGGTAAAGCACAGTGGCCACGGCCTGCCGCAGCGCGCCCGTGAGTTGAAAGCGCGCATCGGCCACCATCAAAAACAGCGCCAACGCGCTGTAGAGAACCAGCCGGGAAAGGGCCGATGGCCCTTGCTTGAAAAAGGGGGGCGCACTGCGCTCAAGGGTTCCGAGTGGCATGGCACAGGGTGGTCGTCAGACGGAACTGGACAGCCGCCGATCCACGGAGGCATGCCAAAAGGGCCTGGGTGCGATCGCGGTCCATCATGCAGTTGAACGCAGGGGCTGCACCGGTGCAGGCACAGGCGCTGCGGATCACTCGCTGGTAAAAATGCTGCCCATGCGGTCCATGCGCTCCAGCGCAATGCCGCAACCCCGCACCACGCAGGTCAGCGGGTCTTCAGCCACCAGCACGGGCAGGCCGGTTTCCTCGGCCAGCAGGCGGTCCAGGTCGCGCAGCAGGGCGCCGCCGCCGGTGAGCATCATGCCGCGATCGGAAATGTCGGCGCCCAGCTCGGGCGGTGTCTGCTCCAACGCGTTCTTCACGGCCGAAACGATCTGGTTGAGCGGATCGGTCAGCGCTTCCAGCACTTCGTTGCTGGAAATGGTGAAGCTGCGCGGCACTCCTTCGCTGAGGTTGCGGCCCTTGACCTCCATCTCGCGCACTTCCGAGCCCGGGAAGGCCGAGCCGATGTTCTTCTTGATGGCTTCGGCGGTGGGCTCGCCGATCAGCATGCCGTAGTTGCGGCGAATGTAGCTGATGATGGCCTCGTCGAACTTGTCGCCGCCCACGCGCACACTGCCCTTGTAGACCATGCCGCCGAGCGAGATCACGCCCACCTCGGTGGTGCCGCCACCAATATCCACGACCATGGAACCCGAGGCTTCCGAAACGGGCAGGCCGGCGCCGATGCCGGCAGCCATGGGTTCTTCGATCAGATAGACGGCCGTGGCGCCCGCGGCTTCGGCCGCATCCTTGATGGCGCGGCGCTCGACCTGGGTGGAGCCGCAGGGCACGCAGATGATGATGCGCGGGCTGGGCGTGAACAGCGTGCGCGGATGCACCATCTTGATGAACTGCTTGATCATCTGCTCGGTGATCACAAAGTCGGCAATCACGCCATCCTTCATGGGGCGGATGGCTTCGATGTTGCCCGGCACCTTGCCCAGCATGGCCTTGGCCTCGCGGCCGACGGCCTGAATCACCTTCTTGCCGTGGGGACCGCCTTCGTGGCGGATGGCGACGACCGATGGCTCATCAAGCACAATGCCTTTGTCGCGGGCGAATATCAGGGTGTTGGCTGTGCCAAGATCAATGGCCAGGTCGGTGGAAAAATACCGACGGAAAGCTCCGAACATTCAAAAATCCTCTCAGGCACGGCATGCACTTCGGCCTGCCGTCGCCGGGTGTGTCAGGGAGTAGGTGGGGGGCAAATTTCGCTTTTTTCGCACAATGACCGGCTGCTAGGAGGGTATTGCGGCAAAGCCGGGATAATACCCCATCCCCTGTGAATAACGCCCTTTGGTTGGGCCGGCATCACAGCTTTACATCTGGTTTCCCTCCCTTATTCCTTTATGGCACTGACACCCCAGGACATCGGTCGCATCGCCAATCTGGCGCGACTGGAATTGAACCCCGCCGAAAGTGAGCGCATGCTGACTCGGCTGAACGGCTTCTTTGACATCGTGGAGAAAATGCGTGCAGTGGACACCTCCGGACTGGAGCCCCTGGCCCATCCGGTGGCCGCCGTGCAACCTGTCACCTTGCGCCTGCGCGAGGACATTGCCAGTGAGCCCAACCAGCGCGAAGCCAACCAGCAAAGTGCGCCAGCGGTTGAACGCGGCCTGTTCCTCGTGCCCAAAGTGATTGAGTGAGAACCGTATGAGCAGCCCCTCCACCACCGCCTTGCATGACCTGAGCGTCAGCGACCTGGCCCGCCTGTTGCGCGCCCGTGAAGTTTCAGCAGTTGAAACCGCCCAGCATTTTCTCGCCCGCACCAAGGCGCACCAGTCCCTGGGCGCTTACGTGGCCTTGAACGAAGAAGCCACCCTCGCCCAGGCCCGCGCGGCCGATGGCCGCATGGCCGCGGGCACTGCGGGCGCGCTGCAAGGCGTCCCCCTGGCGCACAAGGACGTCTTTGTCACGCGCAACTTTCCCAGCACCGCCGGCTCGAAGATGCTGGCAGGCTACCAGTCACCGTTTGATGCCACCGTGGTGCGCAAGCTGGCCGAGGCGGGTGCCGTCACGCTGGGCAAGCTCAACTGCGACGAATTCGCCATGGGCTCGGCCAACGAGAACTCGGCCGCAGCCCCGGTGGGCTTCGATACACCGGCGCCCGTGCGCAACCCCTGGGACACCCGCCGCATCCCCGGCGGCTCTTCGGGCGGCAGCGCCGTGGCCGTGGCGGCGCGCCTGGCACCGGCCGTGACCGGCACCGACACCGGTGGCTCGATTCGCCAACCCGCATCGTTTTGCGGCATCACCGGCATCAAGCCCACCTATGGCCGCGCCAGCCGCTACGGCATGGTGGCGTTTGCCTCCAGCCTCGACCAGGCCGGCCCCATGGCACGCTCGGCCGAGGACTGCGCCCTGCTGCTGTCGGCCATGTGCGGCCCCGATCCTGACCGCGATTCGACCTCGCTGGACATGCCCGCGGAAGACTTCAGCCGCTCGCTCCAAGATTCTCTCGACGGCCTGCGCATCGGCATCCCCGCCGAATTTTTTGGTGAGGGTCTTGCCCCTGACGTGCGCGCCGCCGTCGATGCCGCACTCAAGGAGTATGAAAAGCTGGGCGCCCGGCTCGTGCCCATCAGCCTGCCGCGCACCGAGCTGTCCATCCCGGTCTACTACATCATCGCCCCGGCCGAAGCCTCGTCGAACCTAAGCCGCTTTGACGGCGTGAAGTTCGGCCACCGCGCCAAGGACTACACCGACCTGGTGGACATGTACAAGAAGACCCGCGCCGAAGGCTTTGGCGACGAGGTCAAGTGCCGCATCATGATTGGCACCTATGTGCTCAGCCATGGTTACTACGACGCCTACTACCTGCAGGCGCAAAAAATCCGCCGCATGATCGCCGAAGACTTCCAGAACGCATTCCAGCAATGCGACCTGATCGCCGGCCCCGTGGCCCCCAGCGTCGCATGGAAGCTCGGCGAACATGGCAACGACCCGCTGGCGGACTACCTGGCCGACATCTTCACGCTGCCTGCATCGCTGGCCGGCCTGCCCGGCATGAGCGTGCCTGCAGGTTTTGGCGAAGGCAACATGCCCGTGGGCCTGCAACTCATCGGCAATTACTTCCAGGAAGCCCGCCTTCTGAACGCTGCGCACCGCCTGCAGCAAGCCACCGATTTCCACCTCCGCCAACCCGGAGGTCTGTGACATGACGACCAGCAAATTGATCCACGGCTACGAAGTCGTCATCGGCTTCGAAACCCACACCCAGCTTGCCACGCAAAGCAAGATCTTCAGCCGCGCCCCCACGGCCTTCGGCGCCGAACCCAACACGCAGGCCTGCGCCGTAGACCTGGCGTTGCCCGGCACGCTGCCCGTGATGAACCGAGAGGCTGTTGCTTGCGCTATCAAATTGGGACTGGCCCTCGGCTCCCACATTGCGCCCGTGAGCATTTTCGCCCGCAAAAACTATTTCTACCCCGACCTGCCCAAGGGCTACCAGATCAGCCAGTTTGAAATTCCGGTGGTGCAAGGCGGCGAGGTCGAGTTCTTCTTGGGCGACGAGAAGAAAACCGTGCGCCTGGTGCGTGCCCACCTCGAAGAAGACGCGGGCAAGTCGCTGCACGAAGACTCAGCACTCGGAGGTGGGGGCCAAAGCGGCATCGACCTGAACCGCGCAGGCACGCCGCTGCTGGAAATCGTGACGGAGCCCGACATGCGCTCGTCCGACGAGGCCGTGGCCTACGCCAAGGAACTGCACAAGATCGTCACCTGGATCGGCATCTGCGACGGCAACATGCAGGAAGGCAGCTTCCGCTGCGACGCCAACGTATCCGTGCGCAAACCGGGCCAGCCATTGGGCACGCGCCGGGAGATCAAGAACCTGAACAGCTTCAAGTTCATGCAGCAGGCCATCGACTACGAGATCCGCTGGCAGATCGAGCAGATCGAGGACGGCCACGCCATCCAGCAGGCCACGGTGCTGTTCGACCCCGACACGGGCGAGACCCGCGCCATGCGCACCAAGGAAGACGCGGCGGACTACCGGTATTTTCCCGACCCCGATCTGCCGCCGCTTCATATTTCAGAGCAATGGGTGCAGGAGCAACGTGCGCTGATGGCCGAATTGCCGCGTACCATGGCCGCCCGTTTCGTGGCCGACTACGGCCTGCCCGAATACGACGCCACCACGCTCACCCAGAGCAAGGCCATGGCCGCCTACTTCGAGGCTGCGGCGAAAGCCTGCGGCCAGGCCAAGCTGGTCAGCAACTGGATCATGGGCGAAGTGTCACGCCGCCTGAACGCGGGCGAGATCGGCATCGAGCAGGCGCCGGTGTCGTCCACGCAGCTGGCGGCGCTGATAGCGCGCATCGCCGACGGCACGATTTCCAACAATGCCGCCAGGCAGGTGTTCGACGCCTTGTGGGCCGGTGAATCAAAGGACGTGGATGCCGTCATCGACGCCAAGGGTCTCAAACAGATGAATGACAGTGGCGCGCTGGAGAAAATCGTCGACGAGGTGATCGCCGCCAACGCCGACAACGTGGCCCAGTTCAAGGCAGGCAAGGACAAGGCGTTCAACGCACTGGTGGGCCAGATCATGAAGGCCAGCAAGGGCAAGGCCAATCCGCAGCAGGTCAACGACCTCTTGCGTGCACGGCTCACGGCATAAGAACCCGCCCACGATCTGCGACAGGGCGCTGAGCGCCTGCCGGCGGGGCCGTCAGGGCGCTGCGGCAGGCGCGAGCTTGGTGGAGGCGGCGGCAGGCGCCAGCTGGGCCGCCCACAGCCGGCGCAGTTGCACCAGCTCGGCGTCAAAACGCTGGTGAATGCGGCGTTTTTCCATCTCCTGATTGATCACGAAGCGTCGCTGCTCTGCCATGCCGTCATCGTTTTCGGCGATCTTGCGGCGCAGCACCAGGGGCGCCTTGGCAGGGTCTCTCTGGTAGAACTCCATTTCAGAGTCCAGGGCCTTGCGCTGCTGTTGCAGCTCCAACATCCGCTTGTCAGAGATCGCCGTGACCTCGTCCAGCAGCTGAATGGCAGCCGCGCGTTCCGCGTCATGGGCTGCCTTGTCGGGATAGCGGGCCGTCAGAACCCGCTCGCGGCGGCGCTCTTCCTGCTGGCGGCTGTGCTCCTCCGCCTCCTTGCGGCGCTGCGCTTCCAGCGCCGCCCGCTCCTGCTCCGTCAGGGAGGGGCCGATCTGACGGCGCACGGTGCCCGAGGGGCCCAGTTCCCGCTGCTCGCGGTCCAGGCATTCGGCAATGGGACGGTCTGCCGTCAGACGACGCCCCTGGCGGTCGACACAGGAGTAGATGCTGCCGGAGTTGGACTGCGCCCAAGCGAACGGAAACACCACGCTGGCAACCACCCCCATCCCCAGAAACCACTTCAATCTGCTCAACTGGATGACCCTTCATTGACTCCGTACCGCTGGCGGTAGGCCAGCACCCGCTCGTGGTGTTCACCCATCTGCGCCCCACCCTTTTGGGAAAGATACAGCAATAAGTCTGCCAGCGTGGCAATGGCGCACACCTGCATACCCAATTGCTGGCGCACGTACTGCACGGCGCTGTGCGCCACATCCTGACCATTCTCGGTGGCTTTTTCCTGGCGGTCTAGCGCAATCGCTACGGCGTGCGGCACAGCGCCGGCCGCACGGATGATGGCAATCGACTCGCGTGCGGCGGTGCCCGCCGACATCACATCGTCAATGATCAGCACGCGCCCCTTGAGCGGCGCGCCCACCAGCGTGCCCCCTTCGCCATGGTCCTTGGTCTCTTTGCGGTTGTAGGCAAAGGGCACATTGCGCCCTTGGCGCGCCAACTCCACGGCCACCGTGGCAGCCAGAGGAATGCCCTTGTAGGCAGGGCCGAACACCATGTCGAATTCGATTCCGCTGGCCAACAGGGCTTTTGCATAGAATTCTGCGAGACGGCCCAGCTTGTCCCCGTCGTCGAAGAGGCCGGCGTTGAAAAAATACGGGCTCAGGCGCCCCGCCTTGGTCTTGAATTCCCCGAAACGCAGCACGCCCGCCTCGACGGCAAAACGGACAAAATCCTGCGCCAGACGGCCCTGCTCAGGGGATTGCGCGCCAACATTGACCATGGAAATTCCTTGTTCAAGTTAACCAGCCTCAATCTCAACGGCATCCGATCCGCCACCAGCAAGGGCGTGGAGCGCTGGATCGCAACCACCCGTCCGGATTGTATTTGCGTGCAGGAAGTGAAGGCCCAGGCCGCCGATATCGCCACGCGTTTCGAGCAGCTGGCCGAAATGCAGGGCCACTTTCACTTTGCCCAGAAAAAGGGCTATTCGGGTGTCGGCATCTACACCCGCCACGAGCCCAGCGAAGTCATCGCCGGCTATGGTTCGCCCGAGTTCGACGCCGAGGGGCGTTATATCGAGCTGCGCTTTGACACGCCCACGCGCAAGCTGTCCATCATCAGCGCCTACTTTCCCAGCGGCTCGTCGGGTGAAGAACGCCAGCAGGCCAAGTTCCGCTTCCTCGAGGCCTTCCACCCGCACCTCATGGCCACCAAGGGCGCGCGCGAATTCATCCTGTGCGGCGACATCAATATTGCGCACCAGCCAATCGATCTGAAGAACTGGCGCAGCAACCAGAAGAACAGCGGTTTCCTGCCCGAGGAACGCGCCTGGATGACAAAGTTGTTACACACAACTGACCCCGATGGCGGGCTGGTGGACGTTTACCGCCAACTGCAACCCACGGCCACCGACACCGCCTACACCTGGTGGAGCAACCGCGGCCAGGCCTACGCCAACAACGTGGGATGGCGCCTGGACTACCACCTGGCCACACCCGCGCTGGCAGCCCTCGCGCGCACCGAGCACATTTACAAGGACGAAAAATTCTCGGACCACGCGCCGATTACCGTGGATTACGACTTCACGCTCTAACCGGCGCCATCGCCTCTTTACATCCAGCCCGCTGCCATGCCAGAACCTCTTGATCCGACACCGCCCCAGTGCTTCAGTCCCCAGGACCCGGACGCCCTCTGGCAGCTGGTCACCACCCCGCACCCGGTGGTGGGCAAGGCACGCCACCTGGGCGAAGCCCTTTTGCAGGCAGGCCTCATCAGCGAAGACACGCTGCTCGAAAGCTTGAAGGCCCAGAAGACGGAACATGGTCAAGGGATCCGCCGCCAGGTGGGCCAGATCCTGGTGGACCGCGGCGACATGACGCAAGACCAGTTGCGGCGCGTGATTGACAGCTGGCTGGGCGAGTACATGGTGAACCCCGTTCACCTGACGCCCGACGCGGTCGCGCTGGCGCTGGTTCCCCGTGCGGTGGCCGAACGCGAGTCCGTACTGCCCTTGCTGGCCCGCGAGGACGCGCTGGTGTTGCTCATGGCAGACCCCTACGACCGCGTGCTGCTCGACGAACTGCGCTTTCTGACCCAGCGACGGCTGATTCCGCTGCATGCCGCGCCCGGCACCCTGGTGCCCGCCATCGCCAAGGCCTACAGCGTGCACCCGCAGATTCCGCCGGGCTCGCCTTCCACCCCGGTGGGGCACCACACCCCGGCACCCACTTCGCGCGCCACCTCGCAAGAACTGGCCATCAACCTGAACACTACGGCACCCGACAGTGACGCCGAACAGGCCGACGTGGTCAGCGAATCGGACAACACGCTGGTACGCCTGATCAATTCGGTGATTGATGAGGCCATCAACCACCGCGCCTCCGACATCCACATTGAAACTGAACCGGCGCCCCAGAATGTGCGTGTGCGCCTGCGCATCGACGGCGATCTGACGCCCTATCTCGAACTGCCGGCGCGTTTTCGCTTTGCCATGGTGGCGCGCATCAAGATCATGGCCAGCATGGACATCTCGGAGCACCGCAAGCCGCAGGACGGGAAGATCGACTTCTCTCGCTTCGGCGGCCCGCCGGTCGAGTTGCGCGTGGTCACCGTGCCCACCTCGCGCGGGCTTGAAGACGTGGTGCTGCGCCTGCTGGCCGGCGCCAAACCCCTGCCGCTGGAAGCGATCGGCCTGAGCCCCGCGAACCTCGTGTCCATGCGCGACGTGATGAAGAAGAGCTACGGCCTCGTGCTGGTGTGCGGCCCCACGGGCTGCGGCAAAACCACCACGCTGCATTCGGTGGTGCGCGACATCAACACCGCCGGGCGCAAGATCTGGACAGCGGAAGACCCGATCGAAATCACCCAGAGCGGGCTGCGCCAGGTGCAGGTGAACCCGCGCATCGGCTGGACCTTTGCCGCCGCCATGCGCACCTTCCTGCGCGCCGACCCGGACGTCATCATGATCGGCGAAATGCGCGACGAGGAAACCGCGCGCATCGCCATCGAAGCCTCGCTCACGGGGCACCTGGTGCTGTCCACGCTGCACACCAACTCGGCACCCGAAAGCATTGCGCGGCTGCTGGAAATTGGTCTGGACCCGTTCAACTTCTCGGACTCGCTGCTGGCCATCCTGGCCCAGCGCCTGGTGCGGCGCCTGTGCACGACTTGCCGCGAACCCCTGGTGGCCAGCGAGGACACCCTGACGGACCTGGCCTCGCAATACCTTGCCAGCGGCACCAACAACACGCCCCAGGCGCGCAGTGCACAGGTAGCGCAGTGGCGCAGGCAGTATGGCGATGCCACCGGCAATCTGCGCCTGTGGCGCGCGGTAGGCTGCCCCGAGTGCGAGAACCACGGCTACCACGGACGGCTGGGCATCCATGAGCTGATGCTCAGCGACGACCCCATCCGCCAGCACATTCGCCATCGTGCCCCCGCGTCCGACATTCGGCATGCCGCCCTGGCCGCTGGCATGCGCACCCTGCGACAGGATGGCATCGACAAGGTGCTGCAAGGCCTGACCGACATGGCCGAAGTGGTCGCTGCCACCAACCTGTGACAGGATTCACATCAAATACAGCGCTAGTGCTTATTAAATAAGCGCTGGCAGCTATCAAATCAAAAGCAACTCGGTCAGTGACCGAACCGGCTCGGCGCCCCAGCTCCGTAGCGCAGGCACGATGCCGCGCCAATACGCGCCGCTTTCCTGGGCAGGGTTCGCCGCCCTGCGCATGAAGCGCAGGCGAGCGACGCCCCCATCAGTCCTGCGACAGTTCGCGGGCCTGTCGGCGGGTGGCCAGCAGCGCGATCACCTGTTCGTCGCGCGCACGCGCCAGCTCGGCATAGCTGCGCCCGCCGGTGGCCTGCGCCATGCCCTCAATAAGGGTCCGGCAGGTGGCTTCGTCCAGCTGCGGCGAGCCGAGGTCGGCCCACCAGCTGTGCACCGCGGGACCCAGGCGATCGATGAAGCCGGCCATGCCCTGGTCGCCGCCCGAGAGGTGGAAGATCTGGTGCGGCCCGCACACGGCCCAGCGCGCGCCCAGGCCCTCGGTGACGACGAGGTCGACATCCGCCACCGAGGCATAACCCTCGGCCACCAGGTGCACGGCCTCGCGCCACAGCGCCGCCTGCAGCCGGTTGACGATATGCCCCGTCACCTCGCGGCGCAGGCGCACAGTCTGCTTGCCCAGGGCGCGATAGAAGGCTTCGGCCTCGTCCATCGCCCAGGTGGCAGTCTGGCGGCCGCCGACCAGTTCCACCAGCGGCATCAGATAGGGCGGGTTGTTGGGATGGGCCACCAGCAGCCGCTCGGGGTGGAGCAGCCCCTCCTGCAGCTGCGAGGGCAGCAGCCCCGAGGAGCTGGAAGCGATCAGCGCGCGGGGCGAGGCGACGGCTTCGACCTGCGCGTAGACACGGCGCTTGAGCTCGAGGTCTTCGGGCAGCGCGTCCTGGATATGGTCGGCACCTTGCACCGCCTGCGCCACGTCGGTCACCACAGTGGGCAGGGTGGGCTGCGACGCGAGCTGGCCCAGGGCGGCCATGGCCGGCCGCGCCCGCTCCAGCGCCGTGGCGACAGCGGCCGCCGCATGCGGCGCCGGGTCGGCCACGCGCACCTGCAGACCGCGCAGGGCGAAGAAGGCGGCCCAGTTGGCGCCGATGGTGCCCGCGCCGAGGATGGCCACGGTGGTGGCGGCTTGCGGTTGCGGTGAATCGTTCACGTTCATTCCGGATCTCCAGTTGTCAGGTAGTCCCACATGCGCTCAAAGATGCGGCCTTCGCGCGTCTTGCGGCGGTTGGCCTCTTCGCAATTGAGCTCCACCACCTGTGCCGATTCAGGCAGGCACTCCATCTCGATGCGGGCGGCATCTTCGAGGTACCAGGTCAGCACCACCGCCTCCTGCAGGTTGGGGCCGGCAACCACGGCACCGTTGCCACGCATGCACAGGGCGGTGCGGTCCGCCAGCAGGCGGGCCAGCGCCACGGCCTGTTCGTCCGTGCGAATCAGTTGCGGGTCGTCCCACAGCGCCACGCCGGGCGACAGGTAGGCGCTCATGCCGTGCAGAACGCGCGGCGTGCGGCGCATGACCGACAGGGCCATGGTGTGGCGCGGCATGGTGCGGGTGATGCCGCCGACGTCCGGGCGGGCCCGGTAGATCTCGCGGTGGATGCGCACTTCGCCCAATACGCCGGGCGGCAGGTCGGGCGCGTCGATGGCTACGACCGTGCCCTCGTCATCCGTGCCCATCAGTCCGAGCGGACGGGGGGCGCACACCAGGAAATGCTTGTCGTCCAGCCGCAGGCTGCAGTGGCCGTAGGCATGGGCCAGGCCATGACGGCCCAGGGCGCGCGCAGCCTGCCGCAGCACGCGCTGGGTGTCTTGGGGCACCAGCGGGGGGGAAGAACAGGAAGTCATGAAAAATCAATCGGTATGGGAGAGGAATGCGCAGCGAGGGGGGCCGTCGGCGGGCTTCAGACCCCCAGGAACTGCTCCACATGCTCGGACTGCTGCGACAGGGCATCGCTGCTACCGGACCAGACCACGTGGCCTTTTTCGATCACGTAGTGGCGGTCGGCCAGCGGCATCAAGGCGGCAAGGTTCTTGTCGACAACGATCATCGACATGCCCGTCTTGCGCAACTCGCCCAGCACGCGCCAGATGTCGGCCCGCACCAGCGGCGCGAGTCCTTCGGTGGCTTCGTCCAGGATCAACAGGCGCGGGTTGGTCATGAGCGCGCGGCCGATGGCCAGCATCTGCTGCTCGCCGCCAGACGGCTGGTTGCCCATGTTGCGACAGCGCTCGCGCAGGCGCGGGAAGAACGCGTAGACGCGGTCCAGATCGAACGGGTTCGCGCTACGGTGGCGGTTGGCGGCGGTGGCCAGCAGGTTCTCCTCCACGGTGAGCGTGGGGAAGATCTGGCGCCCTTCCGGGACCAGCCCGAGACCGCGGCGCGCGACCTCGAAGGCTGGCTTGCCGTCGATGCGCTCACCGGCGAAGCGCACTTCGCCGCAGTGCGGCGCCAGCAGACCCATCACGCACTTGATCGAGGTGGACTTGCCCATGCCGTTGCGGCCGAGCAGGGTGATGATTTCACCTTCGCGCAGGGCAAACCCCACGCCGTGCAGCACCTGGCTGCGCTCGTAGCGCGCCTGCAGCTGGGTGACTTCCAAAAGTGATTCCATGGCGTTTGAAGTGGATGGGTGGGTCATTCGTCGCCCAGGTAGGCCCGGCGCACATCCTCGTCGCGCTGGATGCCCGAGGGCGTGTCGCAGGCGATGGCGCGGCCGTAGACGAGCACGGAGATACGGTCGGCCAGACTGAAGACGGCCTGCATGTCGTGCTCGACCAGCAGGATCGTGTAGTGGCCCTTGAGCCGCTTGAGCAGATCGATCATGGTGGCCGACTCGGCCTGGCTCATGCCGGCCAGGGGCTCGTCCAGCAGAAGCAAGCGCGGCTTCATGGCCAGCGCCATGGCCAGCTCCAGCTGGCGGTGCTCGCCGTGTGCCAGGGCCATCACGTCGTCATGGGCGCGGTGCGCCAGGCCCATGTGGTCCAGGGCCTCCATGGCCGGCTGCACGATGTCGCCCTGGCGGCCCACGGGGCCCCAGAAGCGAAACGAGTGCCCCTGGCGCGCCTGCACCATCATCTGCACGTTCTCCAGCACGCTAAAGCCCTTGAGCAACTGGGTGATCTGGTAGGAGCGGGCGATGCCGGCCAGGGCGCGCCGTGGCGCGTCCCAGCCCAGAATGCTCTGGCCGTCCAGACGAATGTCGCCTTCGCTAGGCGCCAACTCGCCGGTGATCTGGCCCATGAGCGTGGTCTTGCCGGCGCCGTTGGGGCCGATCAGGGCATGCAACTCGCCCTTGGGCAGTTCGAGGTGGAAGCGGTCGGTGGCAACGAGGCCGCCGAAGCGCTTGACCAGCCCGGTGATGGACAGGAAGCTCATGCCGTGCCCTCCGTCGCGACGGGCACGCTGCTGGCAGACGGCGGCGGGGCCGCGGCGGTGTGCTCGCGCGCCTTCCACTGCAGTACGGCACCCCACAGGCCCTGCTTGGACACCAGCGCCACGACCAGGATCACCGGGCCGAGCACGATCATCCAGTGCTGGGTGATGCCCGAGAGCGATTCCTCCAGCACCAGCAGCACCACCGCGCCCAGCACCGGGCCGATCACGGTGCCCATGCCGCCGAGCACGACCATCAGCAGCAACTCGCCCGAGGCCTGCCAGGACAGGTAGGACGGCGAGGTGAAGGAAGTCAGGTTGGCCAGCAGGACGCCGGCAAGCGCGCACACCAGCGCCGACAGCACAAACGCCGTCAGCTGGTAGCGCAGGCGCGGGTAACCGGCAGCCAGCATGCGCCGCTCGTTCGACTGGAAGCCGCGCAGCACGTAGCCGAAGCGGCTGTGCACGAGGCGCCAGGTGGCATACATCACCACCAGCAGCACCGCGAGGGCCAGGTAATACAGCGCGACCTTGCTGTCGAGCGCGGGCAGCGGGTTGAACACGCTGCGTTGTTCGACGGGCAGGCCGTCGTCGCCGCCGTACTGTTTCAGGCTCACGGTCAGGAAATAGAACATCTGCCCGAACGCCAGGGTGATCATGATGAAGCCGATGCCGCGCGTGCGCAGCGACACCAGGCCGCAGCCGACGGCGATGACCAGCGTGATCACCAGGGCGATGCCCAGTTGGGCCCAGCCGTTGGTCAGGCCGTGGAAGGCGGAAATACCCACAGCGTAGGCACCCACGCCGACGAACAGCGAGCCACCCAGGCTGACCAGGCCGCCGTAGCCGAGGATCAGGTTGAGCCCGGTCGCCGCCAGGGCATAGATCACGATGCGGGTCGCAAAGGACAGGTAAAAGCTCTGCCCCAGCCAGGAGGAAATGGTCGGCACCAGCAGCAGGCCGCCGATCAGCAGCGCGGCCAGCCAGGGGCGCGGGGTGCGCCAGTCAAGTTTTTCGGGAGTCATGGGGGTGCTCAGCGTTTGACGGGAAACAGGCCATCGGGCTTGGCGGCGAGGATCGCAGCCATGAACAGATAGATCAGCATCGAGGCGAGCGCCGGACCGGCAGCATCGGCCACATTGCGGTCCAGGAAGCCGCGCAGGATCTGCGGCATGTAGGCGCGGCCCATGGTGTCCACCAGGCCGACGGCCAGCGACGCATAGAACGCACCGCGGATGGATCCGATGCCGCCGATCACGATCACCACCAGCGCCAGGATCAGCACGGTGTCGCCCATGCCCGACTGCACCGACACGATCGGGCCGACCAGCCAGCCGGCCAGGGCGGCCAGGCCGGCGCCCACACTGAACAAGGCGGTATTGAGCAGGCGGGCGTTGACGCCCAGCGCCGCCACCATGTCGGCATGCGTCGAGCTGGCGCGCACCAGCATGCCGATGCGGGTGCGGTGGATCAGGAGGTAGCTGCCCACGGCCACGGCAGCGCCAGCGCCGATGATCAACAGACGGTAGGAGGGGTAGCCGATATCGCCGAACGCGAAGTTGCCGCTGGCCCAGGAGGGCGGCGCGGTGAACAGCGGCTGCGATCCCCAGATCATGCGCACCAGTTCGTTGAAGAACATGATCAGGCCCAGCGTGGCCAATACCTGGTTCAGGTGGTCATGGCTGTAGAGACGGCGCAAGGCCACCCGCTCGATCACCCAGGCCAGCGCCATGGCGCCCACCACACCGGCCAGGCCGGCCAGCAGGAAGGAATCGGTGCGTGCCAGCGTGGCCGCCGCGAAGTAGGCACCCATCATGTAGAAGGAGCCGTGGCTGAGGTTGACAAAGTTCATGATGCCGAACACCAGCGTCAAGCCAGCGGCCAGCAGGAACAGCAGCATGCCCAACTGAATGCCGTTGAGCACCTGCGAGAAAAAGAGAGTCCACACCATGGGCGTTCCTGGCGAAAGCAGCGGGAAAAGGAAAGTGGCCGAGGCCGGTGACGGGCGGGTGCGTGGCGCACCCGCCGCGCGGCCCGCGGCAGCGAAGGCGTGAGGGGGCTTACTTCAGCGGGCAGTCGCCGTAGTAGGCGTCGCGCGCGTCGGTCAGGGTCTTGCTCACGGTCTTGAGGGTGGTGTTGCCCTGGGCATCCTTGACCACGCTGAACACATAGAAGTCCTGGATCGGGAACTGGTTGGTGTTGAACTTGAACTTGCCGCGCACGGAGTTGAAGTCGGCCGCGCGCATGGCTGCCGTCAAGGCCTTGGTGTCCTTGACGTTGCCCTTGACCTTGGCCAGCGCCGAGTCGATCAGCAGCGCCGCGTCATACGACTGGGCGGCGTACTCCGACGGGATGCGCTTGTACTTGGCCGTGAAGTCGGCCACGAAGCGGGCGTTGGCCGGGTTCGCGAGGTCCGGGCCCCAGGCCGAGGCGTGCATGGCACCGACCGCCGAGTCCTTCAAGGCGGGCAGCGTGGTGCCATCGACGGTGGACACCGACAGCAGCGGAATCTTGGACATCAGGCCCGCCTGCTGGTAGGCGCGCACGAAGCTCACACCC
>Ga0116173_1001355_pt1 | contig 20202 bp, 20 predicted proteins | sample AD_UKC085_MetaG_FD_89800 | JGI IMG/M metagenome (GOLD analysis project Ga0116173, IMG submission 89800) | Active sludge microbial communities of municipal wastewater-treating anaerobic digesters from USA - AD_UKC085_MetaG | ecosystem: Engineered > Bioreactor > Anaerobic > Digestate | place: USA...
CGCGCCAGTTCCGCGAACGAGTGGCAGGACACCTCCATGGCGCGAGAGAAGCCCTGGCGCGAGCTGTCGATCACCTGGCCATGCAGGTCTTCGAGCGGCGCCCAGGCGATGGAGTGGATCACGAAGTCCAGCCGCCCCAGGCGCTGCGCAGCATGCGCCACCAGCGCTTCGAGCTCACCGTGCTGCTCGACGTTGCAGCTCACCAGATCGACCCCCAGCGGCGCGGTCAGCGGCTCGACGAAACGGCGGGCCTTTTCATTGAGGCAGGAGACCACCAGCTCGGCGCCCATCTGGTGGGCCATCTGGGTGCAACCCCAGGCGATGCTGTTCTCGTTGGCCAGGCCCACGATCAGGCCCTTCTTGCCAGCCAGGCTGAAAGCGGAATTCTTTTTCGTCATACGTTGCAGATTTCAGAAATGAATAAAGGGGGCACCGCGCCGAGACACCCAACTCGGCATCGGCGCCAGGTGCGCATGCACATGCACGGAAAATCTAGGGGGTTTTCAGCAGCCGACGCAGGTTGGCACCATCGGCGCCAGGCTTGAAGCCTTCGCGCACGAGCCGCTCTTGCGCGGACACCAGGATGGAGCGCGTCGCATCCACCCCCACACGCTCCACGTAGCTGCGGGCCACGCCGTAGCGCAGCACCAGCAGACCGCGCAGTTCTTCGCGCAGGTGGCTCCTGCGTCGGTCCGGGCTCATGCCGGCGCGGGGCGCCCCCCGGCGGTCCGGCGTGACGCGGCGGTCCGGCACGGGCACAAGTGCTGCATCGATGCGCAGCACCCGCTCGAGCTCGGCCTCGCTTTCGAGGTCGACACCCAGGTTCGTGGCCAGACGGGCGATGCGCGCGCTGAGCTCTTGCACGGAATCGCTCATGCGTCGCAGCTGGTCCGCAATCAGGTCATCTGCTGCTGCGTCTTCAATCGGCATAGCGCACCATCACGTACTCGCCCGGTGCATCGCACAGCACCGTGGCCGGGTCAATGACCGCAGGGGCCACGGGCTTGCCCGAGCGCTCCTTGAGCCAGGCGTCCATGGCCTCCCACCAGGAGCCCTCGCGCACCGGGGCATGGGCCTCCCACTCTTCGGGGCTGGTCCAGCCGTGGCCGTCTTCGGTCGCGGCGATCTGGTAGCTGCGGCGCGGACGGCCCGGCTCGGAGACGATGCCTGCATTGTGTCCGCCCGCGGCCAGAATGAAGGTCGTGTGCGTGTCGGTCTGCAGATGGATCTTGTAGACCGAGCGCCAGGGCGAGACATGGTCGCGCGTGGTGCCCACCACCAGCATGGGCGCATGGATGTCCATGAGCGCCACGCCCACACCACCCAAGCGGTACTGGCCCGCAGCCAGGGCGTTGTTCAGGAACAGCGACGACAGGTACTCAGAATGCATGCGCGCGGGCAGGCGCGTGAGGTCGGCGTTCCAGCTCATGAGATCGAAGTCCACCTCATCCTGGCCCAGCAGGTAGCGGCGCGTGGCGCGCGACCAGACCAGGTCACGCGAATTGAGGAACTGGAAGGAGCCCGCCATGGCCTTGCCCGAGAAGTAACCCTTGCGCTCCATCTCCTGGCGCAAGGTCTTGAGCTGGTCATCGTCGATGAAGACGCCCATCTCGCCCGGCTCGCTGAAATCGGTCTGGGCCGCCAGCAGCGTGACACTGGCCAGCTCGGGAAGCTGGTCCAGGCCGCTGGCGTCCTCGCGCCGGCGATGGGGCGCCTTGCCTTGCTGCGCGCGGCTGCGGTGCCCCAGGGCTGCCGCCACCATGGCCAGGAAAGTACCGCCCAGGCAGTAGCCGAGCGCGTGGATGCGCGGCGCCTTCGTGCGCTCCTTGATGGCGGCCATGGCGTCCATCACGCCCAGGCGCAGGTAGTCCTGCATGCCCAGGTCGCGGTCGGAGGCGTCGGGGTTGCGCCACGAGACGATGAACACCGTGTAGCCCTGCGCGACCAGGTAACGCACCATGGAGTTGGCGGGCGAGAGGTCCAGGATGTAGTACTTCATGATGCACGAGGGCACGATGAGCAGCGGCTCCGGGTAGACCTTGTCTGTGGTCGGTGTGTACTGGATCAGCTCGATCAGGTGGTTGCGGAACACCACCTTGCCCGGCGTGATGGCCACGTCCTTGCCCACCTCGAAGGTGAGCGGCTCCAGCGTCTCTGGGTTGGCATCCGTGCGGGCGCCCTGCTGCTTTTTCAGGTCTTCGGTGAAGTTCTGGTAGCCGCTCAGCAGGCTCTTGCCACCGGTCTCGCGGGCCCGCAGCTGCGCCTCGGCGTTCGTGGCGGGCCAGTTGGAGGGCGATAGCGCATCGAACGTCTGCCGGGTGAAGAACTCCACGACATGCTGGTGGTGGCGCGTCATGCCGTCCACCTGGGCGGCCTCGCGCCACCAGGCGTCGCTGGCCTTGAAACCTTCCTTGAGCGCATTGAAGGGCCAGCGCTGCCAGCTTTCGTCACGAAAGCGCGCATCCTTTTCGGGCAATGCAGCGCCCTGCTCGTCGGTCGCCGGTTGCGCCGACGCCAGCCAGGCCTGCTGCGCCAATGCCAGGGCGCGCTGCCCCAGCACCATCTGCCGGCCCGGCGACATGGCCAGGTGCATCGCCCAGTCGGCGGTGGCCAGCGCCATGGACACCGGCGACAGCCCCATGTTGGCGCGCGCCATCCGGGCATGCACGGTTTCGTCCAGGGCCTTGGCGGCCTGGCGTTGACGCTCGAACGGAGAAACCGGTGGAGATTGTTGATCCATGTTACTGCTCTGTACTTTTTGTTACTGATTGCGAGGATACCCTAGTTGACAAATTTTTCTTTATAAATCAAGGGCAAACGGTTGGTCTTTGACATCCATCAAGGCCCATTTCCGCGCCCCAGGAAGCTATGCAGTTGATAGCGGCCTGCGCCTGTTGCAAATGCCTTTGCGGCAGATTTCATCCACAATCACAGCATGGACAAATTTTCCGCCCCCCCGGCACCTGCGCTGTTTGAAGTGCGCCACCTGAGCAAGCGCTATGGCGAGGCCACCGTGGTCAACGATGTGTCGTTTTCCATCGCCCCGGGTGAATGCCTGGGCGTGATCGGCCCCAACGGCGCCGGCAAGACCACCACCATCCGCATGTGCCTGGGCCACACCGCCCCCGACAGCGGCACGGTGCAGTTTGTCCAAGGGGCGGACGCGCCCGCTCTACACATGCCCCACGATGCCCTGGCCATCAAGGCCCAGCTGGGCGTGGTGACCCAGTTCGACACGCTCGACCCCGACTTCACCTGCGCCGAGAACCTGCGGGTGTTCGGCCGCTACTTCGGCCTGAAGGGGGCGGTGATGGACGAGCGCGTGCCCCGCCTGCTCGAATTTGCGGCCCTCTCGCACAAGGCCGACGCCAAGCCCGGCGAACTGTCGGGCGGCATGAAACGGCGTCTCTCGCTGGCCCGCGCGCTGGTCAACAACCCACGCCTGTTGCTGCTCGACGAACCCACCACGGGGCTCGACCCCCAGGCCCGCCACCTGATGTGGGAGCGCCTGCAATTGCTGTTGCAGCAGGGCACATCGATCTTGCTCACCACCCATTTCATGGACGAGGCCGAGCGCCTGTGTTCACGCCTCCTGGTGCTGGACCATGGCAGGAAGATCACCGAAGGCCGCCCGCGCGAGCTGATCGCCCAGCACCTGGAGCCCGACGTGGTGGAGGTCTATGGCCTGGGCGCCGTGGCCCTGTCCCAAGACACCGCCCTGCGCGCGCTGGCCGCCCGCGTCGAGGTCAGCGGCGAGACCGTTTTCTTCTACACCCAGAACGCCCAGCCCCTGCTGCAGGCACTGGGCCAGCATGGCCATCTGCGCACGCTGCACCGGCCCGCCAATCTGGAGGACCTGTTCCTCAAGCTCACCGGGCGGCAGATCCGCGAAGATGGTTGAAGGCTTCGAACCAACTCCTAAAACAATAGCAATAAGTGCTTATTTCATAAGCGCCACAGACTGATTTGAGGCTCAATTTTTGCGTGGCCGCACCTTGCTGGCCGCCAGTTTGGCGTTGGCACGGGCCGTGTCCACATCCACTGCGCGTGCCAGCGCCACGCCCATGCGGCGCCGGGTGAAGCTCTCGGGCTTGCCAAACAGGCGCAGGTCGGTGCCGGGCACGCGCAGGGCCTCATCGACGCCGTCAAACACGATGCCCTGGGCGTCCACGCCGCCGTAGATCACGGCGCTGGCGCCGGGGTTGCGCAGCGATGTATCCACCGGCAGGCCCAGAATGGCCCGCGCGTGCAACTCGAACTCGCTTTGGTGCTGGGTGCACAGCGTGACCAGGCCCGTGTCGTGCGGGCGCGGGCTCACTTCGCTGAACCAGACCTGCTCGCCCTTCACGAACAGCTCCACGCCAAACAAGCCCTGGCCACCCAGGTTGTCCGTCACGGCCTTGGCGATCTGGCGCGACTTTTCGAGCGCTGCGGGGTGCATGGGCTGGGGTTGCCAGCTCTCCACATAGTCGCCACTCACCTGCACATGGCCGATGGGGTCGCAGAAATGGGTTTCGATCGGGCCGCTGGCACTTTCATTCGGAGATGTGGCATCTGCGCCGCCGCGTGCACGCACCGTGAGCTGGGTGATTTCGTAGTCAAAATCGATGAAGCCCTCGACGATCACCCGGCCGTGGCTCACACGGCCGCCGGCCATGGCATAGTCCCAGGCCTTTTGCACATCGGCCGGGCCGTCGATCTTGCTCTGGCCCTTGCCGGAGCTGCTCATCACGGGCTTGACGATGCAGGGGTAGCCAATCCCTTGCCCGTTCCCTGCGTCAATCGCAGCCTGCAGCTCGGCCAGCGAGTTGCAGAACCGGTACGGGCTGGTGGGCAGACCCAGGGTTTCAGCGGCCAGCACGCGAATGCCTTCGCGGTCCATGGTCAGGCGGGCGGCGCGGGCCGTGGGGATCACGCGCACCACACCGGCAGCCTCCAGCTCTTCGAGCATGGGCGTGGCAATGGCCTCGATCTCGGGCACCACCAGGTGGGGCCGCTCGGCCTCGATCAGGGCCTTGAGCTGGGCCGGGTCGCTCATGGTGATGGTGCGGCTGTGGTGCGCCACCTGCTGGCCGGGGGCGTTGTCATAGCGGTCCACGGCGATGGTCTCCACACCCAGGCGCTGCAGCGCCATCAGCACCTCCTTGCCCAGCTCGCCCGCGCCCAGCAGCATGACTTTGGTGGCATGGGGGGACAGAGGGGTTCCAAGGGTGGTCATGGTGGTGCTTTTCGAAAATGAAGTGACAAAACGAGGCCGCAGGCGTCAATGGCGCGCACCGACCCCACGCTGGGGACGACTTTAATGCACCCAGAAGGCTCCCCCTGCCGGCACGCAAGGCATGACCACTGCGCCCCCGCCGGGCCCGGCCCCCGATCCATGGCAAAAATATTTCATACCGAATGCATCCAAATAGCGTTCTCGCGGGTAGTACCACCAGCAGCCTTTGGTGCTGCTGTTTTTTCCCAACCCCATCGACCAAGAGAAACGCAATGAACGCCTCCAAGCCAACGCTCTCCCGCCTGATCCCCCTGACCGGCGCCATCGCCGCCGCCATGCTGCTGACCGCCTGCGGCTCGATGATGTCTTCGCCTTCCCAATCCATGTACTCGCAGGACAGCCTGCCCGACAGCATCAAGGTGCCCGCAGGCAACAAGGTTGCGATGGAAACCATGGGCGTGGGCGAGATCACCTACGAATGCCGCGACAAGGCCAATGCGCCCGGCCAGACCGAATGGGTGTTCGTCGGCCCCAAGGCCGTGCTCAATGACCGCAGCGGCAAACAAGTGGGCACCTACTACGGCCCACCTGCCACCTGGGAGTCGGGCGACGGATCCAAGCTGACCGCCACCCAGCTGGCTATGGCGCCCTCGGGCACGGGCAACCTGCCCTACCAGCTGGTCAAGGCCAACCCCGCCATGGGCTCGGGCGCCATGGCCGGTGTGACCTTCATCCAGCGCGTGGCCCTGAAAGGCGGCGTGGCACCCGCAGCCGCCTGCACCACCGCCAACAAGGGCGAGCGCCAGATCGTGAAGTACCAGGCCGACTACATCTTCTGGCAGGCCGCGTAAACCCCACGCGCGCCATCCCCTGCCGGGTGCGGGCTATCGCCAGGCGGCGGCAGGTTCTCGACTACGATGCGGGCACCCGCTTGGCCCAACCCCTGTCCCCGTGCCCGACACCCCTGGTGAATTTGATTACGAAGCCGCTCTGGTCGCCTGCGCCGCAGGCGACCGGCTGGCCATGCACCGCCTGTACGAACAGGAGGGTGCGCGGCTGCTCGGAGTGGCGCTGCGCATCGTGCGCCAGCGGGCCCTGGCCGAGGACATCGTGCACGACGCCTGCGTCAACATCTGGACCCGCGCGGCCAACTTTGATGCCCACCGGGGCAGCGCACGCGGCTGGATCTACAGCGTGGTGCGCAACCTGGCACTGAACGCCGTGCGCGACGCGGGCCGCCAAGTCGATGTCGACGACACCACCACCCAAGCCCTGGAGGCTGACATGTCCGTGCAGGCCTACCAAGAGGTGGAAGAAGCCTTTGAACTCAACGCCAGCCTGGGCCGCCTGCAGCACTGCCTGGAGGGGCTGGACCCGGCAAGGCGCCACTGCGTGCTGCACGCCTATGTGGACGGGTGCTCGCACGGCGAAATCGCCGAGCGCCTCGGTGCCCCGCTGGGCACCGTCAAGGCGTGGATACGGCGCAGCCTGGCTTCGCTGCGGGAGTGCATGGCATGACCACCCCGCACCCGGCAGCCCCACCACCACCGCCCGACGACCTGCAGGGCCTGGCAGGTGAATATGTACTGGGCACCTTGCCCGCCGCACAACGCAAGACGCTGGAGCAGCGCATGGCCACAGACATCGCACTGCAACAGGCGGTGGCTGAATGGGAAGCACGGCTGCTGCCCTTGACCCAGCTGGCAGAGCCCGTCACGCCGCCCCCGGCTTGTGGGCGCGCATCGACCGATCCCTGCAAGCCACCAGCGCCAGTCCCGCCGACGCGGCAGCGCCCCAGCGGACCAGCCCAAAGGCCGCTCGCAAACCGCTGGCCAGCCACTGGTGGAACCACCTGGGCCTGTGGCGTGGGTTGGCAGGATCAGGCTTTGCCATGGCCGCTGTTCTGGCCACCGTGCTGGTCACGCGCACAGCCCCCGTGGCAGCGCCGCCCCAGTTCATGGTGGTGCTGGTAGCGCCGCAGGACAAGGCGCCTGGCTGGGTGGTACAGGCCAGCTCGCCCCGCCAGATCAGCCTGATCCCGTTGGGTGTGGCCGAAGTGCCTGCCGACAAGGCGCTGGAGTTCTGGACCAAGGCCGACGGCTGGAGCGGCCCCGTGTCGCTGGGCCTGGTGCAACCGGGCCAGCCGCTGCAGATTCCGCTGGACAAGCTGCCGCCGCTGCAGCCCAACCAGTTGTTCGAGCTGACGCTGGAACCGCCCACGGGCTCGCCCATCGGCAAGCCCACCGGGCCCATCCAGTTCATTGGCCGGGCGGTCAAGGTACTCTGATCTTCATCCGCGCACTGGCGGGGCCTCAATACTGCTTGTAGGGCAGAAACTTGCCCGACAGCACCACGTTCACGCGGTCGCCCTTGGGGTCGGCCTCGCGCGTGATGTCCATGCTGAAGTCGATGGCGCTCATGATGCCGTCGCCGAACTCTTCATGGATCAACTCCTTGATGGTCGTGCCGTACACGCTCACGATCTCGTACCAGCGGTAGATCAGCGGGTCGGTGGGCACGGGCGTGGGCAGCGAGCCCTTGTAGGGCACGACCTGCAGCCACTTCTGCTCCTCGGCCGTGAGGCCAAAGATCTTGCCCAGCACCTTGGCCTGTTCAGCCGATGCGGTCATCTGGCCCAGGCACAAGGCCGTGGTCCATTCCTTGGACTGGCCGACCTTCTCGGCAATGGCTTCCCACTGCAGGCCCTTGGCGACCTTGGTGCTGATGATCTTTTCAGTGACGTCGTTGCGGTTCATGGTGATGACTCCTTGGGATTGAACGTTGGAACAGTGGGCAAAACAATTTCAGGCGGCAGCTCTCCCCGGCCACCATGCGGGCGGCACCGAAGGCAAGCGGCCAGGGGGTGATCAGTGGGCCTTGGCCCGGGTCACGAGGAAGTCCACGATGTGGTTGCGCAACGGGTAGTACCCATCCAGGTGGTGCAGGCTGGTGCGCGTGCGTTCGCGCGGCAGTGGGTTCACCACCACTTCGGCAATGCCACCAGGGCGGTAGCCCTCGGGCGTCTCGTTGCCATTGCTCATGAGCAGGATGCGGTCGGCCAGCAAAATGGCTTCGTCCACGTCATGGGTGATCATGAACACCGTCTGCTGCGTCTGGCGCACGATGGCCATGAGCTCGTCCTGGATGGTGCCACGCGTAAGCGCATCCAGCGCACCAAAAGGCTCGTCGAGCAGCAGCATCTTGGGCTGGATAGAGAAGGCGCGCGCAATACCAACGCGTTGCTTCATGCCACCCGACAGCTGTGAGGGCTTCTTGTCGATGGCGGGAGACAGGCCCACCAGGGCAACGAACTTCTCCACATGCGCATCGACCGGCACTGCCTTCCATTCGGGCCAGCGCGACTTGACGGCAAACGCAATGTTCTGGCGCACGGTGAGCCAGGGCATGAGGGCGTGGCTCTGGAACACCACACCCCGGTCCAGACTGGGGCCTGCCACTTCGCGCCCGTCCATGATGACATTGCCCGAGGTGGCTGTATCCAGCCCCGCCAGCACGTTGAGGATGGTGGTCTTGCCGCAGCCCGAATGGCCGATGATGCAGACGAACTCGCCTTTGTCGAGGGTGAAGGACACATCGGCAAACACCGGTTTGGCAGGCACGTAGGCCTTGCTCAGCTTGTCAATCTGGAGGAATCCGGTCACGGTGGTGGCCTTTCTCTGTGGTACGTCACTGGTTTTGGGCGCGGCGGCTGCACGCTGGGTCACATCACTCCACATAGGTCACCACCTTCTGGAGTTGGCCAAACGCCAGGTCGAGCAGCATGCCCACCACGCCGATCACCAGGATGGCGAAGATCACGTTGGTCAGCGACAGGTTGTTCCACTCGTTCCACACGAAGTAGCCGATACCCGTGCCACCCACCAGCATCTCGGCCGCCACAATCACCAGCCACGCGATGCCCATGCTGATGCGCATGCCCGTGAGGATGGTCGGCGCCGCAGCGGGCAGGATCACCAGGAAGGCCTTGCGCAGCGGGTTGACCTGCAGCGTGGCCGAGACGTTGAGCCACTCGCGCTTGACCGAGGCCACGCCGAACGCCGTGTTCACCAGCATGGGCCACACCGAGCAGATGAAGATCACGAAGATGCCGGAGATCGACGAGTCCTTGATGGTGTAGAGCGCCAGCGGCATCCACGCCAGCGGGCTGATGGGCTTGAGCACCTGGATGAAGGGATCGAACGCACGGCGCAGCAGCGGCGACATGCCGATGATGAATCCGAGCGGAATCGCCACCAGGCAGGCCAGACCAAAGCCCAGCGCCACGCGGCCCAGCGAGTGCGCGAGCTGGATGGCGATGCCCTTGTCGTTGGGCCCGTTGTCGTAGAACGGGTTGGACAGATGGCTCCACACTGTGCTGCCCATGGCGCCTAGCGTGGGGAAGCCCCCGCTTTTGGGCGCCCCCGGGTCCTTGCCCATCATCTTGGCGTACTCGATCTGCTCGGCTGTCATCCCCGCCGTGCTATTGGCCGTACCCGACGATGCCGTGGCGATGTACCAAATTCCCAGCAAGGCCAGGAAGATCAGCACGGACAGCAGGCCAGCGCGAACGTTGAGGTTCTTGGACGCAGACATATCAGCCGGCCTTGCGGATGGGGAAGCTCTTGGCGTACTCGCTCGCCCTGGCGGCGTCAAACTCACGACCCATGACCTTGAACTTGGGGTATGCGCCCTCGGGCACCTTCTGGTCGAGCGCCTTCATGTGCTTCTTGGCGTCCGTGATCAGGAACACCCGCTCGGCGATCTGCTTGTAGTCCACATCGCCCTTGATGTAGCCCCAGCGCTGCATCTGCGTGAGCATCCACACCGCCATGCTCTGCCAGGGCATGGGGTCGAAGTCGGCGCGGTCTGGCACCGTCTGGATCTTGCCCAGGCCATCAGCAAACCGGCCGGTGAGCACCTGCGTGAGCACGGTCTCTGGCTGGTTGAGGTACTGGGCAGGCGCAATCACCTTGGCGATCAGCTCGCGGTTTTCCGGCTTGCGCGCCATGGCCGCCGAGGTGAGCACGGCTCGGTACAGCGCCGCAAACGTGTTGGGGTTTTGCTGGATGAACTCTGCGCTGGTGCCGAAGGCGCAGCAGGGGTGGCCGTCCCACAGCTCTTTGGTCAGGATATGCAGGAAGCCGATCTCCTCGTACACCGCACGCTGGTTGAATGGGTCGGGGCCCAGGTAGCCGTCGATGTTGCCCGCCCGCAGGTTGGCCACCATCTCTGGCGGTGGTACCACGCGGATCTGGATATCGGTGTCGGGATTCAGCCCGTGCTCGGCCACGTAGTAGCGCAGCAAGAAGTTGTGCATGCTGAACTCGAACGGCACAGCAAACTTGAAGCCCTTCCACTGCTTGGGGTCGCGCTTGTCCTTGTGCCTGTTGGCCAGCGTGATCGCCTGCCCATTGGTGTTCTGGATGGTGGCAACCCTCATCGGCACCGCGTTGGACCCGACACCCATCGAGATCGCCAGCGGCATGGGCGACAGGAAATGCGTGGCGTCGTACTCCTTGTTGATCATTTTGTCGCGGATCAGTGCCCAGCCCGCCGTCTTGGTGACCTCCACGTTCAGGCCCTGCTTGCTGTAGAAGCCCAGCGGGTGGGCCATGATCAGCGGCGTGGCGCAGGTGATCGGGATGAAACCGATCTTGAGGTGGGTTTTCTCCAGCGCGCCCTGTTTCTCCTGCGCCATGGCCTGCATGCTGGCCACCGGCAGCACACTGGCCATGGCGGCCATGGCCGTACTTTTGCCCACGGCTTTCAGGAAGCGGCGACGCACCGCGTCATGCGGGAAGAGGGCCTTGACCAGCGTGGCCTCGATGAACTCGTTGCTGTAGGCCTCGAACTCGCTGGTCAAACTGCGCTGGCGCAGAGTGGCTGCAGCCGCATCGGCCGACACCTCGGCATGGTGGTCAGCCGCTGTGTGGTCACGACCGCAGCTGCACTTGAGCATCAGCGGACGGTCGGCGTCGAAAGGCGAGAAGAATTCAGACATGGCACACCTTGCAGAAGTTGGTGCCATGCATTACGCAAATCGCGGGCCAGGTTCGGCCGTCAGCGGCCCGGCAGCTCCATTTCGCGGGGGCAATGTCTACAGCATGTAGGGGCAACACTACACAACGGCGCGCAGGGGCTGCAAATCAGTGCTCTGTGGTGCCGCCGCGCGCCAGCAGTGCCAGCTCCACGTCGTTGCGCACGCCGGTCTTTTCGAGGATGCGGGCGCGATAGGTACTCACCGTGTTGGGCGCGAGCATGAGCTGCGCACCAATTTCGCTCACACTCTGCCCCGCCGTGAGCAGGCGGAACACCTGGTGCTCACGGTACGAGAGCGCATCCACCCCGGCTGGCGTGCCCTGCTGGGCCGCACGCACCACGTCGGTGCGCCCCACCGCATCGGCCAGGGTCAGGGCCGTGGCCTCCGTCAAGTAGCGACCGCCTGCCGCCACCTTGCGCACGGCAGCCACCATATCGTCGGGATCGGCACTCTTGTGCAGATAACCGGCCGCGCCCATCTGGATGCAGCGCACGGCGTACTGCCGCTCGGGGTAGGTGCTGAGCATGAGCACCGACAGCGCAGGCCAGTCCTTGCGCAGCGCCTGCAGCACTTCGAGACCATCCATGCCCGGCATGGCGATGTCCAGCAGCACGAGGTCCAGCCCCGGTGCACCCGTCGGCCCTTGCAGGGCGGCCACCTGCTCCAGCACCTCGCTGCCCTGGGTGGCCTCGGCCACCACCACCATCTCAGGCGCTCCATTGGCCGGGTCGCCCAGCACCTGCTTGAGGCCTTCGCGCACGATGCGGTGGTCGTCCCCGATCAATACACGAATGACGGAATTCATGACAACTCCAGCGGAATCAGCAATTGCAGGCACGCGCCCTGGCCCGGCTCGCTGGTAATGCTCAACCGGCCACCGAGCTGGCGCGCCCGCTCGCGCATGCCCATCACACCATAAGCGGTAGGCGCCTCCAGGGCCTGGCGGGTGGCGCCCACCCCGTTGTCACGCACGCGCAATTGCAGCTGGTCGTCCCCCACGTCGATGGCGATGTCGATGGCGCTGGCCTGCGCATGGCGGCCCACGTTGCTCAGCATCTCCTGGAAAATGCGGAACACCGCGATGGCCGCAGGCTCGGGCAGGTGCAGGGTGGCAGACACCTCCATCTGCCAGGACAGCTGCAGCTCGGCCGACTGCACGAACTCCTGCGCCTGCCACTCCAGCGCGGCCCACAGGCCCTGGTGGTCCAGGATGCTGGGGCGCAGGTCGGTGATGATGCGGCCCACGTTGTCCACCGCGTTTTCGATCAGGCGGCTCATGTTCTGGCATTTGCAGCGCATCTGGGTGCGCATGTCGCCGGCGGCCTCGGGCGTGCGGGCGCCCTGCTCGCCCAGGCGCTTGTGCAGCCAGTTCACATCCATCTTGAGCGCCACCAGCAGGCTGCCCAGTTCGTCATGCACTTCGCGGGCGATGCGGGTGCGCTCGTCCTCGCGCACCTGCTCCGAATAGGCCGACAGCTCGCGCAGCTGGGCCAGCGCCTGCGACAGCTCCTGGGTGCGTGCGGCCACGCGGCGTTCCAGCTCGTCATTGGCGCGGGCCAGTTCATCGTGCGCGCGCTGCAGTTCGTCGGCCGCACGCTTGCGGCTGGTGATATCGACAAAGGCAATCACAGCCCCCTGCACCTGATCGCCTTCCAGAATGGGGTGGCTCGAATATTCCACGGCAAACGCCGCGCCATCGCGGCGCCAGAACACCTCAGTGTCCACCCGGCAGGGCAGACCCTGGCGAAACGCGTTGAAGATGGGGCAATCGCTGTCGGCATAGGGGCTGCCGTCGGGGTGGCTGTGGTGCGTGAGCGCGTGCATGTTGCGCCCCATCACCTCCTCCGCCGCGAAGCCCAGCATCTGGGCGCCCGCCCGGTTGATGAACACGCAGTTGCCCGCCAGATCAATGCCAAAGACCCCCTCGCCCGTGGACTCCAGCAGCAACCCCAGGCGGTTTTGCCAAAGGGCACTGGCTCCGGCGGGCAGATTCAGGACATGGGAGGACATGGGACAGCACCAAGCAATGGCCGTGCCCGCGCGGCCTGCGCAACAGTGGTCTGTGCACCAGCCGGCCAACACCGCACAATAAGCGCATGCAAACCGTTTCTCCACCCGCTGCGGCCGCTATCGCACCGCCCCCACCTTCCGTCTGGCGCCCGCCCCGCCTGTCCTGGCGCTGGTGGCCCGTGTTCCTACGCAACCTGCTGGTGTGGCGCAAGCTGGCCATCCCCAGCCTGGTGGGCAATATCGCCGAGCCGCTGATGTGGCTGGTGGCGTTTGGCTACGGCATGGGGGCGCTGGTGGGGCAGATCCAGGTGGGTGGGCAGACAGTGCCCTACATCCTGTTCCTGGCCAGCGGCTCGATCTGCATGAGCGCCATGAACGCGGCGAGTTTCGAGGCGCTGTATTCGGCGTTTTCGCGCATGCATGTGCAAAAGACCTGGGACGGCATCATGAACGCGCCCGTCAGCCTGGACGATGTGGTGCTGGCCGAAATGCTGTGGGCCGCCTTCAAGGCGCTGTTCACCGTAACCGCCATTTTGGGCGTGATGCTGGCACTGGGCATCAGCCACAGCCCCAAATTGCTGGCGGCCTGGCCGGTGCTGCTGGGGGTGGGCATCATGTTCTCCAGCATTGCGCTCATCTTCAACGCCCTGGCCAAGGGCTACGACTTTTTCACGTACTACTTCACGCTGGTGCTCACGCCCATGATGTTCCTGTCGGGGGTTTTCTTCCCGCGCGAGCAATTGCCCCCGATCGTGCGTGCCATCTCCGACTGGCTGCCACTGACCAACGCCGTCGAACTGGTACGGCCGCTGTTCATGGACCAGTGGCCCGACAACGCGCTGCGCCACGCCCTGGTGCTGGTGCTCACCACGGTGGTGGCGTTCTGGGTGGCACTGGCGCTCACGCGCAAGCGCTTCAAGGCCTGAGCCGCAGCGGGCCGGCACCCGCCCGTGCGCGGAACGTGACCCACTTCACGCCGCCGCACGCAGAAAATCCACCGCCCTTTCGGCAACCATGACCACCGGCGCGTTGGCGTTGCCGCTCACGATGCGCGGCATGGTGGACGCATCCACCACCCGCAGGCCCTGCATGCCATGCACGCGCAGCTGGGCATCCACCACGTCCATCGCTCCCGGCCCCATGCGGAAACTGCCCACGGGGTGGTAGATGGTGTCGGCATGCTGGCGGATGAACTGCTCGATCTGCGCATCGGTCTGGGCATGGGCAGATGCGGCCTGCTGGCCGCGGATGTACACCATGGCATTGATGGAGCTGCAGCCGCCCAGCACCTTGCCGCGGGGCTGCTAGCCCTGGCGGTGGTTGAGCCCTGGCTGTGGCGTGGTGCTTTGCCCCAACCATTGCGTTCGAACCGTGCCATCACGGCCAGGCCGGCCGAGCAATGGATGAAAACGCTGTCGTCGGCGGGCCCCGCCTCCCGCAGGCACACGCGCACTGAAGAGTCCTCGCTCAGCCGCACCGCCAGCACGCAACCGGCCGATCCGCCACCGATCACGATGTAGTCGAACATGGTTTCCATGTCTCCTGCGCCCTGCGGGACTGCCACCCGCAGACACCATAACCGAAGCGACTTGCGTTCCCTTTACCATGTCGGCTGTCTGTTTCACTTTGCAAAGGGTTCTCCGTATGACGATTCAAACCGTTGGCATCATTGGCGCCGGTACCATGGGCAATGGCATTGCGCAGGCATGTGCCGTGTCAGGCATCAACGTGGTGATGGTGGACATCTCCGACGCCGCCGTGCAAAAGGGCCTGGCCACCGTGACCGGTAGCCTGGACCGCCTGATCAAGAAGGAAAAGATCACGGCCGCCGACAAGGACGCCGCCCTGGCGCGCATCCAGATCTCCACCAGCTACGACGACCTCAAGGCCGCCCAGCTCGTCATCGAGGCCGCCACCGAGAACTACGAGCTCAAGCTCAAGATCCTCAAGCAGGTTGATGGCATCGTGGGCCCCGAGGTGATCATTGCCTCCAACACCTCGTCGATCTCGATTACCAAGCTGGCCGCCGCCACCAGCCGTGCCGACCGGTTCATCGGCATGCATTTCTTCAACCCCGTGCCGATGATGGCGCTGGTGGAGATCATCCGCGGCCTGCAGACCAGCGACGCCACGCACGATGCCGTCAAGGCGCTGGCCGTGGCGCTGGGCAAGAGCCCCATCACCGTGAAGAACAACCCCGGTTTTGTCGTCAACCGCATTCTGGTGCCGATGATCAACGAAGCCTTCTTCGTGCTGGCCGAAGGCCTGGCCACGCCCGAGGACATCGACGCCGGCATGAAGCTGGGCTGCAACCAGCCCATCGGCCCGCTGGCCCTGGCCGACATGGTGGGCCTGGATGTGTGCCTGGCCGTGATGGACGTGTACCTGGCCGAGTTCGGCGACAGCAAGTACCGCGCCTGCCCGCTGCTGCGCGAAATGGTGGCGGCCGGCCGCCTGGGCCGCAAGACCGGCCATGGTGTGTACAGCTACTGAGCGCTGCAGCAACGCCTGGCACAACACGAGGCGCCCGAGGGCGCCTTTTTTAATGGCGCTGCCAGGCGCCTGAAGCCCCACTTTCTCATAAGGTTTACAGCAATTGTATTGCACACAATTTAATTGCCAGCAACAATTCAATCTATGTCACGCAAGCCCTCGCCATTTCCCCCCAGCCCCGCCGCCCTGCAACTGGACAACCAGGTGTGTTTTGCGCTGTATTCCGCCTCGCTGGCAATGACCAAGCTGTACAAGCCGCTGCTGGATGCGATTGGCCTGACTTATCCGCAATACCTGGTGATGCTGGTGCTCTGGGAGGGCGACGGCATCACGGTGAGCGCCCTGGGCGAGCGCCTGTATCTGGATTCAGGCACGCTCACCCCGCTGCTCAAGCGGCTTGAAACATCAGGGCTGATTGCCCGCCTGCGCGACGCCGCAGACGAGCGGCGCGTGCGCATCAGCCTCACACCCGCAGGGCGATCGCTGCGCGATGCCGCCGAACGCATCCCGCCCTGCGTACTGCAAAGCAGCCAGTGCACGCTGCCCGAGCTGGCGGCGCTCACCGGCCAGCTCAAGACGCTGCGCGCCCGGCTCAACGCACCCTGACGCCATCCCACCGCTTGCTTTTCACCACCGTCCCGCGCTGCGGGCATCACCTCCAAAGGAAGACACCATGGCCTCGCTCGAAAAAGTCCTGTACACCGCCCACGCTCACACCACCGGCGGCCGCGATGGCGCCTCGCGCACCGATGACGGCCGGCTGGACGTCCAACTGTCCTCCCCTGGAACGACCGGCACCGGCACCAACCCCGAGCAGTTGTTTGCTGCTGGCTATTCGACCTGCTTCATCGGGGCCATGAAGGCCGTGGCCGGCATGCAAAAACTCACCCTGCCGCAGGACCTGGCCATTGACGCCAGCGTGGACCTGGGCAAGGTCGGTGCGGGCTATGGCATTGCTGTGCGCCTGGCCATCAGCCTGCCCGGCATGGACCGCAGCGCAGCGCAAGCCCTGATGGATGCCGCCCACCAGGTCTGCCCCTACTCCAATGCCACGCGCGGCAACATCGACGTGACGCTCACGCTGGCCTGAAACACCCGCAGTGCGGGCAGGCCGCAGGCCCTGCCGACGACGAACCCGCGAATCCATCCCGCGGATTCGCAGGCCGGATCCACCAGGGTCTGGGCTAGGATGGCGCCATCAAGGAGACATCGATGAAGCTGGCGCTGCTGTCAGACATCCATTCCAACCGCCAGGCGCTCGACGCCTGCATGGAACATGCCCGCGCGCAGGGCGCGCAGCGCTTTGCCTGGCTGGGCGACCTGGTGGGGTATGGCGCCGATCCGGGCTATGCGGTGCGCCAGGCCATGGCGCTGGTGGCACAAGGGCATTGCGTGATTGGCGGCAACCATGACGCCCTGGCCGTGCACCCCCTGCAGCCAAACGACCCGGCTGCCCGCACCGTGGCGGCGCAGGGGGCCAGCTGGACCCACGCCCAGCTCACGGCACCCGAGCGCGACTTTCTCGCCGCTCTTCCCCTCGTCGCCGAAGTGGGTGGCGTCTTGCTGGTGCATGCCAGCGCCGACGCGCCCGAGCGCTGGCGCTACGTCGACAACGAAATGGTGGCGCAGCAATGCCTGGACGCCGCGACCCAGCGCCCCGGCATCCGCCATGTGTTCTGCGGCCATGTGCACCGGAATACGCTGTACTACCGCGGCACCGGGCGCAGGCTCATGCGTTTCACCCCCCAGCCAGGTGTGGCGATACCGGTGCCTCGGCACCGGCAATGGGTGGCCACCATCGGATCGGTGGGCCAGCCGCGCGACGGCGACCCGCGCGCCATGTACGCACTGCTCGACACCGATGCCTGGCTGCTGCGCTTTGAGCGCGTGGCCTACGACCATGCGACCGCTGCCGCTGCGATCCGCGCCACGGGCGCCCTGCCCGATGACTTTGCGCGGCGGCTGGAGCTGGGCCGATGAAGCTGCTCGAACCCGGCACCGAAATCGATGGTTTCAGCGTGCTCGAATGCATCCATTCGGGCGGCATGGCCCATATCTACCGCGTCGAATATGCCGTGGGCGCACCCAACCCGGGCTTTCCGCTGGCTATGAAAATCCCGCGCATGACGGCGGGCGATGGTGCCGAGAACATCGTCAGCTTCGAGGTCGAACTGCAGATCCTGCCCACACTCACCGGCCCCCATGTGCCACGCTTTGTTGCCGCAGGCGACCTGGAGCGCCTGCCCTACCTGGTGATGGAATACTGCAGCGGCCACACGCTGCAGCACTGGCTGGATGCGGATGAGCGACCTGACGTGGCAACCATCGCGCGCCTGGGCGCCGCCATGGGGCGTGCCGCGCACAGCCTGCACCAGCAAAACGTCTGCCACCTCGACCTGAAGCCGGGCAACGTGCTCTTCACCCACGACAACCATGCCGTGCTGCTCGACTTTGGCCTGTCCTGCCATGCACATTACCCCGACCTGCTGGCCGAGGAACTGCGCCGCGCCGTGGGCTCACCGGCCTGGATCGCGCCCGAACAAGTGGTGGGCGTGCGCGGTGACCCGCGCAGCGACATCTTCGCCATTGGCGTCATGCTCTACGAGCTGGCCACGGGCGAGCTGCCCTTTGGCGCACCCAGCACGCAGGGCGGCCTGCGCCAGCGCCTGTGGATGGCGCCGGTGCCGCCGCGCCAGCACCGCCCCGACCTGCCCGAGTGGCTGCAAGAGACCATCCTGCGCTGCCTGGAGCCCGAGGCCGCCCAGCGCCACCCCTCGGCCGCCCACCTGGCGTTCGACCTGGCCCACCCCGACCAGGTGCCCATCTCCGAGCGCGGCCAGCGCCAGCACGGCCTGGGCCTGCGCACCCAGTTCAAGCGCTGGATCAAGGCCGTGGGCATGCACTACCAGCCCAGCCCCCTGCCCACGCGCCAGATCGAAGAGGTGCCCATCGTCATGGTGGCCGTGCCGCACGACGACGTGACTGACGCCACCCTGTACTCGCTGCGCCAGGCCGTGGGACGGTCGCTGGGCATCCGCCCGGGCGCGCGGCTGGCCTGCGTCACGGTGCTGTCGCCCTCGGCCAGCAGCAGCACCGACAGCGAACGCAGCGAAACCGCGCTGCACCGCCAGCACCGTGCCCGGCTCAAGCAATGGGCAGAACCGCTCGATCTGGCGGGCCACAGCGTCAGCTACCACGTACTCGAGGCGGGCGATGTGGCCCAGGCCCTGGTGCGCTACGCCGAGGGCAACCAGGTCAGCATGATGATCCTGGGCGCCGCCACACACGGGCTGCAGACCCAGCGCTTCATTGCCACGGTGCCCATGCGCGTGGCGCGCGACGCGCCCTGCACCGTCATCCTGGTCAAGCAGGCGCTGCCGTTTGCGCAGCTGGCACGCGAATACAGCGAGTAAGCAGCGCAATTGCTATGCCAAAGATAGCAACAAGTCCAATAAATCAAATCGTCAGAGCCCATTTCCCATCAAAGAATACGCCCTCCATGAGCCCGGCCATGCCAGCGGCAGGGCCACAGCAACGGCCCTGCCGCCGGGCGACAATGGGCCGATGAACATTTCCTCCGAAGCGCCCGGCCTGCACCCTTTTGCCACCCTGACACCCGACCTCGTGCTGGACGCACTGGCCAGCGTGGGCCTGTATGGCGATGGCCGGCTGATGGCACTCTCGTCCTACGAAAACCGCGTCTACCAGGTGACGCTGGAAGATGGCGAACGCGTGGTCGCCAAGTTCTACCGCCCTGGCCGCTGGAGCGAAGCGCAGATTCTCGAAGAGCATGCCTTCGCCGCCGAACTCATGGCGGCCGAGGTGCCGGCCGTCGGACCGCTGGTGCTGGCGAAGCGCACGCTGCACCCGTTCGGCGGCTTTCAGTTCTCGGTCAGCCCCTGGCGCGGCGGGCGCCAGCCCGAGCTGGACGATTTCGAGGTGCTCGAATGGATTGGCCGTTTTCTGGCGCGCATCCACACCGTGGGCGCTGCGCGCCCGTTCACGCACCGGCCCGCGCTCGACCTGCAGCAATTCGGCGCGGAGCCACGCGACTGGCTGCTGGGCCATGACCTGATCCCGCTCGACGTGCAGTCCGCCTGGCGAGACGCCTGCAAGATCGCTCTTGATTTAATAGCAGAAGGTGCAACAAATACGGGCACTGAAGGCCGCATTCTTCTCAAAAACGCCACCATGCTGCGCCTGCACGGCGACTGCCACCCCGGCAATATCCTGTGGACGCCGCTCGATGAATGGGGGCGCGGCGGCCCGCATTTTGTGGACTTGGACGATGCCCGCATGGGCCCGGCGGTGCAGGACCTGTGGATGCTGCTGTCCGGCGACCGGCGCCAGCGCACGCACCAGCTCGGCGCGCTGCTCGACGGCTACGAGCAGTTCCGCCCGTTCGACCGGCGCGAGCTGGCGCTCATCGAGCCGCTGCGCA
>Ga0116173_1001356_pt1 | contig 20197 bp, 5 predicted proteins | sample AD_UKC085_MetaG_FD_89800 | JGI IMG/M metagenome (GOLD analysis project Ga0116173, IMG submission 89800) | Active sludge microbial communities of municipal wastewater-treating anaerobic digesters from USA - AD_UKC085_MetaG | ecosystem: Engineered > Bioreactor > Anaerobic > Digestate | place: USA...
AGAAAGTACCTGTAGCCAACTTCATGCACCTTAGGGCCGATGATCTCAATTTTCCTTTTCATCCATCCCACTTCTCATCATACAAAGATAATGATTACCCTATATATACATAGGCAAATAGCAGCAAATGGCCCCTATTTCTCTTATGTTATCGATTTTCTTGATTAGTCTCAGCCAGATCCTTGATTATTTGGATGAACTCGTGTACCAAGGATTTGCTCATCTTCAGTTCCAAGGCGATATTTTCTGCAGGAGTCCCATCGCCATGAAGCTTTAGAAATTTTTATATCTTTTGATGCACTATCACATGATTCTTCGTAATGTTAAGAGTAGTGTCCCGAAATTGCTGTAATCTCGTAGCCGCCCTGTATCCTACTATCATTACTCTATTTCCATCGTTAAATACATTTTACCTGTGGCCAACTCTTCATTTATATTTATCATGATGCATCCTGCTAATCTCATGAGGGATAGATCTCTCGGGAATGCTCCCACAGGTCTGCTTCTGCGCTTCAATTCCTTATTGATGGGCTCAATAACATTTGTGGTTCGTATCCTCTTCCAATGCGCCTTCGGATACGCCTTTCAGTGGCCGCTGTCCTCAGATTCCGCTATGCTGGCGCCTAGGATCTCTCTGGGACCATCCACGCGGATCCCAACTACTACCAGCAGAGCTCTGTTCTTGTATTGGGCACCGCATCTCATCAAGAAGTAGGTGGCGTCAACCAGCAGATAGCGATCGAAACGCCCTGGATATAGGATTCTACGATAGTCATTAGCAGAGCCTGCTCTACGCGACAGTATCTTTCAATATGCTTGATTCAAATGGGAATTTTCTGAACTGAGGCTTATCAAGGGTTAATTCGCCAACGCGGGTCTTGAGAGTCCTTAGTCTATGTGTCTTTTCTCTGAGGGCTGCGCTCATCGGGGAGAGCAACACTCTGCAGATACGCCTCAAACAGCATCACCGCGTTCAGGAACTCGGTTATGCCCTGCTTCAGTCCGCCATTCGGATTGTGTAGTCCTAACTGTTTCGGGACTACACATGGAAGATGCACTACCAAAACGTTCTTATATTGTAACTATTAACGCATAAGGAATAAAATATTGATGGCGATGAAAGTACTATATCGGTATGCGGTTGGATATATAATTATATATGAAACTAAAAACCCATTATGGGATATGATAATGTCATTGCAGGAATACAATTGCATAATTCTCTTTCGGGAATAATGCCAGTGAAAGTAGAATGAATCATAGCATGAAAATATGGTCCTATAAAAATGGCTCTACAGACAGATAATCTTATGATGGTTGGATTAGGCGTTAAAGGAGACCGCCCGCCAAGTGCGCTACAGCCACAGTTGAAAGATGGAATCCATCTGCGCTGGGCATTTAAGCGTGAATTGGGCTTTCCATGGTACGGGTATTACCTGTTTAGGCGAGACCATCGCCGTGGCACTTTCGCTCGCTCTAACCTGATTAGAGTAATTGATCGGATATTAAAGGGCAAGCACTACCGTCTGTGCAATCTTGAAGAGCCTGCCTACAGAATCCGGATCCGCTTTGAATTCCAAGCATCAGGAAAGATAGAAGTAGCAGCTCTGTTATGGGATACGCCAGTAGATAAAGAGGTTATCGAAGCTGAGACGGGTCAGACTAAGACAGTTTTCCTCTCATTCGATACTATCACAGCCTTCAGGTTCTCCCTTGGCCCGGCTGGCCCAATAGCAATCCCATCAGAGATATCGAGTGTGCCAGTCTCATCCGAAGCCGGAGTGGGATGGAAACCAATACCGAACTTCTCTTACCCTATGAGCCTGCCGGTGATCCGACCGGAATACCCCTGTACCTCTGGGACCGCCGAAAACCTCGATGGAGCACGAAGCATTGCTAGAAACCGCATTCGTTATGGCAATCCTGATGATCTCACATCTTTGCCTAGCGGGGGCTATACGACCGGCACTGTAGCCGTCACTACTGGCTCTTTCGTCGTCAGGGGACAAGAAACCTTTTGGCATGTCCGGCGTAATTACCTGAATGGGATGGTTTTCCAGGTAGACGGCGATGCGACAGCATATACTGTTATGAACGTAGTCGATGATGAGAAGTTGATCCTCAGCCGGGGATATCGCGGTCCTCTTCGTGACCGTGTTCATTATGCCATCCGCCAGGATCACTTCGGCCAGCTACATGACTATCTCATAAAGCTCGTGGCCGGAGGGCCGACTTCAGGACCTATGGCTACACGATACCTGCCGCGAACGATCTATTCCATGGGAACCATCCAGCTAGAAGATCGCTCTTCAGTCGTTCGGGGAACTGGAACAGCCTGGAATAGCGATCTTGTCGGACTCGACCTACAGGTGATAGGCACTGAGACTGGTACTATCCAGGTTGGCCACGGCTGGCCTGTCGTGATAGGGACTGGCACCGACTGGAGCTCAGATATGGCCGGCATGTCTTTGCAGGTGGCAAGCGACTCTACGAGCTACACAATTGCGGCCGTAACGTCACCGACCTCACTTGTGCTCGATCATCACTTTGATGGTCAGGATAACCGCGCGGCGCATTATAAAATATTCGAGCGCACCGCATATCCAATCGTAGAGGTCATCTCCCGGACAGAGCTGAGGTTAGCTCGCCCCTACCAAGGACCTAATCGATCAGGATCTGTGGATTACATCATTTTCAGTGCACTTCAGTCCCAAGATGAAGGAGAGACGCCCACGATGCCCCTCCAATCTCCTATGGATTTGGTGCTGCTCGGCAGCCTGCATCCGGCTATGGCGCAAATGCTGGGCCTTTACTGGGCAGATTCATCGGCCGAGGAAGGCAAAGACTACGACTACCTGATACTGGCCGACTATGAGGGCCGCTTCAAGGGCATTGGTCCTATTTCGATTTGTGGCTATCTTGCAAACGAGGGATTAGATGGACTATCCGGCGTAGACGGCTATATTGTCTTCAATAAGAAACGAGAATCTGCGCCTGTCTTATCTCCACCCGGTGATCTGCAAGCTTATGCTCTGCCGGCATGGGGGCAGAGACCTGACGCCCCTAACAATGCCGGGCTAACCTGGGACCTGGGAGTCACAGATGGCAGGCTGCTGCCAGATAAGGCGGTAATGGCACATCTATGGCGTTCCGATCTAGGGGAAAATGAGCCAACGGACCCTCCAACAGATTACAGCTATCATCCTGTAACCTGGGCGCCAGGCAAAGACCGACCTGTTCTAGTCTCCTCGCTTCTCCCAGGACTGTCTCCCAAACGGCCGGCCGATTGGCCGCCATTTCCCATGCAGGTGGTTGATCGGGAGTTGCAGGATGGCTGGTATAGCTACCGGATAAGTGGCATCGATATCTTCGGCCGACACAGCCAACAGAGCGAGCCGGCAAGCTGGCACCAGTGGGGACCGATGCCCGATCCCAAGCCATGGTACTACCAGGAGCCGCAGGGAGATCGTACTATTCATCCATTTGCCATACGTCTGCTCGATAAGCTGCCTCCGCCACCACCAGCCGGGATCGAGGCGTATGCTCTGGACCCTGCAGATCCTCTGGTCGTGCAAGATGCTGCCTACAAGGAATGGCAGAGCTCACTCAGCTTGGGAGATCAGAAGAATCTTATCGGTCTGCGTGTCCGCTGGGCCTGGTCGGCAGCTCATATGCTCCAGGCGCCGGACACGCGCGAGTTCCGTCTTTACTATCAGCCGGGACGGCTCAATGCTCTACTAAGCCGCATCCTCAGCGTATCGATTGTCAGCTTAACAGAGAGCGATGTAGATGTTGATATTCCTGATAGCTCTGCTGCACGTGCGTTAAAAGGAGCAATGCTTCAAACCGGCACCAGCAGCTTCAAGATCCTGAATAGGATCGGTGGCACGCCACTTCGCCTGCGAGTCAGGAATATAGGTCCTCACTACCGTATGGGGACGATATCCGTCGAGCATAGTTCAGAGACTGTCACGGGCATGGATACCGCCTGGAGCAAAGATCTAGCGGGAACTGTCTTGCAGGTTGATGAGGAGACAGCGCCTTACCGAATTGCCAGGGTAAACTCCCCAACGGATCTGACGCTAGAAAGAGCATATGCCGGTGCAACTGGATCTAGGAAAAAGTACCAGATATATAAAGCCCCTCGCTCTGGCATCCCCTGTTCACTGGTATATCCTTCACCCCATACGGCAGGGAGGGTCTCTCTTAATAAGGATGATCGCAAGGTTGCCGGTACAGATACGAGGTGGGGAACGGAGCACATTGGTCAGATCTTCAAGGTTGCCGGGGAACACACAGAATACCGCATTATTGGGATCGAGGTTGAATCCACTCCCCAGCACATAACGCTGGATCGCCCCTACATAGGTAGGACCGGCAGCGGGCGATCCTACCAAATAATTCACCCTCTCTGTGTGGACTATACCAGAAGTGCCAACTGGAAAAAGCGCATCCATGTGTTGGGATACGATGAGCACGTCAATGTAAGAATACCGGCAAAACGCGGTGCTAATAACTACCCGTTGATGGGGAGGAGAGCTACTGTAAAAGGTTCCATCGTTTCTCTTGAGAATGCTGAAGATGCCGACCTTTCCACAGTCAGAATTAGGGAAGATGTGATCTACCTGGAAGATGACAGGGCATCGGAGATCAAGTGCTATCCCATTTTATCGGTGAATAATAATTTAGATGAATATCAACGTAAAAAAGTCACTGTGGGTGGGAGGCCCAGGATTGGCAGAGTCCCATCATCATGGATAATCGGTCCACCAATACCGCTACGCTTTTATGAGGTCTTCCTGCCAGCACCAGACTCTGCCGAAAACGGGGACTTTGATCCATCCCTGGAAAACCCAATGGTATACGCGCATATCGGCATAAGCGCAGTGGATGGAAGAAGGCATACTGAAGATGATCCCAGGTGGGCAGAGGAGTCCCACGGAGGCTGGGATCCTATCGAGCGCTATGGCAACGAAGGTCCTGTCAGCCCTCCGGCCAGCATCTTCCGAGTATTGCGGAAACGTCCCGACCCGCCCATTACGCCGCCTGCAGACTCAGATAAGGTCTACGCCACACCGGCCGATTATCACGGCCGCTCATTCTACACCTATCGCTGGCAGCCGGTAGATAACCTTAAGACACACATCTTCCGCGCCCTGGATGATGCCATCTTCAAACGAGATTGGCTGATCAGGACCACACGAATAGCTCTCGATTCAACGCTCCCCTGGCATGAGTCCTATTTCACTAGAGATACTAAAACTGAAGAAGATTATCCATGGACCCTTGAGCAAAAGCTGGAATTTGCAGGCGAGCTGAATGCCATTGAGTCTCAAAGCGACTATGGCACCCTATCAGATGGGGCAAAGGCCTTGCTGGCTCTCCTGCCCGGGAATGAAGGCAAGGTATGGGACAATGGCCTTCAGGAGCAGGATTGGGCTATTCGCGTTACCAGGCGTAGCCTCACGGCAGATCATACGGATTATTTCCCTGAGGAATGGGTCAAATCAAATGATGAGGTAAATAGGCTCAGACGCCAGAACATCGCCGATGAGCTCAATGCCATGGCAGCGCTCCTGACGGGTACTGCCGCAACAGTAAATGATACGGTAGTCACCCTAAGCGGAAATCCGGACCTGGTGCAGGTTCGGCCCAATAGAGATCTGCTCTGGCTGGCAGTAGAAGGCGAAGCAGTAGGTAGTGAAGAACGTAAAAGAAGATCCTACCGCATCAAGGCCGTAGACCAGGCTAACCATAACTTAACTCTCGATCGCAGGCCCAATTTGGCAAGCCCTATATCAGAATGGGCTATCTATCTCAATCCGTACCTTGAGCTGAGCAACGATGCCCTGCGAGTGCTGGCTGGGCTGCCCGGAAATGAGCGAGCCTTCAGCCAGGTCACAATTAAGCCCATGGATCCAACTGATTCAAAGAACTTCGACCGCAGGGGAGCAAATGATTCTGAGGACTATGAACCCGATGAGGATCTGCGTATTTATATTGACACCTTGCCGGGCCGTACCACCAGCCGGTACTTCTACCGTGCTGCCTACATCGATGGCGCACAGAACAGGAGCTATCTCAGCCTCTCCAGCCCGCCGGTCTACATGCCAAAGGTCACTCCGCCACGGACGCCAGTGATTACCAAGGTGCTGGGCGGCGACCGACAGATCACACTTAGCTGGAACTGCAGCCACGAGCCTGATCTTTCTGAATATCGCATTTATCGAACCGATGAAAAAGATAATGCCCGTGATGTTCGCTTGATGCATTTGGTCTATACCAAACCAGCAATGCCTGACGAGTTAGAGGCCTGCACGGCGAGCTGGTCTGATGTTTCTTTACGATGCTACAAGCCCTACTGGTACTGCATCACAGCATTCGATACAGCCGGTAATGAATCGCGGCCAACCTCGCCTAAGATGGCACAGGCGTTTCGAGCATCTGCCCCGCTTCCGCCGCAATGGTTATCGGCTGCATGGGATACCAGTGGCACCAGCGTTCACTTGATGTGGTTGCCGCCGGAAGCAGGTCTTTCCATTCTGGTCCAGCGACGGACCGGAACATCTCGGCGCTGGGTTACCATTTCGAAATGGCTTCCGCCAGATACTAATGCCTTCGACGATAGCAGCCCTTGTATAGGTCAAGACAATTATTATCGCTTAAATACACGCGATGAGTCTGGAAATCTCAGCACAGCCTTTATTCCCCGCCGAGTGCCAGTATGGGAGGGCTAGCCATGGAAGTAAGCATGCCGTTGGCAGTCCCGCCAGAAGGAATCGATGATCCAACCAGCTTTTATGCGGGCTTCACCGGTCGACTGAGGCCATCCTGGTCACCAGCGGACGGCCTAGTCGTCTTTTTAGACGATGATCCCGAGATTGCACGTCTGCACGCGCCTCTGAAGGTAGCATTGCGATTCATACCCGCGGGTACGGTGATCGACGAGGTTACTGTGGAAGAGGACACCCTTTTCCTGCAGACCTGGCCGACGGTCTATACCGAGCTTCGGGACCTTATCGACTCACCCGTCCCAGCTGAGATCCGCATATCAAATGTGGCACCTGACTCGGTACGTGAGTCTGTGCGACCACTTTTTACTGAGCTTGGCCGAGATGAGAGTGCCCTTGACGAATTCATGGCTGGAAATGGCTTATTGCGAGTCACAGCTGGAACCGCATTAGGAATGGCCGCTCTTGACTCTGAAGAGATGACCCCAGAAATGCCGAACCGAGTGAAGATCGATATGCTCGACGGAAGTGGTACCACTGTGAATCCCTTGCAGTTCCTCGCAGAAGTAGCCACGATTGCTGGGTTGGATATAAGTACGCATCCGCTAATGAGTCAACTCAACTTGGAGGAATGGATCGAGGTAACGATAGTTGATGCCGATGGCACGCCGCTCCACGATGCGGATTACGTGATATATTTGGCTGATGGCAGTGAACGCAGAGGCAAGACCGATGCCGATGGCCGTATTTACGAGACTGGAACCCCGATAGGCAACTGGTGGCTTGACCTGCCAGACTATCCCTCATGTGAATTTAGGAATAATGATGTTGAGGTGAGCTAATGGCTCAAGTTGGGATAGTCTCCATTAATAGTCAATATTACCGTGAGTATGAGATCGAAACCGGTGATACTCTTGCCTGTATTTGCCTACGTTATGGTTTCCGTGATTGGAATTCTGTCTATAGTCTCGAAGTTAATGAAGACTTCCGACGGCGTTACCCTAATCCTCACGAAATCAGCACTGCCTCACCCGTTAATCTCTTTATCCCGTTGATAGGTGCGCGCAGCGGGACAAGCTGTCGCGGCACAGTCATTCGCGATTATATGGTTGCCGAGATTCGGCTCCCTGACAGCAGTATCCCCCCCTTCCCAATCACTTTGCGGCAGATTGCTCCTGGCACGGGACACGCTGGTACAGAGATCATTACCGGTGCAGATGGTGAGGTCATTATCACAAATCCAGCGGCAGGCGATTGGTTCCTGACAGCAGTCGATTACATGTTGCTTCCAGCCGCCACATCAGATACCCAATATACTCCAGTACTCTTCGATTCGCTACCGTCTGAGGGCAATCTGAAAGATCCCACCAACCACATCCAACTAACGCGTAACAGAATCGACGTAATTTTCGCGCGCCAGGTCTATTATATTGTCTGTCCTATGTGCGGTCAGTCCCTGCGGACGGTGGAACCTGTTCCAGGCAACACAGCCAATAGTTGCCCTAACGATGGATTTGATTTGAGCTCAATTGAGAATGATATAAGATCAGAACCAGAGACATTCCTCAGCCCAAGGACTGGTCAGGACCTTCATTCCTCTGGGCGGCACACATGCCGCGGAACGATAATGGTGCCAACCGCGCATGGAGAGGTGACTGTATTTTGGGACGAATCCCGCTTTATCGATGCCGATGCCGAAGATTATACGCTTTGGGGCAGAGCGACCAAGAGTGCCTCTATAATTGGGAGGAGAACCTGGGGAGCTAGGCAGCCGGATGGAGATCCTAGCCGTATATGGGAATTCCATATGACGGCTCTAAACGCATCGCCAGCATACAGGACGATCGCCATTCCTAGCAATGAGACATTGCAGATGAAAACCAATGTTCTGAAATGGATGACTGTTCACCACACTACCGATCGTGCCCAAAACAGTTATGCTACTGTACGAGATTTGCAGGTCAAACAGCAAGACGAACTGCCACTGCCAAAAAGAATGGCTGATATCGCTTACCATTTCGTCATCGACGCTAATGGCAGTATCTATGAGGGTAGGCCATTGGGAATCAAGGGTTCGCATGTGGATTTGTTCAATGGTGGTAACGTGGGGATCGTCCTAGCAGGCGATTTCGAATCTCGAATAGAGAACGGGTGGAATCCCAATATTCCCACGCCAGATGCACTCCAGGCACTTGACGACCTGATCGATGTGCTAGCCTTGCGGTTTGATTTACACTCGGTCTGGACGCATCACGAACGCCATATCCAGGCAGGTAATCGAGATCCGGAAGCATGTCCCGGCGATAACCTTGAACCTCATGTTCTCAATGTGCTACGTATGAGATACCCCGGTCCACCACCCTGACTATCCAATTAGAGGAGGAGATTTTATATCAAGCTCGCCATTTATTCCCGTCAGCATGTTGCTTGAGGATATCGGTATCTTGCCAGATGATGTGGCTGTTCTCGAAGAGGGCCAAAACGCCCTCGAACGCATCGGCATTCGCAACATGCGAATCACTGAGGGAACTGGATACATAACCGTAGGTTTAACACTCGTCTTCGAGGACGAGTTGGCGGTGAGCTTGCCTGGTCTCAATGGGGTCACGCTGGCCTTCGGCGGTACCGGCAACACTTCTGAGTTCAAGATCGAGGCTGATCTGGGTGAGGACTGGGCGGTCCGGATCATCGATATCACCTTCGCCTTGCGGTTCTCCTCAGATATCTTACGTCCAGTACGGGCCATCGATAGTGGTTTCGAGGCAGATCCCTCCGGCGGCCACGTGGAGATCGGTGTAAGTGGTACGATCATCATTGATCATAATGGTTTCCAGATAGAGGGCATGAATGAGCTAAGCCTTGCCCCCTGTATGATTGCTGATTCCGGTTTCATTATTGAGGCATCTAAGATTGCACTGGATCTATCGCGAAACACAAGCATAGCACCAACAAAGGCCGCTGGTTTGCCGGATAGCTGGATGGGCGTTTTTATGGAAGAGGCAACTGTCCATTTGCCATCAGACCTCGCTTCCATTGTACCAAGCGATCTGAAATTCTCTAATTGCTTTATTGGATCAGGCGGATTCACTGGCAAGATCGAGGCATCCTGGGAGGATTTTTCCGGCACCATCGGTGGTTTTGAAATTTCGCTCAGGACCTTTGGACTCGAATTCTGCCAGAATGCCATTACCAGATCAGATATCGCTGGGCAGATCACTCTACCATTTTTCGATGAGACCATTGACGTTAAGATTGGCCTTAGTCTAGATGGCGGAATATCTTTAACGCTTGGCAGCGAGAATGGCCTCTATACTATTACCCGCGAGAACATCATTGAGATGCAGCTTGATAGCCTGGGCATCGAGTTTGATGAAGGGATAGCCACATTCAAGCTAAGTGGCGAGATTACTCCCCTCTTCGGCAACTTCGACTGGCCCAGCTTCAAGATAAACGAGCTGTCCATCGACTCAGAGGGCAATGTCAAGTACGAGGGCGGCTGGATCGACCTGCCTGACCAGTACAGCCTGGACTTCCACGGCTTCACTATAGAGATCACCCAGCTTGGCTTTGGCAAGAGCGACGATGGCGGCAAGTGGATAGGCTTCTCAGGCGCTCTGAACCTGGTGGAGGGCCTGACCGCTGGGGCCTCCGTGGAAGGCCTGAGAATCACCTGGTATGATGACCGAGATCCAAAGATCACCCTGGAGGGCGTCGAGGTCGAGTTCGAGGTCCCGGATGTTCTCCGCTTCCAGGGCTCTGTCTCCTACCGCGAGCTGGATAAAGGAGAAGAGAAAATCCGCCGCTTCGATGGCGATATCACTCTGGACCTCATGGCTCTTGACCTGCAGATAGATGCCACGCTGGTGATAGGCTCATCCCAAGGTGATTCTGGCTCTTACACCTTCTTTGCCATCTACCTGGGCGTGGAGCTTCCCACAGGCATCCCCCTCTGGAGCACTGGCCTTGGCCTCTACGGTGCAGCTGGCCTCTTTGCCCTGTACATGGAGCCGGACAAGAAGCCTGACGAGGAATGGTATGGCATGGGTCCGGGCGAGGGGTGGTTCAAGCGCCCGGAGATAGGCGTCGCCGATCTTGATAATAAGTGGACCAACCGCCGTGGCAGCCTGGCTCTTGGAGCGGGCGTCACCATCGGCACTCTATCCGACAACGGATATATATTCTCAGGCAAGGTCCTGTTGGCAATAGTCTTCCCTGGTCCCATAATCCTCATAGAGGGCAAGGCGAGCCTCCTCCGCGAGCGCTCCACCCTGGACGAGGAGCCTGTCTTCCGGGCCCTGGCCGTTCTGGACTTCCGGTCAGGGACTTTCCTGATAGGCCTTGATGCCCAGTACAAGTACGATGAGGATGAGGGCAGGATTATTGATATTGCAGGCAGTGCCGAGATATTCTTCAGCTTTACCGACCTCTCGGCCTGGCACCTCTACCTCGGTGAGAAGGAGCCGCGCGAGAGGCGCATCCAGGCAGAGATCATCTCCTTCATCAAGGCCAACGCCTACTTCATGCTCGATGCCCGCCAGATAGCCACGGGCGCCTGGATAGGCTTTGATAAGAATTGGAGGTTCGGTCCGGTGAGGATCGCCCTTGAGGCCTGGCTGGAGGGCAACGTCCTCATCAGCTGGAAGCCGGCTTTCTTCCATGGCGATGTCTGGCTCCATGGCAAGCTCGAGATCAGCATCTTCGGCATAGGCTTGGGCATATCTGCCGATGCCCGGTTTGCATGCGATGTGTACGACCCCTACCACATCCTGGCCGAGTTCAGGATAGTGCTCACACTGCTGTTCTGGGATCTGGACATAGGATTCACCCTGGAGTGGGGACCGGAGCCCATTCCGCCACAGATACCGATGCCGCTCAAAGAGGTCGCAATCGAGCATCTCAAGGTGAGCACCAGCTGGCCATTGCCCAGGGGTGAGCTCCTGCTGCCCAATGAACAGAATCCGGATCAACTGCAAAAAGCAATACCGATAGTTCCTCTCGACTGCCGCCCTTGCCTCACGTTCGGGCGTCCTGTACATGATGATGCCTGGATTGGCGTAGATCTTCAGCCGGTAGAGCCTGAATTTGAGAGGATTGGCGATCCAGAGAAGGATGAGGGGCCGGTCAAGGTCCGTTACGGCCTTAAAGGGGTAGTACTCGAAAAATGGGATGGTAGTTCATGGGTAGGGGTGGCACGCAATTTCGGTTCCAAGAGTGAAAGTGAGTTTGGAGACGATGATCAGCCGCAGGTATGGCTGCTGGAAGACAATGAGTCTGGTGTAGAAAATCTATATGGGTCTTGGGCGCCGCTGCCGAGCGATGATGGAAAGTCCCCTGCGCAGACAAAGCTAATGCTCTGGTCCAAGACGCCTTTCGACTACACCCGGCAGGCGGGATCGTCCTACGATGAGTGGTTTACTGATCGCTTTCCTGATTATCCCTGCTTGCCCATTCCATCTGATCAGGAGTTCTGCTATGACTTCGAAAAGCTGGCGATTGGGCAGAGGTTACCCTCCCCCTGGGCACACCCAGCCGAAGCCGATCTGGCATTTTACTGGAATACGCCCGAAGATCCAACCGTGACAGTTATGATGACACCTGTTGCAGGGAGGTTCAGAGCTATATGCTTCCCACAGCCGGAAGACGGCAATAGAAACGAGATCGTAATTCATCTTCCTCAGGCTGCCAAGTCAGTCAGGATCATCAGCGCAGTCAAGAGTGTTCAGTCACCAGGCCCGTCAGAAGGACAGCATCTTAAGGTCACAGCATATGACCTGCAGGGTCAGCCAGTCGATAAAGTAATCGGCAGTGGATCTAACTCATCAATCCTGGAGCTCACCAACGGCGGGATTACCCATGTTGGCGTCTTTTCAGATAGAGCTATCTGTCTGGTGGCTGTATGCATCACGGTCGGACCGAATGAGAGAGAGGTCATGCTCCGTGAAGAGATGGAACAGCACATGAAAAATGAACTGGCCCTTTGGTCTCAGACGGGAGATGTCCTGGAGCCCCATACAACCTATCGACTGGGGGTAGTGACAACTATCCAGGCAAAGGGTGAGAGTGAACTGCGGCACTATAGTCTCAATGAAGATCAGACTGAATATGCCTACTTCCGCACTGGTGGGCCTCCTGGCCTGACCAAGCTCGCCCTGCCTATCGGCGCCTCCCTTGAGGCCGCCCAGAGAGATAAGGATAACAATCTCATCACCATAGATAGTTATGGCAATGTTGGCAGTATCGATGAAAGCGAACTGGAAAGACTAGATGAAGATCCCAGGAGGCATCTGCTGCTCGCAGGCGGCCTGATCGACCTCACTCCCTATGTTCTCCAGACCATTCCGGCCACAGTGCCGGCGCCCGGCGAAAAACCACCCCTGCCGCGGCCTGTATACCGGGCCTATGATGTGGGCGTGGAGTTCAACTCCGATTATGTTGATCTGATGTACCGGCTGGAGAGGCGGGACCTGGGCCTCTACCTCTATGACAGCAACAACCGGCCTATACGCGATGCTCAGGGACGCTTGGTAGTCCTCAGCAACTACTGGGGCAAGAATGAGCTGCTCCTGCTGGTGGAGAGCGAACAGCGCTGGATATCCACTGTCAACGCTAGCGACTGCGCCATCTTGCCTCCACAGGTAATTTCTCACACTGCGGTCCTCACCAGCGATGCAAAAGGGCAGGTTTTCGAGCCAGATACCCTATATGAGGCACGTCTGGTGCCGTTGCTCCTGCATGAAGACTTCAGCATCTTTCCAGTGGGAACACCTGTAAGCGGGCCTAATGGAACTTTAGGTCGATGGACCGTGCTCGATCAAGGCGGCAATGATGACTCCTCTCACTGGGAGATACTTGAGGATGGCTTGCTTTCAAGCCGCTATATCATACAAACTTCGAACATTTGGGGAGGCGCTCGAGATCCACGGCTGCCAGCCAAACCCGGAGCACTTCTGCTCTATGCAAACAATCCATCCCTCTCAGCGGATCATCCTGAGCAGCCCAGCAAATGGACAGACTACCGGATGAGCGTCTCCCTGAGATCGACTGATGACGATGCCATAGGAGTGGTATTCCGATATCTTAATTCCAGTTCTTACTACCTCTTCTCGATGGATCGTGAGGGCAAATATCGGCGGTTGGTCCGTGTTACAGGTGGGGTATATACAATTCTTGCTGAGGATGACTTCGTCTACGTCCTGAATCAGGATTACTTGATCACAGTTGAGGTTGTTGGACCATTGCTCAAGATATACCAGGATGGGGAACTGGTGTTTGATGTAGCCGAAACTGGTGATGCCATACTTTCTGGCAGCATTGGATTTTATTGCTGGGCTAACCAGGGCGCTCGCTTCAGCGATGTGCGCATCGATGATTACCGCAAGGATGCGCCAGTGGTCTATAGATTCAAGTTCACCACCTCGCAATTCGCAAACTTCTTCCACCATCTGCATAGCTATCAGGACGAGACCTGGCTGGCTGATCTCTCAACCCCACCATCCGTTGTGGTAGCTGAGGATATCAGTACGTGGCTTGGCCAAGCAGTCGAGGCCACCGGAGCAGCAGCATCTGCAGAGCCTTCTGAGGAAGAGGCTCGTGCCTACGATTCTCTGGCAGAGGTTGTGCTTAGATCAGCTGCCCTGCAGAACCCAACTCAGGTCGAGGTGACGCGAGTGGTCGGAACGGGTATGAATCCCGAGCATGAAGCTCTGGCGTTTCTCCTCCGAAGTCCTGAGCCTATTGACTGGAAGCGTACTTCACTGGAGTTATGGCACGCAGATCGATGGACTCCGCTTCCAAAGCTGCCCGGAGCCGTAAAACTTACCGATGTCACCTTCGAGACAATGCCGACTACCGAAGAAACCGTAACGTTGCTCTTAAGAGAGGCAGCTGACCTCACTGGATATGGAATTGAGTACCGCAAGATGCCTGGCCCTATCCGTGAACCGGTCCTGTTTGCTGAAGAGTTCGAGGACAGCTCACGGGGCCTACTGTTCCGTGAGACGTTTAATCCCAGTGCCATGGATCATTACAGGATCGTAGATCAGGGTGAGCATCTGGGTCCCTCTTCCTGGTCAGTGAGAGATGGCCACATTGTGCAGAGGAGTAGGATTTATGGAGGATCGCTACTGCGAAGAGAGCTAGAAAAGCCGGGTACTATGGCATTGACTGGCCATACTGTGTGGGCCGACGTAATAATCCGGGTTACATTACGCTCTGAAGGCAATGACGCCCTTGGGGTGGTCTTCCGCTATAGAGACCCTGATAATTACTACCGCTTTTCTATGGATGCCCAAAATCGCTATAGACGACTCATCAAGAAAGTAAACGGCACTGTGAGTGTTTTGTGGGAGGATAGTATTGCCTATATGCAGGGGCGTTCCTACCGGCTGGCGATCGAAGCCTACCAGGGACGGTTATTGGGTTTCCTGAATGATATCTTCCTGTTCCACGTTCAAGACGAGAGCCTAGAGACTGGGCAGGTCGGATTTTATTGCTGGAATAATCGTGCCGCGCACTTTGAGGCGCTGGAGATCGAGAGGTTAGAAGAAGATCCACTGCTATGGCAACCGCACTTCAGCGACATGAGGGAATTAACGGTGGTCGATGAAGAAGGTGCGATCCAAGGACCTTCGGCGTGGAGAGCAGAGAACGGTGTACTCGTCCAGAGTTCCAATATACATACGCCAGATAGGTCAGCCTTCCAGCGTGGCACTTATGCCTGGGGTGGTCACCCCGACGGGAGCGATCTTCAGATTTCTGTCCGCCTGCGTTCTGATGATGGTGCCATCGGCGTGATGTTCCGCTTAAAGGATAGTAGGAATTACTACCGATTCTCCATGGACAATCTAGAAGGATTCAGGCGCTTGGTCAAGGTAGTAGATGGGTCTGCAACCACATTATGGCAGGATAGTGAGCGCTATACTGCGGGCAAAAGACACGAGCTTACCTTACGAGCAGTGGGTAGTGATCTTCGTGGCTTCCTCGATGGAACTCCCATATTTGCAGTTTATGATAGCAGCCTCAAACGTGGCAGAATTGGGTTATGCTGCTGGGACAACACCACAGCCCGTTTCGAGCGGGTAGTGGTCATCGATCAGACTCGGCGAATAGGCCAGTGGAGGATCATAGATGAAGGAACTGTTCAGGGGCCCTCCTTCTGGCAGATCTCAGACGGGGCACTGCTACAAACCTCCAATGTCCACGATGGAATATTAGCCGCCAGAGATCCGTCTAAACGAGGCACTTATGCCATCTCCGGCAGTTCCGCTTGGACCGACTATCGTATTATTGCCCGGATGCACTCCGACGATAATGATGCTATCGGCCTCATATTCCGCTATGTAGATGAGGATAACTACTATCGTCTCTCTATGGACCGCCAGCGCGGTTACCGTCGGCTTGTGAGGAGAGCACATGGCGTTGTAACCACGATTTGGGAAGATGCAGGCACATTTGAGGTAGGTATGCCATTCACCCTGGCTGTGGATGCTGTTGGCTCACGGCTGATGGGTTATATAAATGAGAGGCTGCTCTTTGAAGTGACTGACAGCACTCACGCTGCTGGGCAGATTGGCCTCTACTGCTGGGGCAATCCCGGAGCGCGGTTCGAGTTTGTGGAGGTCCGCAGCTTAAACTTGGAGGCCAATGCCTTATTCAGCGATCGATTTGCTGAGGATGATTACGATGACTGGACAGATGTCTGGGCAATAACCAATGCAGAACAGGAGGACGGAGTAGAGGATGAGCCATCCGATTGGATCGTGGAAGAAGGTGCGCTCCACCAGCGTGGTAACATTTGGACGAAGCCGAATGATCGCGATACCTTGAGCAAGAAAGGGACACATGCGTTAGCAGGCGATCCTGAGTGGACCGATATAGCATTTTCTCTACGGTTCCGGTCCTTGGATGACGATGCTCTTGGCGTTTTATTCCGCTACACGGATGAGCAGCATTATTATCGTTTTTCTATGGATGCTCAACGGCATTACCGTAGGCTAGTGAAGAAAGTGGGTGGCACCTTCCACCTTCTATGGGAAGATACTTCAACCTATGAAACCGATAGAAGCTATGAGCTTGCAATTATCGCTATAGGAAGCCTGCTTCGAGGCTACCTGGACGGCGTATCCATGTTTATTGTAGAGGACAGTGATCTCCTCCGCGGATGCATCGGCCTATATTGTTGGGCGAATGACGATGCCTGGTTCTCCAATGTGCACGTTTACCCGCCTAATGTTGTATCTCAAGAATGGATGTTGGATGAACCTTTTGAAATGCTTGTGCCAATGCGCTGGACCTTTTTCGACGAGGGCGAACTAGAAGGGCCGTCATGCTGGGAGGTAAGAGATGGTGAGCTACGCCAGACCAGCAACATTTCAGATCCTGGAACTTATGCATTAGCTGGCGAGACCATCTGGCAGGATTATCGCTTCTTAGCCAGGCTTCACTCAGATGCATCCGGTACGCTGGGTGTAGTTTTTCGATACAAAGATGCCAACAACCATTACTGTTTCTCCATGAATCGCTCACGTCGCTATAGGAGGCTAACTAAGAAGGTTGCTGGCATATCCACGATTCTATGGGAGGACACAGTTCAGTATACAGTCGGCCGGGAATATGTACTGACTTTGGACTGCGTAGGTGAACAGTTGAAGGGCTACATTGATGGAGTTCTCCTGTTCGATGTTGTAGATGCCGAGTTGAGTTCAGGGTGCATTGGACTTTGCTGCTGGGGCAACCCTTATGCACGCTTTAGTGAAGTTCGAGTTGCCGAGCCGATGTGGATGCCTTATTATCGGTTCGGTCAGAAGGAGAGGTTGCCGGCCGGCACGCGCATCCTCATACGTGCAGGCAACGAGGCAGGCGCTCTGGACAGAGTCGGTCGGTCGCGGCTTCCGTCTGAGAGCGCGGATTTACGCATTGTCAGCTCAGATGCTAAGGAGGAGCATGCACGCCGCTTCCTGCCAAATAGTGCTTTTGCTATGATCGATGCTCGTCTGCTACGCAAAGTAGATGGCACTGCTTTCTTCATTATGGCTTCTTCACTCACCATAGGACTATACCGATTGAAAATGACTTATCGACGCGATAATCGGAGTGTTGATCCGAATAGCCAAATCTACAGAGAGGCGGCGAATAGTGATCCAGAACAGGTCGCCATCGATATACCGTGGGATCAAAATAATCGTTGATGGCGATCGTTATTTCAATGATAGGATTGGACAATAGTTGGCTCAGATGAGTTGGCCTCCGCAATAGCTGCAAGCTGGGGCTGAAGAATTATCCCCAGCTGTTTAAGATCTGGATAGGTCAGGAACAGGTAAGTTCACTTTATAGATAATAAGTAGGCGTGTTTGGAAACATAAATATTGGCCAATGTCAAATGGACTGGGACGGTTTTTATCTCAGTTATCTTTTTCCAGGTGGTTCTGAGGCCGATGCTGCCTGAAAGACGATCTGGCCTTCATGAATCCTATCTATGAAGGATTCGTTAGCAAAATCCCATATCAGATTCAAGAGCGAGCGGCATGTTGCCCTTGGAAAACTTTATTCGGCTTCAAGTGTCTGTAACAGTCTTTGCTGAGCGCATCTCACTCAAGGGCCTTTGCAAACCAGGTCGTTCTCGTCCATTTGTGCCATAAATACCACCAATGATTGAATCCGTATGCAAAGGTACTTGAATGTTGGTGACAATTGGACCAATAAATCATCACGTATGCGTATATGCTCGGGGTGTGGACATATCTTCCTCACAATCGAAATACAATCGCAAGGAATTAATCGGATGGCAATAACTCTCATTTGAGGGGAAAGAATGCCATCCATGAGAATTCTGTCCTGGAATGTGAACGGCTTGAGAGCCATCTATAAGAAGGGTTTTGTGGACTGGCTTCTTAAAGACCGTCCCGATGTGCTCTGCCTCCAGGAGATCAAGGCGACAGAGGATCAGATTCCAAAAGAGCTCAAAGGCCTCCCCGGATACATATCGTTTTTCAGTCCGGGCGCCAGAAAGGGGCGGGACGGTGTGGCCCTGATCAGCAGGACAAAACCCCTGAGCCTGGAGTACTCATTGGGCCTGCCTGGCTTTGATGATGAACAGAGGGCGATTGTTGCCGACTATGGGGATTTTCTGCTATTCAATGTCTACTTCCCCAACGGCAAGGCCTCAAAGGAGAGGTTGAGCTATAAGATGAGGTTCTATGATCTGTTCCTCGATCTCATGGACCGGCTTGTGGCCGAGGGCAGAGATATTGTGATCTGCGGCGATGTTAACACCGCCCATAAGGAGATCGATCTCGCCCGGCCCAAGCCGAATGAGAAGATATCAGGATTCCTTCCGGAGGAGAGGGCCTGGATCGACCGATTGATAGAGCACGGCTTCCTGGACACCTTCCGCCTCTTTCATCCTGAAGGGGAAAAATACTCCTTCTGGGATATGAAAACCAGGGCTCGCGAGCGCAATGTGGGCTGGAGGATCGACTACTTCTTCGTCTCTTTAGGCATGCGGGATCGGGTGAAATCGGCTTTTATCCTCGATGATGTCTATGGCTCCGACCACTGCCCGGTGGGAATCGAGATCGAGTTATGAAGAATTCAAGGAAAAAGGTTTTATTGCTTGTTGCCAAATGGACTTCCAGGCTTTATTAAAGGAGGGATAATGATTTGAGGACTGCCAGGCAGATTCCCTGGTACCTTATCGCATCCATTCTGATCTCTTTATCAGCGATTGCTCTGGCTAATCTTTTTGCTCCACCGCTGAAAGAGGCCGGCTCATATCTTGCTTTAGCTCTGGTGATACTGATACCCGGCTACCTTGCAGTCATCTCCCTCTTCCCTGCCGCTGGCGACCTGGATTTGAATAGACGCTTTCTTCTCTCTCTGGGGGCCTCTCTGTTATTGGCAGGGCTCATCAGTCTGATTCTGTATTTTACCCCCAGGGGGCTCCAGGCTGCATCCCTGGCCACTATTCTCTCTTTTCTTGTGCTATTTCTTGCCGCACTATCCTATCTCCGCTGGTCGGCTCTGCCTCGCAACAAGAGGTTTGTGATCGGAGCGAAGAGGAGCTATCGCAGTCGCAGGACCTCTGGCCGCATCTCATCAGGCTTCGTCTCCTCCCGGGGCCCTCTTCTGATCGCCCTGGCCGCGATCCTCGTTCTGGCTGGTCTAGCCCTGGCCTTTTATCATTATCAACCTGGCATGAATTTCTTATCCTCTCCCAAGGGCTATACCGATCTGGAGGTCACCTGGCCGAAAAGCGAGCTTGACGGCTCATCCGAAGGGCAATACACGACTCTTACCGCTGGCCGCGACCTGGAAGCGCGGGCGAGGATCGACAACCATGAAGGCATTCCAGTCAATTACTCCCTCCGGCTGGCCTTTGACAATTCCACCATCTTCGTCAAAGGCCTGCGTCTGGCTGATAATGAGACCTGGGAGAGCATGCTGGGCTTTGTGCTTGAGGGACAGCCAGG
>Ga0116173_1001361_pt1 | contig 20165 bp, 16 predicted proteins | sample AD_UKC085_MetaG_FD_89800 | JGI IMG/M metagenome (GOLD analysis project Ga0116173, IMG submission 89800) | Active sludge microbial communities of municipal wastewater-treating anaerobic digesters from USA - AD_UKC085_MetaG | ecosystem: Engineered > Bioreactor > Anaerobic > Digestate | place: USA...
ATGAGCGGACCGTGCATCCAGGTCATGCCGAATCCGATTGAATTCGGTTCGACCATTGCAGCGACCGGCGTCAAGGGCGTTCCGGTCACCATCACGAGCTGCGGCGACGAACCGCTTGAAATCACGGCTATCCGCATGGATGGCGATAACTGTGCGGAATTCAGCTTCGACCTTACCGGAACGGGCGAGTTCGACAGCACGAACCCGCTGGTCATCCAGCCCGGTCTTTCAACCAGCGTCATCGCGAAATACACCCCGGCCGATGTCAGCCCCAAGGACTCGGACAAAATGTTCATTCCCGACGAGTGCCTCATGGTGGTTGATAACAATTCAGCCAGGCTGTCGGTCGAGATTCCGATGTCCGGCATTGGCACCGAGGCGGAATGCGCCGTTTGCCGGTTCCAGATGATGGAAGGCGATGTCCAGCTTGCCGAAAACGCCGAGGTACTGCCCCAGGTCATCATCAAGATGGTGAACAACAGTTATGATCCGACCATTGGCGGCGGCATCAAGTCTTACGACTGGACGGTCAGGCAACCAAACGAATCGGCCCAGGTATTCAATCCCGCTTCGACATGGAAGGATCCGACCTTCCAGCCAAACATTGTTGGCGATTACGAATTCTGTCTTGAAGTGTTTAACAACGACGGTTGTTCCGACAGTTGCTGCAAATCGATTCAGGTCGTTCCACCGGGTGGCCTTCACATCGAACTGACCTGGAATACGCCGTCCGACCCGGATCAGACGGATGAGTGCGAACTTACTGTCAATTGCGGCGCCGACCTTGACCTGCACATCGTTCATCCCCTTGCAGCCCCGGAAGGCGGGATTATTGATCCGGAAACGGGATCACGTTACGGATTCTTCGACCCCAGGTGGGACTGCATCGGCTGGATGAATCCACATCCAACGTGGGATGACGACAATCCGGGTGACCCGCTGTACCAACCCAACTTCGACCTTGACGACACCGACGGCGCCGGCCCGGAAAACTTCACGTACCCCAGGCCGGATCCCAAGTACTCGACGACACACCCGAACTGCTACAAGGTTGGCGTCCACTACTACGATGACCACACGTTCGGCAAGTCGTACCCGACTGTGAAGATATTCATCAACGGCGAGGAACCGATTTCGGTCACGCTTGAATCGGGCATGACGATGCTGGATATGTGGGACGTCGGCCGCATCTGCTACTACGACGACGCCCAACCCTTCTTTGAAAGGAAAAATGGCGATGGAACGCCCCACGTCATCCAGAACTACGTGGTGCAGTGGTTCTAGAAATCCCGACATGACCTGACCGGCTCAATGTTTCATCCAAATGAATGACAGGACTGCCGTTGTCCGCGCCAGGCTTGACATCGGACGGGCTGTAATACATAGTATTACACCACTTCCGGAGGGGACTCCGACATGGAAAAGTCCGACGTCATCACGTTCAAGGTGGATGGCGAACTGAAAGACGCGCTGAACCGAATGAAGAACCGTTCGGAATTCATCAGGTCGGCACTGATGGCGGCTCTGGACGGCACATGTCCGCTTTGCCACGGTTCCGGCACGCTGACGCCACGCCAGATGACCCACTGGCAGAGGTTTTCGATGGCGCACCACATCAGCGAGTGCGGGGAATGCCATGGAATCGTGATCGAATGCGGCGATGCGAACGACGACGAATCCTGTATTGGAGGTCACCCGTGAAAAGGCGGTTTTTTCAGGCCCTGCTGGTGTCAGCGATCGTTATGATCCCGGCGTTTTCCCACGCGCTTGAAGGAAGGACCAAGGTTCTTTCGACGACTTTTCCCATCTGGCTGCTTACCGGAATTGTCACCGTCGGCGATGCCGGGATTTCGAACGACCTGCTCATCGCGCCTTCCATGGGATGTCCGCACGACTACTCGGTCACGCCGAACGACCTTTCCAGGATGGCCGCGGCCGACGTGATCATCATCAATGGACTTGGAATGGACGATTCGCTGGTTCAGGGCAAGAACCGGGCTTCCGGCGGCAAGGCCGTCGTTATCGATTCTTCCAGCGGTATCCAGGGCGTCATGGATTACTCACACGGCGAAGGCGCCCGCAAAACCGTCGCCCATCATGACAAGACGGCCGGCGACAAGACTGGACATGAAGGACACCACCACGAGGATCATTTTGGCGCCGGGCACCATGAGTGCCCGCATTATGCCGAACACCATGGGAACGACGGCAGGCAGGACGACGCTGCCGGACACGCGCATGAAGCCGGCCACGTCCACGAGGGAACCAACCCCCACTTGTTCGCAAGCCCTTTGATGGCAGCCAGGATTGCAAGGAACATCGCAAGGGAACTTGGGTCGATCCGACCTTCGTCAAAGGATCTGTACGAACGAAACGCGACCGCTTTCGAGGCCAGGATGAACAGGCTGACGGCCGATTTCCAGGCAGCCGTCAAAAGACTGAAGAACGTAAGGATTGTGACCCAGCACGGGGCCTTCGATTATCTGGCCAGGGACGTCGGGCTGCAGATAACGGCCTTCGTACAGGATCATCCCGGCTACGAACCGTCGGCCGCCGAGATGCTTGCCCTGACAAAAACCATCCGGGCCGGCGGCGCCGGGGCAATCTTTGTCGAGCCTCAGTACCCGCAGAAGGTTCCGCGGGCCCTGGCGGCCGAAGCCGGCATTCCGGTCGGACTGCTGGATCCGGTGGCAACCGGGCCGGCCGGGGCCGGAACCGATTATTACGAAAAGGTCATGCGGCAGAATATCACCGCGCTGGAGAAGACACTTGGAACCCGCTGAATGCACCGACTGCGGTCAGAAGCGCGGCGACCTCTGCCGCCACGACCCGAAGACGACGGCGATCTGCTTTGACGATGTTTCGGTCAACTTCGGCGGCGTCCAGGTTCTTGACTCCGTGACCGCAAGGATCCCGCGTGGCGGCTGCACGTGCATAGTCGGGCCGAACGGTGCCGGAAAGACCACGCTTCTGATGACCCTGCTTGGAAAGATCAGCCATTCCGGTGCCGTCAGGATCGGCAGCACCCCGGACGGCCGGGCCGCCAGGGTCGGGTACGTGCCGCAGCGCCTTGCATTTGACCGGGGAATGCCGCTTACGGTGATGGAATTTCTTGCAATGGGTTCACAGCGCAGGCCCCTGTGGCTCGGAATTTCCAGCGATATCCGAGAACGGGCGACCCGGCTTCTGGAAATGGTCGGGGCGGGCGCTTTGGCCCGGCGCAGAGTCGGGGCTCTCTCCGGCGGCGAACTGCAAAGAGTTCTGCTTGCACTGGCGTTTCAGCAGGATCCGGATCTGCTGATTCTTGACGAACCGGCCGCCGGCGTGGATTTCAGGGGAGGCCAGATCTTCTGCGAACTGCTTGAAAACCTGCGGGCCGAGCACGGCTTCACGCAGGTCATGGTAACGCACGACCTGGGCCTTGCCGCAAGCCACGCGACATACGCCATCCTGTTGAACGGACGCGTTATCGCGGAAGGTAATCCAACTGTAACGCTTAACCCGGAAAATCTTACCCGGGCTTTCGGAACGCATATGGGCGGGGCCGTCATCGGTCCGCTGTCGCATTCGTGCGGATGTGAAGGAACGGGGGCTGGCAATGCCTGACTTGAGCCCGATTCTTGCCGTCATCGGCGCCCTGATACCGCTTGAGTGCATGCAGGCCGGCTTCATGCAACGAGCCATGCTGGGACTTCTGCTGCTCGCGCCCATGACTGCTGCCATGGGCGTCCAGGTCATCAACCTTCGGATGGCCTTCTTTTCGGACGCGATAAGCCATTCCGCATTCGCCGGGATCGCCCTGGGCGCGCTGTTTTCGGTGCATCCGCACTGGTCTATGCCGCTGCTCGGGGTTGCCGTCGGCATCGGAATAGTGGCCATCGGACGACATTCGATGCTGTCGTCGGACACCGTCATCGGTGTGTTCTTCGCGGCGGTCACCGCCGGGGGAATCGCGCTTGTCAGCAGGGATCCTTCCCTTGCCAGGGACACCCAGATTTTCCTTTACGGCGACATCCTGACCATCGCGGACGTTGATCTGCTTCAACTTGGCGGACTTCTGCTCCTGTTTTCGGCTTTCCAGATTCTTGCGTTCAACCGGATTCTTTACATCTGCATCAACCCCGACCTGGCCGAAGTCCACCGCGTGAAAGTCTGGGCATACCAATACGTGTTCGCGGCGCTCCTGGCGCTTGTCGTCATCTTTTCCGTGTGGGCCATGGGTGTCCTGCTTGTGACCGCTATGCTTATCGTTCCGGCGGCCACGGCCCGCAACCTTGCAAGGTCAAGCGGAACCATGTTCTGGTGGGCCGTCGGAATCAGCGTTTCTTCGGCTGTCGGCGGACTGCTGCTTTCCGCGCATCAGTCGATCAGGACGGCAACCGGCGCGACAATCATCCTGATTTCATTTACATGGTTTCTGGTAAGCTTCGTGCCTGTCGCGCTTCGAAAGGAAAAGGCCCGATGAAAGCAAAAGTCCGACCGATCGGAATGCGGTCGTTCATTTTCGAAACACTGTTCCTTGTCGCCACCGTCACCCTGTTCTTCGCGGGACAGGCGATGGAATCGATGCGGACGCTTTCGCTGATCTTCGCAAGCATCGTCCTGGAGGCCGTGCCATTCATGCTTCTGGGCGCCGTCGTCGGCGGGCTGCTTGAAACCTTCGTCAGCCGCGAAAGAATCGCGTCGCTGCTTCCCCGTAAACGCTGGAAAACGGTTCTGATTGCGGCCGGCCTGGGGGTCATCTTCCCGGTGTGCGAATGCGCAATCGTTCCGATTGTCAGAAGGCTCTCAAGAAAGGGCCTGCCGATGGCGGGGGCCGTCGCGTACCTGCTTGGGGGACCGATCGCGAACCCAATCGTGGCCGGTTCGACGCTGGTCGCATACAAACTGGAATGGCCGATGATGGCGGCAAGATTCATCGGCGGCTACCTGATTGCGGTTGCCATCGGTCTTGCCATGGATCGCATTTTCAGGAAAAGGCAGGCTTTCGTCGATGACGTCGCGATGCCTGGCGCCGGCGCGGCCGGATGCGCGTGCGGCCACGACCACGAACACCAGGACGGACACGATTGCGAAAGCAGCCACGAACACGACCATGAGCATGAAGGCGGTCAGACATGCGCCTGCGGCCACCATCACGCAGCGCCGAAGGGCCCGCGTTTTATTGACAAAATGCGTGCCGCCATGCTGCACGCGGCCGACGATTTCCTTGGGGTTGGCCATTACCTTGTGATCGGCGCGTTCATCGCGGCCATTGCCCAGACGTACATCGATCGCACGGTATTCACGCAGATCTTCCAGATTCCGGTTCTTTCGATCCTGATGATGATGGCGCTCGCGATCCTTTTGAACCTGTGCTCGGAGGCCGACGCATTCATCGCGGCATCCTTCCGTGGAATCATGCCCATGTCGGCGCAACTCGCCTTCCTTCTTACAGGTCCGATGTTCGACCTCAAACTGCTGCTGATGTACCAGGGACTTTTCCGCAAGAGGGCGATCGCGGCCCTGGCATCCCTGATCCTTGTTTCGGCCGCGCTTGTCTCGATTGCGGCCCATTACAGCGGCTTCTTCACGAAGGTGATGCCATGAAGTCGCTGATTGCATTCATCTTCGCGCGTGCCAGAGTCATTGTTTTCTTCATCTGGGTATATGCCCTGATCGAGCTTCTTCAGGGTGGGCGTTACCTGACCTTCCTGCGACCGGAATTCGGCTATGTGCTTGGCGCGGCGCTTGCCATGTTCCTGGCGGTAATGATCGCCGAGATGGGCCGCGAACCGGGCGACCGACTTCACTGGTCGGCCTTCCAGCGCCCACTGATACTGCTGATTCCGCTTCTTTTCCTGCTGAACGCCCAGGGCGCGTCACTCGACTACTACACTTTCAACAAGCGATTCACCGGAACTGCCGGGATGGCGGTCAATGTGGAACCTTCTGACGATTCGGGCGTCCCCGCGGGCGGCCGGGCGGCCGTTGACAATGGCCAGGCCGGGGAAGCCGGCACCGTTTCGGCTGACGACGCGGACGTTCCCTCTTCCCTGAACCCGTCAAAGACCGACCGGATAAGGTTCAGCCGCAAGTGGAACCAGGACGGGACACCGGGCAACGCTTCAGGCACCCCGTCAACCGGATCCGGGACGGACGTCGAGGCCGGCTCCCAGCCGCCACAGCAGCCACCGCACGAACCTGGCACGCTTCCTGAAGATCAACGCCCGAAGGGCGACAACGACGACGAAGCTGACGACGACGGCACGCCGGACGTAATCGAAACGGCCCTGACATCGCTTTACGAGACGCCCAAGCTTTTCGAGGGCAAGCAGGTATCAGTGATTGGCATGGTCGACACGAACGAAGACATCGCGCGCCAGTTCGGCGACCGGGCAAAAGTCCTCTTCAGGTTCCTGATTTCATGCTGCGCGGCCGATGCCCAGCCGATCGCCCTGATTTTTGAAACAAAACAGTCCACGACCATCAAGGGTGAAAACGTCTGGATTCGCGTAAGCGGAAAATTCACCCTTCATAAAAAGGACGGCCGCACCATCCCCGTGATCCGTGAAGCCTCCTTGAGCACCGTCCCCAGACCGGCGAACGAATACCTCTACTAGACCGATGCCTTTACCGATGCCTTTTGACGATGCCTTTACCGATGCATTTTGCCGATGCATTTACCGATGCCTTCTGACGATCCCTTTCCTGTACTGAATCGATGACCTTCATGATTGATGCGCACGATTCGCGGGGTTCCAGGTTCCCGTCCGCAGCATGGTGTCGCTCGGCAACGCCGCCGGCCTGAAGCCGAAATGCCGCGTCCTACTCAAGAATGGACGGGAATGCCCCGCGATGAATCAGCGAAAGCCAGTCCATCATGATTGCGACCATGCAGTGGATGAATACCCCACCCCAGATGCTGCACGTGCGCAGTGAGAGGACGCCCAGCACAGTTCCCGCGATGATGGCACCGAAGGCCTCTGGCGCGGGCTTGGTGAAATGAATCATCAAGTACGGAAGAACCATGACCCAGACGGCCGAGGAACCCAGCTTGAACTTCATGGAATGAACCATGAATCCACGGAAGAAGAACTCAAGGCCGAAGAACTGGACACAATAAAGAAAATCCCACAGCAGCATGTCCCAGATGAAACGGGGGTTGTGGTAAAACGGATAAGTCCTTTGAAAGGAATCGGAATAACTGACAAGAACGGTGCCCGCGGCGACCGGCAGGAACAGCAGCAGGTAAATCGGCAAGTGCTTGAAAAAGCCTTTCGGCGACAGGCCGTATTCGGAGAGTTTTTCCCGGAAGACCAGGCGGATGACCAGGGCGGGAATTACGAAGTAAAAGAACAGGCAACCAAGCGACCAATAGGCGTTCCTGCTGATTGAAACGACGTCCAGCAGCGTGGCGCGAAGATCCCCGGGCTGCATGGAAACGACGAAATCGATCGCATTCTGCATCACCCACTTCTGGGCAGGCCCGCCAATCACGAAGAAATTGTTCCCAAACAGAACGACGCACGCGACCAGCGCCGCGACGTTTGTCTTGAACTCCGGGGATCTATGGCGGTTCAAACCCTGACCGCGGAAATCGTCAATCGCGGTGAACTGGCCGGCAAGGAACGTGATTGCTTCCTGGATTTTCATGGGACGGGATTCTAGCCTTGCGCAAGGCAAGTCGCAACAACCTTTGAAGGCGCGGACTTTGCACCGAAGCCGGTGCGGGCATAACCTTGACCCAGCTTCAGACCGGATCGCGGATGACCAGTGAATCCAGGCCCGAGCAAGCGAAAAACCCAAGGTCCTGGGTTTTCTCCACGTATTTCGCCGAGGGGCTGCCGTACATGCTGGTGCGGTACCTTTCTTCGGTTTATCTGACAGATATCGGCGTCCGGGAAGCCTATCTTGGATTCGTCAATTTCCTGGGCATCCCCTGGAATTTCAAGTTCCTGTGGGCACCGGCGGTCGATCTGTTCGCGACGCGACGAAAATGGTTGCTGGTCGTGGAACTTGCCCTGGTCGCCGGATTCGCCATTGTCGGGCTGCTGGCCGCGGCCGGTCCGGATGTCACGGCAGGAACGGCAGCACCCGCGGCCGATGGAATGCAGTCGCTTGCCGTCAGGTCAACCATCGTGCTCCTGGTGATGCTGGCATTCCTTTCGGCAACCCACGATATCGCGATTGACGGCTTCTACATGGAGGCAATCGACGACCCGACCAGGCAGGCGGCATATACGGGCCTGCGGGTGCTGGCGTATCGGCTTGCCGTGATCTTCACCAAGAGCGTGCTGGTCGCCATGGCCGGATGGGTCTCATGGACAGCCGGCTGGATCGGGGGTGCCGCAGCGCTTGGACTGCTGCTTCTGTACCACTGGCGGATGCTGCCGAACCCGACCGGGGCCGACAGGACGGCCCGCGACGGCGCTGCCATTGCCCGGGACTGGGGACGGGCCTTCACGACCTACCTTTCCCAGCCACGAGCCTGGCTTATCCTTCTGTTCGTGGTGACCTACAAGCTGGGCGACGAGGTCCTGTTTTCCATGAACACCCCGTTCCTGATGCGCGAACTGGGGGTGACAAAGCCACAGTTGTCATGGGTTTCCGGGGTCTTCGGCACGGTGGCTTCGATCGCAGGGTCGCTGGTATCCGCCCGCGCGATATCAAAATGGGGACTTGGGCGCGCCGTCTGGCCGCTGACGCTTGCGATGAACCTGAACATATGGGCATACATCTGGCTTGCCTGGGCCATTCCCGACGCAACGACTGCATCAGGCCTGTCGATAATCACCGCGGTTCACAGCTATGAGCAGTTCGCGGCCGGGCTGGGGAACGCGGTGCTTGTGGTCTTCATCATGCGCACCTGCAACCCCGAATTCAAGGCGGCCCACTACGCAATCGCAAGCGCAATCGCATCGGTCGGCGGAACGGCATTCGGGGGATTCGGCGGCCTTTTCGTCGAATCTTTCGGCTACCTGAACCTTTACATCCTTGCCTTCGCCGCGACAATACCGGGGATGATCTTCCTGAAATTGATGAAAATCAGGGATTAATTCCAGGGAACTGCAACCACTGGGAACTCCGGGGATTGACACGGGACTGCGTGTGTCGGTTAATCTTTGCCGATCCCGGGCCGTGGCAACTGCCTGATCCGAATCCACCCTGGAGGCCGAGCCGATGACAGACAACACCCTTCAGAAGGCAATCCCGGGAAGCCGATGGTTCAGCCTGCCGGTTATCTTTGCGATTGTCATCACGAACGGCCTGCTGCTTTCATCGTGCACGAAGAAGGTCGGCGGCCCCAGGGGCGCCATTTCCGTCGATGCCGAACTGGCCAGGAAATCCGATGTCAACATAACCCTGCGGGCCGTCGGCCGGGTCGAGCCATTGCAGAAGGTCGAAATCCGACCACAGGTCGGGGGACAAATCCAGGAGATCCGCTTTGCCGAAGGCGATGCCATCGAGGCCGGACAGACGCTTTATGTGTTGGATCGGCGCCCGTTCGAGGCCGCGCGAGCGCAGGCCGCCGCCCAGGTCAAGGCTTCAATGATCAAGCAGGACGCTGCAAAACGCGATCTTGAACGCGGACGGACTCTTTTCGAAAGGCAGATGATCAGCGCCGGTGAACTTGACGCGCTGCAGGCGGCGGCGGATTCGGCGGATGCGGCGGTACAAATGGCCAGGGCTCTTGAAAGGACTTCGATACTCAATCTGGAGTACGCCGTCATCAAGGCTCCCATATCAGGGCGTGCGGGACGTCACCTGGTTTATCCCGGGGATGTCGTTGTCCCGGCCGTGACCCCGCTTGTGACCATTAACCAGACAACACCGATCAGCGTTGCGTTTTCCGTTCCCGAAAGGGAACTGGCCGCGGTGAGGGCGGCTGCGTCGGCCGGCGCCGTCAGCGTGACAGCCACCGTGTCGGACGGAACCGGCACGCCAAGATCCGGAACCCTGAACTTCATCGACAACCAGGTCGACCCTGGAACCGGAAGCGTCACGATGAAAGCCGTATTCGACAACGCGGACGAAAGCCTGTGGCCCGGCCAGTTCGTGCAGGTCGGCGCGCAGATCGGCCGGGAGACGGATGCAATCGTGGTCGTTTCCAAGGCCGTGCAGGTCGGCCAGTCGGGATCGTTCGTCTTCAAGTTGGAAGGTGGAAACACCGCACGACTTGCCCCTGTAAAAACCGGAAGGACATCCGGGAACGACATCGTGATCCTTGAAGGTGTCGCCGAAGGTGATCTGGTCGTCACCGACGGCCAGTTGAAGCTGGCTGACGGGTCAAAGGTCGAGGTACGCGGGATCGGCCGGCCGGCAACCGGGCAAGAGGCCGGCCAATGAACTTGAACGAATCGGGCCGACAGTCGTTTTCCGGGATCTTCATCAGGCGTCCAGTCGCCACGATTACGCTGATGGCAGCCATCCTGGTTGTCGGAATCGGCGGGTTCGTGAACCTTTCCGTCAACAACCTGCCGACGGTCGATTTCCCGACAATCCAGGTCAGCGCCGGTCTTCCGGGGGCAAACCCCGAAACGATGGCTTCCTCGGTCGCGGCACCGCTTGAAAAGCAGTTCTCGGCCATCCAGGGAATCGAATCGATCACTTCGACCAGTTTCCCTGGCGGAACCAGGATCACCCTGCAGTTTCAACTTGAACGCGACATCGACGCTGCGGCGCAGGACGTGCAGACGGCAATATCGGCCGCGATCCGGCAACTTCCACGCGACATGCAGATGCCCAGCTTCTGGAAGGCGAATCCGGCCGACATGCCGATCGTGATGTACGCGCTGACGTCCAATACCCTGCCGCTTTCCACGCTGGACGAATATGGCCAGACGCTGCTGGCCCAGAATATCTCGATGGTGTCCGGAGTGGCGCAGGTTGACGTCCGGGGCTCGCAGAAATACGCGGTCAGGATCCAGCTTGATCCCGCAAGAATGGCCGCGATGGGCTTGAGTGTCACCGATGTCGCGGCCGCGGTGAAAAGGCAGAACCAGAAGCTTGCGACCGGAACCTTGTGGGGCGACCAGAAGGCCGTTTCAATCGAGACGAACGCGCAGCTCCTGAAGGCGGAAGAATTCAAGCCCATCATCGTCAGCTATTCCGATGGTAACCTGGTTCGCCTTGCAGACATCGGTGAAGTCCGGGACGACGTCGAGAACAACCGTGCCGCGGCCTGGTACGTTGACGAGCGCTCCATCATCCTGATGGTTTCGCGACAGCCGGGAAGCAATGCGGTTCAGGTCGCGGAAAACGTGAAGGCAACCGTCGAGAGGTTGAAGGGACAGCTTCCGGAATCGGTTCAGATCAAGCTGCTGTTCGATCGATCCGAATCAATCAGGGAATCGGTGCGCGATGTCGAGCTGACGCTGCTGCTGACCCTGGTTCTGGTGGTTCTTGTCATCTTCCTTTTCCTTCGGAACGCGTCGGCCACGCTGATTCCCAGCCTTGCCCTGCCCCTTTCCATCATCGCCACGTTCGCGGTGATGTACCTTCTCGACTATACGTTGAACAACCTGACACTGATGGCGCTGACCCTGGCGCTCGGGTTCGTCGTCGATGACGCCGTGGTCATGCTGGAAAACATCTATCGCCACATCGAGATGGGAAAATCCAGGCTGCGGGCCGCGCTTGACGGCGCACGGGAGATCGAGTTCACCATCATCTCGATGACGCTTTCGCTTGTGGCGGTTTTCATCCCGCTGCTGCTGATGACCGGCATCGTCGGCCGCCTTTTCAAGGAATTCGCGGTGACAATCAGCGTTGCCATCCTGGCGTCCGGCATCGTTTCACTGACCCTTTCGCCGATGATGTGCAGCCTGACGCTGAAAATCGACACGCGCAGGGGCGCCCATTCGGGCAAGCCGCATCCGGTCTGGGCCGCGATCCTCGGATTTTATGAACGGACGCTTGCCGGCGTCATGCGCCACCGTTTCCTGACCGTTGTCGTGTCGGTTCTTGTGCTGGCAGGAACGGTGATCCTTTTCCAGGCAAGCCCAAAGGGCTTCCTGCCCGCCGAGGATATCGGGATGATCTCGGTCACGACCGAGGCGGCCGAAGGCACGTCTTTCGACGCGATGCTGAAGTTGCAGCACCAGGTCATGGACGTCGTCCGGGCCGACGATGCCGTGAGCGGATTCAACAGCAGCGTCGGCCAGTACTCGGGCGGGCTTTCGAACCAGGGTCGCATGTTCATCAACCTGAAGCACCGATCCGAACGCGACGTTTCCGCCGAGGAGGTCATCTTACGCCTGCGTCCGAAGGTCGCGAAGATTCCCGGAATGAAGTTCTATATGCAGGTTCCGCCGCCGATACGCATTGGCGGAATGTCAACGAAGTCGATGTACCAGTTCACCCTGCAGTCAACCGACACGAAGCAACTTTACGAACACACGGCGAAGCTTGAAAAGGAACTGCGCAACCTTCCCGAACTGGTTGACGTGACCAGCGACCTGGCCCTGAAAAACCCGCAGGTCGTTGTAAAAGTTGACCGTGACCGCGCCTCGGCCCTTGGCGTCTCGTCGTACGACGTCGAGCAGACCTTGAACCTGGCATACAGTTCGGCCTGGATTTCGGTGATTTATACCCAGACGAACCAGTATTACGTGATGATGGAGCTGCTTCCGGAATACCAGAAGGATCCTGACGCCTTGCGGCTGCTTTACGTCAAGACGCCCGACGGCAGGCTGGTTCCGCTTGGCGCGGTCGCGACACTGGAGGAAACGGTCGGCCCCCTTTCGGTCAACCACCTGGGACAGATCCCGGCCGCCACGATATCGTTCGATCTGAAAAAGGGCACGTCACTCAACCAGGCAACGGCCAGGATCCAGGCCGTTGCGGACTCGATGCTGCCCGACGGCATCTCGACATCCTTCCAGGGACAGGCCCAGGCATTCGCGAAGTCGGAATCATCGATGCTGATCCTGCTGATCCTGGCGATCCTGGTGATCTACATGATCCTGGCCGTCCTGTATGAAAGCTTCGTCCATCCGATAACCATCCTGACCGGGCTTCCCTTCGCGGCCTTCGGGGCGCTGCTTGCCCTTTACATTTTCGACATGGAATTGAGCCTGTATGCCTATGTCGGAATCATCATGCTCATCGGGGTCGTCAAGAAAAATGCCATCATGATGATCGACTTCGCAATTGACCAGGAAAGGAACGGCGCTTCGTCGAGGGATGCGATACTGAAGGCGGCATCCGTCCGCTTCCGCCCGATCATGATGACCACCGTCGCCGCCCTGATGGGAACTCTGCCGATCGCCCTGGGACTTGGCGCCGGTGGCGAATCGCGCCAGCCTCTTGGCCTTGCGGTCGTGGGCGGCCTGCTGTTTTCACAGTTGATCACCCTTTACGTCACACCGGTCTTCTACACGTACTTTGACCGGCTGCAGACCGCCTCGGCCCGCATCTTCGGCCACAGGGACGCCTGACTTGCGACCATTGGAAGTCTGAGCGACTCGACGACCCTCACGGGCGGGCTGTTCGCACCGAAAGGGCAACAATCTATTTGCCGGCGAACATCTTGCTGAAGAATCCAGGGGTTTCAATGCCGAGCGAGCGGTCGATCATGCCCTTGAGTTCTTCCTTCGGGGCATAACCGATCTTGTGGTCAAATACTTCCTTTCCCTTGAAAAGGACTATTGTGGGAATTGAACGGATTCCCATGGCCTGGGACACCATCGGACAGTCCTCGGTGTTGACCTTCACGAAACGGGCCCTGCCTTCGTATTCCTTCGCCAGATCCTCGACAATGGGACCGACCATGCGACACGGACCGCACCATGGAGCCCAGAAATCGACCAGAACCGGAACATCCGATTCCAGAATCAGCTTTTCAAAAGAAATGTCCGTCGCATGAATGACGCCGGTAAGGGCCTTTTTCGTCGTTGCATCCTGCATCAGATCTTCTCCTTCCAGGCATCCTTGCCCGGATTCACCAGGGAATGTCGTCAACATTTCAACCATCGGTTCAAAGGCCCCTCTTCGGAAGCAACGGGTCTTCCGGGCCCTGTCCGATGATGTCCCGGCCAGCGTCGGAAACGCCGACATCGTTGCCAGATAATGCGATCGAATTCAGGACTGTCAAGGTCTTATTAATGCGAATTACAGAGCGGCTGCAACATTCATTGACTATTTTTCTTCATCGATGTCCAGGACGCGGTTCAGAATTGCACCAAGTTCCTTTTTGTCAACGGCACCCACCCTCCGTTCGATTTCCTTACGGCCATCAAAAATGACCAGCGTCGGGATGGCGCCAATTTTCAAGGCCTTGACCGCATGGGCGGAATTGTTCGCGTTGACCTTCAGGAAGCGTACCCATCCATCGTATTCCGGACCGACGGCATGAATCACGTCCTCCATCGGGCGACACGTAATGCATGGACTGGCAGAGAACAGCATGGCGACCGGGAGATCTGAATCGTAAACCATGCCCTTCAGCACGTATTCGTCGGCTTCATCGACCTCGGAAATCAGATCCGCATTCCGCACGGCCTTCCGGGTTGCCCCGCAGCCGGACACAGCCACCACCAGCGCCGCGCAGAAAATCGGCATGAAAAGCACCGGCATCGGTTTCACAGGCACCTCCGAACGTTAACGAAACTGAATGGTTGGAAGATATCACATGGTGCCGGGATCATGCAAAAAAGGCCCTTGCGACCGAAGTCACAAGGGCCTTTTTCGCATTTGAACGAATCGCGAACCATCCGCCTTCGCCCCGGATCAACCTGGGCTTTCGGCGTGACATTGTTCGTCTGCGGTGTGGACTAGAATCCCATTCCGCCCATTCCGCCCATTCCGCCCATGTCGCCGCCGCCCGCCGGCATCGGCGGTTCCTTCTTCGGCTTCTCGACGACAACGCATTCGGTCGTCAGAAGCAGGGAAGCGACACTGGCCGCCTTTTCCAGGGCAACGCGGGTGACCTTGGCCGGGTCGATGACGCCGGCTTCGAGAAGGTTGCCGTACTTATCGTCAAGGGCGTTGTAACCGAAGGTCGGGTCATTGGCGGTGCGAACCTTTTCGACGACCACGCTGCCTTCCACGCCCGCGTTTTCCGCGATCATGCGGATCGGCTCCTCAATCGCGCGACGGATGATATCGACGCCAATCTTCTGTTCCAGCGGCAGGTCCTTCAGCGCATCCAGGGACTTCTGGCACAGCAGCAGAGCAACGCCGCCACCGGGAACCACGCCTTCTTCAACGGCGGCGCGGGTCGCGTGCAGTGCGTCCTCGACGCGAGCCTTCTTTTCCTTCATCTCGGCTTCGGTCGCCGCGCCGACCTTCACCAGGGCGACGCCGCCGGCCAGCTTCGCCAGCCGCTCCTGCAGTTTCTCGCGGTCGTAATCCGACGTCGTTTCCTCGATCTGGGCGCGAATCTGGGCGACACGACCATTGATGGCTTCCGGAGCACCGGCGCCCTCGACGATGGTCGTGTTGTCCTTATCGACAATGACCTTCGCGGCATTGCCAAGGTCATTCAGGGAGACGTTTTCAAGCTTCATGCCCAGGTCTTCGGAAACCACGCGGCCACCGGTCAGGATCGCGATGTCTTCCAGCATTGCCTTGCGGCGGTCGCCGAAAGCAGGGGCCTTGACGGCCACGACCTGGATGGTTCCGCGCAGCTTGTTGACGACCAGGGTCGCCAGCGCCTCGCCCTCGATGTCCTCGGCGATAATCGCAAGCGGACGGCCCATCTTGGCAGTCTGTTCCAGGATGGGAAGAAGATCCTTCATGCTGGAAACCTTCTTGTCGTAAATCAACAGGAAGGCGTTTTCCAGGGCTGCTTCCATCCTTTCCGGATCCGTCACGAAGTACGGACTGATGTAACCGCGATCGAACTGCATGCCCTCGACCGTCTCGAGCGTCGTCTCGATAGACTTGTTTTCCTCGACGGTGATAACGCCTTCCTTGCCAACCTTCTGCATCGCTTCGGCGATGATCTTTCCAATTTCGGTGTCGTTGTTGGCGGAAATGGTGCCGACCTGGGCGATCTCCACGAAGTCCTTAGTGGGCTTGGAAAGCGTCTTCAGGTCCGCCACTATGGCGGCCACGGCCTTGTCGATGCCGCGCTTGATTTCCATCGGTCCGTGGCCCGCGGCAACCATCTTGGCGCCTTCGCGGTAAATGGCCTGGGCAAGCACGGTGGCCGTCGTGGTGCCGTCACCGGCTTCGTCGGAAACCTTCGACGCGACTTCACGCACCATCTGTGCGCCGATATTGACGAACTTGTCGGCCAGTTCAATTTCCTTGGCAACGGTGACGCCGTCCTTGGTCACGGTCGGCGAACCCCAGGATTTCTCGATGACGACGTTGCGGCCGCGCGGCCCAAGAGTCACCTTCACGGTATCTGCAAGGATGTTGACGCCTTCAAGAACCTTGGCCCTGGCGCTTTCACCAAAAACGAGTTCTTTTGCTGACATGGCTTGTACTCCTTAACGAATCGCCCCGCTTCGGGGCGCGAAACCAGCATTCCCGGCCCGGACGATTACTCGATAACAGCAAGGATGTCGTCTTCGCGCAGGATGATGTGCTCTTCGCCGTCGATCTTGACTTCGCTTCCGGCGTACTTGCCGAAAAGAACCTTTTCGCCTTCCTTCACGCCGGGCTGGCGCAGTTCACCGGACTCAAGAACCTTTCCCGGCCCGACCGCGATAACGATTGCCTCCTGGGGCTTTTCCTTCGCGGTATCGGGAATGAAGATCCCGCCGGCCGTCTTTTCTTCCCTGGCGATCCTCTTCACCAGAATTCGATCCTGCATCGGTCTGACTTTCATCTGCTTTTCCTCCACGAATATCTTGCAGTCCACCCGCGCGCGACAACCGGTCGCACCGCGGAATCAGTAAGAAACCGGCCCATTGCCGTGGGCGAATCAATTTCTAATCACGGTTTCTTGAAACGCAAGAGCAGCCGGCCGCCAAGACCGGACTTTTTGGCGATTTCATCAGGATCCTTTCGGACGAAACCGGAGACATTCGATGACGTGGTCAGATCGACCGACATCGAAGCCTGGCGATCCAGGTACGGCCCTGCGGCTGAAAGGAAGGCGTTGCGGAAATCCATTACGGATGAGTATCTTGCAGTCAGGTCACGAACCAACGCACGATGAATGACCTGTTCGACGACCTCGGGAAGTTCGGGAACAATAGTCCCAACCCGATATGTGGGAACAGGCTTCTCGACATTGCGCAGATAGGCGAAATACGAATCGGCACTTGTGTCCTTCAGGTGAATCGCGCGAATCCCGGTCAGGATTTCGTAAGCCATGCACCCAAGCGAATAGATGTCGGTCTGCTCGTTCGTGACGCCCTTTATGACGGTTTCCGGCGCCATGTAAGGCGGACTGCCGAAACTGAAGGTGTCTTCCTTGTTCTGCGGCACGTCCGGTTCATAAGCCGGCTTGGCACAACCAAGATCCAGCATCCAGATGCTCCAGGCCTTGGCCGCGCCTTCCTCGACAATCACGTTTCCCGGCTTGATATCCCGGTGAACGATGTCCTTGCGATGCATCTCGGTGATGCCTTCACACACGCGATCCATGATGTAAACGGCCCGATTGATGTCCAGCGGTCCGTTCGACTTCAGAATTCCGTCCAGGCCCTTGCCGGAAATGAACTCCATCGCAAAATACGGCAAGCCGTCCGGCGTCAGACCGGTGCGGATGACACGCGGAAAACATGGTGAACGAAGCATCGCAAGATAGGACACTTCGCGCTTGAAGGCGGCGACGGTCGCCGGCCGATCCCGATGCATCGCATGCAACACCTTGATGGCGACGGCACGCTTGCCCACCGAAAGCTGTTCGGCCTGATAAACGCGTCCGTATCCACCGAAACCGACCATCTTCGTGACCATGAAATCATCGGAAAGAATCGTGCCCTCGAGCCTGTCGTCCTTTCCGAATGGATCACGATACCCGCCGCTGGCATTGGATGCGCCCGACCGAGAGGGATCCGGGGCGGTAATCGAACTGGAAACCGCGGAATTGGACGTTACCCGATAGCTGGTCGAACTGTTCGACTGACCGGAAGGGGCCGATCGCTGGAAGCCCTGAACCGTGGGCGACGGGGGACGCTGGGGAGGAGCGGCCGATGACGGCGAAGGCGAAGATTGTCCGCCACGTGGGGGCTGCTGAGGTGACGGCGGCGGTGACGGTGGCCGTGACGAAGGTGGGGCCGGGGGACGGTCACCCGGTGCCGGTCGCACGTTGTCGGCCGGCGGAGTCACCCGACCGGTTGGCCGCGACGCCGAATCGGGCGCATCCGGAAAAACGGCGTCGGTCCCGCCCACCCTGCCGGATGGTCTTCCTGGCGGAGAAGGCGGGGATTTCCTGTCATCTGTCATCGGTCAGTCCGCAGTCGTTCAGGAACTTCGCATGGACGTCCGGCCAATTATAAGGCGTTGCGTGTCAATCGGCGAAAATGATTTTCCGGCATGTTGAAATCACCAGGAACGCATGGATGCATCAAGAAGGCGTTGGACAATAGCGACTGCCCCGTTGTAACCCATCCACGGCATCGGATAAAGCCAATGCTTTTCCGCGCACGGGAAGCCCATCTCAATGACCCGGATATCGCCACGGCGAAATGCCGCCTTCTGCAACGACGATCCAACCACCACCGGAATGAATTCCCGCTCGCATTCCCGCATAAATTCAAGATACTGGCGATTTCTCGATGCGCCGGCCACAACGCGTGGCCCCCTGGCCGCCAGTCCGGAAGCACCCGGATCGGGATCGGCAAATGGGGCCCCGAGACGCGCGCAGGCAGCCATGAACCGATCCCGGGAGGCAGAAGCGCCGTCTGTAAGGAAAACCACCGGAACCTCACAACCGATTTCGGTCAGGAATGATGTCACCGCCGCCGCCAGATTGGTGTCCAGGAATACACCGACCCTTGTGCCGGACAGGGAACTGACGGCCCTCCGGATGATTGGAACCGCCCTTGCAAGTTCGCGATCGCAGACGCCTTCGACCATGGCGTGGTCAAGACCGAAAGACTCGCCAACCTTCCTGATGAACGCGGTCGTCCCGGTCAGCCCGACAGGCAAATCCGTCACGCAGTGACGCCTGCCGTCCCCGGCACAGGCGGTATTCGCCACACCACCGGCATAGGGCAGCCAGATCATGTTTACGGCAGCGCCGGCCCGACGAACCTTCTCGAAGGGACTTCCATCAAAAAGCGTCCCCCGAAACGCCAGCCCCAACCCGGCAAGAAGACGCTTGATTTCGTTAACGTTTGCGGCATGCTCCATTTCAAACCGATCCAGGAAGTACCCACCCAGGGCAACCGAATTCCGGTTGCCTTCGGACAAATCCGGACTGTCCAGGAATGGGATCATTGCCTCCGTGAACCTTTCAAAGCCGGAAAAAATCGATCCGTCGTGACCGGGTGCCTTCAGGTAAATCACCGGAATCGGAAGCCGCATGGCCAGTTCGCGGACACTGGCCTCGACATCGAAGGCAGAAAGTTCGACCGAGGCATTCGTGACCACAACGAACAATTCCGGCTTTCTGCGCTGGTACCAGGTTGTGGCAAACTCCAGAAGGCGTTCGCCGGAACCCTTGATTATCCTTGCGTCATCAACACCGGTCCACAGACGCTGGTTGTGCGATTCCCGTCCCCAGTCGTGGTCGGAAACCTGAAGCTGCGTCTTGAACTTGCATCCGACTGTCGTGTGAAGAAGCATGATGACGCCGGGAACTGAATGAACGCCCATGAAGATGCCCAGCAGATCACCGGCATCCATGTCTCGCAGTTCGAATTCGCCGATATCCGGCGGCACGGCGGCCGCCTGGTCTGACTTGTTCACCGAAAGCCCCGCTCAATGGAAGTAACGCCCAAAACGCCGGTCGAAAACCGCACCAAGCGTTTCCTCAATGCGACCGATGTACTTTTCGGCCAGCCGGTATCCGGAATTCATCTCACCAAGCCGAAGCATCGGAATTCCGGCGCGGTTGACCTGATCCCTCATGAAGTCGGCAACATAGGCGCAATCGTAACGACCTTCCCTGAGCGCAGGTTCCAGCACGGCCGGCTCGTAGTAAAGCCGATAGGGCGCATCAACTCCCAGCAGTTCAAGATTCCTGCGGATCCGGCGGTGAACCTCGGGATAGTCGCGTTCCTGGATGACGATCTCGACGTCAAAACCAAGCTCAAGGAACAGTGGGAGGTTATCAA
>Ga0116173_1001382_pt1 | contig 20022 bp, 16 predicted proteins | sample AD_UKC085_MetaG_FD_89800 | JGI IMG/M metagenome (GOLD analysis project Ga0116173, IMG submission 89800) | Active sludge microbial communities of municipal wastewater-treating anaerobic digesters from USA - AD_UKC085_MetaG | ecosystem: Engineered > Bioreactor > Anaerobic > Digestate | place: USA...
ATAGGTGTCATAGACGTAATGCACCGAGCTGGGCATGCACAGGTCATTGGTGAGGCGATCGGTTCCCGGACCCGAGAACATGATGACCTTGTTTTTCTGTTTGGCCACATCCAGCACGGCCAGTGCGGGCGCAGACACGGCCACATCGACAATCGCATCCACACGCCCCGTGTCAAACCATTCGCGCGCCTTGTTGGCTGCAATGTCGGCCTTGTTCTGGTGGTCTGCCAGAACCAGCTCCACCTTCTTGCCCAGCACCTTGCCACCGAAATCATCAATGGCCATCTGCGCTGCGGCGGCACTGCCGGGCCCCGTGATGTCGGCAAACGGACCATTCATGTCCGAGATCAGCCCCAGCCGGACCACGTCGTCAGAAATGCCCGCAGTGGATTGCGCCTGCACGGCAACGGGACCGGCGATGCAGCACAGGGCGGATGCCAAGGCAATGGCATGGATGGTTTTGCGGGGGGAATAGGTCATGTCTCATGTCTCCTGGCTTGTTGTAAAAAATAATCAGACGGTGGCGATCGGGGTGACGGGAGAGCCCATGGCGCCGGGCAGGCGCAGGGGCGGGGCCGTCAGCATGAAGCGGGTGCGCTGGTGCTCGCGCAGCCACTGGGCCAGCTCGCGCAGGTACCACAGCTCGCCCAGCGGCAACCCCAGCTTGAACAGGCAATGGTGGTGCAACGGCAGCAAGGGGTAATGCGCCGCGTCGGCCAGTGCGGGCCGCGCCGGATAACGCTCGACGGCGTAGTTGTCCGCCACCAGGGCGGCAATCTGGCTGTCGGTGATCCAGTTGAGGAGTTTGTCGTCACGACCGTCGAGTGCACAGCAACTGTTGTGCAGCACGGCCTCGTCGGGGTGGCGATTCATCGACAGCACCACCTCGGAAAAACCGGTGCGCAGCAGCAGCATGTCACCCGGCTCGACCTCGGCGCCCGTTGCCTCCATCACGCGCATCAACGCGTCATAGCCGACGTCGCGCAGCTCCAAGCCATAGGCATGGGCAAGGTTCACCAGAACGCCCCGGCCCTGCATGCCCTTGACGGCAAAATTCTCGATGCCCAGGGCGTTGGCCCCGCCATGGCTGTGCCCGCAGGCGTGGGCCGTGAATGGGGCGTCCTGCGCATAAGCCACAGGCCCGACGATGTGCTCGTCCGCCTTGTAGCCGTTGTAGTAACAGGTGGTGGGTTTTCCATTGCCTTCGCTGTCGAACAGCGCCCCCACATGGGCCAGGGAGTCCCATTGCGTGGAGTACTGCAGCGAAAGCAGCACCTGGTCATCGCTGATGACATCGGTCGCCACCGGGTCCAGTTTCGCCAGGGGAAAGTTCACATAGGCGTTGTCGTCGCGAAAGGTCGGCTGAAGTACCGGCGCATGGCGGCGGGGGTTGAGCTTGTTCCCCCCCGGATAGTCCAGGGGCAAGGACAGGCAAAAGCTCAGGCCCGCGCGCACTTCCGCAGCCCCCCGGATGACCTGGTCGCGACCGATCAGGTTGGTGCGACCCAGTTGGTCATCGGGACCAAATTCGCCCCAGTTGGAACCCTGGGGACGTTCTTTCCAGCGCATATGGTTTGTCTCCGCGCGTCATGTCTGTCGGCCGACTGCACACCGTGCGGTCGTTGGGTGCCCCCGAAACGGTGCCGGGGAGAACGCTTGTCCGTGGACGCCCTGCGTGCCCGGATGCGCTTTTGACGCCATTAAGAGGCCTGCGGCGCATGCCGTCAAAGCTTGCGATCAATATTTTGAAGAATGAAACTTTAGAAGACCTCCAAAGCAGTGCCGCATGGCTCCTGGCCTCGAGACGGAAATCACCACACCGTCGGCATCACACCAGGTTTTTCGCCGCAAAGAGGGCAATCAGACCATCACCCGGCACGATCTCCCACCCAGCAACACAGGAACACGCACGCACCGGCATCGGCAAAAACCCGCAATGACCCGCATGGCGGTTTCAACAGGCGCACCCTTTTGCGCGCATTTTGCGTGAAGCCCCCCGCCCATCACAGCAGCAGGCCAGCCACCCCGCCCAATGGCAGCGATTTCCCGCACGAAAACCCCAGGCCAGCAAAAGTTTCAATAAATAAAACAACACCGCATTGTTTTGACGAAAAAAACCGCACCGCATAGAGTCCAAACTTCCAGAGCGTTTCACAGAAAGAAATTTCAATGAACCCATCGGGCCCCACGGTCATGCTTTCCAGCCCCAGCGGGGGGCCTCCGTCCACGGTAGAGCGTGCAGTGCGCATCCTGCGGGTCATGTCGGACGGCACCAAGGCCCGGCTGACCGACATCGCCGACGCCGCCAACCTCGACAAGGCCACCACCCTGCGCCTGCTGGAGGTGCTGGTGCGCGACGGCTTCGTTGCACGGAATGCGCAGACCAAACAGTTCACGCTCGGGCCAGAACTCATGGTGCTCGGCGCCGCGGCGCTCAAACGCTTTGATCCACGGCACCTGGTGCGACCGAGCCTGATGCGCCTGACCGCAGCCTTCCAGGACAGCATCGTGCTGTCCATGCCCAGCGGCGCCGAATCGCTGTGCATCGACGTCGAAGAGGGCAGCTACCCCATCCGTGCCAACTACCTCACGGTCGGCAGCCGACGCCCCCTGGGTGTAGGGGCCGGCAGCCTGGCCCTGCTGGCATGGATGCCCGACGCCGAGCGCGAAGCGGCCCTGGAAATCATGGCCGGCCAGCTGGGGCGCTATCCCGCCATCACGCCAGGTTTGCTGGAAGAACGCATCGCCCATGCACGCGAACGCGGCTACGCCGTGCTGCTCGACGTCGTGGTGGAGCGCATGGGGGGCATCGCCATGCCCATTCTGGGGCCCGACGGACGCCCGGTGGCCGCCATCAGCATCGCGGCGCTCAGTGACCGCATCCTGGGGCGCGAAGCGGCGCTCGCTCAAGCACTCAAACGCGAAACCACCGTGTGCCAGGTCCTCTGGGCCGAGGCCACCAGGCATGCCCCCCCCCCTGCCCCGGCGCAAGGCAGCACGCCAAGCCGCCCCTAAGGACGCAACATGAGCACCCTGCGCAAGGCCTACGTCAAGGGCGTGGGCAACACCGCGTTCGGCCGGCACGAAGGGCGCAGTGCGCTCGACCTGATGGCCGAAGCCGCCCAGCAGGCACTGGCCAGTGCACAACTGGAACGCGGCGACATGGACGGGGTGCTGTGCGGCTACGCCACAACGCTGCCGCACCTCATGCTGTCCACCCTGTTTTGTGAGCGCTTTGCGTTGCGGCCACGCTATGCGCACAGCCTGCAACTGGGCGGCGCATCGGGGGCCGCCATGCTGATGCTGGCGCGGGAACTCGTGCGCAGCGGACGTTGCCGCAATGTGCTGGTGGTGGCAGGAGAAAACCGCCTGTCCGGCCAGTCGCGCGACAGCTCCATTCAGACCCTGGCGCAGGTGGGAGATGCGGATTTCGAGGTGCCCAACGGCGCTTCGGTGCCCGCCTACTACGGTCTGATGGCGTCCCAGTACATGCACCGCACCGGCGTGACCGAAGAGGACCTGGCGGAGTTCGCAGTGCTCATGCGCAGCCATGCGCAGCACCATCCGGATGCGCACTTGCGCAGCCCCATTGCGCTGCAGGACGTGCTGGCGTCCAAACCCATTGCCAAACCTCTCAAGCTGCTCGACTGCTGCCCCATTTCCGACGGGGCCATGGCGTTGGTCGTGTCTGCCGATGCCAGCACAGAGGGCGCTGTCGTCATGACCGGCGCGGGCCAGGCGCACCGCCACCAGCACCTGACCGCCATGGAGGACATCCTGCAGTGCGGTGCAGCGCAGGCAGCCGGCGACGCCTTTGCCGAGGCCGGCCTGCGCCTGCAGGATGTGGCGTACCTCGGCATTTACGACTCGTTCACCATCACGCTGGCCATGCTGCTCGAAGAGATCGGCTTTGCACCACGCGCGGGTGCCGCCGCCCGGGCGCGCGCGGGCGATTTTTCTCCCACGGGCGCGCTGCCGCTCAACACCCATGGCGGACTGCTGTCGTTCGGCCATTGCGGCGTGGCCGGTGGCATGGCCCATGCCGTGGAAGCCTGGCGCCAGATGACACAGCAGGCCGGCGCACGCCAGGTGCCGCCGCCCCCGCATGCGTTCATCCATGCCGATGGCGGCGTCATGTCGTCCCACGTGAGTCTCTTGTTGTCCCGCGAGGCCTGAACCATGCACCCCAGCCCAACCCCTGTGTCCCGATTGGCGGCTCCGTACATCGAGGGCTTGCGGCAAGGCGTGTTGCGCTACCAGCAATGCACCGGTTGTGGCGGCGCGCAGACCCTCGCCCGCTATGCCTGCCAGCACTGTGGCGCCACCACGCTGGCCTGGCGCGATGCCGGGGGCCTGGGCACCGTGCAGGCCGCCACCGTGGTGGCCAGAGCGCCCTCCGATGATTTTCGCCCCCTCGCGCCCTACACGCTGGTCCTGGTGCTGCTGGACGAGGGTGCGCGCCTGATGGCCCACGCCCAGCCCGATGTGGGCATCGGCGACCGCGTGCAGGCCACATTTTTCGAACACCTGGGCCAACCGCTGGTGCGCTTTGGCGCACTGGCGCAGCCCTGACCCCCTCACCCCGATCACAACAGGAGACAAAAAATGACCCTCTTTCGCACCCCCCTGGGCCGTCGCCCCTGGATTGGCCTGGCCTGTGCTGTGGCATGCGTTGCCGCCTCGGGCCTGGCCATGGCGCAGGACTACCCGAACAAGCCCGTCAAGCTCGTGGTGCCCTACCCGCCGGGCGGCCCCACCGATATCGTGGCCCGGGTCGTGGCACAAAAGCTGCAAGAGCAGATGGGCCAGCCTTTCGTAATCGATAACAAGCCTGGCGCGGGAGCCAACACGGGCGCCGAGGCCGTGGCCCGCAGTACGCCTGACGGCTACACCCTGCTGGTGGCCACGACCGCGCACGCCATCAACCCCTCGCTCTTCAGCAAGCTCAGCTACCAGCTGCTCAAGGACCTGGCCCCGGTGTCGCAGCTCACCAGCGGTCCGCTGGTGATCGTGGCCAACCCTGCGCTGCCGGCACAGAACATCCAGGAGCTCATCGCGCTCGCCAAGGGCAAGAGCGGCGGCCTCAATTTCGGGTCCTCTGGCAATGGGCAGTCCACCCATCTTTCCGCAGAGCTGTTCAGCGCCATGGCAGGAATCAAGATGTCCCATGTGCCTTACAAAGGCAGCGCACCGGCGTTGACCGATGTGATGGCGGGGCAGACCGACCTGATGTTCGACACCATGCTGTCGGCAATGCCGCACGTCAAGGCGGGCAAGCTCAAAGCTGTGGCCATTACCAGCAGCCAGCGCTCGCCGGTGGCACCGCACCTCCCCACCGTGGCCGAGTCGGGCCTGCCCGGCTACGAGGCCATCGCCTGGAACGGTCTCCTTGCGCCTGCCGGCACTCCCAAGGAAGTGGTCGCACGGCTGAACGCCGAACTCAAGAAAGTTTTGGAGAACCCCGATGTGCGCCAGCGCTTTGAAGCCCAGGGATTTGCGGCCAGCTGGAACAGCCCGGCGACTTTCGGCAGCTTTCTTCAGGCCGAAGTAGACAAGTGGGCCAAGGTCGTTCAGGTGTCCGGCGCCAAGATCGACTGAGGGACCAGGCCCTGCGCGTGCCGCAAGGCGCTCAGGGCACCTTCCTGCCGCATCCCTTCATCCCGCGCCCTTCATGCGGGCCGACTTTGCGCCTTCCATCCACTGGATCATCCATGTCTGACCTTCTTGAATCTGCGCTGAATCCGCGCTCCGTCGCCATCATCGGCGCCTCGGACAACTTCCACAAAATCGGTGGCCGTCCCATCTATTACATGCAACGGCATGGCTACCAGGGCCAGGTCTATCCCATCAACCCCGCGCGCGAGCAGATCCAGGGGCACCCATGCTATGCATCGCTGGCAGCCTTGCCCGAAGTGCCAGACCTCGCCTTGATCGTGGTCGGCGGCGACAACACAGTGGCGGCGGTGGAGGAATGTGCCGCCCGTGGCGTGAAGTCGGCCGTGGTGATTGCCTCCGGGTTTGGCGAAACCGGCCCGGCGGGCCTGGAGCTGCAGCAGCACATGGTGGCCAAGGCCCGTGCCGCAGGCATGCGCCTGTATGGCCCCAACACCCAGGGGCTGGCCAATTTCGGCACCGGAGCGATTGCAGGCTTTTCCACGATGTTCATCGAAGTGCCGCCCATGGACGGCCCGGTGGGCATCGTGAGCCAGAGCGGCGGCATGAGCGCGATGGCCTACGGCCTGCTGCGGGGCCGCGGCCTGGGCGTACGGCATGTGCATGCCACCGGCAACGAGGCCGATGTGACCGTGGGCGAGATGGCCTGGGCCGTGGCGCATGACCCCGACGTGCGCCTGCTGCTGCTGTACCTCGAGAGCATTGCCAACCCCGAAATGCTGGCAGCCACTGCGGCCTATGCACGCGAGCGCGACCTGCCCATCATGGCCGTCAAGGCCGGTCGTTCGGCGGGCGGGCAGAAAGCGGCGTCCTCGCACACGGGCTCGCTGGCCAATGAAGACCGCACGGTGGACGCCTTTTTCAAACACCACGGCATCTGGCGGGTGCGCGACCCGCATGAGCAGGCGCGCGCGGCGCAGGCCTACCTCAAGGGCTGGCGCCCTGAAGGGCGTCGGCTGGTGGTCATCAGCAACTCCGGTGCAAGCTGTGTGATGGGGGCCGATGCGGCGGAAGACGAGGGGCTGCCCCTGGCCGAACTCGCGCGCGAGACCCAGCAGGCGGTAGCCGCCCAGTTGCCAGGTTTTGCCACGGCCAGCAATCCCATCGACATCACCGCAGCGCTGTTGAGCGACAGCGGCCTGTTCGGCAAGGTGTTGCCCGCCGTGGCGCAGGACCCGGCGGCCGACCTGTTCTTCATCAACATCCCCGTGGCCGGCGCCGGCTACGACGTGCAGGCTTTCGCGCGCGATGCGGCGGCGTTCGAGGCCGCCACCGGCAAGCCCGTGGCCGTGGCGGCCTGGCAGGAAAGCGTGGCCGAGCCCTTTCGCGCACAGGGGATTGCCACCTTTCCCAACGAAGGCGAGGCGCTGGGTGTGCTGGCCCAGGTGGCGGGCCACACGGCGCTGATGCGCCAACCGCGCACCGTCTGGCCTGCGCTGCCTGGGGTGCGCTTGCCGGAGGGCGCACAGGGTTTCCTCAACGAGGCCGACAGCCTGGCGCTGCTGGCGCGCCATGGCGTGCCCACCGTGCCGATGCGGCTGTGCCACTCGGCGCAGGAGGCAAGCGATGCGTTCGACGCCGTCGGCGCGCCTGCGGTGGTCAAAGCCTGCTCGGCCGAGGTGCCGCACAAGTCAGAGCACGGACTGGTGGCGCTGGGCGTGGCCACACGTGAGCAGGCCGGCGAACTCTACGCGCGCTTTGACGCAAAGATGACGGCCATGGGGGTGGCGCGCGATGGTGTGATCGTGGCGGCCACGCGCAAGGGACGCCATGAATTCATGGTGGGCGCGCGGGTGGACCCGGTCTTTGGCCCGGTGGTCGTGGTGGGCGATGGTGGCAAGAACGTCGAGGCACTCAAGGACTGCGCCGTGCTGCTGCCGCCCTTCAGCCGGGAGGCGGTGGTGCAGGCCTTGGGCACGCTGCGCATCGCACCGCTGCTGGCGGGCGTGCGCGGCGACCCACCGCTGGATGTGCAGGCGCTGGCGGACATCGCTGTCACCATAGGGACGGTGATTACCGGAGCACGTGGCACCATCGCGTCTGTCGACCTCAACCCCGTCATGGTGGGGGCCGCCGGTGATGGCGCAGTGGTCGTGGATGCCCTGGTGGAATGCGCTGCAACGCCCACCAGCGGTTCGTAAAAACTGTAAGGATTGAACCCCATGGACTTTTCCCTCTCCCCTGAAATCCGGGAACTGCGCGACAAGACGCGGCAGTTCATCGCGGAGCAGGTCATTCCGCTCGAAAACGACGAACGCCAATCGTCGCACGGCCCCAGTGAGGCGCTGCGGCGCGAGCTGGTAGCACGCGCCCGCACCGCCGGCCTGCTCACGCCCCATGCCTCCCGCGAGATGGGCGGCCTGGGACTGAGCCATGTGGCCAAGGCTGCGGTGTTCGAGGAGGCCGGCTATTCGTGGCTAGGCCCCACGGCACTCAATATCCACGCCCCGGATGAAGGCAACATCCACCTCATGGAAGAAGTGGCGACGCCCGCGCACAAGGAACGCTGGCTGCGCCCCCAGGTGGCGGGCCATATCCGCTCCTGCTTTGCCATGACCGAACCCGCGCCTGGTGCGGGCGCCGACCCCTCCATGCTGGCCACCACGGCGGTACGCGATGGCGACGACTACCTCATCAACGGCCTCAAGTGGTTCATCACCGGCGCCGAGGGCGCTGACTACGCCATCGTGATGGCACGCATGGAGGACGGCTCGGCCACCATGTTCCTCACCGACATGAACCGCCCCGGCATCATCCTGGAGCGCAGCATGGACGCGATGGACAGCTGCTTCACGGGCGGGCATGGCGTGCTGCGCTTTGACAACCTGCGCATCCCCGCCACCGACGTGCTCGGAGAAATCGGCAAGGGCTTTCGCTACGCACAGGTGCGCCTGGCACCCGCGCGCCTGACGCACTGCATGCGCTGGCTTGGCCAGGCGCGCCGCGCCCATGACGCGGCACTGGCCTACACGCGCCGCCGCCAGGCTTTTGGCAAGCCCTTGGCCGAACACGAAGGCGTGGGCTTCATGCTGGCAGACAACGACATGGACCTGCACACCGCGCGCCTGCACATCTGGCACACCGCGTGGCTGCTCGATCAGGGCGAGAAATGCAACTTTGAATCCAGCCGCGCCAAAGTGGTGTGCTCGGAGGCCGAGTGGCGCGTGGTGGACCGCAGCGTGCAGATGCTCGGTGGTTCGGGCGTGACGTCCGAATCGCCCGTGATGCGCATCTTTACCGACATGCGGGCCTTTCGCATCTACGACGGCCCCAGCGAAACGCACCGCTGGAGCATGGCCCGCAAGCTCGTGCACATGGCAGAGAAAGCGGAGGCTGCGCCATGAGCAGCACCTTGCCCATCGAGCCCCTCACCCAATACCTGCGCGCCCAGGGCCTGGCGGACAGCGACGCACTCAGCGTGGCGCCGCTGTCGGGAGGGCAGTCCAACCCCACGTTTCGTATCAGCACCCCAGACCGCAGTTATGTGCTGCGCAAGAAGCCACCGGGCCAACTGATGGCCTCGGCGCACGCCATTGACCGCGAATACCGCGTGATGAACGCCCTGCAAGGCAGTAACGTACCGGTGCCGCGCATGCTTGCCTACTGCGAAGACACGCAGATCGTCGGGACACCGTTCTATGTGATGGAGTTTCTGGAGGGACGCGTTCTGGTCGATCAGTCCTTGCCCGGCATGGCACCTGCCGAGCGCGGTGCTATTTACCGCGAGATGAACCGGGTAATTGCCGCGCTGCACGGCATCGACTACCAGGCCCTGGGCCTTGAGACCTTTGGCAAGCCCGGCAACTACTTTGCGCGCCAGATCGCACGCTGGTCGCGCCAATGCCGTGAGTCCACCCTGCCCGTGAACAGCGCAATGCAACAACTCATGGACTGGCTGCCGGCGCATATCCCCGAGGGGGATGAGACCACGCTGGTGCATGGCGACTACCGGCTCGACAACCTGGTGTTTCATGCCACCGAGCCGCGCGTCATCGGTGTGCTCGACTGGGAGCTGTCCACACTCGGCCACCCGCTGGCCGATCTGTCGTACCAGTGCATGGCCTGGCATATCCCGCACGCACTGTGGCGCGGCATCGGAGGCCTGGATCTGGCGGCCCTGGGCATTCCCAGCGAAGCCGAGTACGTGGCCTGGTACGCCCAGGCCACGGGCCGCGACCCCTCGGAGCATTGGGACTTTTACATGGCCTACAACCTGTTTCGCATGGCGGCCATCTTGCACGGCATTGCCCAGCGCGCGGCCGATGGTTCGGCCGCAGCCGCTGACGCCGAGGAAACCGGGCGCAAGGCCGGACCCCTGGCCGAGCTGGGTTGGCAATGCGCGCTGCAGTATGGCGAGAAGCACAGGTAAGTGAAGCCTCCGCGCCGTGCGGGTCACGGCCTGGGCCGCCCCTTGCGCCCAGGCTTGGCGGCCGAACCTGAGGGCTTGCTGCTCGCCTGCTCCAGCCACAGCAGGGAATCCACCTGCGACAGAAAGCGGCGCAGGTAGTCCGGCGACAGCGACTGCATCAAACCGAGCGAGCGCAGCATGAGCTTGTGCGAATTGAGTGGCCCGGCGTTTTCAGGCGCGCGGTGCAGGGCCTGCGTGACCTGCTGTTGTGCAGAGAACCTGGACCAGACCTCGCTGAACTGGCGCACGCTCTTCATGTCCGACGGGCGGGCGTCATCGCCAACGCCCACGCGCACGCGCACGGGGCCTTCCTCGGCCTCGGTGCGGTCGAGCAGATCGCGGTTCAGCAGGGCCAGAGGCGAGGCCTCGACAGGCGCTGGCGCCTTGTCACATGGTCGCGCAACCCTTGTGGCCGACCGGGCATGCTCGGCGTAGGCGGCCACCGCCGCATGCAGCCGCTGCACCAGAACCTGCTGCACGGCCGCGGGCTGGCCTGGCAGGCGCCGGGCCAGCGCCTCCAGGTAATGAAAGCGCGTCGGATCATGGCGATGCGCACCCTCGGCCCGCAGGGACTCCAGCGTGGGGTCAATCATCTGGCAGGCTTTGTGTTTGAGGCTTTGGGCACCGGGGCCATTTCCACCCGGCGGTTTTGCGCGCGGCCCTTTTCGTCGGCGTTGTCGGCCACGGGTTGCTCGGCGCCAAAAGCGGCGGCGAACACCTGCGCGGAAGGCATGCCTTCGTCGATCAGGGCACGCGCCACGGTGAGCGCGCGCTGTGCCGACAGCTCCAGATTGTCGGCAAAACGCTGCTGGGGACCTCGCAGCAGCGTGGTGTTGTCAGTGAAGCCGCTAACCATGAGCATTTCATCGCGCTCGCGCAGGTACACCAACAGCGGCTGCACCAGGCTTTTGAGAAGCTGGCGGCCTTCGAGGCGCAGCTCGTCGGAACCCGTGGCAAACAACACGCTGCCACTGATGCCGATGCGGCCGTTGTTCACCGTCACGCGGCCGCTGGCCAGGGGAATGGCCAGTGCCTTCTCCAGCGCCATGCGCCGCTGCTCTTCCATCTGGCGTTTTTCCACCTCCTGCTTGAGGCTGGCCACCAGGTCGATCTGCACCACCAGCACGCCCACCAGGATCAGCACAAAAGCACCCAGCAGGCCCGCCATGAGGTCGCCGAACACGGCCCAGACCGGTGCCGTTTGCTCGGTGGCATCGTCCAGGGTGTCGTCAACGCCCATCACGCGGCCGCCCCTTGCGGCGCAACGGCCTTGCCGTGAAGACGGCGCAGATCTTCCACGATGCCCTGCTGGGCGCTGATGCTCAGGTCGATGACCTCGCGGGCCTGCGCCACATAGTAGGCCAGCTGTTCGTCGCTGCGGCCCATGGACTGGCGGATCGCGCCTTCGATGCCCTGCAGGCTCTCCATGAGTTGCTCGTTGCTGGCGCTGAACAGGCCCACGCCATGGCTGAAGGACTCGCCCAGGCTGGCCAGTTCCACCGTGCTGGCGGCCACATGCGCGGCCACCTCGTCCACCTTGCCGGCCTGCGCGCCCAGCGCCTGGGCAAACTGCTGCCCTGCCTGCTCCAGCACCTGGGTGGCCGAGCCCACCAGCGTATCGATGGCGGTGCGCTGCTGCACAGCAGCTGCGTCCACCGAGTGCAGCAGGAGGCCCACCTGCTCCACCATGGCCGTGCGCTCGGCCAGGGCCAGGTTGTCGCGCTCGCTCAGGCGCGTCATTTCCTGGCGCAGCTGGGTGATCACCTCGGCGGCTGCCTGCGGCACCTCCGACGCGGTGTGCAGCAGGCGCGTGAGCGGAGCCTCCAGAGCGGCGCCCAAGGTCGCCAGATGCTGCGCCACAGCGGCTTGCAAGGTATCGAGGCGCTCCACGGCAGCCTGGCCACGCTGGGCCTCGGCATCGCGCAGGGCCGCGAGCTCGGTGCGCCAAAGGCCCGCCAGCTCGTCCATGCGCTGCCCCTGGGACTGCGCCCACTGCGCCTCGGACTCCAGACGCGTGCGCAGCAACGCATCCGACTGGTCCATCAAGGTGGCTGCGCCGCCCAGCGTGCGTGCCACCTGCTCGGTCATGCGCTCGGTGATCTGCGCGGCGGTTGCCTCCAGAGCCTGGCACACGCCCTGCTGCTGCGCCACCGCGCGTTCGCCCGCCCGCTGCCATTCGGCGCTGAGCGTGCTGGCCATGCCTTCCATCGAGCGGCTCCAGCCTTCCAGACGCTGCTGGTCAGCCACCACCTGGGCCTTGTGCGACTGCGCCACCGTTTCCTGCACCGCCACCAGCAATGCGCTGGAGCGCTCGTCCAATGCCTGTGTGGCGACCTGCATGCTGCGATCTAGCTGCAGGGCAGCGCCCTCCAGGGCCTGGCCTACGCGCTGCTGTTGTTCCACCGTCTGCGCGCCCACGCGCTGCCATTCGGCACTGAGTGCACTGGCCATGCCCTCCATGGAACGGCTCCAGCCTTCCACGCGCTGCTGGTCTGCTGCGAGCTGGGCCTTGTGTGACTGTGCCACGGTGTCCTGCAGCGCCGCCAGCAGCGAGGTGGAGCGCTGGTCCAACGCCTGGGTGGCCGTCCGCAAGGTGTGCTCGATCTGCGCAGCAGCACCTTCCAGCGCCTGGCCAACGCTTTGTTGTTGCGCCACCGTCTGCGCGCCCACGCGCTGCCACTCGGCACTGAGCGCGCTGGCCGTGCCCTCCATCGAACGGCTCCAGCCTTCCAGACGCTGCTGATCTGTCGCCAACTGGGCGGCGTGCGATTGGGCGGCCGACTCCTGCAACGCGGCCACCAGGGCGCTGGAGCGCTGGTCGAACGTCTGGGTGACCGTCTGCAGCGCGCCGTCGAGCCTTGCCACCAGGGCATCCTGGGTCTGGCTTTGGCGGTGCAAGGCGGTAGTCCAGGTATCCGCCACCTGGCACGCGGTGCCCTTCCATTGGGCCGAAAGTGCTTGCAGCTGGGCGTCGGTGGTCGCACGCAGTCGCTCGTGCGAGCGCTGGGCCTCCTGCGCCAGGGTGACCATCGCCTGTTCGACCACGGGGCGAATCGCCTCGCCAGCCTGGCGCGCACTGGCGCCCAGGCTGTCCTGCAGCGATGCCCCCACGGTGCTGGCCAGTTGGGTGTAGGCCGAGGCGGCTTCGCGGTGAAAGCCTTGCTGCTGGGCCAGCAGTTGTTCACCCAACTGACCGTGGCGGCGCTCAAGGCCCTCCACCAGGCCGTGCAGGCGCTCGGCAATCAGCGGCAGGGCCTGGGCTTGGGTCTGCAGGGCCAGGAGCATTTCTTCGCGCCGATGGGCCGACGAGAACGGCCGGAACAGCGTGGGGATGCGCGCATCGAGCAGGCGCACCGCCTCCAGCCGCTCGCGGCGGCTCATGGCCGACAGCAGGCCCAGCATGGCCGACGCCGCCACCCCGGCAACCGAGGTGCCAAATGACAGGCCCAGGCCCTTGATGGGGGCGGCCAGTGCCCCCCGGATAGCCTCCAGGTTGGACGAGGCTTCCAGCGCGAAGACAGCGCCATTGAAGGTGACCACCATGCCCAAAAAGGTACCCAACATGCCCAGCATGACCAACAGACCCACCAGGTAAGGCGTGAGGGCCGGGCCCGGCAAGCTCACCCGCTCACCCTCGATGCGCTGGCGCACGGGGTTGCGCAGCGAGGGCGCCAGGCGGCCCAGCCAACGGCCCAGATCCGCCACGGGCTCGACGGGATCGCCGGCGAGCGCCGCGGCCAATGATGCTGTGGCAGCGCGAAACTGCATGAGCTCATACGCCCCCAGCATGTATGCAGCGCCAATCAGCGCCGTCATCGCCAGCGCCAGGGGGCTTGAACCCACAAATCCCCAACCCACCCAGCCCACAGCGGCAAGGCCCGCGGCGAAGATGACTGCCATCACACTCTTGTTCATTCCTGTTGTCCTGTTTTCTCGTTGTGGGCGGCTTCCAGCAACCCCGTGATCGGCTGAAGGAGCACTTGCATCTGAGCGAGCAGCAACGCCTGCAAATCCCGCTCAAAACGCCAGAGCCAACCACCGTGCTGCCGCCAGCGCAGTGGCTCATCGGTCAGGCCGCAGGACTGCAGTGCAAGCAGGTGCTCGCGCTGCAGCTGCGCCATGCGCCGCTCCAGGTAGGCCGGCAGCGCGGCCCACAGCCGCTGCTCGCGCGCGTCCAGCATCTGCTCCATGACCGCATCCAGCGCCGCCAGCTTGCGCAGCGCGGGAGAGCCTTTGGCCAGCCACTGGCGCATCTGCGCACGCAAGGCGGCCAGTTTGGCGCACATCTGCTTTTGCAGCCCCAGATAGCGCTGCGCGTGGCCGGCGAAATCTGCCTGGGCGAGGGGATCAGGGCCATCGACGGGGGTCAGGTCCGCTCGCCCACGCATCGGCTTTGCAGGGGCGATCGTTGCTGTGAGGAGCTCCATGACTTGGGCTTTCGCCACTTGGAAAGCTGCGGCCATCGCCTGGGCATCCACCGCCGCCCCCTGCTGCCCCCCATCCGATGGCACGGACTCCATGGCGTGCAGTGCCCGGCTGAACTGGATCGCATCCACAGCACTCAGCCACTGGCTGAGCTGCTGCGCCACATCCTGCTGCGGCGCCCGCTCGCCTTCACCCTCTGCCCACTGCCCCAGCAGGGCCACAAGACTGGAACGGTTGAATCGGTGGTGCAGCGGCATACCGTGCAATCCAGTCAACACGCTCGCACCGCACCCGCAACGGTGCAGACAGCAGAGAATGCGCCCCCCGCCGGCCAACCCCTGTGCGAGGGAGCCCCTGCGCGATAGGCGCGGAGCCCGTCTTCTCGCTTTCGCGGTGTCGCGCGCCCGCACCCCCGCGCAATCGCTGCGCCAACAAGCCCGCCGATTTGGCTTGAATATCCCTGACCCCTGATGCGCAGGCACATCCCACCACAGTCAGCAGAAACACCCGCGCAGTTCGCCAACATGGAGGACATCTGTAATCCGAACGTTTTTTATTGGGAATTGTGGGATGGAATCCGAGCAATGCCGTCACCGGCGTATGACGAGCGCATACCGCAATCAAAATGGCCGGCTACAAACAAAAACGCCCACTGGTCAGTAGGCATTTGCTTTTTGGCGGAACCGCTATTTTTGCTTGCGCGAGAAGGGCTTGAACCACCAACCTGGATTACGAGGCTAAAGAGATTGCTGTGCACATGCAGCATCTTTCTCTTGGCGCAACGCGCGCCTCAACGGGTTTACACCAAAACTTTTCAATTGTAGTTGGAAACCGCGCTGCGGCATTCGTGGCCGAACAACGCCCAAGGATTTCTCACCTTGCCACACCAGTGACCCCACGAGACACTACAACGCCGGGCTACGTGCCACCGAGAAGGCCCAGCTGAGTCCGAGCGAATCGAGGCGAATGGAGATAAGCAGTGCGACCCCTTGCCATGGGCAAGCAAAAACAGAGTTCCAACGTCCGAACAAAGCGACTCCCACGCAGCGCCAGCCCCAGGCACAGGGCCTGTTCCGAAAAGAGCTTTCGCAACTGCCACCTAGATTCGCAAGGCACTCCAGCCTAAATTGGCCTAAGCAGTGTCTTGTCACGCCCAAAAAATACAGGAGACCACCCATGAGCCTTTCCCGCCGACAGATTCTCCAGGCTGGCCTTGCCGCGCCCTTGTTGATCGAATTGCCCCTCACCGCACGAGCCCAGTCTCTGGACCTGGCGCGCATCGCCATCGGCTTTCCGGCCGGCGGCACGATGGACGCCGTCAGCCGCCACATCGCCGAAAAACTACAGCCCGAATATGCGCGCAGCGTGATCGTCGAAAGCCGCGTCGGTGCGGGCGGTCAGCTCGTGGTCCAGTACATGAAGACCGCTGCGGCCGATGGCAGCAACGTTCTGCTCACGCCGATGTCCATCCTTGGGGTGTACCCACATACCTACAAGAAGCTGGCCTACGACCCGCAAGTCGATCTCACCCCGGTGAGCTGCGGCGTGAGCTACAACTACGGCTTTGCCGTAGGGCCTGCCGTACCCGCCTCCGTCACGACAATTCCGCAGTTCATCGAGTGGTGCAAGGCCAACCCGGCCAAGGCCAGCTTCGGCAGCGCCGCCACGGGCTCGACCCTGCACTTCACGGGCATTCTGCTGGGCCGCGCGGGCGGCATCGAACTCACCCATGTGGGCTACCGCGGCTCATCGCAGATGCTGACCGACGTCGCCGGTGGCAATCTGACCGCCTGCAGCAGCCCCGTTGGCGATCTGCTGGCCTACCAGGCGGCAGGCCGTATTCGCGTCATCGGCACCTCGGGCGCCAAGCGCAGCCGCTTTCTGCCCAACGTGCCCACTTTCACCGAATATGGCTACAAAGACATGGCCTTCACCGAATGGTATGGCTTCTACCTGTCGGCCCGTGCGCCGCAGACGCAGGTACAGCGCCTGCACAAGGCCTTGGCCGCGGCGCTGGCGCATCCGGCCGTCGTCGAATCTCTGGCGCTGATGGGCATGGAACCATCGCCCAGCAGCCCGGCGGAGCTGGATGCCATGTTGAAGTCCGACACGGCCCGCTGGGGCAAACTCGTGGGAGGCATCGGCTTCACTGCCGACTCCTGATCTGTGTCGGTCGACCTGACTGCACCCATAGGCACCCATCGCCGGCCCACCACAGGGCCGGCGTCTCGTTCAGGTGGACATTCTTTAGCCAACCTGCATCTCGGCCAGCTCCTCGCTGCCATCCCAGGCCGCTATTGCATCGACCTGGGTACGCTCGGCATCGCTCAACACCCAATCGGCAGCCCGCACATTCTGTTCGACCTGCTCCGGGGTACTCACCCCGGCGATCACCGAGGGAATCTCGGGATGCGACAGCAGCCAGGCCACCGCCAATTCACCCAGGGTATGACCGCGCGCGTGGGCCCAGGACTTGAGCGCCGCCTGGATTGTTTCATTTCGCGCCGTCCGGCTGCGCGTCACGATGGGGCTGCCCGCCGCACCGCGCGTGCCTTGGGGGGCCGGCTGGCCGGCCTCGTACTTGTCGGTCAGGAAGCCCCCAGCCAGCGGGAAATAGGGCAGGAACGCGATGCCCTTCTCGCGGCAGAACGGCAGGGTCTCGAACTCGACCTGGCGTCGCAGAAGGTTGTAATGGTTCTGACAGGACACCATCGCGGGCCCACCCTGACGTTGCGCCTGCGCCAGCAGGCCGGCATGGCGCCAAGACGCCAGATTGCATTGCCCCACCCAGCGCACCTTGCCCGTGCGCACCAGATCGGCCAGCACCTCCAGCACCTCTTCGGCGGCCACACCGGGCGCGTTGTAATGCAACTGGTACAGGTCGATGTAATCGCTTTGCAGACGCCGCAGGCTGGTTTCGCAGTGCTTGAGGATTCGCTCGCGCACCGACTCGCCGGGCGCGCGATGTGCCAGGTTGAACTTGGTGGCCAGCACCCAGTCCTGGCGGCGGCCGACCAGCGCCTGACCGATGTGCGCCTCGCTCTCGCCTTGTCCGTAAGTGATGGCGGTGTCAATGAAATTAACGCCTAACTCACCCGCCCGCTCGATACAGCGCACGGATTGCGCCAGCGTCAGACGCGGCGGGCCGAAGGTGTTGCCACCCAGTCCAATGACCGAAACGCGCAGATCGGAGGCGCCCAGGGTACGGTATTGCATGATGTTCTCGTCTGAAGGTCAGGGCCGCCCGGCACCCGCGCACAAGCGGCCCGCTAAATGAAAAAAGCGATCACACCGGACTCGCAAACCGGCATGACCGCTCAAAGAAACGCCTCAGCGTCTTAACGCTTGAGGAAATCGATCACCAGCCGGTTGAACTTTTCGGCATGTTCCCACTGCGCCCAGTGGCCGCACTTGTTAAACACGTGCAGTTCGGCGTCCTGCAGGCCCCAAATCAGCTTCAAACCGCTGTCCAGCGGCACGAAGCGGTCGTCGCGGCCCCAGGTTACCAGCGTCTGTGCCTTGATTTCGCTGAAGCGCAGGCTGTAATCAGGGAACTGCTTCTGGTTGGCCTGGAAGCTCTTGACGAAGTTTTCCAAGTGGTCCTTGTGTTCCATCATGTTGGCAAAGCGGCCCTGGATGAGGTCTTCGGTCAAGGCGCTCGGGTCAAACACGAAGACATCCAGCATCTTCTTGAGGTTCTCCATCGTCGGGTTGACGTAGAGGCCGAACAGCAGCTTGATGCCTTCCAGCGGCATGGGCACGAACAGGCTGGGGCCTGCGCCGCCACCGCCCATGATGACCATCTTGCCCATACGGTCGGGGTAGTTCAATGCGAAGGCCAGCGCGTTGATGCCCCCCATCGAGTTGCCGATCAGGTGGACCCGGTCGATGTTGAGCACATCCATCAGGCCCTTCACGGCCGCGGCGTTCACATCACTGCGGTAGCCGGTGCTGACCAGGATCGGATCGCTCTTGTTCCAGCCGGGCGAATCCACCAGCAGCACGCGGTAGCCAGCATTCACAAAGGCATCGACGTTGCGGTGAAAGTTGCTCCAGCCCGAAGCGCCGGGGCCCGAGCCGTGCATCATCACCACGACCTCGCCACTGCCCATGTCGTTGTAATGGATCTGCAGGTCGAGCCCGCCTTCCTTGATGCGCGCGAACTTGCTGGTTCCGGCTTCGGTGAGTGTTGTCATTGCTTACTCCTTTGGGTGAAGGCCGCCGGATGGCGGCCGGTAATGGACACGACCCCTGCGGACCGTGTGAAATGAAAATGGGATTCGACCCGTTGGGAAAGGCCGGTGCGGACAGGCTGAATGAAACAGCAGGACAAGGCCATGGGGTTCACCCGCCAAACCGGTAACAGGACACCGGAATGCCGGCGATCGGCTCGGCAAAGGTGGCGTGCGCGGGCTCTTGTCCTGCGGCGCCCGCCATCACTATCAAGGGCAACAGGTGTTCTTCGCGCGGGTGCGCCTGTCGGGCCCCTGGCGCCTGCAGCCACCGCGCCAGCTGCTCTGCCCGTGCGGCGCCCATGCGTGCGCACACCGCGTCGGTCAGCCAGGCATCGAACGCCTGGGCCAATTGCTGCGCGCCCGGCCCGAAATCCGGGCGGTTGTGGTAGCTCATGCCGCTGCCTAGCAAGAGCACTCCTTCATCACGCAGCGGGGCAAGAGCCTGCCCCACGGCATAGTGGAAAGCAGGGTCGAGCGAGGGATGCAACGACAGCTGCACAACCGGAATGTCGGCCTCGGGATAGGCCAGCATCAAGGGAATGAACACGCCATGGTCCAGCCCGCGATCCTCGTCGCGCTGCACCTCGAAGCCACAGTCTGCGAGCAGGCCTGCCACCCGGCCAGCCAAGGGCGCGCTGCCAGGCGCCGGATAGCGCAGCGCATACGTGTGGGGTGGAAACCCGCCGTAGTCGTAGAGCAGCCCGTTGCGGTGCAGCCCATTGACGCGCAGCGGCGAAGTCTCCCAGTGCGCCGACACGACGACGATGGCCGCAGGCCTGCCCGCCAGGGCCTGGACTTGCGGGCCCATCGAGCGCAGCCACTGGCCCAGGCGATCCCAGGTGTCGGGCGCCCCATAGGGCCAGTCCATGAAGAAGCACGGCCCCGCGCCGTGGGCAAAAAAATATGCCGGCATGCGCTGCGCGGGAGGATTCACGGATGCTGCAGGGGTCATGTCAGGCATGGCGCACGGGGTCAGCGGGGGGCATCAGGAAGCGCGCCAGCGCCGGGGTGAGGATCAACGCGCCGAGCATGTTCCACAGAAACATGAACGTCAGCAAAATCCCCATATCGGCCTGGAACTTGATGGGCGAGAAATACCAGGTGAACACACCGAGCGACAGGGTGATGCCGGTAAAGACCACCACGCGCCCGGTGAACAGCAAGGCCCGGTAGTAGGCACGCGAGAGGCTTTCACCCTGCTTGAGCCAGGAGGCCGTCACGCTGAGCACGTACAGCGCATAGTCCACCCCGATGCCCACGCCCAGCGCGATCACCGGCAGG
>Ga0116173_1001403_pt1 | contig 19900 bp, 17 predicted proteins | sample AD_UKC085_MetaG_FD_89800 | JGI IMG/M metagenome (GOLD analysis project Ga0116173, IMG submission 89800) | Active sludge microbial communities of municipal wastewater-treating anaerobic digesters from USA - AD_UKC085_MetaG | ecosystem: Engineered > Bioreactor > Anaerobic > Digestate | place: USA...
TAAATATCGTTTAGCTTGCCGGCGCAGTCTTTTGCATCTGCTTCAAGTCTGCCGAGTATTGCGATGTGTTTTGGGTTATTGAGAGCACCAGTAATTTATGCTTGGGTGAGGCTCAATCTGGTCTTTTTTGTGCTTCCTTTTTAATGGATATCTGCGATCTTTTAAATAAAAAAACCCTCTCAATAAAAATTTCCCTTAGCCTCGGATCATTGAGTCTTTCGTCATCCTCTACGGGCAATAGCGGAAAATGTCTCATAAAGATGCTGGCAAAGATACCCACACCTTTTTGGATTGATATGCCATTAGTATTGTATACTTTAACCCCCTGCATTCCAGAACTTGGAGATCTGCTTTTAAAAATGAAACCTGACAATCCTATGTTTTCTAATTCAACGATGCGTCGTTTTGCCCATTCTTGCATGCCTTTTGTGTGGTCTATACCTGTTTGTATTGTCAGAAGTCGGGGAGAATCAGGGTTTCCCACAAGTCTCATGGCCTCTCTCGGTACAGGAAGTCCATATTCCACTTCAGGACATACCGGTATCCATTCAAAATATCGACCAAGGATATTCGTTATGTAACGGTCATGCTTATGTCCACCGTCATATCTGACCTTATCACCGAGTAGGCACCTGCTTATTCCAATCCTTATCTTTTCCATTGTCCCTCTGAAAGCATTGTTTTGCTTAATCCTAATACCCGATAATCTGTTTTCATCATCAAATCACTATACAGTAACATAAGTTGCTACAAATTAGTGAAAATAGACTGAACATAATTGTCATTTATACCCTGTATGCATTACAATATAGTACTATGCCGCGATTCAAACTTGTTAGTGGTTACAAGCCTGAGGGTGATCAACCTGAGGCGATTGGGAAGATAGTAAAAAATATTAAAAATGGTGTCGAGCATCAGGTTTTGCTTGGTGTTACGGGGTCTGGTAAAACTTTTACTATGGCTAATGTAATTGAAAAGGCACAGAGGCCGACGTTAATAATTTCACACAATAAGACACTTGCCGCCCAACTTTTTGCAGAGTTCAAGACGCTATTTCCAGAAAATGAGGTACACTTTTTTGTAAGCTATTATGATTATTATCAGCCCGAGGCCTACGTTCCTTCAACGGATACATACATTGAAAAGGATTCATCAATAAATGAAGAGATTGACAAACTTCGTTTGCTCGCAACAAATGCGTTATTTGAAAGAGATGATGTGATAATTGTGGCTAGCGTTTCCTGTATATATGGTTTGGGTTCGCCTGAAGCATATTACGGTATGCTTATATATATTGAGGATGGCCAGAAGATAGAGCGCAAGGCTGTTCTCGATAAACTTGTTCAGTGTCAATACGAGAGAAATGACATGGATTTTTACCGGGGCAGGTTCAGAGTTAGAGGCGAGAACATCGATATCTTTCCGGCATATGAAGAGGAGCGGGCAATTAGGATTGTACTTGATGAAAATATTGTAACGCGTATTTATAACATTGACCCCTTGACAGGGCAGACAAGGGAAAGACTTAAAAAGTGTACTATATTCCCCTCAAGCCATTATGTGACTCCAAAAACGACGCTTGAGCGTGCAATAGAATCAATTGAAATGGAATTGTCCGAATATCTGATGTTGCTGAAGGATCAAAACAAACTACTCGAAGCCCAAAGGGTTGAGATGAGGACAAAATACGACATTGAGATGATAGAGGAGGTGGGGTATTGCTCAGGTATTGAAAATTATTCGCGTCATCTGACAGGACGAAAACCAGGAGAACCTCCTCCAACGCTTATTGATTATCTTCCAAAAGATGCCCTTGTTATGATCGATGAGAGTCATGTAACTGTGCCGCAGTTAAACGGGATGTTCAGGGGAGACAGGTCAAGGAAGTCCACACTTGTGGAATTTGGTTTTAGGCTGCCCTCTGCACTGGATAACAGACCTTTGACTTTTGAAGAATTCAACGAAAGAATAGGGCAGGTTTTGTATGTTTCTGCTACACCGGCAAAATATGAACTGGAAAAGGCAAACGGTTATGTCGTAGAACAGATAATCAGACCTACAGGTCTTATGGACCCTGCTATCGAATTGAGGGAGGCAAAAAATCAGGTCGGCACTCTTCTTGAAGAAATAAAAAAGGTGATAGCATCAAAGGAGCGTGTATTGGTTACTACGCTCACTAAGAGGTTTGCAGAAGACCTTACGGATTTTTTGCTTGATGCGGGCATCAAAACAAAATACCTTCATTCTGACATCGATACCCTCGAACGTGTTGCCATTGTGAGGGATTTACGCATAGGAAAATTCGATGTGCTTGTTGGAGTCAACCTGCTCCGCGAGGGACTCGACCTGCCTGAGGTGTCCCTCGTAGCAATACTGGATGCTGATAAGGAAGGTTTTTTGCGTTCTGAAACATCTCTCGTTCAGACATGCGGCAGGGCTGCGAGGAATCTTAATGGTAGGGTAATAATGTTTGCCGACCACATCACAGGATCAATGAAGAGTGCGATTTCTGAAACAGAAAGACGGCGAAAGGCACAGATGGCGTATAACATAAAGCACGGGATAACACCGGAAGGAATAAAAAAGGCAATTACAGACGTATTGTTTTCCATCTATGAGAAGGATTATCTCGATGTGCCTTTAGACGAATTTGAAAAAAATGGTGTTGAGCCAAAAAGATTGTCGCGTGTTGTAAAAAAACTCAAGAAGGAGATAAATGACGCTGCAAAAAGATGGGATTTTGAAAAGGCACAGCAATTGCGTGACAGACTCTTGAAGCTTGAAAAAATGGAGATAGCTTTATAGGTTAGTATTTCTGAACTGGTTTTTATCATCGTCTTTGTTATAACGTATTATGGGTGAAAACCAAGAGGTACATTCAGGATTATTATAAATATTTGGAAAAAATGATGTTTTGCTATATAATTAAACAAGGCTTATGAGAGTACTGATTATAGAAGATGAAGTAAAGGTGGCCAGCTTTATAAGTGAAGGCTTGCAGGAAGAGGGCTATAAAGTTGCAGTAGCATATGATGGCAAGACCGGCATGGATCTAATCAAAGAGGCCAGTTTTGATATTATTCTCCTTGACCTTATGATTCCGGAAATTAACGGGCTTGAGGTACTCAGAAATGCCCGTGCCTGGGGTATTGATACCCCGATCCTTATAATTACGGCAAAAAGTTCAAAAGAAGATGTTGTCAAAGGGCTCGATACCGGCAGTGACGATTACCTTACGAAACCATTTTCATTTGAAGAGTTACTTGCAAGAATCAGGGCACTGTTGAGGAGAAGTAGAAAATTCGACACGCATTTGCTTGAATATAGAGATATTGTGCTCAATCCATATACGAGAAGACTGAGTATATCTACTAAAGAAACCGAGCTTACCGATAAAGAATTCATGATAATGGAATACCTCCTTAAAAACAGCGAAAAGGCTCTGACGAGAAAAAATATTGCGGAATATGTATGGCAAAACTCAACGGATTCAACCAATATCGTTGATGTATACGTCAATTTTCTAAGAAAGAAGATCGAATCAATATCTCAAAAAAGATACATACATACTGTACGAGGTATTGGTTATGTTCTAAAAGAAGAGCATGAGAACCCTTAATCTTCCCATTAAATGGAGGCTTACAATATGGTATGGGTTAATACTTGCCTCCTTACTTATTGCATTTTCGAGCGGCGTATATGTTTATTTCAAAAATAGTCTTGAGAAAAGTATAGACGGCAAAATCAAATCGCTTGGAGATGTTATATCTTCGTCCATGACAGACGCACAAAATGTAAGTATTCTCGGTAATTTCGAGAGATACCTTGAGAATGTTCTTGGCAAGAAACCTAAAGGAAAGTTTATACAGATAATGGATAGAACCGGAAGAATAGGTGCCAAAATGAATGACATTGAGACCGAGACATTGCCTACAAGCTTCGGCACTATGGAAAGGGCGTTGAAAGGCGAGATTGTGTATGAGACATACGATAAGGCGTTGCCCCGCCTCAGGATGGTTACTATTCCCATTATGGATAATGGCAAGGTGTCGAGCATCATTCAGGTTGGCACATCGCTTGAGGATTTTGATGAAACAATGAGAAAGCTTCTGATAATTATGCTAATAAGCATTCCAACTTCAATATGCTTTACGATTATCTTTGGTTATTTCCTTGCAAGAAAGGCATTGAAGCCTGTTGACCAGATAAGAAGGGCTGCAGTTAAAATATCTTCAACGAACCTTGATGAAAGAATCGATGTAGGCGGCAGAAAGGATGAATTGAGCAGGCTTGCGCAGACCTTTAATGAAATGATAAGCAGATTGAAAGACTCATTTCAGAGGATCAATCAGTTTAGCATAGATGTATCCCACGAACTGAAAACACCGCTGACTATTCTTAAAGGCGAGACAGAGGTTGCACTGAGGAAGGATAGAGATAGCGAGAGCTATAAAAAAATATTGCAGAGCAATCTTGAAGAAATTGATAGAATGTCCAAGATTATCGACGATCTGTTACTTCTGTCAAAAGCGGATTCAAAAGATATGAAGATAATTATGGAGGACATTGTTTTACGAGATCTCGTAGCTGATGTGTGTGTAGATATGAAGATATTTGCAGATAGCAAGGGCGTTGAGCTTGAAATAAAAGAACTTGAAGATTTCAGATTAAAGGGCGACGAATTGAAATTACGAAGAATGTTATGGAATATCCTTGAAAATGGAATAAAATATACACAAAACGGTGGCAAAATTGAAATAATTTCTTATATTAATAATGGTTTTGTGTGTATCGATATAAAGGATGATGGTGTTGGTATACCTGAAGAAGACATAAAGTATATTTTTGATAGGTTTTATAGGGGAGACAAGTCAAGAAAGCGCGCAAGCGGCAGTGGTTTGGGCTTATCTATAAGCAAATGGATTGCGGAGGCACATCAGGGAACGATTGAGGTAAAAAGTGCGCCTGCCCAAGGGAGTTTGTTTACAATAAAATTACCTGTAATAAGTGGAGGAAAACAAGCATGAGCAAAAAGTGGTTAGGGATCCTTATTTTATTGGTTTTTGTAGCATCGGGTTTTATTTATGCGAAAAGCAAATTAACACCCCGTGAATCATGGTTTACCGAAACAAATACACCTGTCAGGAAGGTTGTGTTTGAGAAAGGTCTGCCAAGCCTCAGTGAGCTTGTGAAGGGTGTGAAACCGGCAGTTGTAAACATAAGCACTACAACTGTAGTAAAAGGACTCGATATGCATGAGCGGTTCTTTGGTCCCTCCAACCCTCCCAATCCTTTTAAGGATTTTTTTGGAAATGATTTTTTTGACAGATTCTTTGGAGATTCGCCAAGAAGGGAATTCAAGCAGAGAAGTCTTGGTTCTGGTTTTATTATCGATAAAGAGGGCTATATACTTACAAACAACCATGTTGTCGAAAAGGCTCAGAGCATAAAGGTAAAGCTTTCTGATGGCAAAGAGTACGATGCCCAGATAAAAGGCAGAGACCCAAAAACAGATATTGCACTTATAAAGATTAATGCAAAAAACAATCTACCGGTTGCAGCTTTGGGAAATTCTGATCAAATCGAGGTGGGTGATTGGGTGGTTGCTATCGGCAACCCATTCGGACTGGAAACAACAGTCACCACTGGAATAATAAGTGCAAAGGGAAGGGTAATTGGTGCCGGACCCTACGATGATTTCATCCAGACAGATGCGTCCATTAACCCTGGAAACAGCGGTGGGCCGTTGTATAACCTTAAAGGCGAGGTTGTGGGAATAAATACCGCTATAGTCTCTGGTGGTCAGGGTATTGGTTTTGCAATACCAATAAATGTAGCGAAGAATATGCTTTCCCAACTGAAGACAAAAGGCAAGGTCGATAGGGGATGGCTCGGGGTTGTAATTCAAAAGGTAACGCCGGAGATAGCTAAAGGTTTTGGACTAAAGGAATCTGAAGGTGCGCTTGTAGGAGATGTAATGGAAAATAGCCCGGCTGAAAAGGTAGATTTGAGGAGAGGGGATATCATTATTTCTTTTGACGGCAAAAAAATAAAGGATATGGATACGCTTCCCAAGTTGGTTGGTTCGACAGAAATCGGCAAGAAGGTCAAAATTGCCATTATAAGAGACGGCAAGACCATTGAAAAGGAAATTGTTATCGGTGAACTTAAAGACGAAAGCATGCAGATATCCAGGAAGCCTACTACAGAAAAAGATTTCGGTATTGTTGTGCAGGATATAACCCCTGAAATTGCAAAACATATGAATTTAAAAGACAAAAAAGGTGTAATAGTCACGGATGTACAGCCAGGTAGTCCTGCTCAGGAAGCGGATATAAGGTCAGGAGATGTTATAAAAGAGATCGGAAGAAAACCGATAAGAAATGTTTCAGACTTCAAAACTGCTATGAAAAGCGCTAATATAAAAGAAGGTATTGTTGTACTGATCAAAAGGGAAAATACCACTTTCTATGCTGTATTGAGACAGGAATGAAATAGATTTTGAGTTCGAAGGTGTTTTTTCTTTGCAATATTCTTTTAATGGGGTAGTATAGGGTAATGGCGGTATTCGAATGGCAAGGTAAAACTTTGCGTGGAATAACGAAAACCGGTGTTTTGCGGGCCGATTCGGAATCCACACTGAGGGCTGCGCTTAGAAAAGATGGCATTATTCTTGTAAAGGCGACGGCAAGAAAGGGTACTGCAAAGGATAAATTTAACCCCAAGAAAAAGATCGAGACCAAAACAATAGTAGTATTTACACGACAACTCGCCACAATGATTACCTCAGGCCTTCCACTTGTTCAGTCACTTGATATATTGTCCAATCAGATGGAAGACAAAAATTTTAAAGGCATTGTAAAGGAGATGAAAGAAAAGATAGAGACAGGTTCAAGGTTTGCTGATGCACTGAGAGACTACCCTCAATGCTTTGATGCGCTTTATGTGAACCTTGTAGTAGCAGGTGAAGAGGGCGGCTTGCTCGATACTGTTTTGTCAAGGCTTGCGGTTTATATGGAAAAGACTGCAAAATTGAAGGCAAAAGTGAAATCTGCAATGATATATCCCATCAGCATCATTGTTGTTGCAATAGGCGTTGTGATGGTTCTTCTCATCTTTGTTATTCCCGTATTTGAGACTATGTTTAAGGACATGGGAGCGTCACTGCCAGCTCCAACCCAGATTGTTGTTAATATGAGCAGGTTTGTAAAGTCTTCGATTCATTACATGATTGGTGCCCTTGTGATTATTGTTTTTATGTTCAAGCGGTATTATAAAACCGAAAAAGGAAAAAGGAAGATTGATTCACTGGTACTGAAGGCCCCTATATTCGGTGTTCTTGCAATAAAGGCATCTGTGGCGCGGGTTACAAGGACGCTTGCAACGCTTTTGTCGAGTGGTGTTGCAATATTGGAGAGTCTATTGATTGTGGCAAAGGTTGCAGGCAACAAAGTGGTTGAGGAGTCTTTACTTGTTGCCCGCTCACGTATCAGTGAAGGAAGAAGTATGTCTGAACCCCTTCAGGAAAGCGGTGTATTTCCGCCGATGGTGGTTCAGATGATAGAGGTAGGAGAATCAACAGGCGCATTGGATAATATGCTTAACAAGATAGCGGATTTTTATGAGGAGGATGTCGATACGCTTGTTACAAACCTAACCGCCATGATGGAGCCGATGATAATGATGTTTCTTGGAGTAATACTCGGTGGATTGATTATTGCAATGTACCTGCCCATCTTCAAGCTTGGTTCAGCGGTTGGGTAGGGCTGATATGTGGAATATTGTGTTTAGAATTTAGCTGATGCATCTATCCTTGTTTTCCATTCCATTATTGCAGATAAAGCATTTTTAACAACCCTGTCTTTCTGTTTTTTATTATAATTTTTTACAAGTCCAAAATTGATATTCATCGGCTGAAAATTTGTGGTTTTAGTTGTGATATATTTCAATAAGGCACCTGTGCATGTTTCGGGAGGAGGGGCAAAAAAATGCCTTCCAGTCAGATGCATATACGCAGCAATTCCAGCAATAAGCCCAGTGGCTGTCGATTCAATATAGCCTTCTACTCCTGTTATCTGACCGGCAAAAAAGATATTGTTTCTATCTTTATGTTGAAGATGATCGTTGATTACAGATGGTGAATTTATATAAGTATTTCTGTGAATGCTGCCGTAGCGTAAAAACGATGCATTTTTAAGGGCAGGAATAAGCCTAAATATCCTATCCTGTTCAGTGTATGTAAGCTTTGTTTGGAATCCAACAATATTGTACATTCTTCCTTCTGCATCCTCTCTTCTTAGTTGTATAACGGCAAACTGCTGTTGTTTGCTGTGGGTATCCGTTATACCGACTGGCTTCATAGGTCCGAAGAGAAGGGTTTGCTTTCCCCTTTCAGCCATAACCTCGATGGGCAGGCACCCTTCGAAGTAAGGGACTTTTTCAAAATCCCTCATAATTACCCTCTTGGCTGTTACAAGTTCATTATAAAATATATTGTATTCATCCTCAGTGAGTGGACAGTTAAGATAATCATCAGCACCTGCCATGTATCTTGAACCAAAAAAACACCTTTCCATATCTATTGTTTCGCCGTCTACAATAGGTGCAATAGCATCAAAAAACGAAAGGTTTTCTGAACCTGTAATCTCTTTGATTTTTTCGGATAATGTGTCGCTTGTCAGCGGGCCTGTAGCGATGATTGTTATATCTTTTGGTGGTATGCTTGTTATCTCTTTCCTGACAACCTTGATGAGCGGATTAGATTCGATTTCTCTGGCGACTATTTCAGAGAACCTTTTTCTGTCAACAACAAGGGCCTTGCCGCCAGGAATGGATGTGGCATCTGCTGCCCTTAAGATGATTGATTTAAATGTTCTCAGTTCTTCTTTAAGAAGCCCGTGTGCATTTGTAAGCTCTGAGGATTTAAATGAATTGCTGCATACAAGCTCTGACAAAAGGTCTGTTTTATGCGCAGGCGTGAATATCAATGGTCTCATTTCGTAGAGGGTGACAGGCACACCTTTTTGTGCAATCTGATATGCAGCCTCTACGCCTGCAAGTCCGCCACCGATTACTGTGATTTCCATCCACAGTCCTTGCGGAGGCAGAATTCCTTTTTTCTGTATCTAAAAATAGTGGGGGCTGAGCAAACAGGACAGGTGCCTTCTACAGGTTCAGCATTTGTAGCGAAAGAGCAGTCAGGATAACGGGAACAACTTATGAATCTTTTTTTCTTCTTTGATATCTTTTCTACCAGCTTTCCGTTGCAACCCTCTAAAGGACATTGGAAACCGAGTGAATAAGATTCGGTGTGTTTACAGGCAGGATAATTGCTGCATGCGATGAATCTTCCAAATCTGCCGCGTTTTTCGATCAGGTTTCCTCCGCATTCAGGGCATAGACCTTTTATTTCTGCCTCAACTATACTGATATTGCCGGAATTGTCGATCTTTACATTCTTTTTGTTTTTACATTGTGGTTTGCCACTGCAGACAATGTATTCACCATTTTTGCCCCACCTGAGCAACATCCTTTCACCGCATTTGTCACAGATAATATTTGTTTCAACTTCTTCTTTTTTAAGGCTTTTCATGCCTGTCTTGGCAGTTGAAAGTTCCTTTTCAAAGGCACTGTTGAATTGTTCAAGAGATTTAACCCAGTTTTTCTTTCCATTTTCTATTAAATCAAGCCTTTCCTCCATTTTTGCTGTAAAGCTTACATCGAGGATCAATGGAAAGAAATCCTTTAGAAGCTTGTTTACTGTAATGCCAAGGGGTGTTGGGATAAGTCGTCCTTTATCCTTGCTGACATAACTTCTGTCTTCAATTGTACTGACAATTGTGGCATATGTCGATGGTCTGCCAATGCCTTTAGTTTCAAGCATTCTTATAAGTGAGGCCTCTGTAAATCTCGACGGTGGATTTGTAAAACGCTGTGTCAATGTTGTTTCAACCAATTTTAAATTTTGACCCTTTTCCATTGGAGGAAGGGGGGCAGATGTCTCGCTTTCTTCTTCCTTTTCTTCATAAATCCTTGTAAAGCCATCAAATGTTACCTCAGCGCCTCTTGCAATAAGGATATAATCACCTGAGGAGATTTCAACTGTTTTCGTTTTAACCTTTTCCTGAGCCATCTGGGATGCCACAAATCGTTTCCATATGAGTTCGTATAGTAAAAAGAGGTCTTTGTCGAGGAAGGCCTTTATCTTTTCGGGGGTTAAAGAGACAAATGCAGGTCTTATTGCCTCATGCGCATCCTGGGCTGACTTTTTATTTTTATATATATTTGGTGCTTTTGGAAGATAGGATTTGCCGTATGTTTCATCAATATAATTGCGCGCATCTCTGACTGCTTCCTGTGAAACCCTCACGGAATCGGTTCTCATATAAGTTATAAGACCTGTAATCCCTTCTTCTCCGATATCTATTCCCTCGTAGAGTTTCTGTGCCAGGAGCATGGTTTTCTTTGGTGAAAACTTGTATCTGCGGGATGCCTCTTGTTGGAGTCTGCTTGTGATAAATGCTGGCTGAGCAGATATATTTTTGTCTTTGATTTCTATATCGGATATGAATGCATCATTGTTTTTGATTTCACGTTCTATTGCCTCTGCCTGTTCTTTCGATATGATCCTTATCTTTTCGTTGCCTTTTTTTTCAAGTGTGGCTTTAAATATTTTTCCTGACGGTAGCTTGAATTGTCCGTCAATAATCCAGTATTCTTCTTTTATAAAGGCATTTATTTCTTCTTCTCTGTCGCATACAAGTCTTAATGCAACGGATTGGACACGCCCCGCTGACAATCCGTAACTGACCTTTTCCCACAGCACAGGACTTATTTTGTAGCCGACGAGTCTGTCAAGGATTCTCCTCGCCTTTTGTGCGTTGTATTTTGATTCATCAAGCGTTGTGGGGGATTTCATGGCATCTGTAACGCCCTTTTTTGTAATCTCGTGGAACAAAACCCTTTCGACGCTCTTTTTTTTGCCGATTTCCTCTGCTACATGGAATGCAATAGCTTCGCCTTCCCTGTCAGGGTCAGAACCTATGTATATTTTGTCGACAGTTTTCTCTGCCTTCTTCAATTCGTCAATAACCTTAGACTTACCTTTTATTACTTGAAATTGTGGCGTAAAGTCTTTTTGCACATCGACGCCTATCTTGCTTTTGGGCAAATCTTTAATATGGCCGTAAGTTGCTTTTATGGTAAAGTCTTTTCCGAGAAATTTTGAAAGTGTTTTCATCTTTGTAGGCGATTCAACTATCAAAAGTGATTTAGGCATTACAATCTCCTGAAAAAATATCTCTTATAAACTAAGAGAAACGCTTTTTTAATTATTTTCTTATATAAAAACCGCCTGGAAATTGCCGTATAAGGTCTTTCATTTCCAATCCGGTTAGTATTACCATAACATCTTTTGTTTGCAAATTGCTTTTTTCTATTACTTCATCTATATGAATCTTGTCAAATCCTATTAATGAAAAAATAAAATTTTCATCTTCTTTTAAATCTACACCCTTTTCTCTTCCGTTTGTCACGGTATTTATTTTTAGGTCCGTAAAACAGGTTGTTATTATATCCTCAACGCTATCAACCAGTTTTGCACCCTGCTTAATAAGGGCATTTGCACCTTTATATTCTTCGTTAAAGATATTTCCAGGTATAGCCATTATATCTCTCCCATATTCAACGCCATATCTTGCAGTAATCAACGAACCGCTTTTTTGAGTGGCCTCAATAACGAGTATCCCCTTTGAAAGTCCTGCTATGATCCTGTTTCTTTCGGGAAAATGGAATCTCAGAGGTTTGTCACCTATACCGTATTCTGTAAGTAACGCCCCTTCTTCGCCTATCCTTTCGTAGAGTTGTCTGTTTTCGGCAGGATAGCATATATCTATACCGCATCCAAAAACTGCCATAGTCTTGCCTTTGCCCTGTAATGCACCTCTATGAGCTGATGCGTCAATTCCCATGGCGAATCCACTAACAACGGTGATTCCGTATGCAGATAATGTGCTGGCAACTTTTTCGGCGATATTAATACCGGCGAATGTTGCCTTTCTCGATCCTACTATTGCGATTGTGTTTGTATCAAGTTGCAGTGGACCCTTTTTGTATATCACTAAAGGGGGGTCAGGTATATTTTTAAGTAAAAAAGGATATTCGTTGTCTCTTATTGTGATGATATCAACATTCATTTTCTCTAATACTGCGATCTCTTTCTCGATTATGCTCCAGTTTTTAAAAGATAGAATTTTGCTGTGTGTATCAGGGTCTATAAGTTTTGTCTTTCCATCAAACAGATTGGCTATGCTGTCGTGTCTGTCTGTTATCTCTTTCTTTTTAAATGTGTTGATACCTTGCAATCTTGACAGGGCTATCAGAGCAATTCGTTCATCCATCGTATATAATAATGAAAATTGTGTTTAATAACTTCAAATATTTGATTTATTTATCCTTTGTCCCATATTTAAATTTATTGAAATAATGTGAACATATCAAAAAGAACTCATTCAAGAGCAACTCTCTCGAAGATGTGTCCTTCCACCATTTGTCTTTCTTGAAAGCAGAGATGGCAACTGGCTTTATAAGAAAAAGCGATTTTTCATTTTCCTTGTTTGAGTTATAGAGGAGATGAAAACGCCTGGAGGCATATTCTGGCACAATTATAATCACCTTGTGCGCGCCAGTTTTCTCGATATGTTTTTTAAGGGCTTCAATTTTATCTTTGTCTCCGTTGTTTTGTCCAATCTTCTTGATTATACCTTCTTTTATGCCTCTTTCTTTAGCCTGCTTCATTACTATTTCGGATACATTTATTCCGAGTATCTTATCATCCTCAAGCCATATTTCCCTGCCGTTGCCTGCCCAGAATTCCCTAAACGCCTCAATGTATAGCTCACCGTTTTTGTCTTCTGAAAACCTTGGAACTAATACTATATCAGATTGAAATATCTTGTCTTCGTACCTGAATTGGTTTCCAATGAATTTAAGTGAAATGGGATGCATAGAAATACCTGCCAAAACCATGCAAATAACAAGGATAAAGACAAGGCATCCGCAGCCAACCTTTCCTTTGTTGTTCATAAAGCCTCCTCGATTATCCCTTTAAAAGAAAGGTTATTATTGAGTTTGTTTCTCTCAGGGGCACCCTTCATTTTTTACTGTATTCATATAGGATTATAGATAAAATAACAAGTGGTGTTGTTTCTGACCTGAAAATGTTTTCACCCAAAGTGCATGGTGTAAACCCGTTTTCCTTCAACCAATCTATCTCCAACTCCTCTATTCCACCTTCAGGGCCAATAACTATGCATATTTCACCTTCTTTCTGTCTTGTTATGACGTCCCTTAAGGTAGTGTCTTTTTCTCTTTCGTAAAACGCCCAACGGTTGGAAATATTTTCGATAAACGGTACTATTCCTCTCAGTGGAGTTGGCTCTATAATCTCCGGTATAGAAAATCTTCCCGATTGTCTTGATGCCTCAATGACGATGCGTTTCCATCTTTCGTTTTTCCCTTTTTCTGTATCGCTGAATTTGACGATGGTTCTCTTGAAGATCGTTGGGAGTATCTGGTCAATACCCAACTCGGTTGATTTTTCAATAAGCCAATCCATACGTGGCCCCTTTATGGGGCTTACACATAGTGTTACTTTTGGTCTTTTTTCTTCAGGACGGTGCACCACATCAAGTACCTGTAAAAAGATATCCTTGCTTTTGATGTTGTTAATTATACATCTGTATAGATAACCTTTCCCATCGATGAGGTCGATTCTGTCACCGATGGCTTTTCTAAGCACGGTAATTATATATTTATGCATCGGCCCAGTGAGTAATGCCATACCATTTTTAATTTTAAGTTTGTCGACGAATACCCTTCTTATCTCCATAGATTATCCTTCGGGAAGTTTGTAAAAACGAGACTCATAGAGTCGGTGATACGTTGTCCATCTCTCGTTTTCCATGTTTTCCTTCATGTGCTCTTTTACGCCCATTGCCTTTGCGTCAAGATTGTCCAGATAATGTACCACAAGCGCTTCTAAGGACATAGGTTTTTTTGGTGAACCCCACTCTTCCATACCATGATGACTGATAATGATATTGGCAAGCACATCCGCAATGTGAACAGGGAATTCTGCAATGTCTCCGATGAGTTCTTTAAGTATGATAACGCCGAGCGCTATGTGTCCCATAAGCCTGCCTTTGTCCGTATATTTAAAACCATCTTTTATTTCAAGCTCTTCAACCTTTCCAATATCATGTAGAATCGAACCCGCAATAATTATGTCAATGTCACCCCCAATGGTCTTTGCAGCATGTATACCCATTTTTGCTAAAGAGAGGGAGTGTTCGAGAAGTCCGCCCATATAGACATGGTGAACCCCTATAGAGGCAGGAAAGAGAAAAAACTTTTCCTGAATGTCCTTTCTTTCGTTAAATACAGAAAAAAGCCTTAAAATGTGTGGATGTCGGATCTGTTCTATGATACTGAAATATTCCTCTTTGAGATGTTCAATCCCTCTTTCGCTCTCAGGAAAAAAATTACGCATACCATCGATGTCAATTGTCTTATCAACCTTTTTGATATTGCTTATGTGAAGTTGCGGCTTGTCCTGGAAGAACCTCGTCTTTGCTTTTATTGAAACAATATCGTTTTTCTCAAAAACGTTATCAAATAAATCAACATTATCCCATATCTTACCTTCAATCTTACCTGTTTTGTCTTTCAGTTCCAAGCTCATGTATTTTGTATTGTTTTTGCTGGTAAAGATAGCTTTTTTGATCACTATGAAGCTACTATCTACTTCCATGTTTTCTTTTGTGATATCTTCGACGAATATGCCTTTTTTCATGTATTATCTCCAAAATGCTCGTATCCTTTTGAGCTAATCGTTATCTCTTTTCCATTTTTCAAAATTTTTACACCTTTACCTCTGACTACCTTTCCAATCAGGGAAACATTAAATCCTTCTTTTTTCATTTCATTGAAATCCACAAGTTTATCTTCACCGAATGTAAAAAGCAGTTGGTAGTCTTCGCCACCTGAAAAGGCAAGATGTTCACGCCCCTCTTTTTTTAATGTCTTTGGAACTGGGATGTCTTCCACGTGTATCACAGCACCCTTTTTGCTTTCAATCATCATGCGTTCAAGGTCTATAATCAGCCCATCGCTGACGTCCATCATTGCATTTGTTATATCACGTTTCATTAGCTCCTTCCATATGTTATAAGGTGGTTTGGGTTCTCTGTATCTTTTAATATACCTGCAGGGTTTTTTGGGTATCATGTTATTCTGTAGTCTGTACAAACCCTCTGCGCTTTCGCCGAGCCATTCTGTAACACCTATGAAGTCACCTGTTTTGGCTGTATTTCTCCCAAGGTATGTATCTTTTTTTAGGATGCCGACCATGGAGACATCGATAAAAAAATCACCTTTTGTTTCAACTGTGTCTCCGCCAAGGAGTGTTATGTTAAACTCAAGGGCAGCACGGCGCATGCCTTTATACAAATCCAGTATCTTTTTGTATGATATGTTCCAGGGAATGCCTATAGTAACAAGGAAATACAAGGGGTCAGCGCCCATAGAGAGTATATCTGATACATTTACGTATATTGATTTCTTGCCGATCGAAAATGTGTCCATGAATGAAAATTCAAAATGTATGTGTTCAACAAGCGCATCCTGGACAAAGACATAGCGACCGCCTGGCATATCGACAACAGCACCGTCATCTCCAATACCTCTTATCACTCGTCCGCTTTTTTGCTCAAACCTCTTGAGTCGTTTAATGAGATCGTTTTCTCTTATTTCCATAGCCTGAAGAAAGATAATATCAATTTGTTGTGTTTATATGCAAGGCAAAATATTTTTTTAAAAGTAGATTAGGACCTTTGAAAAACGGCTTATTTTGTTATGGTGAATTTGCCCCAGCATCCAGAAGCTAATTGAAAAAATGGATTCCCGCTAAGTGCATGTGGGATAATTCATTTAGGATTTAGGATTGAAAACATGTAATAAGTAGAGTGAGTAAAGTGAGTGGAGTAAGTAGAGTGAGGGGGAATCCTTTATTTTCAAATGTTTGGATGGGTAGATGGATAGAAGGCTGGAGGATTAGAAGGTTAGATGTGTATTTTTAGAAGGTTAGATGTTTGGAAGTGTAGAGGTGTAGCCAACCCTCTAACCTTCCAACCCTCTAACCTTCTCCTGCCTCCTGCCTCCTGACTTCTGTATTCTGTCTTCTGCCTTTCTCCACTTGACCCCTCGAATCCTCGACCCCTTCGCTTCTCGACCCCTTCGCTTCTTGACCCCTTATTTAAAGAAAGATTAATCGTGACGGGTTCTGCAAGAGATAAAGCATTTCATTCGATTTGCCGCCTTTACCATATGCTTTTGACAACAGGATAAGCGATAATCTTTCTATCCGAGGTAACTACCGATGCGTTCATCGTAATTGCTGTAGCGATAATAATTCTATCGGCTGGGTCATTATGTAACTTGCCTGGCAGTTGTACAGATTGGAGCGCAATCTTATTATCCACTCGACTAAACTTTACAAAAGGCAATGATTCAGTTGCCGCAATCCAATCAGATATCCCAATAGACATTTTTAATCTGCCTTTTGCAATAAGCATTGCCATTTCCCATGTACTGATGGTAGATATGATGATTTGACCATTTTTTATCTCATTATCAATATGCTCAGAGGCTAATTTTGATAGCTTCTCGGGGTTGCTCAACCACCATAACCAGATGTGGGTATCAATGACAATCATTTCAGAGACTCCCAGTCATTTATAGCCACTGGTTCCTCTGGATCATCGTATTTAACAATCGAATTCCCTAGTTTCTCCATGATTTTGTCGAAATCATTTGAAAAAGGCACTATTTTCAATACTGGTTTTCCATGATCCGTTATTATGAGCGCCTCTCCGGTTGACTCGATTTCTCGAAAGTATTCAAGCGAACGTGGTTTAAATTTTGATTTTGAGACTGATCGTTCCACAAGAACCTCCCTTGAAGCAAATATGACCATAGTCATAATAATATGGTCATATAATTATATCAAACAGTCCCATCCGTTGTATATACAATTGATGATATTAGGAAGCATGCATTAAAAAAATAGACATAGACTGTTTTTTTAGCCACAGATAACTGCGGATAAATTCGGATATTTTTCTTTACCTGATTTGTAATAAAGCAACAAACCAGGTAAAACAATCAGCGTCTGGCGGTGTAAACTGATCCTATTTTCTCTGGATTCCTGACAATTTTACATGTCTCGTCTGTCAGATCACATTCATGGGGGCATGGTTCAACGTGAGTTACAACGTCGATGGCGTCAATGTTGTTTACAATATCATGTTCAATTCTGCTTGCAACTTGGTGTGATTCATCGATATTTGCCTTTCTGCATATGAGCAAATGAAAATCAATATATTTTTTATTGCCCGAAAACCTGCTTCTTAACTTGTGATATCCGGCATAAGGATATGGCGTCTTTTTAATAATGCCATCAATCTTGTTTTCGATGGCGACCGGAATCCTCGTATCCATCAGGCCGAGAAAACTAGATTTTAGTATCTTTATTGCGGAAAAGATAATAACAAAACCGGTTATAACGGCAAAAAGATAATCAAAATATATTATGCCTGTATAGTGGGTGATTACAATAGCTGAAATTGCAGCAGAGTTTGAATAAAGGTCGCTTGTATAGTGCAAGGCATCAGCCTTTAAAGGATTAGAACCTGTTTTGTTGCCAATCCTTCTTAATACTGTTGAAATGAATGCACTGGCTACAAGCGAAAGGGTCATTACGCCGATATCCAAAAACGTATATGAAATCATCTCTTTTCGGAGTAATCTCTCTGCCACGCAGTAAAAAATTGCTATGCCTGAAAATATTATTACAAGCGACTGAATAACCGCGGCAATATCTGCAGCCTTTCCGTGACCGTATTGGTGGTCAATATCCGCTGGTTCTGCTGATTTTTTTATAGCATAGAGATTCATGCCGGACATAAAAACATCGAGGAGACTGTCGAGACCGGATGTTGCAACTGCCATTGAACCTGAAATCAGCCCTACACCAAACTTGCTCAACGCAAGGATAGAGGCGGAAATAATGGCAAATAAAGATGCTTTTTGCTTGATATCCACTTTATAACCCCTTGGATTATTAATATAAATCCTTTTTAAAAACCAAAACAAGCTTTTATTGATAGGATTAGATTTTGCCCGAAGGATGAGCATATTTTACCGATAATCAATGTTTTAGATTTTATGCCCTTATCGATGTGTGTGTATGGATAGATACCCTTGATTGTACTTGACTATAATTCGAATTGTGATATAAATAGACAGATGTTTTTTTGTTTATCAGACATTGAATTCAAATTATATCTACTGGGAATGTTCATCGATAATCCAGATGCCTCATCAAATATTGTTGGCACGAGATTTTAACGGGTTTATTATGAAAACAATGATTAAAAAGACCACGGGCATATGTCTCTTTATAATGTTTTTTGTATTGTTTCTTGAAGCGGGACGTGTATACAGTCTTGGTTTTTCTATGGAAGACTTTAAATCCGTTATAAGGGCGAGGATAGATTCTGCGGAAGGTAGGGATACGTGGCATTATCGTGTGATCAAGGGGCAATCATGCGTGGATGCCTCTAAGGATCGAGGCAAAGATATTGCAGTTGCAATAAAAAGCATGCAATATCATGGTAGATTTGGTTTATTGGGTGCAAGGGTTGGTACGATGAGTGGATATAATCCTCTATCCATCGTGCCGGAAGAAACGAGAAAGAAGTATATAGGCGACACTGGCTCTGGCAGTATGCACACATACAATGTGGTAGAGTTGTATGATGCCAGCGGAAGGGTGTATTATACGATAGAAGTGGATAATTATCTAAAACCGATATTTATTTCAGTGCATGAAAACAGATCGGTTAATTGGTCAGCAGATCATACATGGCTAATCGAAGATATCCCTCCTATTATAAAATATATGCAGGTACGTAATCGACAAACTGCGACTATGTGCGATACAGTCGAATTCACGGTTTATGTTGATGCAGCGCCCTGGGTAAAAAAAATCTGAAATACAAATGGATATATGTAGGAGGCACAAAGGTATTGGGAACAGGTGAAACTATTTAAGTAAATTGATATTCATAAATGGCATAGAGATTGTAAAGATGTTTTCCATTAAGCCTATTTTTTTTGAGAATTTTATTGATTTTCATTATGATGGACATCAAAATAGTGTATAAGGATGCAAGGCTTTTTATCTGATATATTGCAGTAAAGATTATAAGGAGGTTTGTATGAAAAAGTGTTTTGGGTTTGTTATTATTATGTTTCTTGTATGTTTGCTGGGTGTGAATGTATATGCCCAGCAGGCGCCGAAAGGGGCGAAGGCTCTTTTTGACAGCGGAGAGGGCACCACTGTTAAGATGTCTTCTGGCCCACGTGTCTCAGCGCCAACTCAGGCGGCAACCCCAGCAAAATATGTGGGAATTTCTTATAAACTTGTGCTTTTGCGTCCTGACGGAAGATTTGACATTGTGCCAAAATCTCGAGTTTTTAGATCAGGCGAGCGTGTCAAACTCCTTGTTAGGACAAACAAGCCAGGTTATCTGACAATTTTAAATGTTGGAACATCTGGTAGCACAAACGTTTTGTATAACGACTATGTGGAAGCGATGAGCATGATAGAGATACCAAAAACTGGGAATTTTCGTTTCACGGGGGACCCCGGAACGGAAAAGCTCTGGATAATGCTTTCAGGAAGCCCAAATCCATTTGGTTCTCCACAAACGACAACTGTTGCTCAGGCTCCCCAGGGGACATTGCCACCACCTCCAGGACCTATTGCAGACACCAGCAA
>Ga0116173_1001406_pt1 | contig 19886 bp, 19 predicted proteins | sample AD_UKC085_MetaG_FD_89800 | JGI IMG/M metagenome (GOLD analysis project Ga0116173, IMG submission 89800) | Active sludge microbial communities of municipal wastewater-treating anaerobic digesters from USA - AD_UKC085_MetaG | ecosystem: Engineered > Bioreactor > Anaerobic > Digestate | place: USA...
ACAGCAAATTCTCACCTCCAACTTTATTCTGTTCCAATATTTGTTTATTCATACGAAGTTTTTCAAAAATTATTGTGCAAGCTGACAGTTTTAAGCTTTTTTGTCCCATATGTATACATTGCAATTACATATTGTTAATTTCACGGCTTTTCTGAAGCTCCATGAACTCCTCCGCCAGAGCCTCTGCTTCTGCATAGCTGGAAAGCTGATAACACCTGCCGCGGAACTTGGCTGAACCGTAGTAACCGTTCATATACCAGGCGGCGTGCTTGCGGGCTTCGTGCATAGCCAGCTCCTCACACTTGCCGCTGAGCTCAAGTATGAGCCTGATGTGCTCAAGCAAGACGCTCATCTTCTCGTCCAGTGAGGGCGGTATGTATTCCTCCCCCTTCAGGGCTGCCTCTGTCTCACGGAATATGAAAGGATTGCCGTAGCTGCCCCTGCCTATCATGACAAGGTCACAGCCCGTCTCCTCGTACATCGCCTTGCATGAGGCTCCGTCGGTGACGTCTCCGTTGCCTATAACGGGGACGCTTACAGCCGCCTTGACCGCTCTGATGATGCTGCTGTCAGACTCGCCGCTGTAGAACATATCCCTTGTACGCCCGTGTACTGCTATGGCAGCCGCACCTGCGCTCTCCAGTGCCTTTGCCATTTCGGGAGCGTTTATGCTGTCGGAGTTCCAGCCGCTGCGTATCTTCACGGTAACGGGAACGTCTCCCGCAGCCTTCACCGCAGCCTCTGTTATGGAAGCCGCCAGCTTCACGTCCTTCATCAGCGCCGAGCCTGCTCCCGTGCCCACTACCTTTGGGACGGGACAGCCCATGTTGATATCGATGATGTCGGGGCGGTACTCAAGGACGATCTTCACAGCCTCCGCCATGAAGTCGGGCTCGCTGCCGAAAAGCTGCACCGCCATGGAGCGCTCCTCGTCGGTGACCGTACACAGCTCCGCAGTCTTGCGGTCGCTGTAGCATATTCCCTTTGCGGAGACCATTTCGCTGACAACATAGGCAGCTCCGTACCTTTTGCACATGAGCCTGTATGCCCTGTCCGCAACTCCTGCCATGGGAGCCAGTGCGGCAGTCCTCGGGATAGTCACCCTTCCTATTTTAATAGTATCACTCATCAGTATTCTCCGCCGGCTTGTCCTTGTTTTTGAATACAAAGACCTTGCTGAGGACGTAGTTTGCTATGAAGATGAACACCTGGCTGAGGAAGGTGATGATAGTCTTGTTCACGCCAAGCCAGTCACAGCAGATGAGGAATATAGCCTCCTCCATGACAAGGGTGGCAAATCTTGCACCGAAGAATGAGGTGAAGACCTTCCAGAACTCCTTCGCCGTGGTGGTCTCGTTCTTGAATACGTACTTCTTGTTGGTGAAGAAAGCAAAGGTAACCGCGCATATCCATGAGAATACAACGCCTGCGGTGCTCTCCCACTTGGGCTCGCCGGGAACAAGCACAAATATCAGCAGCTTGGTCACTATGGACACCGCTGTGGTAAGTACGCCGAAAACCAGGTACAGCCATTTCTCCTCATATTTGTAATATATCTTTTGCAGCGGTTTCGGAAGTATGGAAACGCACCACTTTATGAATTTTTCCATTATATCTGTCCTTTCAGAAATTCAATCGCCTTTATATAATAGCAGTTTACGGACAGAATTTCAAGTCTTTTCATGTGATTTTCATGGAATATCCCACTTTTTTCGTAAAAAAGTCCACTGTCGCTTCACTATAAACAAACGATATAAACAGCAAAAAGCGAACAGTTTTCAGCGAGATTTTACATTTTGGAGATTTGTAGCCCCGTTACGAAGGCCAAATTTATGCAATTCGGCAATAAAAATCAACTGCATATACTTGAAGTAAATTTATTTGTTAATATTACACTAAAAAACCGGCAGTTTTTTGTGCCAAATCCGAATTGTAAAAACTTGCAAAATATGCTATAATACATATCGGAATGTATTTGATGTATTCCATAGTGTGTTCAATTAAATAAAGCTCTGTTTTCATTCCACGGCTAACCCCTGCGGAATATAAAAGGCTCCCCTTTTCGGGGAGCTTTTTTATTTCTCATGTACATTTTTTCCTGTCATGTGCTCTATGGTAAGAGCTATCATCTGCACGCGGCTGAATGCCCTTTCTATCTCGGTGTCAACTTCCTCGACTGTGGGGTAATACTTCAGTCCAAGCCTTTTGGCGGCGTCCAGGGCGGTCTCCTTGTCTGTCACCAGCTCAGCACGTCCGAAAACAATAACGCTGGTGAAGTACCAGGACCAGTCCTCCTTCTGACAGCCGTCATTCAGTACCGTGAAGCAGACCTTGTCACAGGACTTTATAGCGTCCAGCTTGTGCCCCGCCTTGGCACAGTGGAAATATATTTTCCCGTCGGCGTCGTTGTATACGAAGTCCATGGGAACTCCGTAGGGATAGCCCTCATCGCCAATAACGGAAAGCACTCCCCTCTTTGCAAGGTGGAGTATCTCAAAGCACTCTCTTTCGGAGACTGCCTGCTTGTATCTTCTCATGTCTCTGAACATATTATCAGCTCCTTTATTTTGCGAAAAACCAATGATGTTATTTATGCCTGTTGATACAATAAAGGGCTGCCGCACTGCGACAGCCCTTATATTTGCAAGTTACCCTATCTTACGATAATTACTTGTTGAGGTTAGCCTCGATAACGTCGAGCTCATCGTAGAGAGCCTGAGGAATGTTTCCACCCTTAGCCTTGATGTCCTCGTCGTAGTATCTTCTCATCTCAGCGATCTCCTTCTTCCACTCTTCCTTATCAACTGTAAGGAGCATCTTGAGTGCGTCGGGAGTTACCTCGTCCTCGATTCCCTTGAGGTTGATGTCCTCAGCCTTGGGAAGGAATCCGATAGGAGTCTCAACAGCGTCAACCTCGCCCTCAACTCTCTTGATGATCCAGTCGAGAACTCTCATGTTGTCGCCGAAACCGGGCCAGAGGAAGTTGCCCTCGTCGTCTGTTCTGAACCAGTTTACGTTGAAGATCTTAGGAGCCTTGCTGCCAAGTCTTGCGCCCATTTCCAGCCAGTGTGCCCAGTAGTCGCCTACGTTGTAGCCGATGAAGGGCTTCATAGCCATAGGATCGTGACGGAGCACGCCTACTGCACCTGTTGCAGCAGCAGTTGTCTCGGAAGAAACAGCTGATCCGATGTATGTACCGTGTGTCCAGTCGAATGACTGATATACCAGAGGAGCAGTTGTTGCACGTCTGCCGCCGAAGATGATAGCGGAGATCGGAACGCCCTCGGGATTGTTGAACTCAGGTGAGATGCAGGGGCAGTTCTTAGCAGGAGCTGTAAATCTTGAGTTGGGGTGAGCAAGCTTGTTGCCTGCTGCTGTATAAGCCTCGCCGTCTACCTTCTCGCCCTTCCACTCTGTAGCGTCCTTGGGAGGATTCTCTGTGAGCTTCTCCCACCAGGGAGTATTGTCGCTGTTATCGAGAGCTACGTTTGTGAAGATAGCGCCGTTCTTTGTACAAGCAAGAGCGTTGTAGTTGGACTTAGCGTTTGTTCCGGGAGCAACGCCGAAGAAGCCGTTCTCGGGGTTGATAGCGTAGAGTCTGCCGTCCTTGCCGGGCTTCATCCAAGCGATATCGTCGCCGACTGTGAATACCTCATAGCCGTCCTTCTTGTATCCCTCGGGGGGGATGAGCATTGCCAGGTTGGTCTTGCCGCAAGCTGAAGGGAATGCAGCTGTGATGTACTTAACATCGCCGTTGGGCTTCTTAACGCCCAGGATAAGCATATGCTCAGCCATCCAAGCCTCGTTCTTGCCCTGGAAGGAAGCGATACGGAGTGCGAAGCACTTCTTGCCGAGGAGTACGTTTCCGCCGTATGCGGAGTTGATGGACCAGATAGTGTTCTCCTCAGGGAACTGAACGATGTATCTCTTCTCGGGATCAACGTCAGCCTTGGAGTGGAGACCTCTTACAAAGTCATCGGAAGTATCACCGAGGTTCTCGAAAGCCTGCTTGCCCATTCTTGTCATGATGTTCATGTTGAGAACAACGTAGATAGAGTCTGTTACCTCTACACCTACCTTAGCAAGAGGAGAACCGATGGGTCCCATTGAATAAGGGATAACATACATTGTTCTGCCCTTCATAACGCCGTTGTACATAGGTGTAAGGAGAGCCTTCATCTCATCGGGAGCCATCCAGTTGTTTGTAGGACCTGCGCCCTTCTTTTCCTTTGAGCAGATGAATGTTCTGTCCTCAACACGGGCAACGTCGTTAGCGCGTGTTCTGTGGTAGAGACAGTTAGGATACTTCTCGGGGTTGAGCTTGTACATTTTGTCCCAGCTGTCATCGGGAAGAGAAGTTACCTCCTCGATAAGAGCGTCGATCTGCTCCTGTGAGCCGTCGATCCATACTACCTTATCAGGCTGACAGAGAGCAACCATCTCGTCTACCCACTTTAATACGTTAGGGTTCTTAGTCAATGACATTGTATAATACCTCCTAAAAATTTATCATTTCAGAGCGGTGCGCACACACCGCAAAACGGAATGTCAGGCAAAAGCCAAACGTTCCTCTAATACTATTATATCTGTTTTTTGTCAATGTGTCAATAGAGATATGTTATATTTTGACGGTATTTTTTCGGAATAGCAATATTACCGAAAAATATTGCATTTCATGGGGTTAACCCTCTGCAACCACGGTCAAACGGCGATGCTCCGTTGAGAGTGATATATAAAAAATGCACGTTGTTATATTTTTGTCAATGTTTTCATGTTGAGCAGCTTCTCAATGCGTTGAATAAAAGAACTTCCTTCCGTAAAGCTCTGCGTTGGCGAGTACATTTTTCGCAGACACGTTAAAGTTCGTTTTCTGTCAGATAAAGATACTCTGAATTGCGGGGCTGCCCATCGGACGTCCGCAAAGAAAACGCAGAGGGGCGGACGATATCGCCGCCGAAGGTATATTCCTGACAGTCCAGCGCATAATAGGGACGAGGTGAGATAATGGAGAAAAAACAACTGCTGCCCTCTCTTGACCGCAGTATAGACGAGATACGCCGCATTTCCGGCGGCTCCTCGGACGTGCTCATAAACCGCTTTGTCACGGGCGGTATCCACTGCGCTCTGCTCTGCTGCGAGGGCATGGTGTCCACATCTGTCATAACAGAGCTCATATTCGAGCCCATAACCGAAATACCGCCGCAGAAGAACGCACAGGGGCTCTTTCACTATATAAACGAGGAGCTGCTCCTCTCCACCGACCGCCCTCAGGCGGAGGATTACGATACGCTGTTCCGCCTGCTGAATTCGGGCTTTGCGGTACTTATCGCCGAGGGAATGACCTGCGGACTTGCCTTCGGCGTTCAGGGCTACAACACAAGGGGCGTTCAAGAACCGTCGGGTGAGGGCAACATCATGGGCGCCCACGAGGGCTTCACCGAGACTATCCGTACCAATATGTCACAGATACGCAGGAGAATGAAGTCTCCCGAGCTGGTCATGGAGCTTTTCATCAAGGGCGAAAAGAGCAGCACCGACCTGTGCCTGTGCTACATGAAGGACAGAGTGCCGGAAGCGCTGATGGAGAAGATACGCTCCTCCCTTGAGGGGATAGAGCTGGAGGCTATCCTCACCACGGGCTATATCCGCCCTTTTGTGGAGAACGGCAGCTTCGAGCTTTTCAGCTCCACAGGCACCACCGAGCGCCCTGACGTACTGTGTTCAAAGCTCATCGAGGGCAGGGCCGCAATACTGGTGGACGGCGTTCCCTACGCTGTCATCATACCGCGGCTGTTCTGCGAGAGCTTCCAGACCCTTGACGACTACGCCTACAAGCCCTACTACGCCACATTCATACGCTGGCTGAAATACGCCGCCTTCCTGACGGCGGTGCTGCTGCCTGCATTCTATGCCGCCATTGTCATGTACCACCCCGAGCTTCTCAACAGCACACTGTTCATGCTCCTGGTGGAGGCTGAGAAAAAGGCTCCCCTGTCCATAGTTACGGAGTCACTGTTCGCCCTGCTGATGTACGAGATGATAAGGGAGGCAGGAGTACGGCTTCCAAAGCCAACGGGAGGCGCGGTCAGCATAATCAGCGGTCTCATCATCGGTGACGCCGCTGTGAACTCGGGGCTGGTGAGCACTCCCCTGCTGACCATGACGGCGCTGGCGGTACTGGGCGGACTGGTAGTCCCCGAGCTGGAGCCCCAGATAACGGTGCTGCGCCTTGCCTTCCTTATAGCAGGAGGAGCCCTTGGACTTTTCGGTATCAGCCTCCTTGCCTGCGCGGTGCTGGTGAATATTTGCGCCACCGAGGACTACGGCTTTCCCTACACCGCTCCAATATCGCCGTTCAAGGCAAGGGGCATGGGCGATACGGCGGTCCGAAGCGGCATAAAAAAAGCTCCAGAGCCGCGGCTTCACTGTGGAGGAATACCATGAATAGCCTGTCGAAAAATCAGCTCTGCGCACTGCTGCTCATTACGGATATGTTCGGGCTCTGCTGTATGAGAGGGAGCATCTCTGCTGCCACACTTTGGGGAGTCCTGGGCGGCACCGCATTGCAGTTCCTCTTTGCTCTTGCCTTCGCTGTTCAGCACGGAGAGCACTCAAAGGGGTCGGAGGTCTTCTTCCTGCTGTATGCCCTGTTCTGCGGAGGCGCGGTGTTCTCGGAGCTGTGGCGCACAAGCGGCGTCATCTATATCCCCTATGAGAGCGGTCACGGCATATGGGGACGGCTCATGACTGCCGGACTTGTGGCAGCGGTGTGTCTTTATATCTCCTCCACAGGCATGAAGTCCGCAGGCAGGGCAGCTGTCATCGCAGCGGCGGTGGGAATATTCTGCCTTGCCGTTGACCTTGCCAGCGCCGTGGTCAATGCGGACTGGCAGAACCTTTGGCGTCCCGAAAAAGGAGCGCTGCCGCAGAGCTCATAAGGGGCTTTGCAGTCAGCGGCGGTCTCGGCAGCTTCGCGGTCTTTCTCGGGGAGGTGCGGGGCGACAGGGTAAAGACTGCGGTGAGGTATTTCACGGCAAAGGCAGTCATATCCGCGGCGGTGCTGCTGACTGCTCTTGCGGTGGCTGGCGGCATAATGCCCATGACGGAGTTCCCCGTCATCACTGCGGCACAGCTTTCCCAGCCCTTTGAGGCACAGCGCATTGACTCACTGTTTCTGGTGGTGTTCTCGGTGTTTGCGGTGTTCTCGGCGGCGCTCCAGGTCATGACGGGAGCCTTCCTGCTGAGGCGCATATTCCCCTCATTCAGGCGTTGGAAAAGCACTGCCGTAATAGTCCTCACCATAGTCGCTGCTCTCCTTATGCAGGGGCGGGAGCTGCTGCTCCTTCGCGCGGCGGCAGCGGCTGCGGCGCTTCTCACAGCTGCATTTTCGGGTAAAAAAATATCCGCTGAAAATATCAGCGGATAGGTATTATTCCTTCTGAGCACTGCCGCTCTTTTTTATGCGGAGCTGCCTGAAAAACTCCGACAATATCCCTGCGCACTCCTCCTCCATGACTCCTCCCGTTACCTCGGGACGGTAGTTATAGGGCAGTGCGAACATTTTCTGCACGGAAACGGCTGAGCCGCTCTTTGCGTCATAGGCTCCGAAGATAACGTCGTCGATACGGGCGTTGATTATGGCTCCGCAGCACATGGGACAGGGTTCAAGGGTGACGTATATGGCACATTCGGGAAGCCTCCAGCCACCAAGTCTGCGGCAGGCGCTGTCTATCGCCATGAGCTCCGCATGGGCAAGAGCATTTTTGGCTCCCTCGCGCATATTCCTTCCCTCGCCGACTATCTCGCCTGTGGTCTTTTTCACAACCACAGCTCCCACGGGGACCTCTCCCTCGTCGAAGGCTTCGCGGGCAAGCTCCAGGGCGCGCTTCATGTATTTTTCCATTGTATCACCTAAAGTACGAACTTGATAATTGCTGCCAGAAGGCATATCGCTACGGCAGCAGGAATGGGGAAGCTCCTGAATGCGATGACAAGCCTCTCTCTGAGAGTTATCTCTGAGCTGTATGCCGCCATTCTGTGGCTGTCCTTTTTCTTGTTGAAGATGTAGAGCACTACCACACCCAGTGCGCCGATGATGAAGAATACAAGTATGAATGTATTTCGCTTCAGGAAGACCGTATCGGGCGAGCCGTATTCAAGTATTACCAGCGCAAGGCGGTACATCTTGAATATGACCTGTACGAATATGGCTGTGAATATGGAACCGCTCCTGAGCATTCCCACGGAGGCGACTGCCGATATAAGAAGAGCCGACGGGAGCTCGCGGAGGTCCTGCACAAGAAGTGCGGACATAAGGGAGGTTATGATGACAGTGAAAACATCACCGAACTGTCTCAGGGCGCCGAAAACAGCTCCTCGGAAGAACAGCTCCGACATTGCGGAAATAAGCACGATGTCAAATACGGTGTAGAGCACGAACTGCTCCTGGCTCCATACAGAGACATCGGCGTTGATGTTTCGGAAATAATCAAAGACCTGACGGGTCCTGTTGGTGTAGATGTTGGGCAGGCTGGTCACTGCGCTGACCGCCATTGCCATGCATATGGTACCTATAAGGTCCGAGGCATGGTTGAGTGAAGTCATAAACTCCACACGCCGCGGCATTTTCATTTTCCTGTGTATATAGGCTGCGGGAAGAAGTATCTTCACGATGTCGGTGACTATGAGAGCGGTGATTATCTCGCCGCTGCCGCCGTAGGGAACTGTGCTAAGAAATGACGTATGTATATCGAAGCCGAGTGCGTCAAATACTGCAACGATAAGCTTGCTGAATATATTATCGGTCACGATCCACATGAGCATAGCCATACCGGCTATGTACATTATCCTTCCGATGATCTTCTGTTCAGTAGCTGAGGCCGACTTTTTCTCAAAGCCCTTGCCCTCCACAAAGACGCTTTCCTTGCGGTTGAGCTTGAAGTTGAAGGCGTATGGATTCTCTTTGTTCCGGCGCCACGCTCTGAACTTTTCGTTGTATGTATCATTCTGGGTCGAATAGTCGAACTGATCAACCACGTTGATCATCGTTTCAGCTGAGGTGTCAGTGAGATCCATTTTGCTCACCTCCTACAATTTCTCAATATAATATTAACATATTTCAGGGGAAACAGTGTAGATATTTTAGAGTGATTATGTGAATAAATTGTTAATTAAACAAAACATAAAGAAAGGCGCGATTGTGAAAAAATTAAACTGTCTTGCGGCAGCTGCCGCGATATTGCTTGGTCTCACAGGCTGTAAGCCCGGAAGGATACAGGAAAAAGGCTACCTGAGGGCTGCCGCAGTCACGAAAAAAATGATACTTTTCTCACCCTGGGGCTGTTCTCACAGGAGGAGACCGTTACCGCTTCGGGAGAAAATATCGACTCCGCAAGAGACTCCGCAGAGCTCATGACGGGGCAGGAAATATTCACGGGCTACACGGAGCTCCTCGTCGTGGACGGTGAGGACTGCTGCGGAATGCTGGGTTATATGCTGAATGAATGGAGGGTGTCTCCCTCCTGCCTGGTGGTGTACAGCAGCGACGGCAGCGCCCTCATGAAGGAGCTTGGTGCAGAGCAGCTCATCGGTATGACCGAACAGGCTGTGAAGCAGGGATGCGCTCCGAAATGTGACCTGATAACTGTGCTGACAGAGCTTTGCAGCAGCGGCTGTGCAGAGGTGGCTGAGCTTGACCCTGACGGCTCCGCAGGCAGCCATGTCATTTATTAGTTCTGGTGCCTTACCACGCCGTACTCGTCATCGAGGCGGTAGTAGGGACAGGCATAATTGGTGCCCTGAAGGAACCTGTACATCTCGTCCTCGTCAAGATTGACCATACAGACGTAGCAGTCATAGTCATCATCGTAGACGTAATTGGTGCAGGTCTCGCAGTTTGTGGCTTTCTTCTTTTCCATTTTTGTCAGCTCCTATCTGTTGCCCGGCTGTCAGCCGAGTATCTCTCTTTCAAGCCAGAGGGCAACTCCGTCCTCGTCATTTGACTCAGTGACCTCGTCGGCAATGTCCAGCACTTCATCAACGGCGTTGGCGACGGCAACTCCCGTACCGCACAGCTCCAGCATTTCCATATCATTCCTGTCATCGCCGAATGCGATGGTGTCATACAATGCGATACCGCATTTCTCCGCAAGGGCGGTTATAGCTGCGGTCTTGCCTGCGCCCTTTGGGAGAAATCCGTACCAGTTCTCGCCGCGGTAGCACTGGAGCTTGCAGCCGAACTTCTCCGCTATCCTCCGTGCAGTTTTCTCCGAGGAGAGCTCTGCGACAATCTTGCTGCCGCCTGCCTCAAGGGGTTCATTATATTCACAGTAGACTGCCTTGTGAAGCTTTTCCGACTCCGCAATATGCCTGCTGTTCCAGTATACCGTCTTGCCCTGTGCCACTGTAACCTCGGTACCGGGAGCCGCTTCCAGGAGCGCCCTTACGATGCCGTTTGTCTCCTCAGCCGTAAAGCAGCAGCTGTAGATACATTCGTCCCCCCGAGTGTATGAGAGTGCCGTCGGTAGTTATCTCGTAATCGGGTTTGAGCAGTTCGATGTACCGCTCTGCGCCTATCCAGTATCTTGCTGTTGCAATGGCAAAGGTGCAGCCCTTTTCTCTGCACCTTTTCAGCACATCAAGTGTTCTTTCCGATATTGTTCCGTCTGTTTTAAGCAATGTGTGGTCCAGGTCTGTGAGTATCAGCTTTTTCATGGAGTTACCTGCTTTCAAAAACAGGCGCACATATTCAGACTTTCCTGTGCGCCCGTTGAATTATTTCTTTATCTTCATGGAAATGTCAAAGCACTTTACCGAGTGGGTAAGGGCTCCCAGTGAGATTATATCCACGCCTGTCTCAGCAACGGAGCGGATATTCTCGGCGGTGACATTGCCGGAAGCTTCAAGCAGTGCCTTTCCGCCTGCAATGGCAACTGCCTCCTTCATCTCGTCGCAGCTCATGTTGTCAAGCATGATTATCTCAACGCCTGTTGCAAGTGCCTCGCGGAGCTCGTCAAGCGTGCGGACCTCCACCTCTATCTTTACGGTATGTCCTATCTTCTCGCGGAGAGCATTGACAGCTGCGGTGATACCGCCGTAAGCGTCGATGTGGTTGTCCTTGAGCATAGCCGCGTCGGAGAGGTTGAAGCGGTGGTTCTTTCCGCCGCCCACTGTTACCGCATACTTCTGCAATGCTCGGAGTCCGGGAAGAGTCTTTCTCGTATCGGTAACGGCTGCCTTTGTGCCCTTTACCAGCTCAACGCACTTGTTTGTGGCAGTTGCGATGCCCGACATATGCTGAAGGAGGTTCAGAGCTGTTCTCTCGCCCTTGAGGAGAGCGAGTGTGCTTCCCTCAAGCTCTGCGATTATGTCGCCCTTCTGCACCTTTGTGCCGTCCTGAAGAAGTATCTTAAAGTCAACGTCGCCGCCTGCAAGGTCGAATACGCGCTTTGCCACCTCGATACCGCAGACAACTCCCGTATCCTTTGCAACGTAATAAGCGGAGCTCCTGTGGTCCGCAGGGATAAGATTATCCGCAGCGGCGTCGATGTAGTTTATGTCCTCCATAAGAGCAGTGGTGATTATATTGTCAACATAGCATTGTAAAAGCTTCATGGTAATCTTCCTTTCTGTTATAAATCATAATTTAGCGCAAGCGCTAATAGTGATTAGTGCATAGTGGTTAGTGATTAGTTAATGTGTTCGCTGCGCTCACATTATTTAAACAACGTCGCCGAAGGCGACACCACAACTATTCACTATTCACTAATCACTATTCACTCAAATCATAATTTTGCTCCGCAAAATTATGATTTATACTTCGAGTCTATGCACAGGAACTCCTCAAGGGTAAGTCCCGAATCACGGACCTCCTTTGCAAGCTCCTTGCCAAGATAGCGGACGTGCCAGGACTCATACTTGTAGCCCGTTATGTCCTGCTTGCCCTGGGGGTAGCGCAGGATAAAGCCGTACTTATAGCAGTTCTCCGCTATCCACTTTGCCTCCTTGGTGTTGTTGAAGGAGTCGCTGGCGTTGTTTATGTCCATTGCCAGTCCTGTCTGGTGCTCGGAGTGACCCGGCCTTGCGGAATAGGTGTCCGCCTTTGCCTTGCCGTCACGGGCTACATAGTTGTTGTACAGGGTGTTCTGATATGTGTATGAGCGGAAGCCGGAGCATATCCACAGGGACAGTCCCGCCTTCTTGGCGTCTGCCTGCATTGAGTTGAATGCACTCTGAGCGTCGGGGAGTATCTTTCCCGGATCGTAGTCGGAGGGCAGTCCGTAGGTCTTGTTGGCAATGAGTATTCTGTTGACGTAGGTTATGCCGCCGCGGACCTCTATCTCCTGACGGGTGAAGGTCTCCTTTGTGCCGTCAGCCCAGGTGACCGCAAAGTGCATGGAGTCTGTATGGACAAGCTTTCCCCCGGTGCTGTTCTCGGTGCTGCCGAAATGGAACACCACATCCTCGCCCGAAGGAGCATACTCAAAACGGCTAACATATCCGCTCTTGTCGGTGAGCTTTCCGCTGAGACCGTTTATGTCAAAGGTGCGCCCCTGAGAGGTGACCCAGTGTCCCGTGAGGAGCTCCGAAGCGTTTATGCCGTCCTCGCAGAAGTAACGGAAGGTCTCGGTGTCACCGCTGTCCCATTTCAGCACGAAGGACTCATCGCCCTGCCAGGTGATGAAGGCTGAGAGCTCTGCTCCCGAATTCTTCATCAGAAGCACGACTATGTCCTCATTGGCTGTGATGTCAAAGCTGTCGGTTATGCCTGCTGTGGGGTCAATGACAGTTCCGGCGCCGTCGCCGAAGCTGAAATATCTTTTGCCGCCCATGCAGTCCCCTATCCAGGTGCCCGAAGGCAGTCTGTTTGTACTGCCGATAATGATGTCCTGTAGGGTTGTCAGGTCAAGGGAGTCCAGCTCGCCGTCCTCGTTTATATCCGCTGCGATGGACTGGTTCTCGTTGAGGCCGTATTTCCCCAGCAGATAGTTTTTCAGTATAACTGCATCACTGATGTTTACTCTGTCATCCCTGTTAAGGTCGCCTTTGATAAGCATGGGAGCAGCATTTGCGCCCATACCGCTGAGCTGTACCGCTGCGGCAGCTGCCGCCAGTATAACAGCCGTGAGCCTGTTTGTTCTTGTCATACATATCCCCCCTTTGCATATGTATGCCGTGCCGACTCGCCCCCCGAACTGTGTCGGCAGCTGTTCTGTTGTAATGATGTTTCTTCTGTTGTGTGTTGTTTATATATCTGTGCAGCTTTTACTGCATTACCTCACCGAGGATTATATATGCCACCGTAACGATGGACTTTGCCAGAACGAAGTCTGCATCAACGAAATAGCCCCCGCTGAGCAGGTCCTCCCTTATCTCCTTTACTCTCTTGAAGCCTGCTGCCGCCGCCTTCTTGTCGGGGATAACGAAATAGCAGTTCTGGAGTATCTTTCTTGTCTCTGTTCTGACGCCCTTTGGTATACGGGGAGCGCCGATATGAGGATCGAACTCTGCCTCCTCAAAATCCTTGGGAGCGTCTGCAAGTCTTGATGCTATGCTGTTTGCAGCGTGGCGTGAGAACACCAGTGCCTCCAGCAGAGAATTGCTGGCAAGACGGTTGCTGCCGTGAACTCCCGTATGTGAGCACTCGCCGCAGGCATAGAGATTGGGCAGGCTGGTCTCGGAGTTGTTGTCAACGTCGATACCGCCCATGAGGTAATGCTGGCATGGGAATATGGGCACGGGCTCCTTGGTCATATCGTAGCCCTGCTCAAGCAGGTTCTGATAAATCATGGGGAAGCGCTTCTTGAGGAACTCGCTGTCCTTATAGCTTATATCAAGGTAGAAGTCGGTGGAGTTCTGCTTCCGTGACTCAAGTATGATAGCGTGGGAAACTACATCTCTGGGAGCAAGCTCCAGACGCTCATCATAGTTGTGCATGAAGCGCTCCTTGTGGCAGTTGAGCAGGTAAGCGCCCTCGCCGCGTACTGCCTCGGAAATAAGGAAGCACTCTCTTGTAGCGCGGTTGTTGAAGGCTGTGGGGTGGAACTGAACATAGCTCAGGTTCTTTATCTTTGCACCCATTTCATAGGCAAAGGTTATGCCGTCGCCTGTTGCTATGGCGGAGTTTGTGGTGAACTGGTATACACGTCCGATACCGCCTGTTGCCATTATCATGAAGTGGCAGTTGCAGGTCTCGTAGGAGTCGTCAGCAAGCTTGAGCAGTGCGGAGTAGCCTGTCTTTGTCTGCTTGACGCTGCACATCATGGTGTTCTCCATTATGGTGACGTTGCTGAGCTGCTGAACGTTCTCCAGAAGTGTGGAGGTTATCTCCTTGCCCGTAGCGTCTGCATGGTGGAAGATACGGTGGTGGCTGTGACCTCCCTCAAGTGTGCGGTGGTATGTACCGTCTGGGTTCTTGTCAAATTCAACGCCAAGCTCGATTATGCGCTCGATATCCTGTGCAGCCTCGCTTACAAGAGTGTGGACAGCCTCAACGTTGTTCTTGAAGCTTCCTGCGATGAGGGTATCATTCTGGTGGTACTGGATATTGTCCGTGGGAGAGTTGTAAACTCCTGCGATACCGCCCTGTGCAAGGGAAGAATTGCACAGCGGCAGGTCTCTCTTGCAGATGATGAGTATATTGAGCTCCTTGGGAAGATTGATAGCTGCATAGAGACCTGCGGCTCCGCAGCCTGCTATAATAACATCATAATTTTTCGACATGATAAGGACCGTCCTTTACAAAAAGATCTTTACAATTACATTATAGCATATCAGTCTGGAAATAGCAAGATGCGCGGAGAAAAAGCTGATGTCGGGAAAGCTCAGCCGCGAAAAAGCCTGCGGGGGCTCCCCGCTTATATCATACAATTTTTTAAATAGCAGGATACGCGGAGAAAAAGCTGATGTCAGGAAAGCCTGACCGCGAAAAAGCCTGCGGGGGGCTCCCCGCTTATATCATACAATTTTTTAAATAGCAAGATACGCGGAGAAAAAGCCGCTGTCGGGAAAGTCTGACCGCGAAAAAGCTTCGCCCCGAAGTGCCTTTCACTGCACCCCGGGGCGGTTAATACTGTTTATCTTTTTCGCTTGCAGGTAAGGACTATACCCACTATTGAGCCTATGAGGACAAAGGGTGCAATTCTGACAAATACGAATTCCATGCCGTGGAGTATTGTCCCCGCAGCAGCAAGCTCGGGATCATTGTAGTCCCAGTCCTGATAGGGACTTCCTGCCGCAGCGGCTATGATAAATCCCACTACGATAGAAACGCATACCAGTATGAAAAACCACCGCAGCCGCTTTCTGCCTGCGTCATTTTTCCGTGCAAGCTGCAGGTTTATCACCTCCAGCTTTTCGGCTATGGCTTTCAGGTCCTCCGCTTCCTTTTCCTGTACTGTCTCACCCAGCAGAACGCTGACGGGAGTTTGCAGCACCTCCGAAATGGATAGCAGCATATCCGAGTCGGGAACGGAAAGTCCCCTCTCCCATTTGGATACGGTCTGGCGAACCACGTTGAGCTTTATGGCAAACTCCTCCTGCGAAAGTCCTTTTTGTTTTCTCAGATTTTTTATGTTTTCGTTCAACATTGCGAAAACCTCCTTTCGCATTTATCATACACCCGATACCGCCGCCAAGGCAAGCAACGCATATTAACATTGCCGCAACGGCGCGATTTTCCGCAGTCCTGACATTACAAAGTGCCATAGTGTATCTGACAGCTTTATCAGAAACTCTATGGCACAAGGCTTCGTATGGCACCGCTTCTGCGGCAGTTCACTTGTTCTTTTTCTTCCACTTCAGCAGAGCGAATGCAGTCACGCCTGTCAGCAGCGCCGTCAGACTAAGTGCCACCCAGGTGTGGTTAAAGGGGATGTCATTGGTATTGATACCGTAGAACGCGAACATGATATTGGGGATCTGCAATATGATAGTGACGATGGTCAGTCTCCACATAACGATACTCTGGTTATTGGAGATGATAGACGAGAAGCCGTCCATCATACTGGAAAGGATGCCCGTGTAGATGCTCGCCATCTCGATAGCCTGCTTCATCTCGATGAGCACGTCCTCAAGGAGGTCCTGATCCTCGTCGTAGAGCTTTATGACTCTGCCGCGGAATATCTTCTCGATGGTGGCTTCGTTGGCTTTCAGTGACGTTGAGAAGTATACGAGGGACTTCTCCAATGCAAGGAGCTGCATGAGAAGCTCGTTCTTCATGGCGTCGTGGAGCTCCTGCTCGGCAGCCGATGATATCTTGTCTATCTGTTTCAGGTAGGTAAGAAACAGAGCCGATATCCTCAGCAGCAGCTGAAGCACGAATCTGGTCTTGAAATCGGGGCGGAGATTGCGTATGCCGCCTCTGGTCGCCTCGCTGATTATCTGTGTCTCGCGGATCGATATGGTGAACACATACTCGTCCGTGATGATTATGCCCATAGGCAGTGTGTAGAAGTTCTTGGTCTTGTCATCGTCGATGGCTGAGACAGGGGTGTCGATTATAACGAGGGTCTGATCGTCCTCGCGCTCTATACGGGAAGACTCCTCCTCATCGAGAGCGGACTTTACGAAACCGCTGTCCAGTCCGTAGTCCTCGATGAGCTCCCTTACCTCCTGAGGAGTGGGGTCCACCACCGATACCCAGCAGCCCGCCGACGGAGCGTCGCACTGTGTCAGCACGCCGTTGATGTAGCCGTAAAAGTTTATCATATTTTCACCGCTGTCCGCAAGCACGGACAGCTCTCTCCTTTCGCCGAAATTCACTTCAGCAGGTGGGAGATGATGCCTTGATGTGCCGATCAGGTCTTGACCTCTGATTGCTTTCAGGATCTGATCGCCGCATCAAAGCTGCCCGCCGAAGCGTGGGATATTATCCGCGTTCCCATAAGGGTCAGGGTTCATTATTGCACCTCCTAATCACAATATATCTTTATTATAGCAAATTTCCACGGTGATTACAAGTATTTTTTGAAAAAGAATTTCTGCCCTCTGTTTTCGCCTGCAAAAAGGAAGCCCTCCGTCCCGAAGGACAGAGGGCTTGACACAGCGTATCATCTGTTGAATTGTTAGCGTACCTCATTTTAAAAATGCCAATTAATAACATTCATGTCTTTGCACAACGAAGTAATTGTATATTTCATCAGGCATAGGAGCACGCTCCCTTCCGTTTCTGTTTACTGCTTTCAACGTGAAGTACAGCTCATATGAATTTCCGTCACTTCCTTTGATATAGCCCTCGGGAGGACGTCCGTCAACATGGAAGTCATATTCCCAGGGCGTATACGAAAGTCCGCTAAGAGTGCTCATGATCCATTCGCCGTCCTCGGGATACCATGTAAGGGTGGGTATATATCCGGGGTCGTGTTCGGGTGTCGTGCGCTCGGTAACAGGCTCAGTAGGTTCATATACAACAGGCGCCTTTGTAGTTACCGTTGTGGGCTTCTGGGTAGTCTGAGCCTTGGTGACGGTAGTCCTGAGAACGGGGAGCTGTGTGGTCTTAGCCCCTGTGGTCACATTTTCCCTGCCCTCGGGCTCGTTATTCTCCTCCTGCGGCTCACCGTTGTTCTCCTCCCGGGGAGTTTCCGTGCTTTCCTCTCGGGGAGCATCGGTCATGGGCTGTTTATCTTTCTCCGCAGCAGTTGTATTTTTGCTTTCTTTTGTATCTGTTTCTGTTGCAGCAGCCCTGCCATCGGAAGTCACCTCCGCGGTCTCACCGCTGCCCTTTGCCTTTGTGCCCATGTCCTCGGTAGTCTCCGTGACAGCCACGTTGCTCACCTCATCAAGCAGTGGCGGACGGTTCTTCAGCATAAGGGCTCCGCCTGTGCCGACGCCTGCAATGAGCAGCACCGCCGAGGCAATAGCCGCGGTCCTCTGCCATGTTATCTTCCGATACTTTTCAACGCCCGAGACCGTCATGGCTTTTTCGTTTTCGGCGTCCGTCAGAGCTTCTGCTTTTATCTCGGCTTCTCTGACTATATCCTCGTCGATAAGGTCGATGACCCTGAAAAACTTCTGTTTATTCATATTGATAGCCCTCCTTCTTCAAAAATTCCTTCAGCTTTTTCCGCGTTCTGAAAAGATAGGTGGCGGCGGTGCGTTCCTTTATGCCGTAGTACTCCGCTATTTTTGCAAGGCTGTCGCCGTACCAGTAGCGCCTTACGAAAACCTTTCTGCGAAGCTCGTCCTGAGTCATCAGAAATCTGCTTATCGCCTCCGCAAGAGCTTTCTCCTCGCCGCCTCCCTCTCTGAAGTCGGGTATACACTCGGAAAGCTCATCCAGTGAGACCGCAAAATTGCTGCTGCGCTTTTCTGCGGAGTTGTACTTGTACCTGTCAAGCGCCTTGTTCTTCACCGTGTGGCACAGGTAGGTCTTGATGTCACTCGGTTCATCGGGCGGTATCTTGTTCCACAGCTCGTAATAGGCGGAATTCACGCACTCCTCTATGTCCTCGCGGCAGAAAAGGATATTCCCTGCGATATAAAAGCATAGCTTGTCGTATTTCTTTTTTAGTTCCGCGATCGCCCTTTCGTCCCTTTTGCGAAAAAGCTCTGTTATCGAAGCGTCATCCATGGCTGAGCCTCCTTTCCAGAGGTAAGATTCCCTCTTACCTATATGTTTGAAATCTGTCTGTGAATATTTCACCTTCGCAGATATTTTTTCGGGAATAAAAAAGAACTGCCGGACATTATGTCCGACAGTTCCGAATGACTTATGACCTTGTGCTCCTAAGAGCTTCCATTACTGGTCGTCACGCTTTCTTGAGCGAGCTGCGAAGGCTGCTGCTGCTGCAAGTGTGAATATCGCAAATGCAGCGCTTATGCCCTTGACGCCCGTCTTAGGAGAATTCGTTGTGACCTTCTTGGTTGTCGTGGTCTTAGCCTTTGTTGTAGAGGTTGTTGTGCTCGATGCACCACCTGTTGTAGTGGTTGTCGTGCTTGTCTCCTCTGCTGTTGTTGTGGTTGTAGTAGTTGTTGTGGTTGTAGTTGTGGTTGTAGTTGTAGTAGTTGTTGTTGTGGTTGTAGTTGTGGTGGTTGTTGTGGTGGTTGTTGTAGTAGTTGTGGTAGTAGTTGTTGATGTTCTTGTAGCATCGTCACCGCCGCCGATTACGGTTGTTGTGGAAGTTGTGACCTCCTGACCCATAATATCGGTAACTGTTGTTGTGGTGGTCTCGATCCTCTTGTCGATCATAACTACTGTGTCGCTGTCTGTCTCAATGCCGTCTACAGAAGTGAGCTTTCCGTCATCAACAGTGAATGTGATATTGGTAGCTACCTCGTAGCCTGTAGGAGCTGCGATCTCTTCAAGAACGTACTTGCCGTCCTCAAGAGTTACAGTTGTTGCAGAGTTGCCTGAGATCCAGATCAGTGAGTTGCCAGAACCCTTTTCAACAGAAGCACCATCGCCTATAACGATCCTGCCCTCTTCAAACTCGATCGGGCTGCCGTTCTCGTCTACACCTGTGAGAGTCAGCTTAGCGCCGGGAACCTCTTCGCTGTAAACGTCCTGCTTGTCGATCTTTACAACTGCCAGAGTTGTGGTAGTTGTTGTTGTAGTGGTGGTCGTTGTGGTAGTTGTTGATGTTGTGGTTGTAGTTGTGGAGGTGGTTGTTGTGGTCGTTGATGTTGTGGTAGTCGTTGTAGTTGTAGAAGTAGTTGTAGTTGTTGTCGATGTTGTTGTGGTAGTAGTTGTTGTAGTAACTATACGCTCATCAATCATTACAACTGTATTCTCACTTGCAGGCTTACCATCGATCATTGTGACCTTACCGCCCTCAACTGTGAATGTGATCGCGCTTGCCTTCTCGTATCCGTTAGGTGCAGCCAGCTCTTCGAGAGTGTATGTACCGTCCTCAACAGTTACGATAGTGGGCTTTGTACCTGACAGCCAT